>Ga0247727_10005007_pt1 | contig 27375 bp, 24 predicted proteins | sample WisWelCaveWW1625_FD_202498 | JGI IMG/M metagenome (GOLD analysis project Ga0247727, IMG submission 202498) | Biofilm microbial communities from Wishing Well Cave, Virginia, United States - WW16-25 | ecosystem: Environmental > Aquatic > Deep subsurface > Groundwater > Cave microbial mat | place...
GGCCTCTTTCAACCGGGTGTACAATCCTTCACTGATGCTCATGGGCGGCTCCTTTGGTTTTCGGTCCCCAAATTATGCCTCATCCCGTGAGCATCAGCTTTTCCAAAGTTCTGTCAGTGAATCAGGTCAGTTGGCTAGAATCAGGATCCCGTCTTTAATTCCCAGGCGATAAATTCTTCCCCCTCAAAGCCTTTCAACAGGACTTCTTTCTCGCGTACCGTGAAATTGTGCGTGTGGATGTAATCCTGCACTTCCGGGTCTGAGAAGGCGGCGTCTGACAGGATGATGTTTTCGCCCGTGGAGTAGCTTTCCAGCCGGCTGGCGGCGTTGACGGTGGAGCCGAAGAAATCAAGCTGGCCGTTTAGCGTCACGGCGATGCAAGGCCCGAAGTGAATGCCCGCTTTGAGGAAGACGGGCCTTCCCTCGATGGTGATTTTCTGGAGTTCCGCCTGGGCTGCGATGGCACCCTGCAAGGCGTTGACTGGTCGGCGAAAGACAGCCATGACGGCGTCCCCGAGGGTCTTGATGAGTACGCCCTCGGCCTCGACAAAGATGTTGCGAATGATGCCGAAATGCTCCATGACATGCCCAAAAGCCGGGGCGTCGCCAATCTCACGATAGAGCCGGGTGGAATCCCGCAGGTCAGTAAAGACGACGGCCATGCTGCCCACCGAGATGCGTTCGCCCGGCCGGAGGGCCTCGTGGCTGAACAGGTCGCGGAATTTCTGCATGGCGATGATCTCGGCCCCGGTGACGGCGGTGTCTGCCCAGGCCATGCGCTCGAAGAGGAAAAGTTGAACGGTACCCCAATGGTTGGTCACGGAAATTTCAGGGGTCAGGCTCCCGGTGGGTTCAGAATCATCCCAGCCCTCGGGGGTGAGGTCAACCCTTAGGCTGGGCGACCCCTCGGGGGCGGCGCGCAGGTATTGGTTCCCCGGGAGATCGAAGGTTCGAATCCGATAGCGGCCATCCTCAAGCTGCGGGCGGAAGGTGTTCGATGCGCCGGGCTGGAGCATGAATTGGCTGATGACGTGCGGGGTGGCGGTGGGGCTGCCGATGCAGAATTCGCGGGTTTCGCTGCGGCGGATGGTGTCGTTGGGGCGGAAGGTGACTTCCACCGAGCGGGCAAAGTTGGTGCTGTAGTCAATGTTGCAGGTGTCGCAATGGGTTTCGAGGCGCAGGCCGCTGAGGGTGTCCGTGGTCTGCTTGGCGATGCGGCAACTGGGGCAGAGGACGTCCCAGCGAAAGTTGAGCAGGCCGGCGCGGGTGGCGATCAGAAAGGTCTCGAGGGTGAGGCGGCGGTCGGTGTGCCAGTAGTCGGCGTATTCGTACGGGCGCATGCGGGAGACGGTGAGGTCGTCGGCGTCGAGCATGGTTTCGAGGAGGCGGTTGGTGATGTGTGAGTCGGCGCCGGCGCTGGGGAGTTCGAGCCGGAAGCTGGCGAGGCGGCGGCGTGCGCCGGGGAACAATTGGATGGAGCGGAAGGTGTTTTGGAGCGGGGTTTTGGCGGCGGCGAACTGGTCGTATTTCCTGTAGGCAGCCCCGAAACTGCGGTGGAGGAGGAAGCCGATCTGGATCGGGATACCGATCAGGCCGATGAGGTTGTTGGGGGTGGCCCAAACTTCGTAGGTGAGGTGGGTGCCGCCGGCGGGGGTGGGGACGAGGTTGGCACGGATGCTTAGGCGGGCAAGCGGCCCGCGCATAAAGTTGCGGGTGACGCTGAAGAAGTGCGGGTAATTCCACTCGAAGGGTTCCTGCTCGTATTCGATGGGGAGGCCGTATTGGGACAACCGGGCGCGCACCCCGGCATTGGGGAGGCGTTCTTCGGTGGGGATGGGGTTTAGCCGGGGGATACCGGTATCCCGGTCAAACCGGTTGGTGTCTGCCGCCAGGGGCCAGAGAATCTCCGGGGGCGAAACCAGGTCCCATTCCCATTTGTAATAAACTGGTTTGTAGGGCATGGGTTTATTTTAGCGGAGGATGGTGGGCTGTGGATGACAGGTTCGAGGCAATTTGAATAGGTTCACGGTTTTCTCTTGACCATCCAAGTTTGCCGCGAGCAGGGCGCTTCGACTGTGGGCGAACGATGAGCCTGTTCGCCCTCCGCTCAGCGTGATGATTTCATCCTGGGGAGGGCGCTTTGACTGCGGGCGCACGATGAGCCTGTTCGCCCTCCGCTCAGCGTGATGATTTCATCCTGAGCGGAGGCTGACCTGTTTTGGTCAGGCGTAGTCGAAGGACGGATATGATTAAGGAATACGCCAAACGAAAGGACTGATATTCTTGTGCCTTCATGCCAAAGGTCTAACTTACCGTTCATGGTTGGGCGCAGGCGGGGGTTTATAATCTGGGTGCGTCCCAAGGAGCCGCACCCCTATGAAGAAAAAATTCGGTTCGATGGCCGAGTTGAAATCGGCGCTCGATGGACAACAATATATTGCCAGCAATGAAATTGCGACGGTGATGTTTCTCGCCCAGCAATTGGGCAAACCCGTATTGACAGAAGGCCCGGCGGGCGTCGGGAAGACGGAACTGGCGAAGGCGATGGCGGGGGCCACCGGGCGCGCCCTGATCCGGCTGCAATGCTACGAGGGGCTGGATGAGTCCAAAGCCCTGTATGAGTGGGAATATGCCAAGCAACTCCTGTACACCCAATTACTGCGGGACCAACTGGGGCAGACGCTGGGCGGCGCTGCCAGCCTGACCGAGGCGGCTGACCGGCTGGCCGCTGAGGAGGATGTCTTCTTCTCCATGCGCTTCCTGCTCCAGCGGCCCCTGCTCAAAGCGATCCTGAGCGAGGAGCCAACGGTACTCCTGATCGATGAGATTGACCGCGCCGATGCGGAATTCGAGGCCTTCCTGCTCGAAATCCTGAGCGACTTCCAGGTCAGCGTCCCTGAACTCGGGACGCTTGAGGCCCGCCACCGCCCGCTGGTGGTGTTGACAAGTAACAACACCCGCGAACTGAGCGAGGCGCTCAAACGGCGCTGTCTGTACCTGTTTATTGATTACCCCGCTTTCGATCAAGAGCTGGCCGTCGTGCGGTTGAAAGTGCCCGAACTGGCCCCCAGGCTGGCCCAGCAGGCGGTCTCGCTCGTCCAGCAGTTGCGCAAGATGGACCTGCGCAAGTCGCCGAGCATGAGCGAGACGCTGGATTGGGCGCAGGCGCTGGTGGCATTGAATTCCAAGGAACTGGATGCTGAGACTTTGGAGAACACGCTCACGGTTTTGCTCAAACACGAGAGCGACATTCGCAAGGCAAAGCGGCGATTGGAAGCCGGACGGGCCAACCCTGGGGATGGCGGTTCGCGGACGATGGGGCCGGGTTCTTGAAAAGGGAACTCTGGGAACTCATGGGAACTGAGGGCAACTCTTGGAAATGCTGCGAGTTCCTAGGAGTTCCTACGAGTTCCCATGAGCGCCTAATTGAGCGCTCAATTCAAACTTGGACAATGACGTGTCATTTCGAGCAGAGCGAGAAATCCCCGCAGTGTTGATTTTTAGCAGATCGGTGCAGGGATTCCTCCTGTTGGTCGGAATGACAGATTGTGCGTTTTCGATTTGTTTGCTCAATAAGAGTAATTGCGAGTTTCTACGAGCACCGATGAGACCACACCAGGCAAAAAGAATGGAGCATTAACTTGGAAGACCGGATCATTCAATTCGTGCGGGCATTGCGGGTCAAAGGCGTGCGCGTCAGCCTGGCGGAGACGACCGATGCTTTCGCGGCGGTGGAAACCCTGGGGGTGCAGGAGCGTGAAGGGTTCCGGCTCTCCCTGCGGGCCACGTTGGTTAAAGATGCCAGTGATCTCCCCGTCTTTGACGAATTGTTTCCAATGTTCTTTGGTTCGGGCAATGCGCCTGCCATGATGAGCCTTCCGAATGACCTGACCGAAGAGGAAGCCAACATCCTGGCAGAAGCCATGCGCAGTTACAACCACCGCCTGCGGGAAATGTTGGAACGCCTGCTCAGTGGCGAGGAACTGACCCCGGAGGAGTTGGAACGGCTGGGCCAGTTGGCCGGGCTGGATATGGCCGATGACCCGCGCTACCAGGAGTGGATGCGCCGCCGCATGGAACAGGCGCTCCAGTTCCCGCAGATCCGCGAGGCCATTGAAGAAATGCTGGCGATTATGCAGGAAATGGGGATGACGCCGGAACGCATGGCGCAGATGCGCGAGATCTTGCAGGAAAACATGACCAGCCTCCAGGAGCAGTTGCGCCGCCATGCCGGCCAGCGCATCGCCGAAAATATAAGCGACCGCGCCGATGAGGATAGTACTGACTCCCTAATGGACAAGCCGTTCAGTTCCCTCTCGGATGCGGATATGGATAAACTGCGCAAGGAAGTGACCCGCATGGCCGCCGTCCTGCGCACCCGTGTCGCCCTCCGCCAGAAGCGCGCCAAGACCGGGCAGCTCGACGCCAAAGCCACCATCCGCGCCAACCTTAAGCATCATGGCGTACCTTTTGAGATCCGGCAAAGGAACCGCAAACGCAAACCGAAACTCGTCGTCATTTGCGACATCAGCACTTCCATGCGGCATATGTCGGAGATGATGCTGAGCCTGATTTATGCCATGCAGGGCCAGATCACCAAAACGCACGCCTTTGCTTTTATTGACCACCTCGAATATATCTCGCCCGATTTTGCCGGGAACGCGCCGCAAGCCGCCGTGCAAAAAGTCCTCATCCGCATGCCGCCCGGCTACTACAGCACCGACCTCGGGCGCAGTTTGCAAAACTTTACAGATAATTTCCTCGATACCCTGGACCAACGCACCACCCTGATCATGGTCGGGGATGGGCGCAACAATTACAACAACCCCCGCCTCGACCTCTTCACCCAGATGGCGCGCCGCAGTAACCGCGCCATTTGGCTGATCCCGGAGCCGCCCTATCTCTGGGGCACGGGGGACAGCGATATGCACGAATACCAGCCGCTTTGCCACGACGTGCTCCAGGTCAATTCGCTCGCCGCCCTGAGCGCGGCCATTGATGGCTTGCTGAGTCATTAAGGGACTTGCCCAGCCGGTGCTCGTAGGAATTCTGGAAACTCGTAGGGTTTCCCATGAGTTCCCACGAGTTCCCATAAGTCCCCCCAGTTCCTGCGGGTCTCCCGCACTCCCAACCCACCTCTCCACCATCCCCCTTGCCCTGCCATTTTCCGGTGGGTATACTTCGCTTATGTCCAAACAGGGTGCCCCCCTCACCGTCAGCATTGACGGCCTATTAGCCATCCTCCCGGAAACCTATTCCGACGTCGATCGGGAGATGATCCAGCGCGCCCACCGCGTCGCCAATGAGGCCCACGCCGGGCAAACCCGCGCCTCCGGCGAGCCTTACATCACGCACTGCATCGCCGTGGCAGAAATCCTCGCCAGCCTCAGGGTCCCGCCAGCGGTCATTGCGGCGGGACTTTTACATGATACAGTCGAAGACACTGCCGTCACGCGTGAGCACCTGGCCCGCGATTTTGGGGATGAGATCACCCGCCTCGTGGATGGAGTCACAAAATTAACCGAACTCCCCCGGGTCTCCCGCGGCGATCAACAACCCTCCGAGTTCGCGAGGGAACAGACCGAAAAAGAAATCGCCGCCCGCCGCGGTTTGCCTGACCCCGAAGATTGGGCCAGGGAGCTGGCGCGCAGCCGCAACTTTGACGCTGTCAACGAAACCTTGCGAAAAACATTCCTGACCATCGGGGAAGACCCGCGCGTTCCCCTGATCAAACTGGCTGACCGGCTCCACAACATGCGCACCCTGCGCCATATGCGCGCGGACAAACAACGCCGGATCGCCCAGCAGACGCTCGACATTTTCGCCCCGCTTGCCCACATCCTCGGGATCTGGAATATCAAATGGGAGTTGGAAGACCTCGGCTTCCGCTATACCAACCCGGAACTATACAAAGAGATTGCGGCCAAGCTCGAAGCCAAGCGCTCCCAGCGGGAAACGGACATGGTGCAAATCACGCTTGATTTGGAAAAGGTGATGCAATCCGCCGACATCAAGGCCCAGATCAGCGGGCGGCCCAAACACATCTATTCCATCTTCCGCAAAATGTCCAAAAAAGGCGTCCCGTTTGAACAGGTGCATGATGTCCGCGGCGTGCGCGTGATTGTTGACGACAACAAGGATTGCTACGCCGCCCTGGGCGTGATCCATGCCCATTGGCGGCCCATCCCCCGCGAGTTTGACGACTATATCGCCGCACCCAAAGATAACCTTTACCGCAGCATCCACACCGCTGTCATCTACGAAGATGGCAACCAGCTTGAGGTACAGATCCGCACCCACGAGATGCACCAGGAAGCCGAGTTTGGCATCGCCGCGCACTGGCGTTACAAGGATGGCAGTGAGCACGACAAGCATTTCCAGGACCGCATCAACTGGCTCCGCAAGATCATGGCCTGGGACAAGGATGTTGAGGATGCCGGGGAATTCATGGAAGTTATGCAGTCGGAAGTCTTCCAGGATCGAGTCTACGTCTTCACCCCGCGCGGGGACGTGATCGACCTCCCGGCGGGCGCGACCCCCATTGATTTTGCCTACCTGATCCACACGGATGTCGGCCATCGCTGCCGCGGGGCAAAAATCAACGGGAAGCTGGTCTCGCTGGATTACACCCTCAAATCAGGCGACCAGGTGCAAATCCTTCCGGCTAAGCGCGGCGGCCCCAGCCGGGACTGGCTCAACCCGAACCTCAACATGGTCAAAACCTCCGGCGCCCGGTCGAAGATCAAGCACTGGTTCAAGCACCAGGATCGCGACCAGAACATCGGGATCGGGAAGAATATCCTCGACAAGGAACTCCGGCGGGTGGGCATGCTGGACAAAAGCCCAGAAATCCTGCTGGGCAGTTTTGGCTTCCCAACCCTCGACGATCTGTTTTCCGCCATCGGCAACGGCGACCTGCCGCTGGGCCGGGTACTGAACCACTTCAAGCTGGAAGACGAGTTGGAATTCCAGGTGCCCATCCGCTCCACAGCCAGGCCGGATAAGCCGGGCGATGTCCAGATTCTGGGGGTCTCCGGGCTGCTGGTAACTGTCGGGCGCTGCTGCAACCCCGCACCCGGCGATGCCATCATTGGCTACATCACCCGCGGCCGCGGCGCCACCATCCACCGCACCGATTGCCCAAACGTCCTCAACGTGCGCGACGCCGAAAGGCTCGTCCGCGTCTCCTGGGGTGCCAGGCGCTCCACTTACCCGGTCTCCATCCAGATCAACGCCTTTGACCGCAACGGGCTGGCCGAAGATGTCTTTGGCGTCATCTCCCGCGAAAAGATCAACATCGCCAAGGTGGATATTTCCACCAGCCACGGGGAGGCCATCTTTGACATGGTGCTGGAAGTCAGCGATACCCCCGAACTCAGCCGCATTCTCAACCGGATTGCCAAATTGCAAAACGTCCACGACGCCCGCAGGGTCAGGCCGGGTTAGCGGTCAAGCTAATTGGGAAATACCTGACAGGTTTTATCATCGAATCAACATTGCAATGGCCTCTTGCGGAAACCTGTCAGGTATCAAAATTTCCCGATGATATAATCCCGCCGCCCTGCCCCCAAACTATGCTATCCGTTTCCGAAGCCCGCGCCAGGCTGCTGGCCTCCCTGCCCGAAATCCCCTCGGAATCCATTCCGCTTGTAAATGCTGTTGGCCGCATCCTGGCGGGCGACATCCACGCCCCCTTTGACCTCCCGACTTTTTCCAATTCCAGCATGGATGGCTTTGCCGTGCGCTCGGCGGACACCATGCCTGCCAGCCCCCAAAAACCGGTGCGGCTCAACGTGGTGGCCGACATCCCGGCGGGCCGCCTCCCCACGCGGGAGATTTTGCCCGGTGAGGCCGCGCGTATTATGACCGGGGCACAGGTGCCGGATGGAGCGGACGCCGTGATCCCCGTCGAACAGACCGACTTTGCCAACCGGGATGCTGGAACCGCCGCGCCCTCCCACGTTGGAATATTTGTGCCAGTCCCCACAGGGCACAACATCCGGGCTCGCGGGGACGATGTAACCCTTGGGGATTTACTGCTCCCAAAGGGCGCGCGCCTCCGCCCGCAGGAAGTGGGGATGGCCGCCATGCTCGGGCTGGGGGAAATTGAAGTAGTACGGCGACCCCGTGTGGCCCTGCTCTCCACCGGGGATGAGTTGATCCCACCGGGTTCACCGCGGCTGGACGGGAAAATTTTCGAGAGCAATAGTTTTACCATCGGCGGGCTGGTGGCCCAGGCGGGCGGTGAGGTTATTCGCCTCGGCATCGCAGCCGACCGGGCGGAGGCCGTCGAGGCATTGCTCGATCAGGCCATCGCCACGCGGGCGGACTTGATCATATCGTCGGCGGGCGTCAGTGTGGGTGCGTTTGATTTTGTTAAGAGCGTGGTCGAAAGCCACGGACGGCTGGATTTTTGGCGGGTCAATATGCGGCCAGGGAAGCCACTGGCATTTGGAGAGTATCGCGGCGTACCCTTTGTGGGCCTGCCGGGCAACCCGGTCTCGGCGTTTGTGGGGTTTGAGGTGTTCCTCCGCTATGCATTGGCGAAGATGCTGTGCATCTCCGGGTGGGAACGCACAGAATTGCGTGGTAAGCTTGCCGAACCTGTCCGGTCGGATGGCCGGGAGAGCTATTTGCGGGCGGTGGCCTCCCGCGAGGACGGCGGATGGGTGGCGCGCCTGACCGGCCACCAGGGTTCGGGCAACCAGTTCTCGCTGGTACAGGCCAATGCGCTGGTGATCATTCCCGCCGGGGTGGTCGAATTGCGACCCGGCGATGAAATTCAAATTTGGCCCTTGCTTTAGCAAGCCTTGCCATTGCAAGGGTGAACCCAAGGAGTATCCTGTGTCCAAAAAAAGTTCTGATGTAGTCAGTCGGTATTTGGTGCTTGGCATCGCTTCGCTGGTGGCCATTTTCGTGTTCGGGGCCATTCTGCTAAACAACCGCCCGCGGGCGGTGGATCAGGAGCTTATGGACCTCATCCAGGGCTTGCCGAAAGGCGTTACGGCGGAGGGCCTGCCATATCTTGGCGAGGCGGATGCCCCGGTGACGATGATCATTTACGAAGACCTGGCTTGCCCGCATTGCCGTAATTTTTATTTCGAGGTGGAACCGGATGTGTTACGCGATTATGTGGCGACGGGACAGGTGAAAATGGTGATCTACATCATCGCCATCGTGAGCCAGCAATCCCTGCCCGGCGCTGAGGGTGTGGCCTGCGCCCAGGATCAGGATATGTTTTGGGAATATCGGGATGCTCTCTATAATAACCAAGGTGTGCGGTTGTACAACCGGGAGAATATGACCGCCATTGCGGGAGAGCTTGGCCTGGACGAGGATATATTTAGCCGTTGTTTTGATTTTTCCCAGCATACCCAGGAAGTGAGTGATCGCTCACAGGCGGCGTTCCAGTTTGGGATCCAAAGCACCCCGACGACTGAGGTGCTCGGCGTCCGTTATCCCGGCGAACTCCCGTTTGACCGCGAGGCGGCCGAGGGCGTTCTCCCCGGCATCAAGCAAATCCTGGAAGCCGCCCTGCTCGAAGCCGGGGTGTAAACCGCCTCGAAAGGCAGTGTTTTGAGGCTGCGCATTTCCCAAAATTAGGGGCTTGAATTTCGCCCGTTCTATAGTAAAACTAGGCCAATCGGCGAATTGACCCATTGCCGGATTTTGGAGGAAGATATGCCACGAATACGCTGCCACTATGTCGATTGTGTTTTCAATGATGACGGGATTTGCTCTGCCTCATCTGTTGAATTCGATCCCGATGCTGGCTGCATGACCTATTCGCAAACCACCACGCTGCTCATCGAAGAGTGGGACGAAGAGGAGGAGCTTGACGACGAATGGGCGGACATTGGTTTTGACGAAGAGGAAGAGGATGAAGAAGAAGGGTGGATTGACGATGAGGAAGCGGAGGAAGAACGCGACGACGATTTTTAGGCAACTGCTTTCCCTTGACAGTTGGTTTTCCATCCCGTACACTGACCGAACCATGCAGACCACCCAGACCCCGGCCCCTACCAGCGCCCCTGACCCAATAAACGGGTCACGGGTTGTCGGCGCGTGGGGCTCTGGCGGGTAAGCTTGTTATCCGTTGGAATTTGATGACACCCTCTGGCTGATGACCCGCCCGAGGGTGTTTTTTTTGAATACGATTTTGTTTGAGGAGCCAACCCATGAAGATGTCACAATTGATCAGCCAGACCATTTATGAGGCCCCGGCCGATGCCGAGGTGACCAGCCAGAAACTCCTCGTCCGCGCCGGTTTTATCCGCCGCCTCGGCGCTGGCATCTACACCCTCATGCCGCTCGGCAAGCGGGCGGCTGACCGTATCTCCGCCATCCTGCGCGATGAGATGGATCGCATCGGCGGGCAGGAAATGTCCATGCCCGTCGTCCAGCCCGCGGACATCTGGAAGGAGACCGGGCGCTGGTACAAGATCGGCACCGAAATGAGCCGCTTCCACGACAAGAATGGCCGTGACATGGTGCTTGCCATGACGCACGAAGAAGCGGTCACGGACATCGTTCGCAAGGAAATCCAGTCGTACAAACAATTGCCCGCCATGATTTACCACCTCCAAACCAAATGGCGGGATGACCCGCGCCCGCGCGCCGGGCTGATCCGCGTGCGGGAATTTGTGATGAAGGACAGCTACAGCCTGGACAAGGATTGGGCCGGGCTGGATAAACAATACCGGGCGCACTATCAGGCCTATTTCAATATTTTCAACCGTTGCGGTTTGCCCGTGGTGGCCGTCAAATCAGACGTCGGGATGATGGGTGGCGAGGTGGCGCATGAGTACATGTACCTGACGCCCATCGGCGAGGATACCCTGATCTTCTGCGACTCCTGTGGTTATATTGCCAACCGGCAAATCGCGACCTTCGCCAAGCCGGCGCCTGCGGTCGAAGCGCTCCTGCCCCTCGAAAAGGTCGCCACGCCCAACTGCAAAACCATCGCCGAACTGGCCGGGTTCCTGGGTGTGCCGGAGAGCCGCACTGCCAAGGCCGTTTTCATGGTGGGCAAGTTCACTCAGCGCGGCGAGGAGACCAGCAAGTTGATCTTCGCCATTGTGCGCGGCGATATGGAACTCAACGAGACCAAGCTGACCAATGTGGTGGGGGCCAACGAGTTGCGGACGGCCCAGGAAGAAGAGATCAGCGGGATTGGTGCCGCCTCAGGGTACGCATCCCCCATCGGGGTTCGGCGGGAGGGTGAGGTTGTCGTCGTGGATGATCTGGTGTCCGGTTCATCCAATCTCGTTGCCGGGGCCAATGAGGCCGGTTTCCACTTCCTCAATACCAACGCGGGGCGCGATTACCAGCCTGACCTCGTTGCCGATATTGTCTCGGCGGATGAAGGCTTTGCCTGCCCGGATTGCGGCCAGCCGTTGCGGACTTCGCGCGGCGTGGAGGTCGGCAATATTTTCAAGCTGGGCACCTGGTATAGCGAGGCGATGGGGGCCATGTTCACCAACGAGGCGGGCGCGCAGGAGCCGGTGGTCATGGGTTCCTATGGCATCGGGGTGGGACGCCTGCTGGCCTGCGTTGCTGAGCATTACAACGACGGGCAGGGCTTGTGCTGGCCGATCAGCGTTGCGCCGTACCAGGTGCATCTCGTCGGGCTGAAGGGCGTGGAATACGCGGCCAATATCGTTTACGAGCAATTGCTGGCGGGGGGCATCAGCGTGTTGTATGACGACCGCGACGAATCGCCGGGCGTCAAGTTCAACGACGCCGACCTGATTGGCCTGCCGTTGCGGATTACCGTCGGGAAGCGCGGCCTGGAGAACGGCGAAGTGGAACTCAAGCGGCGCACGGAAACCGAAAAGCGGCTGGTGGGGCTTGAATCGGTTGTGGACATTACCCAGGCTGAAATTGCCGCGCTGGAAGCCGAAATCCGGGCGAAAGTGGTGCGCGTCCCGTTCAAAGAATAGCGATGAAAATAGCCGTCCTTGGCGATGTGCATGGCAACCTGCCCGCCTTTGAAACTGTCATGGCCGATCTGGAACGCTGGCAACCCGACCAGATCATTTCGCTGGGGGATGTGATCAACCGGGGGCCGTCCTCGGCCCAATGCCTGGCGCTGATCCAGGAAAAACTCCAAACCGCGGGTTGGCGCGCCCTCCGGGGGAATCACGAGGATTACATCCTCCACCAGGCCGCGCGCTCCGGCCCGGAGTTTGAGGCCTTCCGCCAATCCTGGTGGACGTATAACCAGATTGGTTGCGATGTGAGCGAAATCGCGCGTTGGAGCGATACTGCCGAGGCGGCTGCCCCTGATGGGACGATCACGCGCGTGGCGCACGCTTCCGTCATCAATAATTCGCTGGGCATTGCGCCTAATACGCCTGAAGACAAACTCATCGAGCGCGGCGGCCAGCCGCCACCGGCGGTCTTTTGTGCCGGGCATATCCACCATGCCTTCATCCGCCAGGTAAACGGGACGATTTTCGTAAACGCCGGATCAGTGGGGATGCCCTTTGACGAAGACTGGCGCGCATCCTACGCGCGGATCACCTGGCAGGGAGGGGTCTGGGACGCGGAAATTGTCCGGCTGGAATATGACCGGGCGCGGGCCATCCGCAATTATCAGGATTCGGGATTTTTATGGGAGGCCGGCCCGGTTGCCTGGCTGGTGCTGGCCGAGCAGTTGCATGCCCGCTCGCAGCTCTTTGCCTGGCACCGGGACCACTTTGATGCGGTGAGGGCGGGGGAGCGGAGCGTGGAAGACTCGGTGCGTATGCAGTTGGAGGGGCAGGGGTTGTGGGGAGAAATTTCGGGTTATCTCGAAAAGTAACCGCTTATCCCAATTCATCTTTCCCCCACATTTTGTCCATAATTTTGCTATCCAGCACCCGCTGGAAAAAGCTCTTGGTCTCCTCGATCACGAGCGTGTTGATCTTGTCCAACTCGGCCTGAAAATCCCTCCGCTCCGGGCTGGTGGCGAGGAAACGGTCGCGCTCCTTTTCCAGCCGCTGGGCGTTGATGATCATGTCCCGCCAGGCCGCGCCCCAATGGAAGCTCTGGCTGAACCCGCCAACGATGGTCAACACTGCCGCAACGACGGGCGTGCTGATCGCAAACAGGGTGCTAACGAGGCTGTCATTTTCAATAAAACTGGCGGACGAAATGGATGAAATCAACGTGACGAGCGATCCCAGGATGATCGTCAGGCTGCGGGTCAGCTTGTACCATTTCTTGTTGCTTCGGCTGGCAGCGTAGTAATAGCCAATGGACGATTCGTAACGGGCGGCGACATAGGATTGCATGTCAATCGGGTCGGCAGTTGGCTGGGCATCGGGCATGGGCGCTCCAAATGGGGCGAACGGGTTATTCCGCCGGTTTTCCGTTTTTGCTGGCGGCAGGGGCGGCTTGGATGGCGCTCTGCCGGACGGGTAAGACCACATGAAATGTGCTCCCCGGCAGGCTTTTCTCATCGTACCCCGCACTCTCAACCCAAATGCGCCCCCCATGGGCATCCACCACCCCCTGGGCAATCGCCAGCCCGAGACCCGGCCCGGCCCCTTTGAATTTGGATTTCCCCGTGGAATGCAGGCCAATCTCGCCAGTCTGGTAAAACTTGCGGAAGATGAGCAATTGGTGTTCGGGGTTAATCCCGATCCCTGTGTCCCTGACCAGAATTTCGATACAGTCCTTGTCCTCGGGGTTGCCGTTGGCCGGGATGTATTTACCCGAGATGTTAATCCTGCCACCGTCAGGCGTATATTTAATGGCGTTGATCAGCAAATGGTAGAACACTTTTTGCACGGCTTCCGGGTCCACCTCAATGGGCGGCAGTTCACCCATCGGGTCAATTTCCAGCGTCAGCCTACGGTCAGTGGTGGTGCGGTCAAAAGTCTGGCTCATGCCCGTGATCACGGATGAAATGGGGACGGGCATGGGGGCGAGGTCAAGTTCGCGGTTGTCGATCTTCGCCACATCCAACATGCTGTCCACGATCATCGCCAGCCGCTCCGTGCCGTTTTGGATACCTTCCGTGAGCGACCGGTAATAGTCGTTGCTGCGGATGGCGGGGGCGTCCGAGAGCATTTGCGTATAGCCATGGATAACCGTAAGAGGCGTGCGCAGTTCATGCGAGGCAATGCTGATAAAGTCGGATTTGGCGCGGTCCAGCCGTTCAAGTTCCGATTTGGTGCGTGAGAGATTGGAATACGCCGATTCGACCCGCTGGTTGATCTCGACGAGGCCCTGTACCAGCCGGGCATTTTCGAGGGCAATGGAAGTCTGATCGGCGAGGGTACTCAAAAGGGTCAGATCCTCCGGGGAGTAGGGGACGCCCGTGGCTTTTGGGCCTACTGAAATCATCCCAATCCACAGCCCGTGTCCGTAAATGGGGACATGCACATCCATCGCCAGCCGCGAAAACCAGGAGCGTTCCCCCATGGTGATGGTTTTGAAATCTTCGAGGAAGTCAATGTCGTATTGCACAAGCGGGCGGTGCTGTTTGGCGAAGAAGCGGGCCAGCGGACTGTCCAACGGGAGACGTCCCGGCTCAGGGAGCGTCATCCCCATGGCTCCCTTGATCCCATTAAGTTCAAAGACCACCCGGCCCTCGCCAGCCTCTTTCTGATCCACGAGGAACAGCATACCCTTCTGGTTCTCCAGCGCCTCGCTGAGCAGGCCCATCGCCACGCTGGCGAGCTGGTCCGTGTCAATGATATTGCTGATCGTCATGCTGTATTCGCGTACGGCCTGGCTGTTCTCCAGGCTGCTGCGGCCCAGCCGGGCCTCGATTGATTTTTCGATCTGGGCCAGCAGTGGCCGGAAGATCACCGCCAGGACGAGCGCCATTACGAACCCGGCGGTCAGCGGGGTCTGGCCGGGTATCACCTGCTGGAACACAAACTGGGAAACCATGTACATCGTGGTATAGACGATCAGTACGAGCACAGTCGTAATCGCAAACCCCAGCACACGCAGGCTGCCCACCCGTATATCAATAGGGCGGTGCGTGAACACGGCATAGGCCCCAATCAAGGCTCCCACCGCGTTAATCACAGCGCCCACGCCGAGGTTCCCAGACATTGCAAGGATGCCGCCGAGAACGGTCCAGATCAAGGTGACTGCCCAGTACGATATCCGGTTACGGTGGAGGGGCTGTTGGGAAGTGCGATATTGGAAGAGTATGAGTGTCCCACTGTGCGCAGAAATGCCGACCCAGGCGAGAATGGCCGTGATTGGGGCAAGCGTGCGGAGTGGCGGAAGCCCCCCGGGGAGGGCCGGGGGATTGGGGAGGAAATTGATGAAGATCAGCCCGCCAGTCAGCACCGTTCCCAGGAACCAAGCGCCAGGTGTCAGGCCGGTGTAGCGTAAATATTTGCGGGTGAGGTCCAGGAAGATGACGGAAAAAATGACCAGCAGGAAGATACTGAATTCAAAAACAACTTCACCTGAATAGCCGGGGATCCACCCAAACAGCGCCGCCGCCTGGATTGCCGAGATCAGCCCGGCGGCCCCGGCGTACACCAGCATCATGACCCGGTCTTCATCCACCACGGTTGACCGGCCCAGACCGCGGAAAAGGACAATTCCAAAAAGAATTGCCGCCCCCGCAGATGAGATTGCCATGGGAATATCGATCATGTCTGGGGAAAATTGCAAATTGTCACGAAAACGTCACGCTAATTTGATTTTACCCCATTTGCGCCGCCGATCAACCAGGATTGCTGTCCACGGCCTCCCGAGGGATAGGCCCCTTCACTTATTCCGCGCCCCCTCGCGGGTTTTACCTCTCTTCCCGCTGGCGGTAGAGCTTGGGGTCCACCACGGCGGACATGCCAGCCGTATTGAGTTTTCCGCCCAGGAAATCGTTTACAAGCGGGATCATCGGTGCAGGGTTTTCCACCATGTCGTTGTAATTCACGTAAAGGACATCGAAATTGGTATGTTCAGCCATCCACCTGGTCACCTTGGCCAGGTGTTTCTCAAAGAGGGCGGCCATCTCGGCGTCATTCACTTTTTCCGGGTCTTCGCCACGATTAACCAGCATTTTGCGCTGCGAGGCGAGGATTTCGGGCATGGCGCGCCGCATAAAAATGACCTTGTAATGATAGTCAGCGGGGAGGTGTTCCAGCAGGGCGGAGATGGTCTTGACCACTTTGCCTTCGGCGTCGCCGAGCCAGGCGGTATCGCCCTCGCGCAGCTTTTTGGCACGCTCAAACTCGTAATACCCCTTCGGATTGTCGTCGTCGGCGGTGCGGATGTTGTCGGTGAGCGGCGGGATGCCACCGGCTTCGAGCATCTTCATCATCATGGAAGTGCCCGACCGGGGCAGGCCTGAGACCAGAATGATCGTCTTGTTTTTTAGCTGGAACAGGTTGATTAATTTTTTCATGCGTGTTTTGTGAAACTCAGACAGTAGAGTTCTCCTTCGGATATCAGTTCGGGGAGGGGGTCCACTCCCGCGGGGGGCATTATCCCCAATAGATCGGCGACCCCCGTGAAAGGCGCGTGCCCCTCTTTCCGGGATCGTGAGAGAATTTTGGGGATGGAATCGGTCTCATCAACTAGGGTGATCCTGCTCCCCGGTTTTGCCACGCGGGTCACCTCAGCGATGGCGCGCGCCGGGTCATTCACAAATTGCAGCCCGCCCATGTGGAAGACGACGTCAAAACTATGGTCGAGGAACGGGAGGGCGAGCATGTCGGCATGGATGAGGGCGGCGGGACGATTGGTGTGGGCGAGATTTTGCCGGCAGCGGCGGAGCATGTTGAGCGAGAGGTCCACGCCGACGTAGCGGGCGTTGGCTGGTAAAAGCGCCAGGTTGGCACCGGTGCCGACGGCGGTTTCAAGCACAAGCTGGCCGGGCGCGATATTGATTTTGGCGAGGTAGGACTCCCGCTGGATGGCTGCGCCGCCGAGGGCCAGCCGCCAGCCCCAGCGCACGCCAAAATCATAGCCGAACGCTGTGCGGTTGTAAACCCAGGCCCAAAAGCGGTGGCGCGGTGGGAGGTTTTTTGCGAAACTGGGGATGCCAAAAGGCATGGGGATCGTAGTTCCGTCCGCCGTGCGCAGTATGCCATTTTCGTAGCGAATGGGTTGGCGCGAGATCGGATCGCATAAGATGGGCGTGAGCGCTGGTAAAATGGCCGGCATTATTTGAATATTGTAATCCGGAGAGGATGATGTCAGTTTCCGACCAAATGCGGCGGATGAGCGCCAGAATTCCCAGTAATGCCCAGGTGGCAGGCTGGGCGATGTCTCCCGAAGAAGTGCGGGCGCATTTCACGAAGCTAGGCAAAAAAGTGTTGACACTTTACGGCTATTCCGGGATGGGGTATCAGGACAACGACGGGATGCTGGATATTGCGGGGCAGGTGCTGGAGCGTTTTTCGCCGGACGAGGTGATTGTGAATATTGGGGCCACTGACGCAGGAATTGGCCAGGCTTATAAAATCGCCCGCGAGCGGGGGTTTGTTACGACCGGGATTGTATCCACGCAGGCGCTCAATTATCCGGGAGGATTTTCGGAATTCGTGGAGACGATCTTTTTTGTACAGGATGATTTGTGGGGGGGCTATCTCGCCGGGACGCGGCTGTTGTCGCCGACTTCGGAGGCGATGGTCTCGGTGAGTGATTATTGTGTGGGGATCGGGGGCAATGAGATCAGCCGGGATGAGTTACTGGAAGCGAAAAATAGAAGGTTGCCGGTCATCTTCTTTCCGGCGGACATTAATCACGCCCTGATGCGTCGGCGGGCTGAATCCCAGGGGTTGGAGACGCCGGCTTCTTTTGAGGGGGTGGCTTCAGAAACGTTTGCTGGGCAAACGGTGAACAATCATGCGGATGGGAAATTCAAAGCGGCGGGCTGAACCCGCCGCTTTGTATTTTGCGCATCAGCCATCGTAAACTATCGAATTAAGTGCTGGTCGAGTAGCCCCGCATGTCCTCTTCGACGAGCTCAGGGCAGGCTTTGCGGGGCGTATCGAGACCCGATTTCAGCTAAATTTCGCCACTATCGGTCTCGATACGGCGGGAAAGCGCCGCCTACTCGACCAGCGAAATGCTCGTAAATCAATGTGTAGGGTGACTGGTTTGCGTATCAGCCTTTTGCCGTGCGGAACAACTTCGGGAAAAACCGGCCCGTGCGGTTCACGTAGGCGCGGTATTCATCGCCATACTCTGCGAGCAGGCGGGCTTCCTCGATCGGGGTGCGGGCCAGCAGAAGGGGGAGGCCGAGCGCCATGGCGGCCAGCAAAAACCAACTACCCGAAATCAGCGCGAGCGACAGGAAAAAGGTGGCCCCGATGGTATAGAGCGGGTGGCGAATCCAGCGATAGGGGCCATGCGTGATTAACTCGTGTTCTTTGCGGATGATGACCGTGGTCGAGACATTGCGCCCCAGACTCTTCTGCGCCCAATGGATGAGCGGGGGAACAAAAAGGATGCCGACGATGGCCGCCGTCCACCGCACCCAATCGGGCAGCGAGAATTCGGCCCAGCGCAGCCAGTTGGGATTGATGATGTAAACGAAGCAGTAGCCCCAGATGGCCAGCCCAAAGAGGCGCAGGGGGATATAGATCCAGCCTTCCTGGCTGGTGTCAAATTTCTCGCCGGCCTGTGCCTTGCTTCGGTATCTGGAAACGGTGATGAAGACAATCAGGAAGGCGCTGGTGAAGAGAATGCGATAGATGTCCATGGGACTCCTTTGATTTAGAGGCCGGGCAGAAAGCGGCCGGTGCGCTGCATATAGGTGCGGTACTGGTCACCGAATTTTTCGAGCATGGTGCGCTCTTCGTTGGCGAGGCGGACGATGACGATCACGGTCAGCGCGCCGAGGTAGAAGCCGCCCAGCAGGAGGTTGCCGGTGAGCAGGAGGATAGCCAGCCCGTTGAGGTAGAGGGTGGTGTACATGGGATGCCGCACCCATTTATATGGCCCGTGCGTGACGAGGGTATGGTTTTCCCGGACATGCAGGGTGGTGGAAAAATTCAGGTCGAGCGCCCATTGCACCCACCAAATCAAGAGGAGTGAGCCAACCCCAAGGGTCACGCCCACCCAGTGAACCCAGGTGGGTAGTGGGAGGGTGAACCAGCCCAGGGAGGCTGGATAAACCATGTAGGCCAGGATCAGGAAAGGGAACGGGAGGCCCAAAATTTTCCTGGCTTTGCTGAGTTCGGATTCCTTGTATTCAGCCGCGCCGCCCAGCTTTTGCACGCGGCGGACATAGTAGGCGCGGATGCCGAAGAAGCCGATAAAGACGACAATGAACATCAGGTGGAAAAAGAGTTGCATGGGTTCTCCTATTGGAAAAGCAGGATGAGCGCGGCGAGGATGCCGCTCATGACGGTGATTAATCCAAGGCCGATCAAGAACCCGCGGAAATGGAATCTGTAATTTTTGTACCCGGCCAGGCCTTCGGTGCCGGGCAGGATAAACCGGGCGGGCTGCCAGGCCACAAAAATAAGCCAGTCCACGACCAGCAAATCCACGATGTTGAAAGTTTGCAGCAGGATGAAAAGGTGGGTGTACAGGGGTAAAAAGACCGGCGCAATCCCTCGTATGGACCAGAGGGTGACACCTGCCAGCCAGCCAAAGAAGATCAGCCCCAGCCAGCCTCGCAGGCGTTTGGAGGCCGGATCGAGCGGGCCGTAGCGGGCGCGCACATCCGGCGGGTAGTCATCAACAAAGAGTTCGGGCCGGTACCACGCGCCCGCCAGCATGATGACCGCCAGCCCTGTTGAAAGGATCAGCCCGGCGGAAAGTGAATGTGTGAGAAAATTTGTCGTGAGCATATCTTCTAGCTCCAAAAAATATATTTAGCCTAACCTAAATTTATTCTAGCGCGGTGGTTCCTCGTTGTCAAGCAAACTCTGGAGATGTCGGCAATTCTTAGTATGGACTTCGTAGTAACGACTTCCGTCGTTTATTGAACGCGCAAGACGACTGAAGTCGTCACTACCAGCGCCAAACGTTTACATATGGAGAATTGCGGTGGAGATGCACGGTTAAGAAACTCTGTATAATTTGCCCGCCTGCCGGCGTCAGGGCAGGTTCTTCCCCGCTGGAGGCCTGCTTGCCACATCCTTTGCGGGGCGCGGCCAGCCCAATGGGATCAGCAACCCTGTGGGCTGCGCAATCCCCCCAAAACCAACGAGGCTCATTTTGAAAGATTTATTCCTGCTTGACCCGAATATTGTTTTCCTTAATCACGGCTCCTTTGGCGCTTGTCCCCGGCCAGTCTTTGAGATCTACCAGGATTGGCAATTGCGGCTGGAGCGCCAGCCCGTCAAATTCCTGGGCCGCGAGGCCGTCGAAAATTTCCGGCACGCCCGCGCCGCGCTGGCGGATTACATCCACTGTGCGCCGGATGAGCTCGTCTACTTCCCCAACCCGACAACCGCGGGCAACATGGCGGCGCGCTCGCTCCAGTTGTCGCCTGGCGACGAGGTTTTAGCCAGCGACCACGAGTACGGCGCGCTGGATCGCACCTGGCGGTTTGTCTGCGGCAAAACGGGCGCGCGCTATGTCCGCCACCCCATCCCCCTGCCTTTCAGCACCCCCGAGGATTTTGTTGAGCTATTCTGGCAAGGGGTGAATGAGCGCACGCGGGTGATTTTCCTGAGCCACCTGACGAGCGCCACCGCCCTCCAATTTCCCATAGCCCAAATTTGCGCGCGCGCGCGGGCCTCCGGGATCCTGACCATTATTGATGGTGCGCACGCCCCCGGGCAGGTCCGGCTTGACGTGGCCGCCGTGGGTGCGGACATCTATCTCGGCGCGTGCCACAAATGGCTGTGTGCTCCCAAAGGCGCGGCCTTCCTCTACGCCCGCCCGGAAGTCCAGCCCCTGCTGGAGCCGCTCGTCGTCAGTTGGGGTTACGAGGAAGCCACCTACGTTACCGGGGCCACGTTTATCAACCATCACGAATGGCAGGGCACGCGCGATCTGGCCGGCTTCCTCTCCGTCCCGGCGGCGATTGATTTTCAACGCGAACATGACTGGGACGGGGTGCGCGCCCGTTGCCGTGCGCTCGCCGTTGAGACCCGCGACCGCATTAACGCCCTCACCGGCCTGCCGCCCGTCTGCCCGGATTCGCCGGACTGGTTCACCCAATTCTTCATCGCCCGCCTGCCCGAACTCCCGGAAGCCGAACTGAAAGCCCGCCTGTGGGACGAATACAAAATTGAAGTCCCCATTGTGCGCTGGAACAGCCAGCTATTTATCCGCGTTTCCATCCAAGCGTATAATGACCGCTCGGATGCTGATACCCTGCTCTCTGCACTGGGCGAATTGCTGCCCCGGCTGACGGCGGTTTAATCGGCATGCCATCTCTTCAATAATCCACAAAGGACAACCATGGAATATCGCAGGCTTGGCCGCACCGGCTTAAAAGTTTCAGAACTGTGCATGGGCACCATGCAATTTGGCTGGACGGCGGATGAGTCAACCTCACACGCCGTACTCAGCGCCTCTTTCGACGCCGGGATTAACTTCATTGATACCGCCGATGTTTATTCCCGCTGGGTCGAGGGCAACCCCGGCGGCGTATCCGAGCAGATTATCGGGCGCTGGATGAAGGACATGCAAATCCCACGGGATCAAGTCGTCCTGGCGACCAAGGTGCGCGGCAAGATGGGGGAAGGCCCGAATGATAACGGACTGTCCCGCGTCCACATCATGACCGCAGTGGAAAATTCCCTGCGCCGCCTCCAGACCGATACCATTGACCTTTACCAGACCCATTCCGCTGACCCTGAAACCCCGATAGATGAAACCCTGCGTGCCTTCGACGACCTCGTGAGGCAGGGCAAAGTGCGCTATATCGGCTGCTCCAATTATCCAGCCTGGAAACTCATGCAGGCGCTTTGGGCCTCCGATCAGGCGGGGATAGTGCGCTTCGATAGCCTCCAGCCGCATTACAGCCTCGTCCACCGCGCCGAATACGAGCGCGAACTGGCCGAGGTGTGCAAAACCTACGGGATTGGTGTCATCCCGTACAGCCCCCTGGCAGCCGGTTTCCTCACTGGAAAATACCGCCGTGCAGACCCCGTTCCCGCCAGCGACCGCGCCGCCGGCGTCCAGCGCCGCTTCTTCAACGACTATGGCTGGCGTGTGTTGGAGGCCGCGGAGAAAGTGGCGATAGGGCGGGGCAGCTCCGTTTCGCAGGTGGCGCTGGCCTGGCAACTGAGCGACCCGGTGATCACGAGCCCCATCATCGGCCCTCGTACGCTGGACCAATTGGAGGACAACCTCGGCGCGGCCGGCCTCCGCCTCACCCCTGAGGAGTTGTCCACCCTCAACGAAGCCAGCGCCTGGCAGTAATCCCTGCGCTTTCCACGCCCCGCCCATTTCGTTATAATCTTCACAACCTGCCTGAATGGGCGGGCAACTGGAATCCTTGATGGCCGATCACACTGACGAATTTAATCAACGCTCTGCTGGTGCAGGCGACGCCCGCCCTGGCTCGATTTGTAAATATTTGGGATTGCGGGAGGACTCGGAGACCTTCTACCTCTATCCGAGCGCCTGGAACCAATGTCACCGCCCCGGCGACTTCCCGATACCGGTTTCATCCCGCTATCAGGGTGTGCACTGCCTGACAGCGGAGCATGTCAACTGCCCCCTGTATCTGCCGGATTGGGATGGCACAGTCCCCGCCGAGTCGCATGGCAGGCCCACAAAAAAGCGCGGGGCCAGCCAACGCCGGAAAAACAGGAAGGTGATATTTACCGGGATTGTAATTACCCTTGCCTTGATGGGATTTATCGCTTTCCTCGGGATGCAGGGAGGGGTTGCCCGGAATCGGACCCGGTATATATTCAACCAGATCGTCGAGGTATTCCGTGGTGATCAGCCGCAGAACCCGGTGCGGCGTTCTACGCCCACACCGCCACCCCCGACGGAGACTTTTACGCCCGCTCCCAGCCGGACGCCGCCTCCGTCAGCGACGCTCGCCCCGACCTTAACCCCGGCCCCTACTGATACACCGTTCTTCCTATCTCCAACATCTGAAACTACCGCCTTCCCGACGCCCGGCCCCGGCCTGATGACGCCATTCGGCCCATCCGGGGGATACTTGATCCACGTGGTTCAGGCGGGCGAAAGTTTTGTCGCCATCGCCCAGCTTTACGGAACGACGGCCACCGTCCTTCAGGCGTTGAATCCCACTGTCGAAGGCGTCAGTTTGTGGGTGGGCCGTCAGATCGTGGTACCCATCGGCGTCACCAGCGCGGCCGGCCTGCCGCAATTTGTCGTTCACTTTACAACCGCAATGACGGATCTATTCTCACTCGCCGATTTTTATCAGTCCGACCCCGAACAAATCCGCTATTACAACCAACTGGGCGAAGGGGAAACCGTCCCCTCCGGCCGCTGGCTGATCATCCCGCTCCTGCCCTAGAAGCCTCCCATGCCCGATGAACTGATCCTGACCCGAAAAGACGGCCCGGTCGGCGTACTCACACTCAACCGGCCCGAGGCGCTCAACGCCCTCGCACCCCGCATGCTGGCCGCCATCTGCGATGCGCTCGAAACATTCGACGCCGATGAGGAAATCCGGGTCATCGTGCTGGCGGGAACCGAGCGCGTCTTCGCCGCCGGGGCGGACATTAAAGCCATGGCTCCCGCCTCCTCCACCGACATGATCCGCCTCGATACCTTGCGCTACTGGCAGCGGATGCACCAGATCACCAAGCCCCTGATTGCCGCCGTGAGCGGTTACGCCTTCGGGGGCGGCTGTGAACTGGCGATGACCTGCGATCTGATAGTTGCCTCGGAGACGGCGCAATTTGCCCAGTCCGAAATCAAAGTTGGCATCATGCCGGGGGCCGGCGGCACACAAAGATTGACCAAAGCTATTGGGCCATACCGTGCCATGGAAATGGTCCTGACCGGCGAGCCGATCTCCGCACAGGCCGCGCTGGCCTATGGCCTCGTCAACCGCGTCGTCCCCGAGAAGCGCTTCCTTGAGGAAGCGTTGGAACTCGCCCGCCTGATCGCCTCCCGCCCGGCCGTCGCCGTCCGCCTCGCCCGCGAAGCCCTGCGCTATGGCGTCGAGACCACCCTGCGCGACGGCCTCATGGTCGAGCGCCGTAACTTCTACCTCACCTTTGATACCGAAGATCAAGCCGAGGGCATGAATGCCTTTATCGAAAAACGCGCCCCGGAGTTCAAAGGGAGGTAGGGCGGGATGAAGGAATGAGTAATAAAGTGATGAGTGAAACGTGAAACGTGGGGCATGAAAAACCCAATTACCAATTACCAATTACCAATTACCAATTACTTATCACTTATCACTCCCCACCCAATGACTGACCACCCCTCCCCCCCCTCCACCCTCGCCATAATCGGCGCTGGCGCGATGGGCAGCGGCATCGCCCTGCTCGCCCTCTACGCCGATTTCACCGTCATCCTGCAAGACCCGTACCCGGACGCGCTTGAACGCGCCCGCCTCTACCTCGAAAAATTCCTGGCGAAACGGGACATGTCCGACCGCCTGGGGCGCGTGACCCTCACCACCCGCCTCGACGATCTGGCCACCGCCGATGTCGTCATCGAAGCCGCCCTCGAATCCCTTGACCTCAAACGCGAAATTTTCGCCAAGCTGGACGCCGTCTGCCGCCCGGACGCCATCCTCGCGAGCAATACCAGCACGCTTTCCATCACGGCCATCGCCGCGGCCACCACCCATCCTGCCCGCATTGCCGGCCTGCACTTCTTCAACCCGCCCGCCGTACTCAAACTCGTGGAAATTGTGCAGGGCATGGCGACCAGCGGGGAAACGGTACGCACCCTGGAGGCCCTCGCCACCCGTTTGGGCAAGACCCCTGTCGTCGCCCGCGACACGCCCGGTTTCATCGTCAACCGGGTCGCCCGCCCCTATTATGGCGAAGCGCTGCGCCTCCTCGGCGAGGGCGCCGCCAGCCACGTCGAAATCGATCAGCTGCTCGAGAAAGGGGCGGGTTTCCGCATGGGGCCATTCCGGCTGATGGACCTGATCGGCATTGACATCAACGCCACCGCCATGCGCTCGATGTATGAACAGACTTTTGGCGAACCGCGATACCGGCCCCACTGGATTCAAATGCTCATGCTCTCCAGCGGGAACCTGGGGCAGAAAACGGGCAAAGGCTTTTATGACTATCCGGGGGACGCGGTATCCCCAGAAATTTCCCCGGCCCCGCAGGCGCGCACCGGCGGCGCGGTTTGGCTCACCCGCGGGCGGTGGGACAATGGCGCGGAAAGCGCCCTGCGTGCCGCCGGTTTTGAAATTCAGACATTCCTGGGCGGCACAGGAACCCTGGCCGCAGTGGTACTCACCAACGGGCCGGGCGATGGGCTGGCAGACGCGCTGGCTCACCTCGATGAGATTGATGCGCGCACGCCCGTCTTCGTCCCCTGCAACGAGACCACCCTCCACGCCATCCTGCCATTCACTTCCCATCCGGAAAGGATCGTCGGCTACGATGCCCTCTTCTTCGGGCGCGGCGCGGCGGCGGCGTTGATCCCCAGCCCGACGCTGAATGTTGCCGTCAGGAAGGGCGCTGAAAGTTTCCTGCACGCTTTGGGCTGCGCGCCCCTCTGGATTACGGATTCCCCGGGGCTCATCCTCTCGCGGGTGATTGGGATGCTGATCAACGAAGCGGTCTTTGCCGTCCTCGAAGGGGTCGCTGACCCCGAAAAAATTGACCTGGCGATGCAATTGGGGGTCAACTATCCGCGCGGGCTGATTGAGTGGGGGCGCGAACTCGGCTGGGCGCGCCTGGTCTCCGTCCTCGACCATTTGCGCGCCGAATATGGCGAAGAGCGTTACCGGGCTTGCGCCCTGATGCGGCGCTGGGCGCGGGAAATATAAGCGCCAGAAAACGCGGCCCTTGCGCAAAAACTTCCAGAGGCAGGGTATGGCTCCAATCTCAAAAAGCTCCTCGCAATCCCCCGTCGCCGCCTCCTACCAGAATTTGGGGCGGCTCCTGATTTCGTGGACTGTTTTGTTTATGGCCGGCGGGGCGGCGGGCTATGGGGGCTCGGCGCTTCTCGCCAGCCTGTTTGCCGGTAGCCGCCTCCCGTTCGTTGGCCTCGTACTGCCGTTGGGCGTACTCACCGTCGGCGTGGCGCTGGGCGCAGTACAGCGAAAACTGCTGGCGTCCCAAGTGAATGTGACCGCCCGCTGGCCCTGGATGACGGGGATGGGGATGGCGGTGGGATTGTTGCTGTTGGTCGCCATCAATACAGGCACGGCCGCGTTTGTGGCGGATTGGTCGGAGATGTCCCGGCTGACGGTCTTCCTGGGGGGCGCGGGGCTTGCCGGGGCGCTGGCCTCCCTGGGGCAATGGCTGATCCTGCGCCCGATTCTCCCAAAACACCAGTGGTGGCTGATGGCGAACGGGGTGGGCTGGCTCATGGCGTGGATCGGCGTCCTGGCAACCGGGCTGGCCCTCGGGGGTGGCGAACCCCTGCCAGCCACCGCCGCCCGCTGGGGGGACGCGCTCATCCTGGGCGCGGTCGCCGGCTTCATCATCGGGTTTGAGCAGGGGGTCGCGCTCGTGGGTCTGCTGGCGCAGCGGGTGTGGGAAGCCCGCAACGCCACGCAACCTCTCGAGAGCGGGAAATTGAATTGATGTACAATGGGAAAGGTTCACGAAAAAAAGGAACAAGCGATGACTACCAAAGAGCGAGACTTATTGAATGATTTGATCCGCAGCATTCATGCCCTCGAAGAAGAATTAATGGGTTACGAAAGGAAATATCGCCTGCTGAGTGACACTTTCATCATTGCCTTTGAAGCGGGCGAAGAACCTTTCGATGAGAGCTGGGTGCTCGATTGGGCGGGTTGGGCAGGTGCATACCAAATCATGCGCAAGTTACAGGCGCGTTACGATCAACTTGTGAAAGGCGTCCAGGCCGACAGCCACACGATTGCGGAATTTGTGCGAATCATGGCGTGAACCCGCTCGACACGATTACGGATTATGAACGATTCGTTTATTTGATTCAGGAATCCTATCCCTTGATCCAACGCTCAACCCTGATTCACTGACAGAACTTTGGAAAAGCTGATGCTCACGGGATGAGGCATAATTTGGGTAGCGAAAACCAAAGGAGCCGCCCATGAGCATCAGTGAAGGATTGTACACCCGGTTGAAAGAGGCCATTATGCCTTTAGTTGAAATCCACCATCTTCATCATCTAACCAACTGGTTATGGATTGTGAGTGGCATCTTGCAAAGCAAATCCGTGGCCTTGAGCCAAATCGCCGTCTACTTGCCGATGGAAACCAAAGCGGAAGCCCGCATCACCCGCATCCGACGCTGGCTAAAAACCGACAAAGTGGAGGTCTGGTCTTTCTATCAGCCGATACTGGCACACGTGCTCAAGGATTGGCAGGCGCAGGAAGTCAGGGTGATT
>Ga0247727_10005008_pt1 | contig 27371 bp, 23 predicted proteins | sample WisWelCaveWW1625_FD_202498 | JGI IMG/M metagenome (GOLD analysis project Ga0247727, IMG submission 202498) | Biofilm microbial communities from Wishing Well Cave, Virginia, United States - WW16-25 | ecosystem: Environmental > Aquatic > Deep subsurface > Groundwater > Cave microbial mat | place...
TGCGGACGATCTGAACTGTCTTCGCGTGGTCGGTTGCATGGATCCTGACATCGAGAGCGTCTCAGGTCCGGTCGAAGGTGTCCCGCTCTTGGGCTCAACCGATCTCCTGCGGGATTACCTCTTCGCCAATCCCGTGGACATTGTTGTCTTTGCGATGCCGCTGGAAAGGTTGCCGCAGGTCCAAAGTTTGGTCGACCCCGCATTGGAGCTGGGGCTCCGCATTGTGCTGCTCCCTGACCTGTATCTTCATCGCCTGGGTCCGGGTGTCAATCAACGAAACGTGTCATTTGACCTCTCCTTGCCTCACCCCATGGTCGTGCTCTCCACCGTGCCTCGGCCCTCTTCGTATCTGCTCCTCAAGCGGGTCATGGATATTCTGGTCTCTGCCACCTTGCTTCTCCTGCTCTCCCCGCTCTTTCTTCTACTGGCTGCGCTCATCAAACTCACCTCGCCGGCGGGCTCCGTCTTGTACCGATGGAGCGTTCTTGGAGTCAACAAAAAGCCCTTCCTCAGCTACAAGTTTCGAACAATGGTGCCCGATGCCCATCAGCTACTGCCTCATTTCATTGCTCGCAATGAAATGTCGGGCCCGGTCTTCAAGCTGCGCAACGATCCGCGCGTCACTCGGCTCGGTCGTTTCCTGCGCAAATACAGTCTCGATGAGCTCCCTCAGCTTTATAGTGTGCTGAAGGGCGACATGAGTCTCGTCGGCCCGCGGCCCCCTTTTCAAGACGAAGCGGACCGCTTTGAGTTCTGGCAGCGCCGGAAGCTCTGCATTAAACCCGGCATCACTTGTTTGTGGCAGATTAACGGTCGAAGCGAAATCCACAGCTTCGACGAGTGGGCGCGTCTCGATCTCAATTACATCCAGAATGCTTCACTCTGGCTCGATTGCAAGATTCTTCTCAAAACCATTCCCGCCGTGCTTCGCGGGCGCGGCGCCTACTAGGGGATTCACATTTGGCGGATCGTGTCTTAGTGACAGGAGGTGCTGGTTTCATCGGTTCCCACACCTGCGATGCCTTGCTCTCTCAGGGCTATGAAGTTCGTATTCTTGACTCACTCCAGCCGCGCGTCCACCCTTTTGGCAAGCCGGACTATCTGTCTGCGGAAGTGGATTTTCACCAGGGCGATGTCCGCGACCCGTCCGCCTGGCACCGCGCCCTGGAAGGTGTTCGTTTCGTCTTCCACCTCGCTGCCTATCAGGACTACATGCCGGATTTCAGCACCTTCCTCCATGTCAATGCCGTGAGCACCGCCTTGCTTTTCGAACTCATTGTTGCAAGGCACCTCCCCGTCGAGAAGATTATTTTCGCGTCCTCACAGTCCGTGTATGGCGAAGGCCGCTATGACTGTGAAGCGCACGGCTCCTTTAGTCCCAGTCCGCGTACTCTCGACCAGCTCGAACGCGGCCAGTGGGAGCACCTTTGTCCTACCTGTCGTCACTCCGCTCGGCCGCTTCTCCTCGAGGAATGCCTTGCGCACCCGCAAACGGCATATGGGATCTCCAAGTTTGCTGCGGAGCAGTTGGGCCTTCAACTCGGCCGCCGCTACGGCATCCCCACCGTCGCCTTGCGTTATTCAATCGTTCAGGGCCCGCGGAACTCTCTGTACAACGCCTATTCCGGCATCTGCCGCACCTTCACCAAGCGCCTCTTAAACGGCAATCCTCCCATCATCTACGAAGACGGCCACCAATTGCGCGACTACGTCCATGTGAGCGATGTTGTTGCCGCCCACTTGCTTCTCCTCGAGTCCGCTGAGGGCAATTTCGAAGCATTCAACGTCGGGGGCCAGCGCCCTGTCTCCGTTCTGGAATTCGCAGGCATGGTCTCCTCAGCGTGTCAAAGTGCGCTTTCGCCAGTGGTAAGCGGAGACTTCCGAGTTGGTGACCCGCGCCACACGGTTTCTGACTCCTCCAAGCTTCGCCGCCTCGGATGGGTCCCCCGGCGTGCGGTCGAGGACATCATTGCCGATTACGTTCAATGGGTTCGCCGGCAACGCGACGTTCGCGACAATTCCGATGACGCGACATCAGACATGCAATGCCACGGCGTCCTTCGGAAAGCTTCCATCCCAGTCGGAGTCGGTGCCGCTTTGCCATGATTATCACTCGCACTCCATTTCGCATTACCCTCGGTGGAGGCGGGACCGACCTGCCGGCCTATTACTCTCGCCACGGTGGCTTCATCTTTGCCGCCGCTCTCGACAAATACATGTTCATCAGTGTCAACCGCCCGGTGGTGGACGATCTCGTTCGCCTCAAATACACCCGCTCGGAAATCGTTTCCCATCGCGAGCAGCTTCAGCATGAAATTGCTCGCGAGGCCATGCGGATGACCGGGATCGAGCGAGGTCTCGAGATTACTTCCATGGCTGACGTCCCCTCCGGAACCGGCCTCGGCTCATCCAGTTGCTACGCCGTCGGCCTGCTCAATGCCCTGCACACGCTTCTTCGTCAGCCGGTCAGCTATCAGGTCCTCGCCGAGGAAGCGTGCCGCCTCGAAATCGACCTGCTGCGCAAACCCATTGGTAAGCAGGACCAATACATGGCTTCCTTTGGCGGACTCACCGTTCTCGTCATTGCTCCTGAGGGGACCGTCACGGTTTCTCGCGCCCACGTCTCTGACTCCACCCTGGACGACCTACAGCGCAATCTCCTCATCTTTTATACCGGCACGGATCGCTCCAGCCTCGAGATTCTTTCCGAGCAGAGCCGCGCCGCTGGCAAGCCTGCCAGCCCTGTTGTGGAGAGCCTTCATGCCATCAAGGAGATGGGTTGCCGCATTCGCGAGTGTATCGAAGATGGCGACCTCACCAGCTTTGGGCTGATGCTCGACCAGCACTGGCAGTACAAAAAGCGACTCTCCTCGCGGGTCACCAACCCTCGTCTCGATGCCCTGTACCAACTGGCCAGGGAAAATGGTGCCCTGGGCGGGAAGATCTCCGGTGCCGGCGGTGGTGGCTTTTTTGTTTTCTATACCGAGCGCGACCATCAGAAGCTGCGCAACGCCCTCCGCGCCGCCGGCTTGCGGGAAATGCGCTATCGCTTCGATTTCGAAGGAACGAAAACCCTCGTCAACCTCATGGACGGCACCTTTCATGGCAACGGCGAGCGGAGCATGGCATGGCACGCATAGCCCTCATTGGGCTTTGGCATCTTGGCACCGTTGCTGCCGTGGGCCTCGCTCGCCTCGGCCATACCGTTCGCGCCACCGATCCGGATTTAAAGACCGTGCGCCGTCTCCAGCTCAATCAGCCGCCCCTCTACGAGCCGGGTCTGACAGAAGCCCTCTCCTTCCACCTGGCAGCCGGGTCGCTGTCTTTCGACACAAACCTTATCGCGGCAGTCTCCGGCGCCGAATACGTTTTCATCACCTTTGATACTCCCGTGGACGAAAACGACCAACCTGATCTCTCCCCAATCCTAACAGCCTTCGATTCCCTCGCCGTTCATGCCCAAAGCCCGGTCGTCGTCGTACTGATGAGCCAGGTTCCTGTCGGCACCTGTCGCACCCTCGACGCCCGCCTCCGTTCCCGCTCACCTCGACTCGACTTTCAGCTCGTCTATCATCCGGAGAACCTCCGCTTGGGTGAGGCGCTAAAAACGTTTCTTCTGCCCGATTTTCTCGTAGTTGGCGCAGAGACACCCTCTGCGGCCGACCGCCTCGCCTCTCTCTATGCCGCTGTCGAATCGTCGGTCCTCCGCATGAGTTGGGAAAGTGCGGAGATGGCCAAGCATGCGCTGAACGCTTTTCTCGCCACTTCAATCAGCTTTGCCAATCAAATAGCCGAGTTGGCCGAGTTGGCTGCCGCCGATGTTCGCGACGTTGTCCGCGTCTTGCGTGCCGATCGTCGAATCGGCCCGCATGCCTTTCTCAGCCCCGGCCCGGGTTTTAGCGGCGGCACGCTGGGACGTGACCTCCAGGCACTGCTCGGCTTCGCCAAACGCCACTCCTTGTCTGCTCCCCAGCTCACGGCCACCTGGGAAGTCAATCAGTCGCGTCTGGCTCGCCTTGTGAGTCAGGTCTCGGAGACCTGTTCTGGGCTCCGCGGCAAACGGATTGCCTTGCTCGGTCTCACTTACAAACCCGGCACGGACACACTTCGTCGCTCCCACGCCTTGGCCCTCGCAGAGCTTCTCCATAAGCAGGGCGTTGAGGTCGTTGCCTTCGACCCCCGCATCACCTCTCCCCGGCCGGAAACGCAAAAAATCTCTTTGGCCGCCAGCCCACAGCTTGCTCTGGCTGGCGCGGATGCCGTCATTCTCTGCACTCCTTGGCCGGAATTTCGGGAGCTCGATCTCGCCGCCTTGAAGAGCAATGTTCGCAGCCCCCGCCTTTTTGACTGTCACAACCTTCTCGACGATTCGGCTGCGCGCAATTCCGGGTGGGATTATCACGGAGTTGGTATTCCCCGCCCATCTCTTCGCGCCGAGCACATGGGAGCAGGAAGATGACCTTTCGTGGTCAGGTTGCATTTGTCACCGGTGCGGGTCGCGGCATTGGTCGCGCCATCGCCTCTGCGTTTGGCCGGGCTGGTGCTGACCTTGCTCTCCTCGCTCGCTCAAAGTCTGATCTCAATCAAGTGGCACAGGAGCTTTCCCGGGAAGGAATAAACTGCCTCCACTTGTCCGCGGATGTTTCCAATCACCATGCCGTTACGCGCGCTGTTCGAGCCGTACTCTCCCGCTTTGGTCGGATTGATATCCTCGTCAGCGCGGCTGGCGTGTATGGCCCGATCGGTCCTTTGGTCGACAACCCAATGGACGACTGGGTTCGCGCGCTCGAAATCAATCTCTTCGGTACCGTCTACTGCCTCCGTGCCGTTCTCCCTCACATGCTCGCGCGCGGCTCGGGTGTGGTCATCCACCTTTCTGGGGGTGGCGCGGTTTCTCCCTTTCCGCGTTTCAGCGCCTACGGCACCTCAAAAGCTGCTGTCGCCCGCCTCACCGAAACCGTAGCGGAAGAAGTTCGCGCGCATGGCGTGCGCATCAATGCGATTGCTCCTGGTGCAATTAACACTGGCCTGCTGGATCAGGTCCTGGCCGCCGGCGAAGCTGCCGGAGTGGAGTTCTATGCCAAATCTCTCGAGCAGAAGCGCAACGGCGGCACCTCACCGGAGCTCGCTGCGGAGTTGGCTCTTTTCCTTGCCTCGCCTGCGGCTGCTGGTATCACGGGACGCCTGATTAGTGCCGTGTGGGACGATTGGAAATCGCTGTCCGCGCACGCTCAAGAACTCAACCATTCCGCGCTGTACACGCTCCGGCGCATTGACGGGCGAAACTTCGCTGAAGTGCGTCCCACTTCAGCCTGAACGGATTTGAGGCTCCCATGCTTCGAGTCGGAATCATTGGTGCAGGTCGCATCGGGGCGCTGCGCGCCCGCGAGGTTTACCGCCATTCCGGATGCCGGCTCGTTGCCGTTGCCGACCCGGATCCGGCACGCGCGCGACTCCTCGCCCAAACCTATGCCTGCCGCTCCTCAGCCGATGGCCGCGCTATCGCTGTGGCGCCGGATATCGATGCCGTCGTTGTTGCCACGCCCCATCACCTCTTGGCTCCCTTGGCGTTGTCGGCCCTCGAATCTCGCAAGCATGTCCTGTGCGAAAAGCCTTTGGCAATGACTCCCAATGATGCCTGGGGTCTTGTGCTTGCCGCCGAACGCTCTCAGGTCATCCTCAAGACCGGCTTTAATCATCGTCACCACTCCGCCATCTGGACTGCTCACCAGAGACTTCTGGACGGCGCCATCGGCAAGCCTCTTTGGATCCGTTGTCGCTATGGCCATGGCGGCCGCCCGGACTACGAAAAGGAATGGCGGGCCGACCCGGCGCAAAGCGGCGGTGGCGAGCTTCTTGACCAGGGTATCCACGCCCTCGATCTCTTCCGTTGGTTCCTCGGCGAATTCAGCGAAGTGACCGCCGTGCTCACCCACTCTTTCTGGCCCATGCCTGTCGAGGACAATGCCTTCTGCTTGCTTCGCACCGCGAACGGACAGGTGGCCAGCTTGCATGTCAGTTGGACCCAGTGGCGAAACCTCTTTTCTCTTGAAATCCACGGCGACCAGGGCTACCTGCTCATGGATGGCTTGGGTGGGAATTACGGACCGGAGCGGCTCACCATCGGCCGTCGCTCCCAGGATTTCTCTGCACCGCGGGAAGAACAAATGGACTTTGCCTCCGAAGACTGTTCGTGGTCCCGCGAATGGCAGGAGTTCGTTTCGGCCATCGAAGAACATCGCCGGCCGTTGGCCGATGGCGAAGACGGTTGGCAGGCGCTTCGACTCGCCCATGCCGCCTATGAATCTGCTCGCCGCGGCTCTCCGGTTCGGCTCAACGAGGAAGAACAATGCAAAACAATGACTATATCGGCGGCTTCCTGACTGGCATTCAGCAAATTGCGGCTACCATCGATCGCGCGGCCATCGATCGCGCCATCGAGTTTCTCTACGAAGCCTGGGAGCGCGGTAGCACGGTCTTCACTTGTGGCAATGGCGGTTCGGCGAGCACAGCCACTCATCTCGCTGCCGATCTTTTCAAATGCACCCTCGTTGAGGGTCAACCGCGCCTTCGCGCCTTGAGCTTGGTGGACAACATCCCCTTGGTGAGTGCATTGGTTAACGACAACGGCTGGGACCAGGTTTATCTCGAGCAGCTCAAGACTCTTTTCCATCCCGGTGACGTTTTGCTGGCCATCAGCGTTCATGGAGGTAGTGGCTGTGATCAGGCGGGCCAGTGGTCCCAAAACCTTCTCCGCGCGATTCAGTACGTGCAAGAAAACGGCGGACATGCCATTGGCTTCAGTGGCTTTGATGGCGGTGCCATGAAGCAGCTCGCCGATGTCTGCGTCGTTGTTCCCTTCAATACGACTCCTCACGTCGAGTCTTTTCACGTTGTCCTCCACCACCTGATCACCTTTTGTCTGGCCGATCGTATCCGCCAGACCGCCCAACTCCGGAGGGCCCATGCGGCCAGCCGTGTTTCTTGATCGAGATGGCGTCCTGAATCGCCTTGTCCTAGCGGGTGATCGCCCGGTTGCGCCACGTACTTTTCGCGATTTCTCCCTTCTGCCCGGTGTTGGCCGCGCCGTCCGCAGGCTTCGACGCACGGGATTTGTCGTCGTTGTTGTCACCAACCAACCCGAAATCGCTCGTGGACGCTTGCCTCAGGCTGATCTCGAACTCATGCATCTCCGCCTTCGCTCCCTCCTGCTGGTACATGGCGTGTACACCTGTCCCCACGACGACTCCGACTTCTGCCACTGCCGCAAGCCTCTCCCTGGACTGCTTTTTCGCGCCGCGCGCGATTGGTCGATTGCCCTGCGCCACTCATTCATTGTTGGCGATTCATGGCGCGATATTGCGGCCGGTCGCGCCGCCGGCTGTCGCACTGTACTTCTTTCATCACTACCGGCTGGGTCCGGCTGCTTCGGAGAGAATGATCGCTTCCACGATCTTCAGGCCGCGGCTTTGGCAATTAGAAGCAGCCAGCAAAGGCCGCTCGTTTGCGGCCCAGCCTCGGCCACTCGAGGCTTGGGCTTAGTTCAGGGATGATGTATGGCGTTGCATCCTCATGTGGTCGCGCGGTCGGCTGGCCTGATCAGTTTGCTCGCACTCCTGAGCCCTTTGGCTGGCTTGCTCGTCGAAATGGCACTCGCTTGGCGTTTTGGCGCAGGCCCTGCGGTAGATGCTTTCCGCATCGCCTCTCTGTTGCTCCTCTTCTCTCAGCAGCTCTTCGTCTTGCAAATCCTTCCTCACGCCATCGTTCCTATCTTTTCCGAGTTCTGTGCCCGCGGACAGCAAGACCAGGCTTGGCAAACCGCCTTTTCATTGGCCAACTTGCTTCTCCTGCCCGCTGGACTCCTTGTGCTGCTCGCCATGGTCTATCCCCAGTTCGTGGTCCGTTTCCTAGCCCCGGGGTTAGCCGGCGAGGCACAGGCAGTGGCAATCCTCTTTCTTCGTTGCTTTCTTCCAGTCTGCGTGCTGATGGTTTGGACTGGGGTGGCCACAGGAGTCCTTTACGCCTACCGAATCTTCTGGTTGCCTCCAGCGGTGCAGTTTGCAGGCAATCTCGTTTCGATTGTGCTCATCCTCGCTCTGGGACGCACTCTCGGCCCCTCGAGCTTGATCCTCGGGGTCTGGCTGGCAACGCTCCTCAGTTTGGCCCTCTACCTCGCCCAGCTCGCCCCTCTCATGCGGCAGGCGAAAGCACGTTTCACCTGGACCTTCGAATGGAAACACCCCGGCGTTCGTAAGGCTTTTGGGCTGGCCGTGCCACTGCTGGGCACGCTCTTCCTCTCGCAATGGATCGCTGTGGTGGTCAATCGCGCTCTTTCGGTCCTTCCGCCGGGCAATCTGGCAACGTTTGGCTACGCCTGGAAACTGGGCCAGGTGGTGTCCTTGGTGCCCATCTCCCTGGCTACCGTGCTGTTTCCTCGCCTGGCCGACGCCCGCTTTGGTTCGCCGGAGAGCGAGTTTCGCGACCTCTGCACCCGCGCCCTCCGGATGGCCCTGTTCGTCACTGTACCGCCCACCTGCCTCGTCTACGCACTACGCTCTTCTTTGGTGGCGCTGCTGTTTGAGCGGGGAGTCTTTGATGCGCATGCGACTCAGGCCGTCTCGCAGCTCTTTGGTTTGACCTTGCTGGGCACCCCGGCAGCAGTGATCACCGTCTTCTTGGACAAAATCTTCTTTGCGCGGCAGCAGATGTGGGTTCCCACCTGGGCCCGCGGGATTAGTGCAGTGCTCCTGGCGGCTCTGGCTCCATTTTTCGTGGCCCGTTTGGAAGCTGAAGGGATCGCTATGTTGTTATCAGCCCTGTCTTGCTTGACGGTAGCGGTGCTCACCTCGGTCCTGGCCTACCGCGCACGAGTGTTCTCTTTTCGCGAGTTGGCTTCCTTTGCGGCCTATCTGCTTGCGCTTGCTGTTGTAACCACCTGGCTTGGAGTTCACGCAGGCTTGGTTTTGGGCCGCCTAGCGAAACTCCCGAGCTTCTCACTCGAGTTGACAACGGTAGCCGGACTCACCGTGGGCGCCTTGCTGTTCTTTGGTGTGTCGCTGGGGTTCGCGGTTCCTGAGGCCCAGGAGTGTAGCCGCTACCTCCGATGGCGTACGGCCACGATGTTTGGGAGGCACGATGCGTTTCGTGGCTAACCAGCGTCCGGTGTGGCTCAGCAGGGGCACACGATGAGGATTTGTATCTACTCCCACTACTTTTGGCCGAGCATCGGTGGGATTGAGTCCGTCAGTGAGCTTTTGGCCGGGTACCTGCATCAAGCGGGTGTGGAGGTCACCGTTGTGACCCAAACGCCGCATACCCAATGCGACACCCACCCCTACCGAGTCGTACGACGGCCGACCTTGCTTCAGCTTCGCCAAGTGATGGCTGCCTGCGACGTGGTGCACTGCAACGGCATGAGTGTGCGGGGCTTACTCTCGGCTTGGCGCTGCGGAGTAGCGGCAATTATCACGCATCAGACCTTTAATTCTGCGCTTCCCCGCTCCTTGGGAGAGCTTCGCGCAATGGTCATGCAGGAGGGTCTCAGCCGCCCGCCGCATGCCGCCATAAGTTCCCTTGCCATGCGTCGAGCGGAATCAAACGTTTGTATCAGCCGGTTCATCCGCGAGCGTCTGCGCCCGCCTCGAGCGGTCGTGATCTATAACCCGATCGGCCGGATCTTTCGACCCTTGCCGGACGCTCGACATACAGACCGATTCGCTTTTGTGGGCCGGCTGGTGGCGGACAAAGGGTGTCACATCTTGCTGCGTGCGCTTGCTAACTGTAGACATCGCAACTACCAGTTTGGCTTGGACGTCTACGGTGACGGCCCGGAAAGACCAAGCCTCGAGTTGCTTGCGCGGGAGAGCCTTCCGCCGGGAGCGGTGACTTTCCACGGCAGCGCGACGGGCGAAGCGCTCGTCCAGGCCTACAACCGTAGTTTGGCGGTGGTGGTGCCCTCGGTGTGGGACGAGCCCCTGGGCATGGTCGCTCTCGAGGCGATGGCCTGTGGCAGGGCGGTAATTGCAGCGGAAGTTGGAGGGCTGCCGGAGACCGTCGGTGGCAGGGGTTTGCTTTTCCCGCGCGGTAACGCCGGTGCTCTTGCCGATTGCCTGATCCGGGTTACCGAGGACTCCGGGTCTCGGCGGCAGCTCGAGGCCGATGTAGAACTCTTCGGCCGAAGCTTCACGATTGATGTCATTGGCAAACAGTATATGCAGCTCTTCCGGAAAGCCCTGGAAGCAAGAGCAAACAGAGATAGCCGTGCCAACAGGCCGCGAGCAGCTTGCTACCCGGACCCGCCAGCAAACAAGTCCACCCCGGCGCTGCTTGCCCCCCAGCTGAGGAACGGTCGGCCGGGCGTTCTCGTCGCGCACCCCGGAACCCAGCACTCTTACCAAACCGCGCGGGTCCTTCAGGAACATCAGCTCCTGATGTCCTTCCTCACTGGCTTTTACTACAAGCTCGACGGTAGCCTGGCTCGGACATTGCACCTCCTCCCTGGCACTTTCCGCCAAAGACTGGAAAGAGAACTCCTTCGCCGGTATATGCCGGGGCTCTCCTCCGCCAATGTGCAGACTCATCCCGCACTGGAGTTGATCCATTTGGCAGCCGCCCGCATTCCAGCACTCCGCGGCCTCTCGAAAGGCCTACTGCACTGGCGCAACGAACGTTTTGACGTCTGGGTCGCTAAGACCTTGACCCGCCAGCGCCCCTCCGCGGTCATTTGCTATGACACTTGCGCCGCGCGCGCCTTTGAAACAGCACGGGCCCTCGGCATTCACCGCGTCCTCGACCAGAGTGTTGGCCATATCTGCGCCAGCACCGAAATTTACCGGCAAGAAGTCGAACGCCACCCGGACTTCGCCGACAGCCTTCCCACCAGCGTCCCCGTAAAACTCATCGACCGTTGCACCCGGGAGGTTCTTGAGGCGGATCGCATCCTCATTGCTTCTGACTATGTCCGCCAGACTCTCCTTAGCGTGGGCGCAGACCCCTCCCGAATCCGCCTGGTTCCCTACGGAGTGGATACCAGCCGCTTTCGCCCCTCCCTTCGTCGCCGTTCCAAAATTTTTCGTGCCCTCTTCGTTGGGCAGATTAGCCAGCGCAAGGGCATCAAATATCTGCTCCAGGCCTGGAAGGCGCTGCGCCTCCCCAACTCCGAGCTTGTTATCGCAGGCGCTCTCCTCGGCTCCGGCAACGGACTCCGGCCCTTCGCCGATTCCTTTCGTCGGCTCCCCGCCCTGCCGCACTCCGAAGTACATCAGTATTTCGCTGAGGCAGACGTCTTCGTCTATCCCTCACTCCACGAAGGCTCTGCCCTGGCCATCTACGAAGCCCTAGCTTGTGGCCTGCCTGTCATCACCACTCCCAACAGCGGCTCCGTCGTCCGCGATGGCCGGGAAGGATTTGTTGTCCCAATCCAGGATGTGGCGGCGCTCCAGGAAAAGATGCTTCTCCTCTACACCAACCCTGAGCTTCGCCGGCATTTCTCGGTTCAAGCCCGTTTGCGCGCGGAAGCCTACACTTGGGCAACATATCGCCGCAACTTAATCGCCGCAATCGCGGATCTCTTGTCAGTGGAATCGGAAAGGCCGGACCCATGACCTTTCTGCGACACGCTTCGCTGCCCGCTTTCCCCCTCTCCACTCCGCGGCTTGCCGGTGGCGCCCTCTATCTGCTCCTGACTCTGTCGGGCCTGGTTGGTAGCTGGATGATCCTGCGCGGGTACGGTCACCTGGCTTTTGCCGCGCTTCTTCTTGTGCCTCTCGTGATGATCATTCTCCTTCGATGGCAGCGTGGCCTCTATGCACTGCTCGCCTATGTTCCGGTAGCAGGTGTTGTCTCTTTAGGCCTCTCACCCTGGCAGGGCTGGCCTTTGCTGAACCCGGTTCTTTATAAGGACTGGTTCTTCGTGGTTCCTATGTATCTGGGTTATCTCGGGTTTCTGGTTCTCCGTCGCGAACGCCTCCCTCACCTGCCTACCTCGGTCACGCTCAGCCTGTTGGCGCTCGGCCTCGTCGTAATCGCACAGATGGCCAACCCGGGTGTTCCAAATATCCTCACGGCCTTGATTGGCGCCAAGGTGTGGCTCTTCTACATCCCGCTCTATCTGCTCGCCTACTCTCTGGTCACTTCCTCGCGTGATCTGTGGCACCTCTTCCGGCTTCTTATCGTCCTGGCCATACTTCCCTGTGCCGTTGGCATCGCCGAGTACGTGCTTGCGCAGTCGTTGGGCTATGCCGCCACGATGAACGCCATCTACGGTGCTTCCGCAGCTCAGGCCACACAGGAGTACACCTCTTTCCAGATCGGAGGTGGGATTTTGTCGCGCATCCCTTCCACCTTTACCTTCATTACCCAGTATTTCGGCTTCACCTTGGCCATGCTCGTCCCCTGTTATGTCAGCTGGCGGTCCGATCCCTCAATCCGATGGCGGAAGTTTGCTCGCTGGGTCTTGCTTCTGGTCACGGTCGCTTCCTTTCTATCTGGCGCGCGCGCTGCCTTCGTTTTCGTTCCGCTCCTGTTGGCTTTCATGTACGGGCTCGATCGTGGATTCACCGGTGCGCTTCGCGCCGCTCTCTACATCTGCGTTTCGTTGTCGGCAATGCTTTCTCTAGCGCGAATGACAGCAAAAGGCATGTTCGAGCATGTATCCGAGTTGTTTCTCAACTATGCGGTGGGCCCTGCCTACGGCGGCCTGTACCTGGCAATTACTTCCATGCCCTTGGGGAGCGGAACTGGTACGAACACCGGACCGGCTCGGTACGCGTTCATCCGCCCTGAGTTCTACCTTGCGATCGAGAACTATTACGCGAAGGCGGTCTATGAACTGGGAATCCCAGGACTCCTTGTTGTCCTCGCTGTCCTGGCTGCATTGGTTCGTTTGGGTTTGCGGAACCGTCGTCGTCTCATTGGTTCCCCATTGCGTGTTCCCGCCTGCGCCCTCCTCGCCTTCATCCTCACCATGGCTTTAAACAGTTTCAAAGGTTGGCTCCTCGACCTCGATCCCATCAATGTCTACTTCTGGGTCTTCGCGGGCGTGCTGGCTCGCCTGCCTGCCTTGACGGACTTACCTCGGGTCTCCACGAAAAGCGAACCGGGAATGGGGGAAATCTCGTGCGCATCCTCCACGTAATTGCCAGTCTCGCGCCTCGCTATGGCGGGCCCTCAGTGGCCTGCCCGGCTCTCTGCCGCGAACTCGCTCGATTGGGTCATCAGGTTTCGATTTACACCACCAACGTGGATGGAGACCGCTGCGCTCCCTTGCCGCTTGATCGGCTCGTTCTTGACCGCGGCGTCGAGATCCGTTACTTCTCAGGTTGGACGCGCCCTCACGAATTCAAGTTCTCGCCTTCCCTCTGGGCCGCGCTCGCTCGACACATCCCGACCTTCGATTTGGTCCACATTTATTCGCTGTACGGATTTTCTTCCACTGCCGCCGCCCATCTCTGCCGTCGCTTTCAAGTTCCCTACGTTCTTCATCCTCATGGTTCGCTTGACCCTTTTCTCTTGAGCCGGCACGCCCTCCGGAAGCGGATTTACTCCACACTCTTCGAATATCGCAATTTTCGGTACGCTTCCTCGCTTGTCTTCAATTCTCACGAAGAGTTGCGCTTGGCAGCTCCTTGGTTGGATCGCTTCCTCCCCCGGGCAAAGGAGCACCCCCTCCGCGAAGTTGTGCCTGTCGGTGTTGAGGACGAATGCTTTGCTTCAGTTCCCCCTGCGGCTCGCCAACTCTTTCTCGCACGTTTTCCCGAATTGCGCAAGAAACAGGTCATTCTCTTCTTTGGCCGACTCAGTTTCAAAAAGGGACTCGACCTGCTGGCTCAGGCTTTTATTGAACTGGCGCGTTCGGCCCCTCGTGCTCATCTGCTGGTCGCAGGACCTGACACCGAAGGCCTGGGACAGAAGCTTCGGCACTGGTTGAGCGACGGCAAAGTACTGGAAAAAGCTACCTTTACGGGCACCCTCCATGACTCAGCGCGCTTCGCTGCTCTGCAACTGGCCGACGTCTTCGTTCTTCCCTCTTACTCCGAGAATTTTGGCCAATCGGTTGCAGAAGCAATGGCTTCATCCGTACCCGTCGTTATCTCTAACAAGGTAAACATTTGGCCGGAGGTGCAGCGCGTGGGAGCAGGCGTGGTCGTGCCTTGCGACTCGGCAGAAACTGCCCGGGCCATTCTTACTCTTCTTAGGAATCCAGCTCGGGCCAAGGAAATGGGCCGCCAGGGCTGTACTTGGGCCTCGCGCAACCTGACATGGCTGGTAGTCGGTGTACAGATGGAAGCGCTCTACCGCGGACTGACCAAAAACTCCCGCGCACAGCATGTCTCCTCGGCCATCACATTAGGTCGCCGAACGATCTGATTATGTATCACCAAAAGACTCGGGATTTCTATTTCGCTGCCCTCCGCCCGATCAACCGACTCAACTATTGGAAGTGGCGCGCGCAGAACGTTCGTAGGAACGGCGCTCCCCAGATCCATCTGCACCTTGGCTGCGGCACCAAGCGCCTTCCCGGCTTTGTGAATATCGACGGCAATTTGTTCCGAAATCCCGACATCTGGTTGGATCTGCGCAATGGGTTGCCGTTCCCGAACGGCTCCGTCGACTCGGCATATGCCTCTCACGTCTTTGAGCATTTCTATCCGGATGAACTCACCCGCATCCTCCGCGAATGTTTTCGCGTGCTTCTGCCTGGTGGTGGCCTGCGGATCGTCGTCCCAGACATGGGCAGCGCAGTCCGCGCCTACCTGTCAGGACATCAAGCATTTTTCCCGGACTTTCCCAGACCCTATGAATCTCTCGGTGGAAAACTCTCCAATCTTCTCTTCTGCGAGGGTGGCCACCGTCAGGGTTTCGATTTCTCGCATCTCAAGGAGCTGTTGCAGGAAGCAAACTTCTCAGAGGTAAGCCAACTATCCGCCGAGGAGAGCAGAGTGTATTCGGAGGATATTTTCAACGCACTTCGTCGTGAAGAAGCCGGTCTTGCTTCCTTCTCTTTGTTTGTTGAATGCCGGAAGTGACCCTGGCCCCTTGCTTTGGCCTAACACGGACCCGCGCTGAATTCTGGCAGGCGCATCGCTCAAGGCAACAACCATGAAGGTGCCAATTTCCATCTTGATTCCCACAAAGAATGAACAGGAAAACATTGTTAAATGCCTGCAAAGTGTCTCTTGGGCCGATGAAATCTATGTCATCGATTCCCACAGCGCCGATCAGACCGCTTCCCTCGCCCGTTCCTTGGGTGCCGAGGTCATTGACTTCCAATGGGACGGCATCGGCCCCCGCAAACGCAACTGGGCTCTCCGCAACTTGCCCTGGAAGCATGAGTGGCTTCTTCTCCTCGACGCAGATGAAGAGGTCTCCCCCGCACTGGGCGACGAAATGGCTCGTGCCATCTGCTCAAGTTCTTCCATTGCTGGCTACTTAATTCGCTTTCATTATTTCTTCCTCGGCCGGAAACTGACTCATGGCGATCCTCTCTGGAAGTTGTGCCTCGTCCGCCATCGCCTCGCTCAATTCGAGTCCGTAAACGTCCCTGAAGTTACTGGCTACGACGTCGAACTTCATGAATGGGTTCGCCTCGATGGCCCCATCGGTCGCTTGCGCTCGGTCATTGTTCACCGCGACTTCCAGAACCTGTATCACCATTTCCAAAGGCACAATATCTACTCCGATTGGGAAGCGCTTCTCCGTACGCGCCATCGGCACCGCAATCTTTCTGGTGAAGTCCTGCCACGGCTTTTTGGGTCGCCCGTCGAACGTCGCCGCTTCTGGAAGCGCTTGTTCCTTGCACTTCCCGGGCGCCCCTGGCTCTATTTTCTCTATTCCTATCTGCTGCGCGGTGGCTTCCTCGATGGTGGCGAGGGCCTCCAGTACAACGTCTTGAAATCCTTCTATTGGTATCAAGTTCGACTCAAGGAATTGGAGCTCCGCCGAACTGATGTCCTCTCTTCGGCGACTCGCGAAGGTTCCAAAATCGGTGGATCGCAACGCTCGAACCAGCTTGCCTTCTACCGGGAGTCAGTCGACCCCGAAGAAGAAATCACCCGCCCGCGTTGTTATCCCCGCCCGGTTCAATACCTGCTCGATTTCAAAATCTCCACTGCCTGGAGCCTTCTGAACGGCAACTCCTCTCCCGCCGCAGATGCGCTGCGTTCCGTCTTGGTCGTCTGCTGCGGCTCCGGAATGGAATCCGAAATGGTTGCTCGTGCCGGCCGCCGCGTCGTTGCGCTCGACCTTTCGCTCGATGCCCTCCTTCGCGCCCGCGAGCGTGGCCGCCGCTTCGGCGTCACCTTTGATCTAGTCGTCGGCGACACAGAAAGTCTTCCCTTTCGTGACTCCGCTTTTGACTACGTCTTTGTCCACGACGGCCTCCACCACCTCCCCGACGCCTATGGCGGTGTCCGTGAAATGCTCCGCGTGGCTCGCCGTGCTGCGATCATCGCCGAGCCGGCAGACGCCGCCCTCACTCGCCTCTCCGTCAAACTCGGCATTTCCGGGGAGTACGAAGACGCCGGCAACTATGTCTATCGCCTCGATCCCGCGAAACTTACCGCTCTGTTCCGTGCCGAAGGGCTTCTCCATTGGCGTTTCCGCCGCAACCTCGTTTACTACCAGCCCTGGACATTTCCTTTCTATCGGCTTTTCGAAAAACGTCCGCTCTTTGACTTGTTCCGTCTCGGTTTCCGCTTTCTGAATCTGTTCTTCGGCCGCTGGGGCAATTCTCTGCGCGCCGTCGCCTGGAAGCCCACATCACAAAAGGAAGCGGAATCCCAGTGACTGCAGCTTCCACATCCCGCTCCCCACGGCTTCATCTGCTGATGGTAACGGGTTCCTATGCGCCGGATCACACGGGCATGGCTCCGCTCAACACGGAGCTCTGCGAATACCTGGTGGCTCAAGGCCATCACGTCTCGGTGGCCACAGTCTTCCCCCATTATCCGGAGTGGAAGTTGCCAGCGGAATTTCGCCACGCCCTCTGGCGGCGCGAGATCCGCAATGGCGTTCATCTCTACCGTGGCTTTGTATACGTCCCGTCGAAAAGGACCGCGTTTCACCGTATCCTCTACGACACATCGATCGGCCTCTCGACGACTCTCCGCTCCCTGCCCGTTCGCGCCGTGGATTTGGTCTTGGCTGTGTCGCCGCCTTTGCAGGCTGGCCTTGCGGGATGCGTCTTGTCGTGGTTGAAGGCGGCGCCCTTGGTGCTTCAGGTGCAAGACTTGGTCCCCGACCTAGCCATCGCGCTTGGCATGCTGCGCAACCCATGGGCCATCCGGCTGGCTCGGATACTAGAGGCATTCGTTTATCGGCGATCCGACATCGTGCTAGTGATTTGCGAAGGGTTTGCCGCCAACCTCCGTTCAAGGGCCGTGCCCGACTCAAAGATCCGTCAGATTCCGCATTGGGTGGACATGCTGTCCATTCGCCCGGAGCTGCCGCTCGACGATTCTCGACGCGCTTATCAAATCGATGATTCAGCCTTTTTGGTCCTGCACACTGGGAACTTGGGTGCCAAGCAGAAACTGGAAAATGTCCTGGAGGCTGCCTGCTGCCTTCGCGATCTCCCGGACGTGCGCTTTTGCCTCGTAGGCGAAGGTACCGAGAAAGCTCGACTCGAACAGCACGCCCGGCACCTTGGCCTTTCGAATGTTGGTTTTCTGCCCCTCCTGCCTCGTGAGTCGATACCCAGCCTTCTGGCAACTGCGAATGTTCTCTTGCTGAATCAGGCTGCCCGAGTCGTGGACATGGTGATCCCCTCAAAACTTCTTACTTATCTCGCTGCGGGTCGCCCCGTGATTGCCGCCGTTCCCTCTGCGAGCGAGGCTGCTCGCTGCCTCGAACAGGCAGGTGCTGGCTTGGTGGTTGCCCCGGAAAATCCCACTCTTCTTGCTGCCGCGATTCGACGCCTCTACGAGAATCGCCCTCAAGCCATTCAGATGGGACGCGCCGCCCGACATTTCGCCGAGCTGAACTTTGACAGCGATCGCATCCTCCCTCGCTTTGAAGCTCTCTTTGCATCCATGGCCAGCCTGCCAGGTCGCTCGGGGAGGGATTTGTGAACGGCCACACCAGCACTCTACCCGTACCGCGCGCCCCTGCTCTCACCGCTCACGCCCCAGCCCACTCCAAACGCCATTCCCAACCACTTGCCGCTGCCCTGACCTTGGGATTGTTGGTGTGCATTTGGGCCGCGGTGCTCGCCTTCGGAGCAACCCTTCCCCTGGCATGGTCGGCCGTGGAGATTGTCGTATTTGCTCTACTGGGAGTCTTGCTCTGGGGGAACGCCGGTACGAATCCCGCCCTCCCCTTCCCGTGGAAGGCTCCGGCGGCCTTATTGCTCTTTGTCGCACTGCAAACTGCTCTCGTCCGCCCGCGCCCCTATCGAGCTGACGAAGAATTCCTCAACGTGCTCGCCCTCGTCTGTGCGTTCTGCGTCTCAGCAGCCGTGGCTCGTATTCCCTCATGGCGCTCCTGCCTGCTTCACGGACTTCTCGCCCTGGGTCTGTTCCAGGCGATGTACGGCCTCGTTCAATCCATCACCGGCTGGCAACACATTTTCACCTACGAGAAATTCTACTATGTATCGCAGGCCACCGGAACCTACATCAACCCCAATCACTTTGCTGGTCTCCTCGAGCTCATTCTCCCCTTCGCCCTTGCTTTCACCCTGGAGCGCCTGGATCAAGTGCATGCCCAGTCTCACGCAGTGGGCTCTTTCAGAATCCTTGGCAGTGGCCGTCTTTTCTCCCTGATCTTCTACTTTTTCGTCGCACTGCTTCTCTTCGCTGGAATTCTGCTCTCCCGTTCCCGGATGGGAATGCTTTCCATCGCTCTCACCACACTCACGATGGGCCTGCTCTGGCTCTTGCGCTCCAGACGTACCGGGCCTCGCCCCTCGATCTTTCTTCTGCTTGCTGCCGCAATTCTATTCAGCCTCTGGCTGGGACTCGGCCCTCTGCTTGCCCGTTACTCTTCATGGGACGCCGACCTCTCCTCTCGCCTTTCCGTTTGGAAAGATTCTCTGGTTCTCATTCGCTCCCATCCGCTCCTTGGCACCGGCCTGGGCACTTTTGCCGACTCCTTCACCCGCGTTCAGACGACCCACCTCACCCGCACGGTCGACCACGCTCATAACGACTACCTCGAGTTCGCTGTCGAATGGGGCCTTCCTGGCGCAGCCCTTCTCTTCGGTTTGATTCTCAGGCTGTTCATTAGATTGATCCGAACATGCCTCACTTCCGCAACATCAGACTCCCTCTACCTGTCCTTGGCCTGCGCCGGCAGCATCTTTGCTCTCTTGGTCCACTCGCTTGCTGACTTTAACCTTCAAATTCCTGCCAATGCTCTTCTCTTCGCCGTCATTCTGGGTTTTGCCGCCTCCCTCAAAACTCCCCGCCCGGCGACCGCTGCCCCACAGTCCGGAGGCGCATCATGAAAGGCGTCATCCTTGCCGGAGGTACGGGTTCTCGTCTCTTCCCGCTCACTCGCGTCACCAATAGGCATCTCCTCCCTGTGTACAACCGACCGATGATCTTCTATCCCATCGAAACCCTCGTGAACGCTGGAATTCAGGAAATCCTTCTGGTCACCGGCGGTCAGGATGCCGGTGATTTCCTTCGCCTGCTCTCCAACAGAAAGGACTTTAGGCTGCGGCCTAATCACGGTTGGCGGTTCTGTACTTCTACGCTACTGGCTCTCCGGATCGTATTGACACAAAGTTTGGAAGATTGGACGGTGGATTGGAAGGCCATCCACGGCTATTTCCGCGTACTTTCAGCGCTGGCGAACCTCCCTTGTCTAGAATCAGCCGGTACGGAAATGATCCGCAGGCGGGCAGAGGAGACGCCATGAGACTCCTCGTCGTAGGTCATCCGTTCATCCTCGCCTACAACCAGAAGAAGTATGTGGCCATGAAGCGGATCGAACCGCGTCTTCGACTTCGCATTGTGGGGCCAAGACAGACCCCACATCTTTTCGGCGCTTACCGGTGCGAGCTCCATCCCGAGTTGAGCGCCGAGGAGGTGATACCGCTCAGTTCTGCTCTCTCCCGGTCTCACATGACCTGCGTGCTCAATCCGGTGAAGATGGCCAGGATTCTTAGGGAATTTCTCCCCGACGTGATTCACATCGAAGAAGAGCCCCAGGCCTTCCTGACTTTGGAAACCCTGGCGCTCCGAGATGCTTTGGCGCAGCGTGTCCCGGTGACGCTGTTTACCTGGGACAACCTCCATCGGCGTCGCCGATTTCCGTGGCACGCAGCAAAGCGCCGACTGCGCGCCTACAGTCTCCGCAGGACCAGTGCCATTGTCTGCGGGAATCAGGAGGCAGAACACCTGCTGCGCACGCGGGAGGGCTACAAGGGCCTCTGCGTGGTTCTGCCACAGTTTGGCCTGGACCTTGAGGATCATGCACCGGGAAACGAAGCCGACCTGAAGCGGCAGCTCGGTCTGGAGGATAGCACCGTGGTGGGCTACGTAGGGCGGTTAGTGCCCGAAAAGGGTGTTGGCCTACTCCTATCGGCGTTGGAGCACCTGGCGAGCTTTCCGTGGAAGCTCTTGTTGGTAGGTTCAGGGCCGCTGGAGCGGCAGATCCATCAGGAATGGAGGGCACGATTCCCGGGAAGAATCGTGCACGTCCGGGCCATCCCGCACCGGGAGGTTCCACGCTATTTACGCTGCCTGGACGTCTTTGTCTTGGCCTCGTACGCCCTGGCCAACTGGAAAGAGCAGTTTGGCCTAACCCTGGCGCAAGCCATGTTGCTGGGTATCCCTTCGGTCGTCTCCTCTTTAGGGGCTATTCCGGAGGTCGCTGGGCCCGGCGCGCTGGTCTTTCCCGAAGGCAGCGCGGAAGGCTTGCGTGAGGCGCTGCAGTCGGTTTTGTGCTCGGCGAGCCTCAGGAGAGAACTGGGAGCGCGGGCGCGGGTGTTTGCTTCCCGCCACTTCAGCCTCCCCAATATCGCAACGCGGTACTTGGAAGTGTTCGACCAGGCACGAAGTATGCACGCAATGGAAGTCGGACATCTTCGGAAGGCACCAGCATGACACCCACTACAGTGGGCACACAGCGAGCTCCAGTCCAAAGCCCTGGGGCGGATTATCGCCAGCGCCTTTTCGCGCGCTACTTCAGCACTTTCTATGGCGCTCTCCACACCGCCACACCCGCCGGCCTGGAGCAGGACTGCCAGACCTGGAAAGACTATTTCCGCAACCTGCTCCCACAAGACAAGCTTGCGCGAATCCTGGATCTAGGCTGTGGCTACGGCAGTTTCCTCTATTTTCTGGCGAAGGAAGGCTATTCCCATGCCGTCGGGGTAGATGTCAGCGGCGAGCAGGTCGAGGCGGCGCAAAAACTGGGGGTGCCCAACGTGCTACTTGGCGATGGCCGGGATTTCTTGGAGAAACACCCCATCGAGTTTGACTGCCTGACCGCCGTTGACCTGTTCGAACATTTCGACAAAGAGGAGATTCTTCCGCTTCTGTGTGCGGTTCACAGGTCGCTTAAGCCGGGCGGCCGGCTCATCCTGCGTGTGCCCAATGCTGACGGCCCGTTCGGCGCGAAGATCTTGTTCTCCGATTTCTCGCACGAACTGGCCTTCACGCCGAACAGCATCCGGCAGGTACTGATGATGGCGGGGTTCGAGTGCCCGGAAGTGTACCCGGAAGGCCCTCGCGTACACGGTTTGACCAGCGCCGTGCGCTGGGTGGTGTGGAAGGCCATCGGCGTGCTCCTGCTGCTTTACTTGGGCGCGGAAACGGGTCGCGTGCGCGGACACATCTTGACACAGAACCTGATTGCGGTCGCACTCAAGCCCGGCCCAATTCCCCCAGGAGAGCCAGAGCAATGAAATGGCTGATTACTGGCGCGGCGGGTTTCATTGGGTCCAACGTGGCCCGCCGGCTCCTCAACGACGGGCACAAGATCGTCGCCCTGGATAATCTGTCCCGCAAAGGCTCCCGGCTGAATCTGGAATGGCTGCGCCAGCACGGTCAGTTCGAGTTTCTACACGGGGACGTCCGCGACTTTGAAGGGCTGAAGCGCACCTTCGCGCGCCACGGAGGGATTGACGTTGTGCTCCACCTGGCTGCCCAGGTGGCCGTGACCACCTCTCAGTCGCGGCCGCGCGAGGACTTCGAAATCAATGCCGGGGGGACTTTCAACGTTCTCGAGGCGGTTCGCCTGTGCCAACCTGAAACGATCGTGCTGAATGCTTCCACGAACAAAGTGTTTGGCCAATTGGAAGAGGTCAACTGGCGAGAGCGAAACGGGCGATATGAATCGGCGGAACTCCCCAACGGCGTCTCGGAAACGTTCCCCCTAGATTTCCACTCCCCTTACGGCTGCTCGAAAGGCGCCGCGGACCAATACGTCCGCGATTATGCTCGCATCTATGGGCTGCGCACCGTGAATCTTCGCCAGTCGTGCATCTACGGGGAACGTCAATTTGGAGTCGAAGACCAGGGGTGGGTGGCGTGGTTCACGATTTGCGCCGTCCTGGGGCGCCCGATCACCATTTACGGCGACGGCCGACAGGTGCGCGACCTTCTGTTCGTTGACGATTTGGTGGAGGGCTACCTGCTGGCCGTCGAGCGCATCGAGACGACCGCTGGCCAACACTACAACATTGGAGGAGGTCCTCAGAACACGCTATCGCTTCTGGAGCTCATCCAGCTTCTTCAGCAAGAGCTCGGCCGCAGGGTGGAGTACCAGTTCTCCGCTTGGCGCCCAGGCGACCAGAAGGTCTTTGTGTGCGACATCAGCAAGGCGAAACGGGATTTCCATTGGGAGCCCCGGATCGGCGTCCGCGAAGGACTCGCCCGTCTCGCGGGCTGGGTGTTGCAGAACCGCGATCTGATCTTGCGCGCAGAGTCGAGCAAGGCCGCAAACGGAGCCGAATTGGCCCTCCCCACCTCCGCAGCATGAAGCCACCGATGGCAAGTGCGCTCCAGCTAGAATCAACGGACTCCGGCGGCGTACCGGGCGGGATGATTCAAGATGTGCGGGTAACACTTCTTCCAACCCTTCCGATTCATGCCGGAGCCAGCATGCAGTTGTACACCGCGGACCTGCTCAAGGCTCTGGAAGGGATCCCGGGCGTCGTCGCTCGAGCCCAGTGGCCGGCCTTTGGCCAGGAGGCCTCGGCGGGAAAACTCAGGAAGCGTTGGATTCGTCACGTGGAATATGTTCGGTGGTGTCGGAGACTCTCCGGGGACCTGTTCCACATCACCGATCATGGAAACGCCCAGCTCTTGTTGGCCTTGCCTGGAACCCGGACGGTGGTCACCTGCCACGACCTCTACCCCATGGCTGTGGCTCTGGGCCGCGCACGGTTCGCGGGGGTGGAGGGCCGTTGGGGCATGACGCCTACTGCCTTGCGGCTTCAGTGGCTACGCAAGGCAACCGCTATCGTCGCCATCTCTCAACAGACGCTTGAGGAATGCAGGAATTTCCTGGGCATCGCCAGAGATCGTCTGTTTCTCGCCCCCTACGGCATCTCCCGGATCTTTCACTCCCCCAACGGTAGCGAATCTCCGGAATCTTTCCGGCGTCGCCACAACATTCCGGTTGAGCCGCTTGTAGTCTTGCATGTGGGCAGCAACGACCCGCGCAAGAACTTGATGACTGTTTTTCGCGTCGTGGCCGCGCTCCGGGAGCGGTGCAAAAAAGGCGTCTGCTTGGTCAAGGTGGGCTCGCCGTTCGGCCCCCTGGAAGCAAAAGCGATCAAAACGCTGGGCCTGCAAGAGGCCATTCGAGACTTGGGCCCCCTGTCGGTTGAGGAAGCCGCTCGGGCGTATCGGGCTTGTGATGTCCTCCTCTACCCCTCTTTCCACGAAGGGTTCTGCCGGCCCGTTGCCGAGGCCATGGCTTCGGGTACGCCTGTGGTCGCTTCCAACCGAGGCGCCATTCCCGAGGTCGTGCAGCACTCCCCTTCTCTTTTTGAGCCGGAACACGTGGAAGGGATGACGAACCGAATCCTGCAAATTATCGAATCCGACGACTTGCGCGATGAGCTGGTGCAGCGGGGCAGGCTGGCCGCGCAAAAGTTCACCTGGGAGGCGCATGGAGCGGCAGTGGCCGAGGTGTATCGAACCGTGGTCAAACGCTGGGCGTAGCTAGGTCTGAATCGGGAGCGCAGAACAACTTGCCAAATATCTGCACTCCATTCCTCTCCCCGGTCCACAATGGGTAGATGCTCATCTCTCACAGGAAGCTGGGCGGCAGTGTCAAGGAGCTGGTCTACGCATTCGGGCCGGGTTAGACGCCCGACATCCCCGATGACGAACGACCCGGCCGGGCCGTGCTCCGCCCTCAAGGCAGAATCCGGCGCCAACGGCCGAAACAACTCTACGGCCACTCCCAGTTGCGGTGCCACCTCCACCGAACCTTCGTATCCGTGCCCGCGCAGCACCTCTTCTGCGCCGTGGTTCCCGCCGATGATGAATGGCCTTCATTCCACGGCCTGCAATCTCACCTGGTCGATCCATACGGTCCCGCTAATCCGCCCGTCCAGGCTGTTGCTCGCAGGTCGCGCGAGTCGGACTACCAGAATGTGCGTCTTGCCGCCCGTCCGAAATTCTGCGGTCCGCGCCGCCCAGCTTGTTGTCCCGCCAATGTCTTCCGTGCTCAAAAACAATCTTTCCCGGTCGCCATGGTCATAGATCTCGACTCTTGGCCCGCTGTTGCTGGTGATCCTTTGCGCTCGCAGGTACGCACTCAGCCGGTATGACCGGTTTGGCTCTACCGGAACAAACTGCAGCACGTGTGAGTAGGCCAGATTGTTCTTTCCGTTGAACTCCACCCGCAACGCCCTTCTCCCTTCGAAAAACTCGCTCGTATCCAGGCTGACTCGTACTCCGTCCGCCGAGAGGACCCGCCAGTCGCGTCCCCCATTCACAATCGGTCGTTCAAAACTCCCATTCGTGATCTCGTTTTCTGTGTCGGTTGTCGCGGGCCGGGCCTCGTGCTCTTCCTCCTCGACAGCCCTCCACGCCTGCCTCAATTCCTCCGCCTCTCCTTCTTGGATCAACGCATCCAGGTAGGGGAACGCCGCTTGCACCGACACCCGCATTCCTTGCGCCATCAGTTTTGCCCAGACCTTCTTCGCCGCTTGGATGCGCTTCGTTTCAACTAGAAAATTCAGATACGCCATCCGCGCGCTTGGTTCGTCAGGTACAACCGCTTCCAGGATTACTTCCTCTTCGTATCCTGCCCGCCAGGCCAAATCAAACACCCCGCGGCCCATTTCCGGATCATCTCTCACAACTCTTTTCAGCGCCTTTTGTGCCTCAGCGTGTCTTCCCGCACGCAGGTAGAAGTTCCCCACCTTCCAGTTGACGTCTGGTGACCGCGGGAAGAGCTCCCTTGCCTTCTCAAGTGCTCGTAGTGCTTCCTCGGTTCTCCCGGACCACTCGTACGCTCCGCCCAGCTCCACCCACCACGCGGCTCGGTTTGGGTTCAACGCTACCGCTGCCTCCCAAAGCTCCACAACCTCCCCTGGCTTGGTTCCACGGATCGAGTTTTGCAAGCTGCGAGCGCGAGCCACAGCATGTGCCCCGTTTCTCCGGTCGAGCCTCATCGCCCGCTCGAGTGATTCCGCCGTTCCTTGCCTCGCATGCCATTCCCCCGCGGCCCTCCATCCTACATTCCACACCGCCCACAGCAATCCCGCCGACACCGCCCATCGTGCTCCAAGCCCCAGCCGTAATCTCCACTTCTCTCCTGCCTCCTCCTTCGCACCGCCGCCGACTCCGCCCGCCTGCACAACTTCCATCAGCCTCTCCCCGCATGCTCCTCTGCCGCGTTCAATTCGGGAATCCATTTCTTGTCTGTACCAATGTGAAACCCCTACGCTCCCACATCCCTCTTTCGCTCCTCTTAACTCCCCCAGCCCGTTTGCTCACACACATCCGCCCTCTTCGCCTAATGCAAACCAAAGCCCATTGGGAGGATTGCTTGGGTAGGATTCCTTGACTTACTTCATCCAGGCAGATGCCGCTTGCCATGCCCCGAGCGCAAACAGGAGCACCGCAAACACTCGCCTCATTCGCTGTGGCGTTAATCCTTGTGCCAGTCGGCTGCCCAAGATTCCGCCCAAGAACACCCCGGGCAGCAACAGCAGCCCAACATTCCAGTTCACCGCCCCAGCATTCGCATAATTTAGAAAAGCCAGTAGCCCCGTGGGTGGAACCAGCGCCATCAAACTCGTCCCTTGGGCCTCGTGTTGCTCAAAGCCAAACAGCAGCACCAGCAAGGGAACGAGCACCACGCCGCCTCCGACCCCGAAGAATCCGCTCAGCACCCCCACACCGCAGGCCAGCGCAAAGATCGCCGCCAGCCGCCCTCGCGCCTCAAGCATGGGGTTGCCCTTTCAATCTCTCATTGCTGCTCTGTCTCCAGAGCAGCCCCGCCGCAACCATTAAGAACACTCCAAACAAACCTCGCAAATCCCTCGAAGGGATCTCCAATGCCCCTAGGCTGCCCAAGTACCCTCCCAGCAGGAATCCCAATGCGCAGACCATTCCCGCCCGCAGGTTCACGTTTCCTTTCTTCCAGTATAAGTAGAGCGCCCCCAACCCCACCGGCGGCAGTTGCAGAAAGAGCGACGTCCCTTGCGCCATATGCTGGTCGAGCCTCAACACGTAAACCATCGCTGGCACTAGCACAACTCCGCCGCCAACACCCATCAGCCCCACCAGAATGCCCCCTGCCAGCCCCAGCAAGACGACTTCAACCCACATTTCTCCTCCGTCGCTCACCCGTTCCGCCGTCATCTTCCTTCAGTTCCATCCATTCGGCAACATCGCTTTCCCTGCGTTCGGTCTGCCAACTCTCAGATTCTCACTTTTGCCTGGTCAGAACTCTTGCTATAGTTCCCTCTCTTTCGGCCCCATCCTCATCAGCGCAGGAGCTACTGAGCATGGCCGTGGATCGGAAGCCGGAGCATTTCAAGGGGACGCAACTGCGCGTCGGGATTATCGGTTGCGGCTACGTCGGTCTGCCCCTGGCCCTGCGCTTTGCCGAGGCCGGTCACCGCGTTCTGGGCTTCGACACCGATCCCTTCAAGGTCGACAAGCTCAACCGCGGCCAGAGCTACATCGAGCACATCCCCGTCGCCAAGATCAAGCAGTACGTCTCCTCGAAGCACTTTGCCGCCTCGGGCGACTTTGCCCGCCTCTCGGAAATGGACGCCATTCTGATTTGCGTCCCCACGCCGCTGGACGAGCGTCGCGAGCCCGATCTCTCCTACGTCGAGCAGACCGCCCGAGCCATCAGCCCCAACCTGCAGCGCGGCCAGTTGATCGTGCTCGAATCGACCACCTATCCGGGCACCACCGAAGAGCTGGTGCTGCCCATCCTCGAGCAGA
>Ga0247727_10005009_pt1 | contig 27370 bp, 23 predicted proteins | sample WisWelCaveWW1625_FD_202498 | JGI IMG/M metagenome (GOLD analysis project Ga0247727, IMG submission 202498) | Biofilm microbial communities from Wishing Well Cave, Virginia, United States - WW16-25 | ecosystem: Environmental > Aquatic > Deep subsurface > Groundwater > Cave microbial mat | place...
GGAGCGCGAGTCCCAGAGCGAAGAACGGCACGACCGCAAGGACCGCGAGCCGCTGGTTCGACGTGATCGCAGAGACCCCCCCGAACACGAGGAGCGCGGCGATCGAGCCGATCTTGCTGCACAGCACATAGAACCCGAAGAACTCGGACTCGCGCTCGGGCGGCGCGATCTGGGCCAGAAACGAGCGCCCGATCGCCTGTGTGCTCCCCATGCCCACCGCGAGGCCGCAGGCGACGACCCAGAAGCCGGCGGTCGTCCGGACGAACGCCGCCCCGAGAACGAGTCCGACCCATCCGACGAGCGTCCAGGCGAGCGCACGCCGGCCGCCGAAGCGATCGGCGGCGAGGCCGGCCAGAATCGTGCCCGGGGCCGCGACGAGGTTCGTGACGACGAACAGTGCGACGAGATCCCGTCCCTGGATCCCGAACGACACGGCGGCGTAGATCGCGCTGAACTTGATCACCGTCTCGATCCCGCCATAGAAGCAGAGCACGGCGGCGACGTAGCGCGCCGTGTCGCGGTAGTGTCGGAGGTGGGACAGCGTGTCGCGAACCCGACCGAACCCCACGCGGGCGTAGGCGCGGAGCGAGCCCAGTGGCCGTCCGAGCCCACGTTCGGGCAAGAGCAGGAGCGCCGGCACGGCGAACAAGGCGAAGTAGGCCGCGACGATCAGGAACGAGATCCGGTAGTCCCGGACGGCGAGCGGATCGAGCGTGACGCCGTCCACGAGCGGTCGAGCGAGCCACGGAGCGCAGACCAAGAGCGCACCAAGCCCCCCGAGAAACCCGATCCCCCAGCTCAGACCCGAGATCCGGCCGATCGTGCGCGGCGTCGAGACATCCGCGAGGCACGCGTTGTAGAACACGTAGCTGCCCTCGAATCCGACCGTGGCGACGATCATCCACACCATGCCCGCCACCACATCGCCCGGCCTCACGAGCGCGAGCGCGGCGCACGCGACGACCGTTTGCACCGCGGTGAGGGCGAGCAGCCGGCGCTTTTTCGCCGAGTGGTCTGCGATCGCACCGAGGACCGGGGCCCCGACGATCAGCGCGGCATGGGCGAGGATCTGGGCCAGGCTCCACAGCAGATCGCCGCGCCCACCCTCCGTGCCCACGACCGCTTGGCGGAAGTACACCGAGTAGGCCACGGTGCTGATCAGCGTCGTGTACGCGGAGTTGGCGAAGTCGAACAGACAATATCCGGCGACTTCGCCCGGTCGCACGCGCGGCTCAATAGACGCCGCTGCACCGACGCCGGGAGCGCCCGATGCGCCGGAGGTGTGCCGGCTCATCCGCGAGGGCGCTCGCCCCAATGCAACTTGCGTCGCAGCACGTCGAGGAAGCTCCGCGGCGAGGTCCGGACGAGGCGGACCGGATGGGGGTGACGGTCGATCCGAACCGAATCGTCGACCGCGAGCGGGAAGCCGATCTGCCCGTCGAGGGTCAGGTAGACCGCCTCGCCCTCGCTGCGCAGCACGACCTCCACGGCCACGGATCCCGGCACGACCAACGGCCGGTAGCTCATGCTGTGAGGGCAGATCGGCGCGATGACGATGGCCGCCATGCGCGGGTCCAGGATCGGCCCTCCGGCGGACAGGTTGTACGCGGTCGACCCAGTCGGTGTGGCCACGATCAGCCCATCGGCCGTATACGTGGCCACCGGGTCCTCATCGACTCGCACGTCGAGCGTGATCATCCGCGCCAGCGCCGTCTTCGCGATCACGACGTCGTTGAGGACGACGTACTCGGCGTCGGCATGGTCCTGTCCCGACGGCCGCACGCGCAGAGCCAGCCGCTCCTCGATCTGGAAGCGCCCCTCGAGCGTCGCCTCGAGACCCCGGAACGCCTCGTCGGGCTGGAGCTCCGTCAGGAAGCCGAGGCTCCCCAGATTGACGCCGAGAATCGGCAAACCGAGCGGGATCGCCACCCGGGCCATGCCGAGCAGGGTCCCGTCGCCCCCCGCGACGATGACCAGATCGAGGTCGGTGGGCAGCCCGTCGAGCGGGACACCATCGGTCCGGCCGAGCTCGTCGGCGGTCCGGGATTCAAGCGCCGCGTCGACGCCGCGCGCCGCGAGCCAGCGCATCAGCTGGTCGGCGAGTCGGTGGGCCTCCGGATGGGCTGGCTTCGCGACGACCAGGACACGACGGATCGACCGGGATGCCGGCACCTGGACCTCGCTACGAAACACTAGCAGGTCGACGGGAATCGCCCAACGGGTCGGATCCGCTTCCGCCGCCGAGCGCGCGCTCGATCAAGACCGCCAAATCCGCGGCTCGAGGTTCCTGGCTCGCGTCGATCCGTAAGTGGATCAGGAACTCCCGGTTCCCCTCGGCACCGAGGATCGGGGACGCGACGACTCCGTGAACGCTCCATCCGGCGGCGCTCAGATCCGCGGTGAGCCGAGTGAGGACCTCACGGTGGAGTACGGGGTTGCGAACGATGCCCCCGCGACCGACCTGCCCGCGACCGACCTCGAACTGGGGTTTGACGAGCGCGACGACGTCCAGAGAGCCGCGGTCGAGGCACGCCATCACGGCCGGGAGAACGAGGCGGAGCGAGATGAACGAAACGTCCACCGTCGCGAGCGAGGGGCGGAACGGCAATTGGTCGGGCCTTAGGTGGCGCGCGTTGGCCCCCTCGATGGGCCAGACGCGCGGGTCGTTGCGCAGCGTCCAGTCGAGCTGCCCGTGACCGACATCGAGCGCGATCACCCGACTCGCGCCGGCGCGCAGGAGAGCCTGTGTGAATCCGCCGGTCGAGGCACCCACGTCGAGGGCGTCGCGCGTCGCCACGTCGATCGGAAAGGTCGCGAGGGCCGCCTCGAGCTTGGCTCCACTGCGACTGACGAACGAGCGCTGCGGACGAACCGACAGCGGCAGATCGGCAGGAACTCGAGTTCCGGGCTTGTCGAGGCACGCCTCGCCCGATCGCACCTGGCCGGCGAGGATCAGCGCCTGCGCACGCGTGCGGCTCGTGGCGAGGCCTCGGTCGACGAGGAGCTGGTCGAGCCTCGCGCGTCTTTGGCGATCGTCCCGCATCAGCACGTTCGGGCGACCGCGAAGCGCGCCAAGGCCGCGAGCCTCGCATCGAGGCGCCCCACCGAGGCCAGGGCGTCGGTCGCGCGGTCGACCCACGCGGTCGCCCGCTCCCGCGCCCCCGCGAGGCCGAACCGGCCAGGGTAGGTCGTTTTGCCGGCGCGTCGGTCCTTGCCTGGAGTCTTGCCCAGGTCCTCGGCGGTCGCGGTGCAATCGAGGATGTCGTCCGCGATCTGGAACGCCATGCCCAGCGCGTGACCGTAGGTCGCGAACCTCGCGCGCACGGTGTCGTCGGCGCCGCCGTGGATCGCACCGACCTCAGCGCAGGCCGACAGGAGAGCCGCGGTCTTGTGCGCGTGGATCCATTCCAATCGCTCGGCGTCCACCGCGGCCCGCTCGGCCTCCAGGTCGGCCATCTGGCCCCCGACCATGCCAGCGACACCGGCTCGGGCGGCGACGACCGCCGCCGCGGCCGCCCGGCGCTCGGTCCTGTCGAGACCGGCGGGAAGGGTGACGAGGATCTCGAACGCCCGCGTGTGGAGCGCGTCGCCGGCGAGGATTGCCGTGGCCTCGCTGAACACGCGGTGCACCGTCGGACGGCCGCGCCGCAGGTCGTCGTCGTCCATCGCCGGGAGGTCGTCGTGAACGAGGGAGTAGGTGTGGAGCAGCTCGAGCGCCGTGGCCGGCTCGAGCACGTCGTCGGCGCGACCGCCGCACGCCTCGCACGAGGCGATCGCCACGATCGGCCGCAGCCGCTTACCACCGCCCAGGACCGCGTAGCGCATCGCCTCGACGACGGTCGCGCCGGGTCCGTCGGGTGGAGGGAGGAGCCGGTCGAGCGTCACCTCGATCCGCCGCCGCTGCTCCTCGAGGTACGCGTCAAGCGGGTCCACGCTGCCTCGACCTCCGCTCGGGGTACGCCTTCTGCACCCCGGACTCGCCGACAGCATAGTCGATGGCAGGAAGAGCGTCCCCGTCCCCGCGTCCGGGCGCGACGTGGCGTCCCTACACCGCGTATCGCACCGCGCGCGTCTCGCGGATCACGGTCACCTTGATCGGACCGGGATAGGCCAGCTCGCGCTCGATCGCGCGAGCGATCTCCTTCGACAGCGCGTGCGTTCGCTCGTCATCCACACGCGACGCGTCCACGACGACGCGCAGCTCGCGGCCGGCCTTCACGGCGAACGCGCGCTCGACGCCGGCGAACCGGAGCGTCAGGGCCTCGAGTCGGCGCAGGCGCTCGAGGAACACGGCCAGGTTGTCCTTGCGTGCTCCCGGTCGAGCCTCGCTGATCCGTCGCGCCGTGTTCACGAGCACCGCCTCGATCGCCTGTTCCTCGGTGTCCCCGTGGAGCGAGCGGATCGTCTGTACGACCTCCGCCGACTCGCCGTACTTGGCGCAGAGGTCGGCGCTGACTAGGATCGGCGGGCCCGAGGCGTCGCTCTCGACCTGCCCGATCTCGTGCAGCAAGCCGGCGCGCAGCGCGATGTCGGCGCGGGCGCCGACTTCTTGCGCGATGTGCGCGGCGATGCGCGCGGTGTCGCAGCAATGGATGAGCAGGTTGTGCCCGTGCCAAAAGTGGAAGCGCATGCGGCCCACGAGCAGGAGCAGGCGCGGGTGGAGGTCGGGCAAGCCCAGGCCGTAGGCGGTCTCCTGCCCGCAGTGCGTGACGAGGAGATCCACGTCCTCGGTGGCCTTGAGAACGACCTCCTCGATCCGCGCCGGGTGGATGCGACCATCCTCGACGAGCCGGTCGATCGCGACGCGCGCGATCTCTCGACGCAACGGGTCGAACGAGGAGATCAGGATCGATCGCGGCGTGTCGTCGACCACGAGATCGATGCCCGTCGCCATCTCGAGCGCCCGGATGTTGCGCCCCTCCCGGCCGATGATCCGCCCCTTCATCTCGTCGGTCGGGAGTTCGATGTAGCGGACAGTGGTTTCGACCACGTCCCGGACGCTGACGCGCTCGGCGGCCCGGATCAGCAGCTGCAGCGCCTGCCGGTCGGCGCTCTCGCGGGCCTGCTCCCCGATGCGCCGGGCGATCCGCTCGCCTTCGACGCGGGCCTCGGCCTCGACGCTGGCGATGATCTCGCGCCGGGCGTCGTCGCGCGACAGCGCGGCGATGCGCTCGAGATCCGCCTGCACGCGCTCCTGGGCTTGACGGGTTTCCGCGGCGGCACGCTGGGTCGCGGCCTCGACTCGCCGGGACTCCTCGAGGCCACGGTCGATGCGCGTCTTTTCACGGCCCAAGTCGGCGGCACGCCGATCGAGATCGCGAGAACGCTGCTCGAGCCCGGCCTCCCGCTCGTCGAGTCGGTGCTCCCGTTCGTCGGCTTCCGCGTCGGTCGCGAGGAGCCTCTCCTCCGCGGCGACCAGGATTTCCTTCTTTCGACTCTCGGCATCGACAGCGGCGTCGTCGAGCAGCCCCCGTGCCGCCGCGTGCGCCCGTCCGACGATGCGCCGGGCCGCCCACGCCGCGCTTCCGACGATCCCGCCGGCGACGAGCACCAGGATCCATGTCATCCGATCCATCGCCACCCCGCGATCGAGCGCTCATTCGATCGGCGCTCGCCCACGCGAGGCCCAGCGGCCTCGCGTCATTCCCTCGTGCGGGATGCGGGACTTCGGGACCGGCGGGCGGGGGATGAGGAGCCCCGCCTGGGTCGTGTGGGCGATCAGCTTGAACCGGGACTGCCAGGTGGGGAGGCCGGCATCACTTCAGGCTTCCCCCACAAGGGGGCATGCACACCGTGACGAACGCGGCGATCCCCGATTCGCAAGTGTTGGCTCAACCCAAAGAACCCATCACGCGCCCCGCAGGGAACTCGGAACTCGGTCGAGACCTTCGCTCCGCTCCTCGGGATACGCTCCACCGTTCCACTCCGTCACCGCCGTCCACACGGCGGTGCGCCCTACTCGCCGAGAGTCTCGTCGAGCTGGGCCACCATGCACGCCAGCCGGCGCTCGTGCTCCTCGTCGATGTCCCGTGCTCGGGACCGCTTCGACGCGGACATGCCGCGGCTGGCCTTCCTGTAGTCGTCCGCCAGGTTGAGCGAGGCAAGGATCGCGACCTTGAGCGTGTCGACCGTCCCGGTCGCCGCCTCGACCTCGCGCATCTTCTCGTCGACGAGCTTGGCCAGATCTGCCAAGTACGCGGGATCGCCGTCGCCCCGCAATCGATACGTTCGACCGAGGATCTGCACCGCGGTCGTTCCATCCGGCTCCGCAGGCCTGTCGAGGCTCACGGCGTCGCTCCGTCACCCCGCAGATCACGGCCAATCGCCTGCAGCGTCGCCAGGAGATCGGTGCGATCGATCCGGGGGTCGGCCTCCCCGGGCGCCCGCTCGCGGATCCGGGCCTCGAGCCCGCGCAGCCGTGCCCGGAGCTCGGTGTTCTCGGCCACGAGTCGCTGCTGTTCGGCGTCCAGCTCACGCAGACGCCGGACGGCCCGCTGGACCCGATCCTCGAGTTGGCTCAGGGGCTCGCTCATCGGGCGTCATTGTAGCAGCACGGACTCCCGGGCGGTCCGGAATCACTCCGTCCGCAGGCGCACCCCCTCGACTCGCTCGATCACGACGACGAGCTCGCTCCGGTACGCCTCGATCTCGGCGTCGACGAGCGTGCGCTCGTCCGGGGCGAGGTGGACGCGGACGGTCAGCGAAAGCTCATCGGCGGCGAGCGGCGGGCCCTCGTAGCGATCGAGAACCTCGAACCGCGCCGGGGCCGGCGCCGGGACCGAGCGCAGTGCGCGTGCGATCCCCTCGAAGCTCCGGTCACGTGGCATGCGAAGCGACAGATCGCGGCTGACGGGGGACAGGCGCGGAACGACGGTCGAGCGAACCGCAGTCGCCGGGAAAGCGGCCAGGGTGTCGAGGTCGATCTCGGCCAGCCAGATCGGATGCTCGAAGGCTCGCTGCCGAGTCGGGTGGAGCGCGCCGGCGCGCGCGACGACGGTCCCATCGGCGACCGTCCAGTAGGCCGAGCGACCGGGATGGAGCGCGGCCGGGCCGCCGAGCCGCCGGGTCGTCGCCTGGCCCGGCCACACACCCGAAAGGACCCGCTCGACGACGCCGGCGACGTCCGGAAACTCGATCTCGACGGGGGGCTCGGACCAGTGCTGCGGGCGGGCCGCTCCGCTCCAGGCGATCGCGGCACACCGGCGCTCGGTCGGAAGCGATGGGGGACGCTCGAACCAGAACACGCGCCCGACCTCGAACAGCCGAACGTCCCGTGCACCCCGCCGGTGATTCGTGTCGACCGACCGCAGCAGGCTCGGGAGCAGCGACCGGCGGAGGTAGGCCAGCGGATCGGCGATCGGGTTGACCAGGCGCTCCGCCTTCGGCGCATCGCGGACGAACTCGTCATCCTCCCCTTCGCCGATCATCGCGTACCCGAACGCCTCCTGGAAGCCGATCGAGGCCAGGATCGCGCGTGCCCGTCCCTCCGGATCGTCGTCCGGCGGGTGCGGAACGCCGCAGGGGAGTCCGTCGAGCGACACCGGAATCGCGTCGTACCCCTCGTGACGCGCCACCTCCTCGACGAGGTCGGGCTCCCGCCCGAGATCGACGCGCCACGACGGGACCGTGACCTCGATCCGCCCAACGTCGATCGCGCGCGGCGCCAGGTGGACCGCGGACAGGGCGGCGAGCACGCGGTCCGGTGGCGGGGTGTAGCCGAGCAAGCGCTCGATCCGGTCGAGACGGAGGGAGAGCTGGAGCGGCGGGCGCGGAGCGGGGTACACGTCCACGGTCCCCGCGGCCGCTTCGCCCGAGGCAAGCTCCTCGAGCAACCGGGCGGCCAGTTGCTGCGCGGCGATCGGGGCCTCGATGTCGGTGCCACGCTCGAACCGATGGCTGGCCTCCGTGCGGACACCGAGGATCCGCGACGTCGCCCGAACCGATGCCGGACGAAACCAGGCCGCCTCGACCAGCACCTCGGTCGTCGACGGGCCGATCTCCGAATCGAAGCCGCCGAGGATCCCGGCCAGCGCCGCTGCCCGATCGCCGTCCGCGATCACCAGCATTTCGGGACCGAGCGCGCGCACGACTCCGTCGAGGGTCCGCAGACTCTCTCCGGGCAAGGCACGGCGCACGCGCAGCGCTCGGCCGGTGAGCCGTGCGGCGTCGAAGAAGTGCACCGGCTGGCCGATCTCGAGCAGAACGAGGTTCGACGCGTCGACCACGTTGCTGATCGAGCGCACGCCGCACGCCGCGAGACGCGAGACGACCCACGCCGGCGACGGCCCGACGCGCACGCCGCGGACGATGCGAGCGGTGTAGCGCGCGCACAGGTCGGGCGCGTCGATCTCGACGCGAATCGCCTCGGCGCTTTCCGGTCGAGCGCCGAGCACGGTCGTGGGAAGTGCGGCCAGGGGCGCGCCGAACGCCGCAGCGACCTCGCGCGCCAGCCCGCGGTGGCCCAGGCAGTCGGGTCGGTTCGCCGGCACGTCGACATCGAGCACGGGATCGCCGGTCGCCTCGGAGACGCTCTCGACGGTGAGGCCTCGCGCGGTCAGCCGTCGTGCGACCTCCCGGGCGTTCGCCTCGAACGGCGAGAGCTCCCGGAGCCAGGCGAGTGAAAACAGCAACGCTCCCCCGTTCAGCCTGGAAACTGCGCGAGAAACCGCACGTCGTTCTCCATCAGCACGCGCAGGTCGTCGATGCCGTGGCGCATCATCGCGATCCGGTCGATCCCGAGGCCGAACGCGAAACCGGTGCATCGCTCCGGATCGATGCCGACCGCCTCGAACACCGCCGGATGCACCATCCCGGCGCCGCCGATCTCGATCCAGCCCGAGCTCTTGCACACGCGGCATCCCGTACCCCGGCACACGCCGCACGAGATGTCGTATTCGCAGCCGGGCTCGACGAACGGGAAATAGCCCGGGCGGAGTCGCATGCGCACGTCCGCGCCGAAGAACCGCTGCCACACGTTCTCGAGGGTCCCCTTGAGATCGGCCATCGTCACGCGCGGGCCCACGACGAGCGCCTCGAGCTGGTGGAACATCGGCAGGTGAGTGGCGTCGAGGTCGCGCCGGTACACGCGCCCCGGACAGACCATCCGGATCGGCGGGGCGCGCCGCCGCATCATCCGCACCTGGACCGGTGAGGTGTGGGTCCGCAGGAGCAAACCGCACTCGAGATAGAACGTGTCGGACTCGTCCCGCGCCGGGTGCTCCGCGGGGAGATTGAGCGCCTCGAAGTTGTGGAACTCGTCCTCGACCTCGGGCCCGGTCTCGACCGTGAATCCCATGTCGCGGAAGATCCGCTCGAGCTCGAGCCGTGTGTGGGTGACCGGATGGAGCGAGCCGACCCAGAAGGGTCGGGCCGGAAGCGTCACGTCGACGCGCTCGCGGTCGAGGCGCACCGTCTCGCCCGCGCTCCGGGCCGCAACCGCTGCCGCCGCGAGCTCGCGCTCGATGCGCGCCTTGAGGTCGTTGATCGCCCTGCCCACAGCGGGGCGCTCGGCGGCCGACCGTTCGGCCAAACGCCGCAGCACGACCGACAACTCGCCCTTGCGGCCGAGCAGGCGCACCCGCAGCGCTTCCACCCGCGCCGGATCGCCACCCGCGGTGGCGAGATCGCGAACGAAATCCGCCTCGATTCGCTCGAGCTCGTCCGTCACCGCGCCCCCCGCCAGCCCCGCGAGCCGGGCCCGCCCCTCACCGAGCTAGGACGCCGCGGCTTCGCTCGCCGCCCGCACGACCTGCGCAAACGTCGCGCGGTCGCGCGCCGCGAGATCGGCCAGGATCTTCCGATCGAGCGTCACGCCCGCCCGCTTGAGGCCGGCCATCAGCCGCGAGTACGATATCCCGTGCTCGCGCGCCGCAGCGTTGATGCGCACGATCCAGACGCGCCGGAACTCACGCTTGCGGGCGCGCCGATCGCGCCAGGCGAACTGCAACGATCGTTCGACCTGTTGCTTGGCGATCCGGTAGAGCTTCGATTTCGCGAGGTAGTAGCCCTTCGCGCGCCGGAGGATCTTCTTGCGCTTCAGCCGGCGCTTGTTTCCGCGCTTGACTCGCATCGTTCGACTCCTGAGCCGTCGGACCCGTGAGCCCGACCGGCGGGCCTCCGGGTCATCGACCCGGAAGGCCGCTTGAAAAGGGCGCGTCCGGGACGCGCCGTGGGATCACTTTCCGCCGTACGGAAGCATGCGCGCGACGCGCTTCTGGTCGGCCGGCGAGACGAGCCCGGGCATGTCCAGATGGCGCTTCCGCTTGGTCGCCTTCTTCGTCAAGATGTGGCTCTTGAACGCCTTGGCCCGCTTGAACTTTCCCGATGCGGTGCCCCGAAAGCGTTTCGCGGCGCCACGATGGGTCTTCATCTTCGGCATCTCGCCCCTCCCGGCCTCAGGCCTCGATCGTCTTGTTCTGTATCCATTCCAGGGCGGTCGCCGCGAACGCGTCGAGCGCCTGTGGCCCCCGGTCGCCCCCGCGGCGGGAACGCACGGCGACCGTGCCCTCGGCTGCTTCGCGATCTCCGACGACGAGCATCAGCGGAACCTGCGCCCGCTGGGCATCGCGGATTTTTGCGCCGATCTTCTCGTTCCGCAAATCGGTCTCGACCCGCACCCCGAGAGTGCCGAGCCGTGACGCGGCCGCGGTGGCGTAGGCCGTGACGCGGTCGGTGATGGTCAGGATCCGGACCTGCTCCGGGGCGAGCCAGAGCGGGAAGGCGCCCGCCGTGTGCTCGATCAGGATGCCCAGGAACCGCTCGAGCGAGCCGAGCATGGCGCGGTGGATCATCACCGGGCGCTGCTCGCGATCCTGGGCGTCGATGTACCGTAGGTCGAACCGCTCGGGGAGGTTGTAGTCGAGCTGGATCGTCCCGAGCTGGTGCTCGCGACGCAGCGCGTCCTTCACGACGAAATCAACCTTCGGTCCGTAGAACGCTCCGTCCCCCGGATGCACGGTGTAGGCGTGCCCGGAGCGCTCGAGCGCGTCGGCCAGCGCAGCCTCGGCTCGGTCCCACAGGGCATCGTCCCCGGCACGCTGGGCCGGGCGCGTGGCCAGGCGGATCCGGACGTCGAAGCCGAACAGCGCGTAGCAATCGAGAATCATGCGGGTGACGGATGCGACCTCGCTGCCGATCTGGTCCGGCGTGCAGAAGATGTGAGCGTCGTCCTGCGCGAAGCTCCGGACGCGGGTCAGGCCGGCGATCGCTCCCGACAGCTCGTACCGATGCAATCGGCCGAAATCGGCGAGGCGCATCGGGAGCTCGCGGTACGAATGCCGGCCCTCTCCGTAGAGCAGGCAGTGGGCCGGACAGTTCATCGGTTTGACCGCGTATTCCCGCTTGTCTGCGGTCGTGAAGAACATGTGGTCGCGATAGTGATCGTAGTGCCCCGAGCGCTTCCAGAGCGAGGCGTCGAAGATCTGCGGCGTAATGATCTCGGTGTAGCCGTAGCTCCGGTACAGCTCGCGCACGTGCGCGAGGAGGCTGTTGTACACAGCGGCGCCGCGTGGGTGGAAGAACGGGCTGGCCGGCGCCTCGGGATGGAACGAGAACAGCCCCAGCTCGCGACCGAGCTTCCGGTGGTCGCGCCGCTTGGCCTCCTCGAGCAGCGCCAGGTGCTCGTCGAGCTCGCGCTGCGAGAAGAACGCGGTTCCGTAGATGCGCTGGAGCATCTTGTTCTTCTCGTCGCCCAGCCAGTACGCACCGGCGACGGAGAGGAGCTTGAACGCGGCGAGGCGTCCGGTCGACGACACGTGCGGTCCGCGACAGAAGTCGCTCCACTCGCCCTGGCGGTAGAGCGTGACCGTGTCGCCGCCCTTGGTCGTGACGAAGTACAGCTTGTACGGCTCGTTCTCCCGGCGGAATCGCTCGATCGCCTCCTCGCGTGAGACCTCGAGGCGCTCGATCGGCAGGTCGCGGGCGACGATCTCGCGCATGCGGGCTTCGATCGCCGCCAGATCGCCGTCCGTGAACGGGGAGTCTCGGTCGAAGTCGTAGTAGAACCCGTCCTCGATCACCGGGCCCTGGCCGATCCGCGTTCCCGGAAACAACTCCTGGACCGCCTGTGCGGTCGCGTGGGCCGTCGAGTGACGCAGGACCGCGAGGGCGTCGGCGGAATCGGGACCCAGGATCTCGAACGGACCGTCCTCTAGGATCGGCCGGCTCATCTCGACGAGCTGGCCACCGAGGCGGGCCACGATCGCACGGGCGGCCAAGGAGCGCGCGATCTGGGCCGCGACCTCGCGCGCGGTCGTTCCACGCGGCACCTCGCGCACGGCGCCGTCCGGCATCTGCAGCTTGACCATGGTCCCGGTCATCCCGCCCGCTTTCGTTCGCCCCGGTGCGCCTCGAGGGTCGTCGACCGGGTGGCTCGCCGCAGCAGGTCCTTGGTAGGCGCGGGCGGTTTCGAACCGCCGACCTCTACCGTGTCAAGGTAGCGCTCTCCCACTGAGCTACGCGCCTGCGCGTGCGTTCCGGCCGTTTGCGAGAGCGAAGAGACCGACCCGCGCGTGAGCGCTGGACGGTAGCACCTGCTCCAAGATGTTGTCAACGAAAGGAGTTCCGCTGCGCCGACTCAGTTGTCGGCGCTCTCTTCTCGGTTGATTCCGCTCGGTCGTTTCGCTAACATCGACCGCCGCTCGGGCCGGCCCCAGCGGAGTGCTCTGAGCCGGAGGATCTCGGCCCGGATGGATGCGGACACGAGTACGGGCTCAGCGCCCGGCGGCCCCGGCCAGCCGGGGGAGTATCGTCCCGTTCGTCCACGATCGAAACTCGGCCGGGAGGCGAGGCCGGGTGGCGCGCCCGCCCCGGTTGCCCCCGGGGAAGCCCGTTGATCCAGTGGGAGTCTGGTGGAGTCCGACTGAGTCTCGTCGACGCCGGCGAGTTCTGGCTCGACGGCGGTGCGATGTTCGGAGTGGTGCCCAAGCCGTTGTGGGAGCGCGAGCGAGAGCCCGACGAGCGGAACCGGATCCGCCTGGCGATGAACCTGCTCCTCGTCGACGACGGCAAGGAGCGAACGCTCGTCGACACGGGAGCCGGCGACAAGTGGAACGAGAAGTCACGGGGCATCTACCGCCTCGGTTCGCGACGCCCCGAGGAGTACCTGGGCGAGGTTGGGCTAGACCCGACGGCGATCGACCGGGTGGTGTGCACGCATCTGCACTTCGACCACGCGGGTGGAAACACCGCGTTCGCCGCGGACGGTCGGTTGGTCGCGGTATTCCCGAACGCGGAGTACGTCGTGCAGCGCGGCGAGCTCGAAATGGCTCGCTGGGACAACGAGCGCATCCGTGCCTCGTACGTGCCGGAGAATTTCGAGCCGCTGGCACGGGACGGCCGACTGCGTATCGTCGACGGAGATGTCGACCTGAGCCCGAGGCTGCGGCTGCGCGTCGCGCCGGGGCACACGCCTTGGATGCAGATCGTCCTCGTCGCGACCGACGAGGGGACCGTCTGCTTTCTCGCGGACCTCGTTCCGACCGCGAGCCACGTCCGCTACCCGTTCATCATGGGCTACGACCTGGAGCCGCTGCGCACGCTCGAGAGCAAGAAGCGGTTCTTGCCCGTGGCGCACGCCGAGGGCTGGCGCCTGATCTTCGAGCACGATCCGCTGCTCCCGCTCGGAGAGCTCGAGCTCCGCGACGGGCACCTCGCCGCGCGCCCGTGGCGACCGGAGAGTTGATTCGATGACCGACTGGAAGGCGTCGCTGAGGGCGGATCCGATCCCGTGGTTGCTCGAGAACGCGTGTGCGCCGATCCGCTATCGCGTCCTGACCGAGCTGCTCGATCGTGGACGAGACGACGCGCAGGTGGTGGAGGTGCGGCGCGAGGTGTTCGAGTACCCGCTGGCGCGGAAGCTCGAGCGGACCCAGCGCAAGGACGGCTCCTGGGGTGGGGCGATCCACGCCGGCGATCCGCGGCGGTACGAGCCTTCGCTCGAGAACGGGCTGTGCCGGCTGTTCGAGCTGGGCTGGGACCGCGACACCAAGGCGGTACGCAAGGCGGCGAAGGCGCTGCGCACGTATCTGTCCGGAAAGCAGGACGTACCGTACTTCGAGTTCACCAAGTCGGTGAAGGCCGACGAGCGGCGGGAGCAGTACTATCGCTGGCACCTGCGGATCCTGGCGCTCGGGTTGCTCGTTCCCGCCGGATACGTCGACGCGCGGACGCGTCTGGCCGTGCTCGAGCTGCTCGATCTCACGGCGGGGTTCGTCGACAGCCCGATCTCGCGCAACCCGGTCGAGGAGATCGGCGCGAGCCTGCCGCTGATCCGGCCCGCCTCGTTCCGCCAGAACTACGTGTTCATGCCGGATCTCTACATCCTGCGGGTGTTCGCGCACTCCCCATGGCTCCTCGACGGCGAGATGGCCAAGATGCGGCTGAAGAAGGTGTTCGACTACGTCCTGTCGCCGACCTACCAGGCACTGGCGCCGGGTCTCGGGCTGGTGCGGACCGCCAAGGGCTCGTTCGCCAAGGGCTCGGGGATCAAGATCTACGGCCCGGAGCACTACCAGAAGCACGGTCACGTCGACGAGCTGCTGGTCGTTCTCGAGGCGTTCGCTCGGCTCGGCCTGATCAATCGGTACCCGCTGCTGATGGCGCATCAGGAGTGGATCCAGTCGCAACAGCCCAAGGAGGGGCGCTGGAACCTGTCGACCAAGCTGATCAACGAGACCAGCCGCTGGACCAACCTGATCCGTCTCGAGCGCGACTGGCGCAGTCCCGTGCGCAAGGAAGCCGATCTCACGTTCCGGATGCTGTTGATCCTCAAGAACCAGTGGGATCGGCAGATGCGCATGCTCGACCGGCGCGACGACGGCTACCCGATCTGAACGCTCGTCCAGGCTAGAATTCCCTGTACTCCGGGTTGACGAACCGGGTGAACTGACGGATGAAGTGGAGCGGGACCGTCCCGGTCGGCCCGTTGCGCTGCTTGCCCACGATGAGCTCGGCCTTGCCCTCGAGCGTTGGATCGTCCCGCTTGTACATCTCCTCCCGGAACAGGAACAGCACGACATCCGCGTCCTGCTCGATCGCGCCGGACTCGCGCAGGTCCGACAGCTGCGGGCGGTGGTCGCCGCTGCGCTGCTCGGGCGCGCGCGACAGCTGGGACAGAGCGAGCACGGGGATCGACAGCTCCTTGGCCAGTTCCTTGAGCGAGCGCGAGATGTCCGAGATCTCCTGCTGGCGGCTGTCGTACGCGCCACGACCGCGCATCAGCTGCAGGTAGTCGATCACGAGCAGGTCGAGGCCATGCTCGCGCTTCAGCCTGCGGGCCTTCGCCCGCATCTCCATCACTCCGACGCCCGGCGTGTCATCGATGAACACGCGGGCCTCCGACAGCGTGCCGTAGATGGCGATGATCTTGTGCCACTCTTCGTGGCTCACGCGGCCCGTTCGCAGGCGGTGCGCGTCGATCTGGCCCTCTGCGCACAGCATCCGCAGGAACAGTTGCTGGTGCGACATCTCGAGCGAGAACACCCCGACCGTCTTGCCCTGACGCAGCGCGGCGTGCGCGCACACGTTCAGCGCGAGCGCCGTCTTGCCCATCGACGGGCGCGCGGCGAGGATCACGAGATCTCCGGCCTGGAGGCCCGCCGACATCTCGTCGAGCAGCGGGAATCCACAGGCGATCCCCGTGACGAGCTCCTTGCGCTCGGTCAGCTCCTCGATCCAGCGCAGGCTCTCCTCGGCGATGACCCGCAAGGGGACGAAGCCGCTGCCGAGGCGGCTCTCCGCGACGCGGAAGATCGCCTTTTCGGCGTCGTCGAGCAGCTCTTCGGTGCTGCCCTCCGGAGCCAGGGCGGACTGCAGGATGCCCTGAGTCGCGCGGATCAGCTCGCGCAGGACCGCCTTTTCGCGGACGATCCGTGCGTAGTGCTCGACGTGCGCCGCTCGTGGCACGCCCCCGAGCAGCTCCGCGAGGTACGCCGGACCGCCGCACTCGTCGAGGTCGCCGCCCGCGGCGAGTCGCTCCTTGAGGGTCACGACGTCCAGCGCACGGCCGGACTCGACCATGTCGGCCAGCGCGCGGAAGATCTTCTGGTGCCGAACCGCGTAAAAGCTCGCGGCGGTCAGCAGCTCCTGCGCCCGGTCGAACTGTCGATTGTCGAGGAGGATCGCACCGAGGACGGAACGCTCGGCATCGTCCGAGTGCGGCAGCACCGCGGAAAGCGTCTCGGTGGCCATGGATTCGCGCGCGATTGGAGTCTTCGGTCGGGATCCGCTCGCGGATGGTACCACAGCTCGCAGCGGTCGGAGACGGCTCACCGCTCCGCATCGACGCCCCTGATACTCTACGCGGCACGACTCGATGCGCGTCGCACCGAGCGGAGGACGCCATGATCGTCGGTCGGATCGTCCGAACGGCCTGGATCTGCGCGGCGATCGCATCCGCTTCCGGAGCAGCCTGGTGCGGCGATCGACCCAAGGTCGTCGTTCTCGGTTTCGACGGTGCCGACGCCCGCCTCGTCGAGCAGTACATGGCCGCGGGTCACCTGCCGAACCTCGCACGACTGCGCGAAGACGGTGGGTACACGCCGCTCCTGCCGACGAATCCACCCCAGACGCCCGTGTCGTGGGCGTCGTTCGCAACCGGAACCTCGCCGGGGCGAACGGAGATCTTCGATTTCCTGCGCCGGGATCCCGACACGTACCTCCCGGACTTCGCGATGATCCGGGAGGGGCGTCGCCCGTTCGGTCTCGGCGAGCGGAACGCCCTCGTCGCGGCGGGCGTCGTGGCGATCCTCACGCTGGTCGTCGCTGTCGGACTGGCGGCGCTCGGGCGCGGCCCGTGGTGGGTGCGGATCGCGCTGGCAACGCTCGTCGCGATCGCGGCCGGCGCCGGCGCCTACGGTCCCGCACGGCGTTGGCTCCCGATCGAGGTCCCGGACGCCCAGAACCAGCGCAAGGGCACCACGATGTGGGAGGTCGCCTCGCGCGCGGGCCGCAAGGTTCAGGTCATCCGCGTGCCGGCGACGTTCCCCGCCGAGGACGTCGGGCACGGGAACATGCTGTCGGGCCTCGGCGTGCCGGATATGCGCGGTCGCATCGGAACCCCGAGCTTCTACACGTCGAACACGAACTTTCGCCCCGGCGACAACGAGTTCAGCCTGGAGCTGGTACCCCTCGCGGCGCGCCGCGGACGCATCGAGACGATGGTCGTCGGACCTCGCAACAAGCCGTTCTACGACTACGAGATCGACCGCGCGGGAAACCGCGCCGCGGATTCGACGGGAGCGGACGCGGCCCCGGCCGACCGGCGGCGCGCGATCGACGAGGCGCGGCGCGAAACCCGCGATGCGCTCGACGAGCGCGGCGTGCGGAGCCGCCTCGATCTGCCGCTCGTGCTCGAAGCGACCGACACGAGCCTCGGGATCCAGCTGTCGGGACGAGCCGAGACCCTTCGACCGGGGGAGTGGAGCGAGTGGTTCGAGATCGATTTCCCCGTCAACCCGGTCGTCGATCGGCTGGCCGCGCTCCGCGGCCTCGTCCGGTTCAAGCTCCTCTCGCTCGAGCCGCATCTCGAGCTGTACATGTCTCCGATCGGATTCCACCCGGACTGCCATCCGATCGCCTTCAGCTGGCCCGCGGAATACTCCGAAGAGCTTCGACGACGGTTCGGGCTGTACAAGACGATCGGATGGCCGGAGGACACGTGGTCCTTGCCCTCGGGCGTCGGCGACGAGACGTTGTTCCTCGAGGACATGGAGTTCACGACCGAGAAATACGAGGAGATCCTGGCAGGGCTTCTGGGCGATGGCGGGGTCGACCTGTACATCCAGATCTTCTACTTCACCGATCGCATCGGTCACCTGTTCTGGCGCTTTCTCGACACGGGGCATCCGCTGTACGACCCGCTCGAGGCCGCGCGCTGGGCTCCGCACGTCCTCCGGGCCTATCAGCGGATGGACGCGATCGTCGGTCGGGCCCGGGATCTCGCCGGTGACGACGCCCTGCTGCTCGTGTGCTCGGATCACGGGTTCTCGTCGTTCCGCCGAGGGATCAACTACAACAACTGGCTCGTCGCGAACGGGCTCATGACGTTGAAGAACCAGCCGACCGACCCGGCGACGCTCGAGAAGCTGTTCGAGACGCGTGACCTGATGGGGCACGTCGACTGGTCGCGCACGAAGGCCTACGCGATCGGTCTCGGGAGCATCTACGTCAATCTCGTCGGCCGCGAGCGGCAGGGCACCGTGCTCCCGGGCCCCGAGTACGAAGAGGTCCGGAGCCAGATCCGCCTCGGCCTCGAGGCGATCGTCGACCCGGTGACCGGCCAGCATCCGGTCGCCCGCGTGCTGACCCGTGAGGAGATGTACGGCCAGTTCGATCCGGACGTGATTCCCGATCTGCGCGCGAGCAACGCGCTCGACTATCGCGTTTCCTGGCAGACGAGTCTCGGTGGGTTCGGCCCGGAGCTGATCGAGGACAACCGCAAGGCGTGGTCGGGCGACCACTGTTCGAACGCCCCGGATCTCGTGCGCGGCATCCTGTTCTCGAGCCGCCCGCTCGACACTTCCGATCCGCGGATGATCGACATCATGCCCACGGTGCTCGACGCCCTCGGTCTCGAGCCACCGGTCGAGGTCGAAGGTCGCTCGTTGCTCTAGTCCACCGCCCTGCCGAGGCGGCATCTTCGCGCTCACCCTGCTGCTCGGGGGGCTGGCCGCGCTGCGCGCAGATCCAACCGACCGCCAGGCACGCCTCGAACGCCACAGGGCCGATCTGGCGCGCCTCGATGCCGAGGTGCAATCGCTCGGGAGTCGAGAGCGGGGCCTCCTCGACGATCTTGGCCGTCTCGATGCCGAGCTCGAGCGCCACGCCGCCGAGCACGAGCGCCTGACGCTCGAGCTCGGGGATCTCCGCGCGTCGATCGAGGATCGCGGCCGGGAGCTGACGCGGCTCGAATCGGAGCAGCTGGCTCGCCGACGGTACCTCCTGTTTCGCCTTCGCGAGCGCTACAAGGACGGCCCGGAGCCGGTGCTGCGCCGGATCGCCCGCGACGAGACGACCGATCCGCGGCCGGCCGGAGGGCGGTACGTCGCCTACTTGACCGAGCGCGATGCCCGATTCCTGAGGGACTATCGGGCAGAGGCGGCGCGGATCGCCGGCGAGCGCGACCGCCTCGTGACGAGCCGCTTGGAGAGGGAGACCCTGCGTGGCGAGCTCGCCGGGACGCGTTGGGCCCTCGAAGCCGTGCGACGAGACGAAGAGCGGCTGCTGACCCGGATCCGCGGCGACCGCGCGACCCGCGAAGCGGCGATCGGCGAGCTCGGGCGCGCGTCCGCCGAGTTGAGCCGGGTGGTCGAGTCGATCGAGTCTCCGGCGCCGATTCCCGTGCTCGATGTCCGCAAGTTCCGCGGCTTGCTGGACTGGCCGGCGGTGGGCCGCGTCGGCGCCGGGTTCGGCAACGTCGTGCATCCGCGGTTCCGAACGACCGTTCCCCATCCGGGGCTCGACATCGAGGCCGCCGCGGGAGCCGAGATCCGTACCGTGTTCGACGGACGGGTCGCGTTCGCTTCGTGGATGCGCGGCTACGGCCTGACCGCGCTGATCGACCACGGGGGCGGGGTGCTCAGCGTGTATGCGCACGCGGCGGCGCTCGTCGTGGAGCCAGGGGAGACGGTCGCGAACGGCCAGCGGATCGGGATCATCGGGGACACCGGGTCGCTCCGCGGACCGTACCTGTACTTCGAGTTGCGGGACGGGGGGCAACCGGTCGACCCGTCGGCCTGGCTCCGTCCTCGATGAGCTGGCCGTCGTGGCGCGCAGGTTGTTGCACGGTGGGGTGGCGAGGGATCGTAAGCACCTGCCGCGACGCCACTTGGCGACCGCGGGGGCCCGCGGCGGCACGCCCGCGGCGCCTCGGCAGGCGCCGTCCGTCCGCTAACTGCTGATGGGGACTGAGGTTGAACCCCACCGGACACCAAGCTGCGCGCCACCAGGGAAGCGTGGCTGGCGGAGCGTTCCGACGGTAGCTTGTGGGAGATGACTGCGCGGGGTGAAGAATGAACCGGGTTCGATCCTTCGTCCTCGTGGCTTCGATCGGCGTCGTCCTCGTCCTCGTCGGAGGGGGCTTGATCGTGACCGTGGGCGCCGCCGAGAGTTCGTATCGGCAGGCCGTCCTCTTCGCCGAGATCCTGTCGCAGGTTTCCGACAACTACGTCGACCCGGTCGACACGACGATCCTGCTCGACGGGGCCTACGAGCGCATGCTTGCGGGTCTCGACGCGAACGGCGCGTACCTGAGCCCGAGCGAAGTCGTCGAGTGGAACAAGAAGCGGTCCGGCGACTTGGTGGGGCCCGGATTCTCGGTCCTGCGGGTCGGACGCATCCTGCAGGTCGTGGCGGTCGAACCCGGATCGGCCGCCGAGGCGGGCGGACTCGCGGTCGGCGATCACGTGCGGAGCGTGGACGGGATGCTCGTGGCGGACCTGTCGCTCGGTCAGGCGCGTCGCCGTCTCGAGGGTGAGGCCGGCACGATGGTCGACGTCGAGGTGCTCCACCCCGCGGACTCGTTCCGCCGTGCGCGGATCGAGTCGGTCCGTCGGGCGACCGCGCGGGCCGGTTTCCACGTCGGAATCGAGGACGGGATCGCCGTGCTGCGGATCGACGACCTGGGCGCCGCCGACCCGAAACGGGTGGCGGCCGAGCTCGATGACGTCCGTTCTCGCGGCGTCGCGCACCTGCTCGTCGATCTGCGGTTTCTCGCCGACGGCGGACCGCGTGACATCGCGCGTACCGCCCCGCTGCTCGCCGGCGCGGTCCGGCTCCGGCTACGCGACCGCTCGGGACGACTCGTCGACTCGGTGGAGAAGGAAGCCGCGGAGTCGGCGTGGCCGGGACAGGTTTCCGTTCTCGTCAACGGCGCGACCGCGGGAGGCGCCGAAGCGCTCGCGCTGCTGCTGCGGCTCGGGCGGAAAGCGCGCGTGTACGGCGAGCCGACCTACGGTCTGGGGGCCGAGCCGAAGCTCCTCGAGCTCGACAACGGTGCCGGCATCGTCGTCTCGGCGCTGCGCTGGGAGACCGAGCTGGGCGAGACGTGGAACGGGGACGGGCTGAAGCCCGACGACGTGATCGAGGGGCGAGGCGACGATCCGGAGTCGGCCGGCGCCGACCAATTGCGTCAGGTGCTCGAGCGGCTCCACGCCGCCGACGCCGCCAGCGCCCGGCCCACCTAGCTCGCGAGCGCTTCGCGCATCCGCGTCCGCGCGGACTCGTTGATTCAGTGGCTACGTCGCCGGACTGCGCGTACTTTGATCGAGCCCGGCGGAACTCTCGCGATACACCGCGCACGACCGATCGGGACGGAGGCGGATGTGGCGCTTCGCGCGGTTCCGGAACGGCTCGGCCGGCTCCGTCGCGTGCGCGCCGCCGCGCTCCTCGTTCTGATCCCCGCGGCGCTCCTCGCTCCGCCCCTCGCGGCAGCGGACGAGATCGCCAAGCGCGGGGAAGTCCTCGCACGTTTCATGCGCGCCGTCCTCGCCGAGCAGCGCGGCGACTATCGCGGTGCGGTCACCGAGATCCGACGAGCGACGGAGACGCTGCCCGGCTCGCCGGAGGTCTTGGTCGAAGGCGCCAAGCTCCTGCATCGCATGGGACGCGTCGCTGACGCCGAAGAGTTTGCCGAGCGCGCCCTGGTCCACGATCCGGCCAGCCGCGAGGCCCTCTCGCTGCTCGCGGACATCGCGGCCACGCGGGCGATCCGCGAGGGAAAGGGCGCGGCCGAGGCTCGCGTGCGCGCCCTCGCGCTCTACGATCGCTTGTTGGCGCTCGGTGACGTGGACGCGGAGACGCTGCGGCGGATCGTCCAACTCCGGATGGACGCCGGGGACAGGCCGGGCGCCATCGACGCCGCACGCCGGCTCGTGGCGGACCGACCGGGTGATTCCCAGGCGGTCGGCCTGTTCGCGCAACTGTTGCTCGAGGCCGGTGAGAGTCGACAGGCGCTCGAGACCCTGCTGGCGTTTCTCGCGACGCATCCCGGCGACTCGCCGCTGATCCGTGTAGCCCAGGAGCTCACCCGTGAGCTCGAGGCGTGGGAGCTGGTCGAGCGAGCGTTCGCCGCGGACGCCGGAAGCAGCGCGCACGCGCTCGACCTCCAGCGACTGCGCGGCGAGGCTCTTCTACGCCTCGATCTCGTCGCCCCAGCGAGCGAGGTTCTCGCCGATCTCGCCGCCCGCGACCCCGAAGACCGCGCCGTTCGGTATCACCTGGCTCGCGCGTACCGGCGCATGGGCCGTCTCGGAGAGGCCTCGGCTCTCGTAGAGCAGCTCGTGGCCGGCGATCCGTCGGACGGACGGATGGGCCTGCTCCTGGCCGAGATTCTGGACGACCAAGGGGCCACGGTCGCCGCACTCGACGCGTACGAGACCGTGCTCGGCAAGCTTGCGACGCCCGACGACACAGCGGTTCGCGACGCAGTCCGCCGCCGCGTCTCGGTGCTGAATCTGACCCTCGGCCGTTTGGACGCCGCGGCGCTGGCGCTCGACGGGCTCGAAGCATCGGATACGCCCGACTCGGCCCACGCTCGCGGTCGCGTCGCGCTCGCCCGCTCGGACTGGGACGGCGCGCGGGATGCGGCACGCGTCCTGCGCGAGCTCGGCGATGCGGGCACCGCCGCAATGCTCGACGCCGAAACGGCGCTTCGCATCGGTCGAAGCGCCCGCGCCGAGCCGAAGATCGGCGAGGCGATCGCGGCGCTGGGCCCGGCGGCACGCGTTCGTCTGGCGGCGGTGCAGCTCGAGGTCGGACGCACGGAGGCCGGGGAGGCATTGCTTCGGGCGTGGGCGGATGCCGACCCGTCGAGCGCGGAAGCCCGCTTCCAACTCGGCAGCTACCTGCAGCGTGCGGGCCAGACCGCCGCAGCGGAGGCGGAGCTGCGCGAGGCTCTGCGCATCGACCCGAAGCACGCCGGCGCGCTGAACTTTCTGGGGTACAGTTGGGCCGAGGCGGGAGCGCGCCTCGACGAGGCGATGGACCTCGTCCGCCGCGCGCTCGAGGTGGACCCGTGGAACGGCGCGTATCTCGACTCGCTCGGCTGGGTGCTGTTCCAGTCGGGTCGCTATGCCGAGGCGCGGGAACCGCTCGAGCAGGCGGCCCGAACGTTCCCGTCGGATCCGACCGTTCTCGAGCACCTCGGGGATCTGTACGCGCGGCTCGGCGACCGCGAGGCCGCGATCGCTGCCTGGGACCGTGCGCTCGCCGCGGGCGGGGGCCGAGCGGACGAGCTGGGAGCGAAGATCCGCGGCGCTGGCGAGCCGCGACAGGCGTCGAACGAGCCGGCGGGGGACGCCCACGGGCCGACGCGGCTGCCGCCGAGCGTTCCAGCCCCGCGTCCCTGAGGCGTGTCGCCGCCATCACGCTCGGGGCCTTCGCGGTCCTCAGCGGGGTCGTGGCCGGCTCGTGTACCGCGCACCGCCGGCTACCCGAGGAGGCCTTTCCCGGCCCGACGTTCGGGGTGTACCGCGCACGGATCGTCGACGCCCGGACGGGGGACGGCCGCCGAGCGCGGGCGCTCGTATTCGCCGAGCTTCCGGACCGGCTGCACGTCGAGATCCTGTCCCCCGTCGGCGCAACGGAGGCGATCCTCGATGCCGGCTCAGGCCGGGTCTCGATCACGTTTCCGCGTGACCGGGTGAGCTACGTCGGGCCCGCCGATGAGCAGGCGTTCGCTGCGCTGGTCGGTCTGCGAGCGACCCCGGCTGCGGTCGTGCAGAGTCTCCTCGGCACGGCGCCGAGCGATCTCGAAGTCGAACGGGACGGGCGTCCGGGCCGCCTCCCGGAATCGCTTCGCATCCGGACCGCGGACGGCGTCCTGACGCTGAAGCTCCGCACGATCGAGCCGGTGCGGGGAGCGGGGTCGACCGTCGGCACGGGCCACGTCCCGCCGGACGTCGAAACGCGCCCCGTGGCCGATCTCGCGGCCGAGCGACCGCGCGATCGCGGGAGAGATTCGCGATGACGGGTCCGCCGGGGCTCGTCGCGGCATGCCCGGCGAAGATCAATCTGTCGCTTCGCGTCGTCGGACGACGCCCCGACGGCTTTCACGAGCTGGACACCGTGTTCCAGACCATCGACCTGTGGGACCACCTCGAGCTGCGCCCAGGGACCGATCTCCGACTGCGCTGCAACGACGCGAGCGTGCCGATCGATGGGCGCAACCTCGTCCTGCGCGCAGCCGAGCTCGTTCGCGACCGAGCCGATCGGCCGTGCGGCGGGGCGACGATCGACCTCTGCAAGTCGATTCCCGCGCAGGCGGGACTCGGGGGCGGAAGCTCCGACGCGGCGGGGGCGCTGCGCCTGTTCGCCGAGTACTGGGACGTGCACCTGTCCGACACCGACATCGTCGACCTGGCGTGCCGGCTCGGGGCGGATGTGCCGTTCTTTCTCACCGGTGGCACGGCGCGTGGTACGGGGCGCGGCGATCAGATCGTGTCGCTAAGACCGGCCGGCCCGCTGCCGATCGTCCTCGGACTCGCACCGTTCGGGGTATCGACGGCGGAGGCGTTCGGAGCGCTCGGCGCCGAGTTGACACTCGATTCGAATGGTGTTAGGTTTCGGCCGGTTTTTGCGCATAAGTGGCAGGAAGACAACGACTTCTCGCTCTTGACGAACGACTTCGAGCGGGTGGTGTTTCCACGCTGGCCGGAGCTGGCTCGGTTCCGCGACGCTTTGCTCGTGAGCGGCGCCCGGCACGCGATGCTCAGCGGAAGCGGATCGACGGTCTACGGGGTCTTCGCCGACCCGCAGCAGGCGAAGCGGGCTGCGCGAGATCTCGAAGCGCGGCACGCGGGTTGGCGGGTCGTCGCGACGCGGGCGATCGACGCGTCGGCGCACGTGGTTCGGCAGGCCCGGAGGTGACGGGCGAGGGGGCGCGCGATGGAGATCACCGAGGTCAAGGTCTTTCCGGTTGCCGAAGAAAAGTTGAAGGCGTTCGTCTCGATCACCTTCGATCATTGTTTCGTCGTCAGCGACATCAAGATCATCCAGGGAGGAAACGGGCTGTTCGTATCGATGCCCAGCAAGAAGCGCAAGAACGGCTCGTTTCGTGACATCGCGCATCCGCTGGACAGTGACACGCGGCGAAGGATCGAGGAGCAGATCATCCGCGAGTATCGTGAGGTCGTGTCCCATTCCGGCGGAGATGTGACCATGCCGCTGCGCGAACTCGGCGCCTCGCCGCTCGACGTGGGAGAGAACGAGGTCGGGCCACGGCGGATCGCGCCGCGCCCGTACGTGCAGCGACCGTTCGACCAGCCCTGAGCGGATGGTGCCGCACGGGTCAGCGCCCGTCGTTCGAGCTGTGGTGGGGCGTAGCCAAGCGGTAAGGCACCGGTCTTTGGAACCGGCATTCGGAGGTTCGAATCCTCCCGCCCCAGCCACCGCGCCCTCGCGTACGGTGCGGGGGCGGACGACGCCATGAAGAACGAGCTCAAGCTGTTCAGCGGCAACGGCAACGTGGCCCTGGCCCGCGCGATCTGCGCGTATCTGCGGATGCCGCTCGGTCAGTGGCGGCTCGAGCGGTTCGCCGACGGCGAGGTGTATTGCCAGGTCCTCGAGAACGTTCGTGGGACCGACGTGTTCGTCGTCCAGCCGACGAGTCCGCCGGTCAACGAGCACGTGATGGAGCTCCTGATCGCCGTCGACGCGCTCAAGCGGTCGAGCGCCGCGCGAATCACCGCCGTCCTGCCGTACTACGGGTATGCCCGACAGGATCGCAAGGACAAGCCCCGGGTGCCGATTTCGGCCAAGCTCGTGGCGGATCTGCTCCAGGCGGCGGGCGTCGACCGCGTGTTGGCGATGGACCTGCACGCCCCGGCGATCCAGGGGTTCTTCGACCTACCGGTGGACCACCTCCTGGCGGCCCCGGTCCTGCTGGACTGGATCGAGTTGCAGCGATATGCGAACCTGACGATCGTGTCCCCGGACGCCGGGGGTGTGGAGCGGGCACGGTTCTACGCCAAACGGCTGGGCGTCGACCTCGCGGTGATCGACAAGCGCCGGGTGGACAAGAACGTCGCCGAGACGATGAATGTGATCGGTGACGTGGCCGGACGGACCTGCGCGATCGTCGACGACCTGGTGGACACGGCGGGAACTCTGGTCGGGGCGACGCGGGCCCTGCTCGGAAACGGAGCGACGGCGGTGGTCGGGTGCTTCACGCACGCGGTCCTGTCCGGACCGGCCATGGAACGATTGGAGCAGTTGGAGATCGAACGGGTGGTAGTGACGGACACGATCCCGCTGACGCCTGACAAGGCGCGGGATCCGAAGATCACGGTGCTCTCGGTGGCGAACCTGCTCGGTGAAGCCATCGCGCGCATTCACGGCAACAGCTCGGTGAGCTCGTTGTTCGTCTAGGACCGATCCGCGGCGCCGACACCGGGCTCCGCGCCCGGCCCCGCGGAGCGACCCCAGCGGAGCCCACGAGACCGACCCCGCCCGGGGGCGGGGAGGAACAGCGATGGCGGAAAAGCGACAGACGATCGTGGTCGAGGTGGATCGCCGGCTGCCCCAGGGTACGAACGCGAGCCGGCGGTTGCGCGCCGCGGGGCGCGTGCCGGCGAACGTGTACGGGCTCGGCTTGCCGCCGTTCGCGGTCGCCATCGATCCGCGGAAGATCGAAGAGGTCCTGCACTCGCCGACCGGGCGGAACACGATCTTCGCGCTCTCGCTCGAAGAAGGCCAGCAGAGCCGCTCGGTCATGCTGCGCGAGATCCAGCGTCACCCGGTGACGGAACGGTTGTTGCACGTCGATCTCCTGCGGTTCGACCCGACCAAGCGCATCCATGTGAAGGTGCCGGTCCGGCTCATCGGCACGCCGGTGGGCGTGCGCCTCGAGTCGGGAATTCTCGACTTCGTGCATCGCGAGGTGCAGGTCGAGTGCCTCCCGGCGAGCATTCCGGAGCACCTCGACGTCGATGTCACGGAGCTGCACGTGAACCAGAACGTCGCCGTGCGCGACCTGCACGCCCCCGACGACATCCGCGTGCTCGACGCGCAGGACACGATTCTCGCCGTCGTCACCTACGCTAAGGAAGAGGCCCCGGCAGCCGAGGTCGCCGCCCCGGCCACCCCGACCGAGCCCGAAATCGTGGGCAAGGACAAGGAGAGCCCCTCCGGCGAAGAGAAGGGCGAGAAGAAGTAGCGGCCCATGGAGGCCGAAGATCTTCGGCCGGCCGCGCGGCCGGTGGTGCTCGGCCTCGGGAATCCCGGTGAATCGTATCGCTTCACGCGCCACAATCTCGGGTTCCGTGCGCTCGACCGTCTCGCGGCGCGCAGCGGGGCGTGCCTCACAGCCACGGGCGAGCTTCGCCCGACCGCGTGGTGGGCCGAGACCCGGATCCGCGGAGAGCGCGTGGTACTC
>Ga0247727_10005010_pt1 | contig 27368 bp, 22 predicted proteins | sample WisWelCaveWW1625_FD_202498 | JGI IMG/M metagenome (GOLD analysis project Ga0247727, IMG submission 202498) | Biofilm microbial communities from Wishing Well Cave, Virginia, United States - WW16-25 | ecosystem: Environmental > Aquatic > Deep subsurface > Groundwater > Cave microbial mat | place...
TGTGCTCGGTAAACCGATCCAACGCTTCTTGACCATTTGATGCCGTAATCACTTGATAACTCTTGGCTTCAAGAAATTTTCGAAGCAGATTCAGAGAGTTCAGATCGTCCTCTGCCACCAGAATTCGCATCCTCGACCTCCTTGGGGGATGAACCATTCGTTGACGGTTGCATATGCAGCGGAACCGTAAAATAAAAAATGCTGCCTTCACCCGGTTTGCTCTCTACGCCAACTTGACCTCCGTGTAACTCTACATATTTTTTGACAATGGCCAATCCAAGGCCCACTCCCCCGGACTCGCGCGTCGTGGAGCTGTCCACTTGAGTAAAGGGCTCAAATATTTTTTGGTGATATTCCGGGGCAATGCCCGCGCCGGTATCTTTGACGGTGAATTGCACGCCATTATTTTTTGTTTCAGCCAAGACTTCGATCTTTCCTTTTTCGGTGTGCTTCACGGCATTGCTGAGCAAATTAACCAAAATTTGCCGCAACTTCGTCTTATCGCACACAAAGACTAGAGGCTCGGCGTATACGCGCAACGAGAGCCCCTTGTTACGCGCCAGTGAATTCATATTGGTGATCGCTTCATCAATGACATCCACGACACGAACGGTTTCCAAATATAGTTTGTCTTCACCGGCTTCGAGTTTAGAAAATTTCAAAATATTATCGATTAATTCGAGGAGATGATCGCCTGACTGGAGTATGTTACTCATGTCATCGCATTGGGCTTGGGTCAGTGGGCCGTCTACGCCCTCCAGCAAGAGTTGCGAATAACCGCGAATCGCATGCAAGGGGGTCTTGAGCTCGTGGCCCATCACGGCCAAGAACTCGGATTTGACTTGGTTTGCTTTGAGCAGCTCTGAATTGATGCGCTCGAGCGCTTGGCGCCGCTCTTCGATCGCATCGGCCATCTTATTAAATTCTTGCGCTAGCCATTCGAGTTCATCGCCACTCTTTACTTTGGCGCGAGCAGAGCGATCCTGCCTGAAGCGAGAAACGGCTTGGGCTAAGACTTCCACCGGGCCAAGTATCATCTTGGAGAATGCGAATGCGATGAGAATGCCAACCAACAAATAGCCAAACACTATGAGCGTGATGACGGTCGCTTCTTTATCGAGGCGTTCTTTGGCATAAGCCCAATTTATTCCTACGCGGACATAATTCATCATGCTTACAACTTGAGCACTGTTTTGTGCTAAATAATCTCTGATTTCCCAATAACGAAGGTCATAATATCGTGGATTACCCGTTACCTCAATTCGTTTTGTATCCAATCCTGAGCGAAGTTTAATTTGCTCGGAAGTTGGAACCATTAAGTCTAATTGAGGGATAAGCGCTGTCCCTTCAGGGGCAAACGTTTGTCGACAAAGTTCTGTGCCTCGAAACACCACTTGGACATATAGAACAAGGTCCTGTCTTTTTTCAACTTTGTCACGAGGCAATAGGTTATTCGTGAAAACTTTGATATATTCCTGACATTCCTCTTGAACGACTTTTGCTTCAACAAATGTTTTGGGGTTCAATGCAGCTTGACCCGCACTGCTTACGGCTGTTTCCCATCCAGCCAACAAAGTCGATTCCAAGGTATCTGATAAGCGATTTACAGTTAAAAATCCAAATGGCACAGCCAATACCAAAGTGAATGCAATAATCGTAAGAATAAACTTCCAGCGAATGCTCAGAGGCCACAATTTCATGTCAACACAGTCTATCGCCTGAAACCGAGTGGGTCAATAGTTTCCACCAAATTTTCACCTTGTTACCATGTCTTTTGAACGGCTCTCGGCATAACATCCGAGTTATGGGAAAGGAAAATTGTCTTCACTCAGTATTATTTGATCGAGCAGACACATCATTTAACTCAATGCGCTGGAGTAGCTCTAAGTCTCTGAAAGCACGGTGTGCTTTCGTCATTGGATTGCAACTTCCTACACCATGGGGCTTGGCCGCGTGGCAGGGTGCCACCGAAACCATCTGGACAAAAAACGGTCCAGATTGCGTCCCATAAACTGTGGGGGTTTTGCCTCTCCAGGGGTTTGCCTGACCTCCTCCCCGAAAAGAGGATTTTTCCCTCGCAGCGTACATCGGATCGAATCCGTGTGCCAAGCCCCTCCCACCCTTTGCTGATGCCTGATGTTGACTCACTGCGTGGGTTCACGTATGATAAATTCGTCAGTTGGTCGCAAGAATGCCGTGTTTAAATTCATTAAAGAGAGGGTCCATTCTGGGTTGGTGGACAAACGAACAAACGAGTGTACCTCGAGCATTAAGCAGCTCTATACTCAACCTATCTGCTTTAAAAAGCGCATGCACTTTGAAGGCATCGGAATTCAGCTAATATCCTGTAAGATACACGTATCAATATGAAGCGATTTTGGATGAGCCCCAACTTGAGAGCGCAACGACTTGTCAGATTTATTATCTTCTTAAGCCTAGCCCTAGTTAGTGCTGGAATTTTTATCGACGTTCAAGGCCGAGACTGCACGGTGTCCGAGGTCAGTGACGCCAACTGCTCAGAATTGGCATTGCAGTCTCGGATTGGTTCGCTTTTCGGCTTTGTTTTTTCTGAAATAGAGACGAATGGCCATACTTCGACATTGAATACGTCACACATTGAGCATCCATTGATCAGCACCTTGGCCGGGGGAATGCTTTCGCCCAGTCCCGTGACCTCGCTCCAAAATACTCCGCCCACGGAGACGGTCACAGCCGCCAGTCTGTCGGTCTTTTCCAATCTAAATATTGCTACATTCGCGACGAATCCCGCGAGCTTGACTACCAACACCAATTGGGTCTCACAATTAGGCAGCATCGGCGAGATCGGATTCCAAATGGATCTCATCAAATCGATTCTGGACGCATTGCTGAAGCAACCAAAAAATATCGATGCGTTCAATATCAATCTGAGTGTGAACGCCCAAGAGATCATGCCCTATATCAGTTTCCAAGGACAGAGCACCGTTTCTTTGGATAGCCAGCTACGCCCCTTTTTGAGCAATCTCAACATACGCTTAACGGCAGAATTCCTAAAAAATATCGGGATCGACGCCAATACCAAATTGGATCCCAAGACATTGGATTTTCTCAAAGAAAATCTCAAGATCACCATTGGCCTGGGAGGCTCAACGTCTTTCTCAGGAGAGACGATTTTCGAGCGAGGTCAGGGGTTGACCAGTCAAGTTTTTGGCATTGAATCGGCTGTCGGCGATATTCGCATTACAGGCCAAGCCATCTTCACTCCGACGTCACAAGAGTTTCGTGTAGGCGCGTCGGTCTGCAACTTAGCATTCACGGGTGCTTCGCTGATCACCGCAACAGGCCAGATTCAACAGAGTTTCGGGTTTGAGTTAAAATTCGGCAGTCTCGCGCCCAGTACCGGCACATCGACGGGCTGCCAGTAACTTATTTTTCGCGCATCGGTCGATTTTTTCTGTACAGCACTTGAGACCAGCCTAGTTTTTGTCTAAGCCGTTCGAAAAACTCCAGATGAGAAGGCAGCAGCACCACTTTGGTCATCAATGCGCTTTTTCTGATATGCACCAAACTGCCCGGAGCCAGCGCACCGACGCGTTCGCCATCCACCATAACTTGAGCTGGGAAACGAGCGCTCAATCTCAGTGATTTCTCGGCAGCCAACACCAAGGGGCGTATCGCCAATTGGTGCGAGGCCAGCGGAGTGACGATAAAAACGGGTAAGCCCGGCTCAGCGATGGGCCCTCCGGCCGAAAGCGAATAGGCCGTCGAGCCCGTGGGTGTGGCGATGATCACGCCATCACCGGGATACGAAGCCAGCAGAGTCTCTTCACGCCATAATTCTATGTCGGTAAAGCGATCGGGACGCGAGTGAGAGACGACGATCTCGTTTAAAGCAGAAAATTCTATCTTTGCCCCAGTTTCGCCATCGTCAAAATCCCCTGAGAGGCGAAAGCGGTTTTCAAGCGTCCAGTCTTCTTTTAGAATTTCAGCAAGAGCGAATTCCAAATCTTCGGCTAGGGCTTGGGGCAAAAAACCGAGTCCGCCTATATGAAAGCCCATGATCGGTTTTTCCAGAGGCGCGGCGTAGCGCGCGGCTTTTAGAAAAGTCCCGTCCCCGCCAATAGTCAAGATGAGATCGGGCATACACGCTGGGGGCTCTTCTAACAGGCGACAGATTTGCAGTGTGATCTGATGGCGCGTGGCCCACGCTTCGATCATTCGCACATGCGGAGCGACCGTCGGATGATCAAAATTCGCAAACAGCAGAATAGTAGCAGTTTTCATGCGAGCTCATTCTAATCTGAGTTGATGTCGCTGCCAAGTTTAGACGTAGTTCCAGCGACAGACAATGCGCTCAATCAAATCGATGAGGGCATAGACGATCAAGCCCAGTATGGCAAAGGCCACAATGCCGGCAAAAACATCGGAATAAGCATAAGAACGTGAAGCGTTGAGAATATAAGCCCATAAGCCCGTTTTGGCATTCCATGCTTCGGTGATGGCTAAGCCGACCGCCGCAAAGCCAATGCTAAATCGTATTGTGGTCAAGATAGAAGGAAGACAAGCAGGAAGTATAACGTGGCGATAAATCTGGAGCCTTGATGCATGCAGGCTGCGCACGCTGAGCAAGTAGGTTTTCGAGATGTTTTTTGCGGCGTCGCGCGCGGCAATCATCACCGGAAAGACGAGCAAGAGCGTAATCAAGATAATTTTCGGGCTGTTGCCCACGCCAAAAAAAACGAAGAGCAAGGGCATGAGCACGACTTTGGGGATCGGATTCGTAATATAAAGCAAGGGCGAGAGAAAGCGTTCGGCCGTTTTTTCGTGCCCAATAATCAGCCCAATGGGTGTGCCAATGACAATGGCCAACAAAACGCTGACGATCATGCGTACGGCACTGGCGCCAAAACCGATACTGATTTCTTCCCAGTCCCGTAACAAGCTAAGAATTGCTGTTTTAGGAGAGGGCACGAGATACGTAAAAAAACGATAGTCGTGGCTCTCGTCCGTTCCCCAAAAGAGCTGGTACATAATCAAGCTGACGATTTGCCAGATGATGATGAGAGCGAGGGCCGTTGCGACGTAAGCCCAGAAGGTTCTAGCGTTGCGCTGCCACCAGATTTTCATCATGTAAAATCTCCCGTAGTTTTCTCGCTTGTGCGTAAAAGCCCTCGCTTGCGCGCCATCGCTCGGTTCCCATTTTGGGATTGTCCACGATCGCTTTTACTTGCGCTGGGCGCTCGGTTAAGACGACGATGCGTTGCCCCAAAAAGACGGCTTCTTCGATATCGTGCGTGACGATCATATGAGTGAGTTTTCGTTTTTGCCACAGTGTTAAAAGCTGATCTTGAATTTTTTCGCGATTGAACGCATCCAGTGCTGCCAGGGGTTCGTCCATCAACAAAATGCGGGGCTGCACGGCCAAAGCTCGCGCAACCGCCACACGCTGGCGCTCGCCCCCTGAGAGCTGTGCCGGGAAACGATCGTATAACCCCTGTAGACCCAGTTCATCGAGAATTGGCATTAAGTATTCGAGCTGGCGTTGAGTGAGTGCGTTTACTTCGCGGACTTGTGTGGGCAGCTCGAAAAAATCGGCCCCCCAGCGAAAAAGCAAATAAATTCCAAAAATCACACTGAGTGAGAAGAGCAAGAGCCGACTAAAATGGAACTCATCGCCTCCCCACATGAGGATGGACCAGCCGTCATATGTTTGCATGAGCGAAAAAATTTCGACAAACGGCTTGCCGCGCTCTTCGTTCAAAAATTTGTCCATGTCAAAATAATAAGCGCCGGTTGCGAGCGTCCAAAGCCAGAAGACGAGCGTACGCATCGCACCAGAAAAGGGTCGATCCAAATAAAACCGGTGACCCGCAGCGAAAAGGCCTGTCAGGCTCAGCCATACATAAGCCCGTGAGAGCGCCCGTTTTCTCTTTTCCCATTCTGTCCCATAACGATTAGGCTGGCTTACTTTTTTTTTGAGTTCGGCTTTTGGGACTCCACCCAAATCAATTCCCAAAGACGCATTCTTCCAGACCGTTTTCCAAGGGAGCAGCCCCAAGTCTTGTAATATCAGGGAAACATCTTTACGCGGCCCGGTGATCGGCTCGTTGTTTACAGTTATTTTACCGGCAATGGGCTTCAAGAGCCCGGCGAGGGTAAGCAAGAGACTCGTCTTACCCGAACCGGAAGGACCGAGAATGACCACACTTTCGCCGGCAGAAATTTTTAGATTGAGATCGGCGATCGCGAGGGATTTTTTGTCTTCTTCGCCGTATTCAACACGCAATCCCTCAATTTCGATCATGGAGCGTTTTCACTCGTCTCACTTAGGCTTTGCCAAATATGCCAGAGAAGACGACTTGGTCATAGGTAATCGTCTCGCGCAAGTAACGACGACCGGTCGCCCACTCTTGTATGATCTTCATTTCTTCGGCTTTGAGAGCACGCGGTTTCGGATAAACTGGGATGCGAACTGAGTTTTCCCAGCCCGGCGGCAGGCCTAACTCGCTGGGCTTGAGCGTCTCAAAATACTGTTTGAGCGCAACTTTTAACAACGTATTGATGAGGTCTGTTTTTGCTGCTTTGTTAGTTGCCTCGACCGCAACGTTGTATTTTGTATAAAAATTCTTCAGCTCATCGAGCCGGCGATCGGCAATTTCTTTACGAAAAACGAAGACTGTAGGGGAAATTTTCTTCTCGTTTTCAAACTCGCTTAGAGTAAAGATGGGGGCTTTGTTAGCAGCTCGAGTGTAGCGAGCCAAATCAGCATGAACCCCGGGCAAGTTCACTGCTTTGAGTGCGTCAATGCCAATGCCCAGTTGCTCGGCTTGTTGTTGAAGAGCGCCAAAGCCACCTCCTACCGACTCATACAGGTCGTCTAAATTACCCTTGTAGCCGCTAGACCGCAAGAGCTGATCAGTATGATATTGAATATCAGAGCGTTCTAAAACGCGCAGTGGCGGTTTTCCTGTCTTCTCTCGATAGGCAGCAAGGTCAGATAATTTTTGAATCGCATTGTCTTTAGAGAGAATAATCATGCTACGAGCTTGGGGAGTTCCGCTCGGTGCGGGCAACAACTCAAACGCGGTGCTGACTACTACAATTGGGAAATCGGCAGCGACCATCAGCAATGCTGTGGTAATGTCCGTCAAGCGCCCATCGACTTGTTTGGCCAAGAGCGCGGCATCGCTCTCTTCTTGGCGATCAAACGCAACAACAGTCATCTCATCTTTGCTGAGAATTCCTTTGTCTGAACCATAGAGCAGGGGAACGCTGTCTTGCATGGCCGGCAAATCAATGATTAACGGCTTGGCTGCTCTCGTAACAAATGAGCCCGCCAAAAGACCAGCAGCAAAAAGACCCGATACTTTTAGAAAATTTCTACGACTTCGCTTCATGCGGCATCCCCCTTTTTTGGCGCCTACGTTGCCCTATTATAGCAGCATCGTCATAAGGTGGCTAGAGTTGCGCTCTTTTATGGGGATCAATCGTATGTTTTCGACTTGTCTTTTCTGGAATCTCGCCCTATAATAGACTGCTGGTTAGAAAGGCAGGTGACACTTATTATGTGGTATCTCGGATTCGCGTTTTTCGCCTTCTGGCTGGTCTTCTTGGTAGCGCTGATCGTCTTCTTGGCCGGCGCATAGTGTGAGGAGTTCGAGTGATTCAAATTGGCCTAGGTCGGTCACTTGATCATGATGGGCAGTCTTGAGGAGCCGGATAACATGATCAAGTGGCCGACTTGTTTCATATGGCGTTCGCAAAATCCAGATTGAAGGAGGGCTTTATGTTTCGTCAACTCATTTTACCAGCGCTCTTGATTTTTACTCTGTTGGGTACGCTTGCAACCCCGGTACTGGCCGATAATGCACTCGAAGAATTGGCAAAAAAACAGATCAGTGAAAAAACAGGCCTTGATCCCAATCAACTGGCTGTACTCTTTGTCAATAGCAACAATAATCAATTTATTTTGGCCCTTGCGCTTATCAATGAGAAAATGATGCAAAGCTCGCTCAAGCCGGAGATCAAGCAAGCCGTGACACCCTTTGTGGGCCAAAAGGCTTTGTTAGCGTTGGTGGCACCAACTCAAGTTTCCAGCTTTGATCCTTTTCAGATATCTTTCCAACAAAGCAACCAAAAATATCCACTGAGCACGGTCTCTCCCATCACTAACGACTTCGGGGCCGGTCAGCTTCAGCCTCAAACCGTCAGCGCGGGGATTATTTCTCTACATAGCTCGATGGACATCGCCAAGAATTTTAAGATTTTTTACGGAAGTCAATCGACGACTTTTTCGCTCACCGGTCAACAAGAGCAATCGAGCAACGGCATCCCGAATTTTTTGGTCTTCTTGCAGATTATCTTTTTCCAAATTTTGCTTATATTCTTGATTCCATTCTTGATCGGAATCTAAGTCGTCACTCATAGCGCAGCGCTTCGACGGGGCGCAAACGCGATGCCCGCAGCGCCGGCCATAAACCTGCTATGGCCCCGAGCAGGACAGAAATCAAGAGTGTGCCAGCAATTAGCTCGATCGTTGCCCCGGCGCCAAAGCGCAAATTGGGGATAGCTTGCCGAGCAAATAACGCGACCGATTGACTGAGCGAGAAACCGATAGCAAGCCCCAGTACTCCGCCTAAGAGCCCTAATAAGCCTGATTCCAGTAAGAAGAGCAAGAGAATATGCTTTCTCTTGGCTCCTAAAGCTTTGAGAAGACCGATCTCCCGTGTGCGCTCCAGAACCGACGTGTACACCGTGTTGGCTAAGCCGATCCCGCCCACCAAGAGCGCAATCCCCGCTATGCTGGCCAAGGCCATTTGTATGATGCGCAAAATATTTCCAACGACGGTGCTCAATTGTCTCGAGCTTTGCACAGTAAAATCACGAATGCCGTTGTTTGATAAAATCGTTTCTATTTTTTGAGTTAGCTGTGCCCCATCTGTGTTTTCTTTTGCTTTGATGACGGCGAGTGAGACGAAATCGGGTTCTCCAGTAAGAGAGTATAATTCGTTCAAGTTCATAAAAATCATATGGTTGTATTGATCGTCTCCGGCACTGGGTTGCAATATGCCGACGATCGTAAATTCTTTATTGCTTATTTGGATTTTTTGCCCCACTTGCAATTCCCAATTTTGGGCTGCTGCGCTGCCAACTACTACTTGTACTTGAGACTGCCCCAGCTCAAAATTTTTGCCATTGGCAAACTCATATCCTCCCAAAAGACTGGGAGCCCAAGCATCAAATCCCGCCGTAAGCCCAATAGCAGTAAGCGAGCCCTGGAATTTCCCGGCTTGCACAAGGAGTGTTTGTCTGAGAATGGCCCCAGTTTGGGCCACGTTCTCCAACGACGAAAACAATTTGAGATTCAGCTCTCGGGGTGCGCCTTGTGAGTTGGCCGTGACACCTGGAATGATAAAGATAAGATCGTACCCAATCCGTGAAAACTGAGCATCGATCGCTTGCTGAATGCCTTGCCCTAAAGAGATGAGCGCAACGATGGCCGTCATCCCAATTAATATCCCAATAAGAGTGAGCGCACTGCGGACTTTTCTTCGCAGCAAATTGCGCAGCGCTAAGTAAGTTAGATCAAGAAACATCAAAGACTACTGTCGGATGTATTCGGTAAGTTCCAGTTTGTACGTCGTCACAAACAAGAGCAGCCGTTGCTCATCTACTTGCACTAAGGGAGGGAAGGGGATCGCCTTGTCGCTGGTCAGCCCCAAAATAGTGCGGCGGTTCGGTTTTTTGGGATCCGTCAGAATGCCCTTAATTATTTCAATGCCCGCGAGCAACTCTTTGTTCTCGCTGACGAATTTGGCACCGCCGGGCAAGAGATAAGTCTGGTTAGGCAAAACTGTCTGATTGCGCAGCGCATTGATTGCTTCACTGTTCACTTCAAGTTGAGTGCGCGCGATCCCATCAAAAATCTTGCTCTCCAAATCTTTGCGTGTCCCCAATAACTCGTTGGTCGTCTTGACACTCAATTTGTCGTTATCAGAGGAGCGTACCTCCATTGAGAGCACGATGGGGCTTTGCAAGCCCTCTTGCGTGATGCGAAAAACCGACTTACTGTAACCGCCTGGGTACGTTTGAAAAAAACCGGTCGATTGAGCCCACGCCCAAAGACTTATCGTTCCAATTACCAGCATAGCGAAGAGCAGCACTCGTCGTTGCATCCGAATCACCTCAGATACGTTATGCGTTAGATCATATGTGAGTCTATCTCTTTCTGCAAGAGAGCAAGTGTTTCACAAAAATAATCAAAAATATAACGGGGGATTGACCTAACCCAATGAGTGCATTTCTTTAGTCCCGGGCGGGGTTTCCACGGTGACAGCGAAGTACACGACACAAAATTAGGTCTATTCCCCCGTTGCTGGGAATGACGCTCATGTGGCGCCATTCATTTTCTTTGCTTTATCGTCTGATCGTGATTTGTCTTATGGACTCATTATTGTCTTCCCTATCTTCGCGTACGAGATTAAAGGGGTCTACTTTGACGATAATATCATATTCACCGGGGGCGATATCCAACGTAAATGTGTCAAAACTCGCCTGCAAGATCACACTCTGACATGAAAAGAGTGATTCAACGCTCTGCAACGATAACTGTTTCACTTGCAATGAATTCACTTGACGATAGCCGAACAAGACTTGCGTCGGCGGAGATTGAATGCGTCCGGCATTGTCCACGACGACCGAGATCTTGACTTTGCTATCGCGTGCCACACTGGATGCATTGGTATCGAACGCGGGTTGACCAACACGAAGGTCAACCGTGTTGGTCTCAACACCAAGACAAGGTCCATACGGTTGTGGAATTGGGTCGATACTGGGATTTGCGCTATCGCTGGCCCCGCTGATTTGGAAATTGACGAACCCCTGGTTATTGAGTTCGCGCTCTTCCAGCACATCGCCAAACTGCTTATTTTGTGAAGCCGGGTCGGCGACAGCCACGACTTGATATGAGCCATTGGTGAGCCCGGTCGTCGGGATCTCGACTACTCTAGTCGTAGCTGATTTATTATTCTCGAGCGGTGCCATGGGCACGATCATGCTTGAAACGATGTCGGAGCCGCTGCACGGTTGCTGTTGCGTCTGTACTTGCACACGGCAGAGGCGTATCTCTACGTTGAACGAGCGAGCAATCTGGATGCCGAAATTTTGTACTTCGGCCGTCACTCGCAGCGTTTCACCGGTGCCAAATTGTAGCCGTTCATTACAGAATCTTTCCGGCGAGAGTCGGATGCAAACCGCACCTGGTTGGATGAAGAGATCGGGGCCGTTGATCTTGAAGGCGCCCGTCTGTTGCGTCGGATCGAAACCAATCAATGAGCTATTGTTGGTTTTGTCTTGTTCGTCAATTTGATTGTCAGGGTCCGCCACGATTTCAAAACGATAGAAGCCCGGTCGGCCCAGATAGGGAGCCCCCGGCGTCACCGGCGGGAACTCGCCGGTGGCCACGTCGATGGTTATTTCTCGAGCTTGTCCGGGCAGCAATGGCTTGTCTTTGCTGATGTTCACCGTTTCAGACGCGATGACTTGTGGCAAATTGGTCAGATCTTCAATGTGCTGAGCACGGAACTGCACTTTGAAGGATTTATCGACGACATCATCGCCGGCGTTAAAGACCGAAGCGCTCAACTTAAACGAAGAGCCGAAGTTCACACCGACCAGAGGGTCAATTCTAAGATTGACTCGCAGATCGGGCTTCACGGGCGCCAGCAACAAGACGTGCGTGATCGCTTCGTTGTTGTTCTCATCGAGTTCATGGATTTGGCCGCGATTATCGCTTTCCCCGCACTTGCATGTCGTAGGCGGATCCACGACGACGCGTACTTCGTACGACCCCGGCTCAAGTGCATCGACGTTCAAATCTGCAAAGGCATCTTCTCCCTTGCTGTCGGGGTCCATCGCCGCTTCGAGCCGAATGGGCGAATCGCCCGTCGCCGGACAAGAGGCCGACTCAATCGGCTGCCAAACCACCTTGGTTGTCTGCCGATAAGAAAAGCAGACCTTTACTTTCTCGGCTCTGGCATTGCCTGTGTTCAATATCTGGGCCACAATGCGGACGGTTTGAACGCGTTGGCCAATCTGAGTTGTCCTGCCGAGGCGCTCCTTTTCTACGGGCGAGGGCGGATTCAAGATGAGCGCTTTAGGACGCAGCTCCGCTAAAGGAGGAACCCCTTCGAGAACAGTGAGCTTGGATTCGATCGTATTATTGGTTTCATCCAGCTCACTGATCGCATTCTCGGGGTCAACTTTCGCCTGAATCGTAATAATTTGGTCCCGGCGTAAATTAAACTTTTCAGCTAAAAGCGTGGCATGGAAAATTTTCGATTGCCCCACATTCAGCCGTTCGCTCGTGAGCACATCGCCGGTTTCACCGCCGAAGGCGCGGCCGTTCACATTGAATTGAACATCGAATTTCCCATCAATATTGGCTTTGCCCTCGTTCTTGACTTCGACGAAGACTTCGATCTTGCCACGCTCGCGCAACACCGACGGTCGGAACTCCAAACTAATCGGACGTAGCTCAGGACCGGCGAGAGAGTAATAGGCAACCAAGGTATTATTGGCGCTGTCCATTTCTTCCGCGCCTCCGGGGGGGATGACTTGCACTTCGACACGATACGTACCGGCCGGTCGAGTCTTGCCCTCAGCGAGCGATACGGGGAATCTCACTTGTCGAGCTGCACATTTGCCGGGCTGACCGCACGCGGCTGGTATTTGTGCCTCCAGCGTCTCGAGTGTCTCTGAGCCGTCCGCATCTTTGTCCAGCGTTTCGTCCGTTTTGCGTTGGGCGAGAGCAGGGCAATTGTTGGATTTATAATCGGTCACGCGACAGATGGAGTATCGTGTACGAAAGACCCCTTTGAATGTCGTATCGCCCAAGTTAGCGATGTGCGTCGTCACGAGAATATAGTCAATATCGCTAACAAGACCAATAACCGGACAAGGCGAGACCGAGGGGCTGGGCAAGGCCGCCGATCCAGACCCTAGCGAAGCGCACTCGAAACGAATATTAATCGGGCTCAAGTCGGGACGCCCCAGCGTTGTGGAGCTGCGCACACTGAGAACCGAAATCAATTGGTTGTTGCGTTCGTCTTGCTCGTCAGCTTCACTCTTGAAATCGGCCAAAGCGCGAATCTCTACGATGGCATCCGACTTTTCAGTTAACCGACCTTTTACGGTGGTAGTCAAAAACTCGACGGAGCGTTCGGCCATCTCGTTGGCTTTCAATCCCAGTTCAAAGCGCTCTTGTCCAAAAAGCGTCCATTGGGTTTCTCCCGTGATTCTGTAATAAAAACCAATCGAAAAAGCGCCAGAGTCGGCAACGCCTCGTTGGCTACGATTTTCGACCATCACTTTAATGAGGACTCGTTGCCCCACTTGCACCGGAGAAGGAGGGAGGAGCGCCAAAGAAAAAGGGTGCAATTCGGGCTTCGCGGTGGAAGAGGCCTGTCCGAAGCTACCTAAGATAACTCCAGGACCTAATAACCCAAAAAATCCCAATAAGACCAGAAATTTGACTACTCGCAATCGGCGCACGAATGGCATGAGCCCTCCTTTTTTGGCTTTGGCATCCACATAGATTGATACACTCTTACGCAAAAGCTCCTCATACGTTAGGCTTTACTTTTTAGGCGGCTGAATCGTGAGCAAGGTCGAGAGCTCGTTGTTGGTGCGATCGAGCTCGTTGGGCACAGCGCTAATGATGACTTTGACTAAATATGTGCCCGTTTCCAGCGTACAGCTCCCGTTCGAAGCGCGTGCGCAGGTGTCAAGCAACGTACTGGCTTCGATAATCACATTCGGGTCAATGCCTGGGAACTTGCGCGTCTCGCCCAGCTCCGCGACGAATCGAACTGTGTTGGTGTTCGTGTTGACGCTAAAGAGTTGGAAATTAACGGTGAAAGAGCCGCTGAAACGATTGCCCGAATTTTCGATCTTGGAGCGAATGAGCACGACTTGCCCTTGGCTGACGGGCGACGTCGGGACAAATTCCAAGCTGAGCGCGTGCAACTCCGGGCCAGGGCCAGAAGGCTGTTGACCGGGGCCTGTACCGCCGCCTGATGACGCTTTTTCTACTACTTGGAAAGCGATCTTCGCTGACGGGCGCAAGAGTCTACCGCCATCTGAGACTGTGAGCGTCACAAGCTGGTCTTTCTTGAACTCACTCGTGGGAAGAATCACGCGCATTTTCCGCACGCCGATATCTTGCGAGCGAGAGGGCGAGACGTTTTCCAACACACATTGATCGCCACGTGCTAAATCGAATTCAACGCCCTGTTCCAAGGGCTCTTTGCACTCGAGAGGCACTTTGCGGCTGGCCTTGGGGTCGAGCGAAAAAGAGAAACTAATCGATCGCTGGAAGATGCCGGTGAAATTCGCGACGGTCAGCAATACCGTCGCATTTTTGCCCTGTTCGATTTGAGATTGGGTCGGTGAATCCGGCGCAACGAAGACTGAAATCACGCCATCGGGCGAACCGACTTGGAAATTCAGAGTAAACGTATCCAGCTGCGCAGGATTCGTAGAGCTGGGGTCACAAAATCTTTCTGTGCTCGGCAAATCTTTAGATTTCTTTAGGCACCCCCTTATTTGGTAGGGGCCTGGTTCGAGCGCTGAAGTGAAAAAGACTAATCGCAGTTGTTTTAGCGCACCCTCTCCGAAAGCGGGAAGTATGACTTGGCGTCCGCCGATGACGCGACAGGAAGTTTCTTTCACTTGGTTATTGGAAGTATCGATATCGCACGCTTGAGTTTGGGCGATCAAGATAGAGAAATCGACTGCGGGCTGGCTCGATGGCCCGGTTTGGACGATCGTAAAGAAAATGATCGCAGCCGAGTCCGCAAAGCCGCCCCGACCTGTGTTGGCTACCGAAAAAGACAAAGTCGGCAATGCCCCTTGCGGCGGAATCAAGGGATTGATGCCAATAGGGGCGTGGAATTTTAGAGTAGCAGTGGATGCAATCAATGAAAACGATTGAGTAATAGCATCGGAGATTAATGGATTTGTAGTTCGGGGGTCAACAATGTTCGCTCGAATCGAATAAGACGCATTGGCATTACTCTGATCAAAAACGATATCAGTGCGACGGCTTGTATCAAGCCTGATAGCAAATATTTGAGTGCTTTGTGAAGCCAAACTTACAGGAGTATCGCATTGGGTTGTAGAAAAAAAGTTATTCTGCGGTTCAAGAGGTATTTGATTGATGGTAACAACTGATCCGACTGCACAAGTAAGATCAGCTGTTGCCGCTTGTGCTGGCCTGAATAATGAAGTAAATCTTGATTCATTGGGTTTCTGGAATTGTAGATCCACTCCATAAGCAATGGGATTCGCTGCAACTTCAGTGTTTGATACTGTTAGCAATATAGTGAGTGTCGCCCCGTCTGCTAATTGTGGTGGATTGGTCGTTACTGTGCCCCGTAGCTCCATTTTTAGTGTGAATGGGCTAGTTTGGGCATTTACCACCAGATCAACCTGGTGGCTGATGGACAATGTTAAAACTATTGAGGATAGTAGCGTTAGAATTAATATTATTCGTGCTTTCATCATAACCACCTTAGTTTAGCTCTTACCCGGTTTACTATTGCACGCAATGAGTTGATCTTTTAGTGCATCTTTGAGCGGAACATAGCGTTTACAATAAAGCATATCGGACACATAAAATACAAATAGATTGATATTCTCTGGTTCTTCAAATGCACCAGCATCTATAAATGGCCCTCTTTGGAGTGGTTGGGCAGGTAAAAAAGGTGTACTGCTATTCTCATCATTTGGTGCAAACTGTGCTAGTAATTTATCAGGATCACCATCACGAATTCCGACCCTAAAGGGATAGATGCGCCCATCCAGACTACTTGCGAGCATAAATGTAGGTTGATCTGGAGCAGTCTTGCTGTATATGAATGGAAGGTCAATAGCTCTAACTAGTTTGCTAATGGGCCCATTAGTCGTCAAAGGAGCTGCATTAGGTGTCTCAATTCGCGAGGTAGTGCAGTTATCGACTTTCCTGCCTGTTACATTGAAGAATTGAACTTCACCTTCATTGCCTCCTTTAGTTGACAAGCCGGTTGCAACGATGAAAGTCGGTGCAATATCTTTACCATTTTTTGCGACAAAATCTCTTTTGAAAAAGATCATATCACGAATTTCTGTGTTCGCTGGGGCCGCGCAGGTTGATATGGGACTTGCAACTAATACGGGTATTGCTGGCTCATTCCAAGTGTAATAGGTTACAGATTGGCTTGTAGCTATGATGAGGCGCTTGTTTTCCCCATCTTGTTCGACTGCAAGAATCCTTCCTTTACTCTCAAAAATAGGGGCAGAGTCACTTATGTTCCCTAGTTTAAATTGCAACGATGTGAATCGCCCGTTTGTTTCTGGTCGTATTAAATAAAGTAGTCCTTTGTCAGCGAGACGAGAATTAACAACTGCTATGATATTCTGCCCCACAAATTTCATCAGATCAATACTGCCGTCAACCACATCAAGTACAGGCGTTGGATCTACTTTGAAATTTGGTTGATCAAAACTCTCTGCTTTTACTGCATCCATTGACCAAATTTTGCCACGGGCAGTGGAGATTAATATTTTATTGAAGCGCTCAATCGATAGCATTTGATTCAGTCGTTTGCCGATATCAACGCGTATGTTCTGACCTGAGCTAGAAGGATCGAACCTATTGTTATTGATGAACTCTCTTTCGAGCGTTGGATCAGTAAACGGTTTCGGATCGATTTTTGCGTTTGGCTTTAATAAATGCAGTTTGTCAGCGCTTTCAGAAGTTGATGCCTGATAGCATCTAGTACGCGATATCTTGCCATCCGGCCGCGCCAGATAAATATCACATGATTTTTCGTCATTAGCGGAAGTGTTAATCAAAATGTCACTTACTTCATTTATGTCGAACTTATAGCAGTTAGTTGCAGTTGAAATGTCCGTGAGACTCATCGCTTGCTCGACATTAGCACGCCCAATCAGACATAGCTCTGATCTGTTTCTATCAAAGTACGTGATCACACCTGTATTCCCTAGGTGACTTTGAGTACTCACAAAAAACTTTGTAATCGAGATCTTCGATAAAATTCGATAAGGAGTTAAAATTTCATTATTGCTTTCATCAGCTTCCTTATTAGGTGTGCCATCTGCATTGGCAGGCAAAGTCAACCTTAAAGCTACTTTTACTCTCAAAACCCCAGTTAATTTTAGCTGATCGGTGTCAAGTATGACCAGATTTTCTGTTTTTTCATCAACAGGAATTGCCATGGTGGAAGCTGACCCTACGAAGGGCGGAGCCAATGCGCTCAATTTGGAAGAATCGAAGTTGAGGCGCTTGAATTCTATGTCCGGATCGCAAGGACTCGTGCTGAGTTGGAGGCAATACTTGAAGCTGGCATCCATCTTGGATCCAGCCGGTAGAGATACACCTGTATTTTCTATGAGTGTTTTTACAAAAATCTTTGTTCCTTCCGGAGCGGGAGAAGGAGGATTTAGTTCAAGCATAATGGGACGAATTTCCGGCGTATCATATTTGAAGAAGGGTTTCCCCACGCAAACACGATTGCCGCATCCTTGGTTATCCACGTTATAGGGCTGTAAGAAGACATTAAGCTGATAAGTACTATTCTGCTCCAAAATCTCATTTTGGCTAATTTTTAGAATAAGTTGTATTACTTTTTCTATTGGCGGCGCTGCTGGATTATCGGCACCGCGCCCTTTGATAGCACAGTCAGAAATAAAGCACTCGCCGACCTCCGCTCCATCCGGTCGCTCGGTCAGTTGGCCTACTTTTCTCAAACTGAAACCCAATCGGAAGGTGACATCGCTCGTACCCGTGTTGCGCACGATCACACCCAGCACTAAATTCTTGAGATTGCTTTGTCCAATGATCTGTAAGGGCAAAAGTTGAAGATTGGCTGTTGATTGTTGTGCGAAAACGCCCAGAAAATCACTATTGAGAATGCCCAGCGCTCCAAGCAACCCAAATCCCATAAGGCACCAACGCGCCAACGAATTTTTTCTGTGCATAGTCAGTCACCATCCAGGCCTATTTGAATCTACTATAGCACCAGCTGAACGCCAAAGTCAAGGGCGGCGCTTCCCATCGCAATTTTTCACAATTTAAGATGCCAATCGAGCTTCGCATATCATGTTGTTAGGTATCGCTCCACTGCTTCGCTATAATGACTACTGATTCACCAAAGATGCACGATCTTTATTCATCACTGAACAATTGCTTCACGGAGAATCCGCAAATTAGAGAAAGGCAGAGCGTATGAGTCAAATCCAATTGAAACAGCTATCTGAATTTATGTGGGAAATTGCACCCTATGGGGGAATGCGGGCCCCGGCGCGCATCTTCGCCAGCGACGCGCTCTTACAAAAAATGCAAGAAGACGCCACGCTTAAGCAAGCCTGTCATATGGCGCATATGCCCGGAATCTATAAGTACAGTATTACCCTCCCCGATGCGCACCAAGGCTATGGCTTCCCGGTCGGCGGCGTTGCCGCGCTCGACACCAAAGATGGCGCGATTTCCCCTGGGGGCATTGGCTACGATATCAATTGCGGCGTGCGCGTCTGCAAATCCAATCTCACTATCAAAGACCTGCTCGGCAAAGAAGAACAACTGATCAACCTGCTCTTTTCTCAAATTCCCAGCGGGATCGGCCAAGGCAGCCTAATCGGAAAAATTTCAAAAAATGAGTTGGATGATGTGGCCACGCGTGGCGTTGCATGGGCGCTCGATCGTGAGTTAGCCGTTGGATCCGACTTAGAAAACTGTGAAGACAATGGCGTCCGCTCTGGAGCCGATCCGAGCAAAGTCTCCAACGATGCCAAAGAACGCGCGCAAGAACAATTGGGATCGCTTGGCTCAGGCAATCATTTTCTAGAAGTCCAGCGCGTGGCTGAGATCTACGATAAGTCAATCGGTCACGAATTTGGTCTCTTTCAGGACCAGATCGTCTTCACGATTCATTGCGGCAGTCGCGGGTATGGCCACCAGATTTGCACGGATTATCTGAGACATATCGAACGCGAGCACCGTAATTTGCTGCATTCACTCCCGGATCGCCAGCTGGCCTGCGCCCCGGCGGGCAGTCGGCTCGCCGAAGATTACTATGCAGCTATGAACTGCGCGATCAACTTTGCCTGGACCAACCGACAGCTGATCATGTGGCGGGCACGCGAATGTTTTGAGAAAATTTTCAAGAGAAGCTGGCAAGAGCTCCGAATGAATTTACTCTATGACGTCTCGCACAATATCGGCACGAAAGAAATCCATCCGATTGATGGGAAGCTGCGCGAAGTCTACGTGCATCGCAAGGGCGCGACACGCTCCTTCCCGGCAGGACGACGCGAATTACCGACCGCCTATCAATCCACTGGCCAACCCGTTATTATTCCCGGATCGATGGGCACGGGAACGTATGTGCTGGTTGGCTCCGACGTCGCAATGGAGTTAACCTTTGGCAGTACGGCCCACGGAGCCGGTCGAATGATGAGTCGGTCCCGTGCGACACGCGAGTATCGCGCCGATAAGCTTGTACAAGAACTCAAAGAACAAGGCATATACGTGCGAGGGCAAAGCAAATCAACGATTGCTGAAGAAGCACCGGGCGCCTACAAAGACTTGGATGAGGTCGTCCGGGTCTCGCATGAAATTGGTATCGGTCGCAAAGTCGCGCGCTTGATCCCGATCTGTAACATTAAAGGCTGATATGACAAAGCCTAAAGATACGAATAAGCTCGTGCGTGACTGGATTATGGCACTTGGAGACGATCCACAGCGTTCTGAGCTATTACAAACGCCGGATCGAGTAGCAAAGGTCTTAAACGATTTGGGAGAAGGTTACCGAATTGATTTAGCGGCGCTCGTGAAGAACGCGATCTTTTCTGTTCAACATGATCAGATGGTGGCCGTGCGCGATATTGGTTTTTACAGTCTGTGCGAGCACGATTTGCTGCCCTTCTTCGGCAAAGTGCACGTTGGTTACATTCCCGAAGGCAAAGTGCTCGGCATGGGGAAAGTGCCAGAAATAGTGCGCGCTTTTTCCAAGCGTTTACAAATTCAAGAACGAATCAACGAACAGATCGCTGACTTCGTGATGAAAGCAATTAAGCCCAAGGGCGTAGGCGTAGTCATCGAGGGATTTCATCTGTGCATGGCAATGCGAGGCCAAGAGCAAAAAGATGCTTGGTTCGTGACTTCTTCAATGAAGGGTATTTTCAGAAGAGATGCGCGTACACGAGCCGAGTTCTTGCAACTCGTCAAATCCAGATAAGACATATAAATAGACTCAGACAAGTTCTCTGACTATTTTGTTTATTACAACAAAGGAGAAGCCGCGCCGTCGCAAAAATGCCCCTAATTTTCGTCGTTGTGTTTCTCTTGTCTCGCTCTGATAGCGAGCAAGTCGCGTCGTAGCCAATTGATACGCAACTGTATATTCATCGTCTTCTATATTTTTTAGGGCGTGTGCGATGATCTCCCGGTCGATCCCTTTTTCTCGCAATTCTTGTTCGAGCGCCTGACGGCCTTTGGGTTTTGAGATGCGTCGATCTTCAATCCAAAGTTTGGCGAACATCTCGTCATTGAGTAAGCCACTGAGTTCAGCCATGTCGATTATTTCTTGAATGGTGGAGTTTGAAAAGCCCTTTTGTCGCAGGCGCGTTTTGACCTCGTACTTACTGCGCGGTCGCGTCTTCAGTAGATTAAATAATTGAGCGCGAGCACGCTCTAGTTCTTCTTTTGTGTTTTCGGACATGCGTACTTAATTGGCTTTTCGAGTGGGTTTTGCTTTGTCTGAATTTTCTGCGTTGCCAGTCGGTGCTGATTGTGTGGGGTTCTCTTGTCGGATGATGCCGGTTTTGGCTCTGATCTGATTCTCAATCTGTAGAGCCAAATCTGAATTTTGTGAGAGCACGATCGCGCTGTTCGTTGCGCCTTGCCCCAATTGTTTTTCTCCGTAGGCAAACCACGCGCCGCTCTTGCCAATGAGTCCATGCTCTTCACCTAGTTTTAAGAGTTCTCGTTCGCGAGCGATGCCCTTGCCGTAAATAATGTCAAAGCGCGCTTCCTTGAAAGGCGGAGCCAGCTTATTCTTTACGACGCGTATGAGCGTCTCGTTTCCGATTTTTTCGCCGCCGTCTTCGATCGAGCCCAGACGCTTAATCTCAAGACGGATCGATGCGTAAAATTTGAGAGCAATTCCTCCCGTTGTCGTTGTGGTAGGCCCCCAAGACATTGCCGAGATCGTGCTGCGAATCTGGTTAATAAAAATAACGGCGGTCTTGGCTTGACTGATCGCAGCCGTCAATTTTCTCATGGCTTGCGACATCAAGCGCGCTTGCAGGCCTACTTGCGTATCGCCCATCGCACCCGTAATTTCCGCTTCGGGTACGAGCGCGGCAACCGAGTCAACCACTATGAGATCGACGGCACCGCTTCGTACCAAACTTTCGGTAATTTCCAAGGCTTCTTCGCCAGAACTGGGTTGGCTTAAGAGCATCCGATCCAGATCGACACCGATGGATCGAGCATAGCCAGGATCAAGCGCATGTTCTGCATCTACGAAAGCAGCCGTGCCTCCTCGCTTTTGCGACTCAGCCAGCATATGGAGTGCAACGGTCGTCTTGCCCGATGACTCCGATCCGAAGACTTCTATGACACGCCCGCGAGGAATTCCACCAATACCCAGTGCAATATCTAAGGCCAGCGAGCCGCTCGGAATGGCCTCGACGTCAAGGCGCTGTTCGTCGCCGAGCCACATAATAGAGCCTGCGCCATATTTGCGTTTGATTTGATCAAGGACGCTGTTTAAGACTTCTCGCTTGCCCATAGTGCCCCCTCTCGAGATAAAGAGTGAGTACGTTCATCGTATGTGAAGAGATTTAGAAAATCAAATGAGCCTGCGGGGAGCAGGCTCAAGCGTATACCGTGAAAAAATCTACGATCTTAGAAATAGAAATGAACGCCGATGCCTGAAGTCACGCCTTTGAGTTGGCCGCTGTGACCGAATAAACCGAGCTCTGCATTGAGTGCGATATTCTGAGTAAGCCGGATCTCTAAGCCCGAAATCCCCTGGAGAGGCAAGAAGAGCAGCGTTTTCCCCTTGTCGTCCAGATGGGTAAAGAGCGAGAGCCCTCCGCCCAAATAAAGATCGACAATTTCAGAATTGATGATTTTCACCAGCAACCGGGGGCTAAAACTGGGCGAATTCCCCAGCATAAATGCATCGAACTCAATACCTGCGAAATCGAGCACCCAGAGACGAAAACTAAGCCCCGATGCCGGGAAAACATCCGGCGCAGTGAATGGAGCCGTAATCTGGGCCCCGATCCCAAATCCCTTGCCCTTTGAACGATTATCGTCATCAGCGAACGCATTCATACTGCCGCTAAGGACGATTAAGAATAGTATGAGGAGCGATGCGAAGTACCGAATCAACCTAACCACCTCATTCTTAGTATTTGTCGCTTATTGATCTTAACAACCCTCTCACTCCAATGGAGTCTAAATCACCTTCGCGAGAGACCTAAATGAATTGGGTTATCTTTCTCAAATCCTTTTGTCTGCAACATAGGTGACATATTTCACTTTACCAAGCCGCACAGTTCTCCATAATTCGTTTGGTGCCCATCCAGCTGGCTGATATAGTAAGCATGAATGGTGATAGCTTAATGAAATGGTGGCGTCTCTTCCTAATTATTTTTAGTGGCGCTGGCTTTTTGGTCGCGTGTGGAGTGACATGGCAGCGCATTCAATGGGAATCGGATTATAAAGAAGTGGGCGTGATGCTGCCCCTCACACAAGTGGCCCTACTAGCACAGCAAGAAAACATCTCTCTAGAAACTGCACTCGAAAAATTCAAAGATCAAAACATCACAACTTTCAGTTTGGATCTCTGGGAATTGGCTGATTGGCAAAAAACTATACTTCAGCCTCCGCCATGGACGAGCGATAAATCTAGCCATTCTGAAATCTTGTTTCCAGTTGAAACTTTTAGGTCGCTCCAAAATCATGGATACAATTTTGCTTTTCTTATTCAAATTGATGCGCTACCAAACGCAGAAACTCTCAAAGCAGTCTTGTTCGAACTAGAAAAACTTCAGGTGAGAAAAATTTATTTTTCAGGAGGATCACTTGCGAATAATCCAGACGTAATAGAATTTCTATCGAATTGGTTGATTCGTTATGACATACAATGGGGCACCGTCGAATTCGCTGAGCCTAAAGGAGCAGAGAAACTCTTTCTAGCGGGGGCGACGAATTTCGCACGAGCGCATCAAATCAAAGACGAAGAAATGGCTGAATTAAGTCACTCGAATGCGATAGAACGTTGGGAGCGCGCTGTAGTAGAACGAAACTTGCGCGTATTAAACGTTCATTTATGGCCAACTACACTTGAAGACAATTTGAGCTATCTTTTGAGCATTCAATCGCGCATCACCAAATCGGGGTTTTCTCAAGGGTGGCCGCGACCAATCGAGCCACTCAATACTCCAAACCAAAAAACGATCTTGATTCTTCTCGGGTTGAGTTTTCTTAGTTTTGTAATCTGGGTTATTAGTCTACGATGGTCTTCTCTTATGTCACTTAAACAGACAATTCCAATTTGGCTCATTCTGGCGCTAGCAACGATTTTATTTGTTACCTGGAAAGAAAAATTTTCTATTCAGCTATTTGCTTTGATAATGGCCAACGTATTTCCTATCTGCGTTTATTTGCCCTTTCGTGAATGGGTCGATCACTTTAAGAAGGGTATATTGCGTGGCCTGATGCTCTTGGTACTTGCATCTTTTGGGAGTCTGGCCTGCGGAATTTTCATAGCAGCTGTGATAACTCGAGAAACATATCTTCTTAAACTTGATGAATTTCAGGGAGTCAAAATAGCATTGATCATGCCTTTAGTAATAATTCTGTTTTTCGAGCTAACGAGATCAGGCTGGGGGGAATTTAGAAATTTTTGGTTGCGTCCTCTGAGACTCATAGACTGTTTTCTGTTAAGTGCTGGAGCAGCTGTGTTCGGGGTAATTCTCTTAAGAAGCGGCAACTTTTCGATTGTCCCTATCCCTGACTCCGAACAAGAAGTGCGAACTTTTTTGGAAAATTGGTTGTACGCTCGCCCCCGATTCAAAGAATTTTTTCTAGGGCATCCCTTGTTATTCACTTGGGCGGCACTGGGCGGCGAACGACTTGGGTTTTATGCTCCATTTATTCTTGTTGGCGCCTGGGTTGGTCAAGTATCGATTTTGAATACATTCGCCCATTTGCATACGCCATGGGTTCTTTCTTTTTGGAGAACGGTGAATGGAATTTTTGCGGGATTGGCAATCGGTGTCTTTATTCATTTGGCAATCTGGGGCACTCTATGGGCTTGGGGGAAATGGCAATCAACAAAATCGTAATTGCTGGCTACTATGGATTCGCCAATCTCGGCGATGAAGCCATTTTAGCTGTCTTGATTTATCACTTGAAAAAAAATTTTCCGCGGAGCGAGCTGATTGTGCTTTCTGGAAACCCTGCTTTAACAGCTCACCAATATCGGGTGAAATCCATCGGTCGTTGGAATCTATGGCAGATTCGCCAAGCCATTAAAGAATCAACGTCTTTCGTTCTCGGCGGAGGCGGTCTCTTGCAGGACAAGACGAGCCAACGCTCTCTATTTTATTATCTGGGCCTGCTACGTTGGGCACGGGCCTATCGAAAACCGATCTATTTGATTGGCCAAGGCATTGGGCCTCTTGTTCGTCGGTCATCTAAGCGCTTAGTGAGCTCAGTCTTGTCGAATGCACAATGCATCTTAGTGAGGGATTCTGAAAGTTATCTAGAATTGTGTGAGATGGGATTAAGCGAAGAAAAGCTACTTCAAGGAGAAGACCTAGCGCTACTTGCTCCTCAACTTTTTCCGCCTGTGCATCAATCGAAAAACCAAAAGAAGCACATCTTGATTGCTCCTAGACCCGGACTAACTCTTCACGCACTTGAATCTTTAGGTCTTTCTTTGGATACAATGGCGCAGGAGAAAGAAAGCAATGTCATGATTGCTCCATTTTTCAGAAGAGCTGACTTATCGAGTGCTCAAGCGTTGGCTAGGACGCTGAAAACGCCCGTTAGAATAACGGCAGAAATGGAAAATAATCCAAATACTATGATTAATCTCTTGACACAAAGCGAATTTGTAGTCGGTATGCGATTGCATAGCTTGATTCTTGCACTGGCGGTGGGAGTGCCCTTTATAGCGATTTCCTATGACCAAAAAATGGATCGATTCGTTAGAAAAGTGGAAGTAGCAATGGCATCCGGTGTAAAGCTTCCTTTGTGGAGCGTAGCTGCATTCGATACTGCACTAATGAAGACAGATTTGAAAGAAACATTTCAGTATGCACGTTCTTGGAAGAGCCACTTCGCTAACGCAAGGCAGACCTTGGTCACAAAGGCAGAGCGCAGTTTAACCCAAGCTATTCACTTGATGCGAGAAGAAACTCATATCATATAGGTTAGAATTTATGAAATTTCGTTTTATTTTGATTATGTTGATCGTTGTATTTTTTCTCTTCCCAATTCTCAGTGGAGTCATTTGGCCTCAGAATTTTATGCCTACCGAAATAGGGACATTCTTTCACCAACTCGCCGACTACTGGCTCAAATTAGTCAAAAGCGCGATAGGTCAATGATTCATAAATCAGTGTTGTTAAACGAAGCGCTAAATATCTTGCATGTGAGTTCTGATGGCGTTTATATTGATGCTACTGTTGGTGGCGGTGGGCACGCCGAAGCAATTGCAGAACGCCTCACAACGGGATTCGTCATTGGGCTTGATTGCGATGCAAGCGCTATAGAAAGAGCGAAGTCACGCCTCGCAAGTTTTGGAGATCGGGTCAAACTGTTTCATGCCAACTTTCAGCATATTGATAACGTACTTGACAATTTGTGCATCCGCTCCATCCATGGAGCACTATTTGATTTAGGCGTTTCTTCCTTCCATCTTGATGCATCCGATCGAGGATTCAGTTTTCGATTTGATGCGCTTCTAGACATGCGGATGGACCAACGTCTCCAAATGACAGCGGCCGATGCAGTCAACACACTTTCTTACATCGAACTAACACGGATTCTTTTCGATTATGGAGAAGAGCGCTATGCCAAACGCATTGCTCAGGCTATAGTGGGTGCTCGATCCAATTGTCGCCTGCAGACAACGCTGCAATTGGCTGATGTGATCGAAAATGCTCTTCCTATGGCGTATGCAGCGCAATCGAAAATTCACCCCGCTACACGAACTTTTCAAGCGCTCCGGGTTTATGTGAATGATGAATTAGCCACCCTAAAGCGTGGATTAGCGCTCGCATGGAACTATTTGGAAATAGGAGGCTCTCTCGTTGCCATCAGTTTTCACTCATTAGAAGATCGTATTGTGAAAGAATTTTTTCGAGAAAAGGCCGCGCGTTGCGTCTGCCCTCCTCAGTTGCCTATATGCGTATGCAATAAAATCTCAGAAGCCAAAGTCCGCCCTATGATCACACCAGCGGAGTCGGAAATACGTTCCAACTCGCGTTCTCGCAGCGCCAAGTTGCGAGCCGCAACAAAACTTGATAAACGCCAAGAGAAGGCGTAAAATATCTCTCCGTAGAGGGACTCACGTCCTTTCAATAATTGAATGTACAAGCTGTAACTAGAGGAGAGAACTTATGATGCGCTCTTCGGCTGTATCTGTTTGGCGGCGCGGGGCTAAAAAAAGAAGCACCCCTCGATCTCGACCCTGGACTCGGTGGCAAAAGAGAGTCATTATGGCTCAAATTATTTTCTTAATCAGTATTGCTGTTGGAATTGGATTGATCTTTTTGTATCTAGCTCAACAATGGCAATTACTTGAACTCTCTACGCAAATTGCTCAAAGTCGTAGTGAACTTGAGCACGTGCATAAAGAAATCGACAAGCTTGAGTTTGAAGTCAGTAGCACATTCACCGTCGAGAGAATTCGTAAGCTGGCCAGTGAAGAGCTAGGAATGGTTGAACCAAGAATCGAAGTATTGACGTTGCCTCCTCTTTCCAAATGAAACGCTATCGTATCGGTTTGATCGCATTATTTTTGCTTTTGATTGCAATTGCGTTTCGTCTTTTTCACTTGCAGGTTGTGCAGCATGATCTGTGGGCCGCACAAGCGCAAAAAATCCAGCAACTCGAAATTGTTAAAACGCTGCAGCGTGGGCGTATCTATGATCGAAATGGCGCTCTCTTAGCCGAAGACATTCCAGCCGTTTCTATCGCTTTGGACAACTCACAAATGACACGTCCAGAAAAACTTCAAGAATTATTGAAGAGATTTTTAGGCTTCAGTGATGCTGAGTCCCACGAGAAAATTTATAAGCCC
>Ga0247727_10005011_pt1 | contig 27367 bp, 23 predicted proteins | sample WisWelCaveWW1625_FD_202498 | JGI IMG/M metagenome (GOLD analysis project Ga0247727, IMG submission 202498) | Biofilm microbial communities from Wishing Well Cave, Virginia, United States - WW16-25 | ecosystem: Environmental > Aquatic > Deep subsurface > Groundwater > Cave microbial mat | place...
GGCGGACGTGATATCTTCCTCGCTTCCTGCACGGGGGGGAAGATGGGGCGGTGGGCCAAGAGGCTGGGTGTCGTGGCCGCGCTGGTCGCGGTCGTCGTCCTGCTGCGACTGACCGTCTTCCGGCCGAAGCCGGTGCCGGTGACGCTGCACCGCGTGGCGCGCGGCACGGTCGAGGAGACCGTCAGCAACAGCAAGGCGGGGACGGTGACGGCCCGCCGGCGCGCCCGGATCGCCCCGCAGGTCGGCGGCCAGATCGAGTACATCGGCCCGCGCGACGGCGCTACCGTGAAGCGCGGCGAGGTCCTGCTGCGCATCAACGACCGGGACCTGCGCGCGAACCATTTGCTCGCCCGGGGCGAAGTGCTGACGGCCGAAGCATCGGCCCGCGAAGCCTGCTTCACGGCCGCCCAGATCGGGCGCGACCTGAAGCGCAACGACAGCCTGCGCGGGGACAACATCGTCTCCGAGGAGATGCTGGAGCGCCTCCGCAGCCAGCGCGACGCGTCCGAGGCGCGCTGCGAGGCCGCGAAGGCAAACGTCGAGCGGGCGCGCGCCGCCGTCGGCGTCGCGCAGGCGAACCTCGAGAAGACCGTCCTGCGGGCGCCGTTCGACGGCATCGTGGCGGATCTCAAGGCGGAGGTGGGGGAGTGGGCCTCGCCGTCGCCGGCGGCCATGATGATCCCACCGATCTACGACATCATCGACCCGACCTCCATCTACGTGAAGGCGCCGCTCGACGAGGTGGACGCCGGCCGCGTGACACCTGGGCAGCCCGCGCGCATCACGCTCGACCCGTTCCCGGGGAAGACGTTCGCCGGACACGTCGTGCGCGTGGCGCCGTACGTGCTGGACATCGAGCAGCAGAACCGTACCCTCGAGATCGAAGTGGAGTTCGACGACGCCGCATTCAGCCGCACGCTCCTCCCCGGCACGTCGGCCGACGTGGAAGTCATCCTGAAAAAGAAGGACGACGTCCTGCGCATCCCGGCCTTCGCCATCCTCGAAGGGGATCGCGTGCTGGTGCTCGACCAGGGGACGCTCGCCGGGCGGCCCATCAAGGCGGGGATGCGGAACTGGGAGAACGCCGAGGTGGTGGACGGCCTGAAGGAGGGCGAGGCGATTGTCGTGTCTCTCGATCGAGCCGAGGTCAAGGAGGGGGCGCGGGCGGTCGAGCAGATCAAATGATCGACCTGCGGGAGTTGACGCGCCACTACAGGGTCGGTGATCAGACCGTGAAGGCGCTTCAGGAGGTGACCCTGACGATCCCGGACGGCGACTACGCCGCCATCATGGGCCCGTCGGGTTCGGGCAAGTCGACGCTCCTGCACCTTCTTGGATGCCTCGACCGTCCGACCAGCGGCTCCTACCGCCTGGACGGCAAGGAGGTCGGCTCGCTCGACGAGGAGGAGCTCGCCGAAGTGCGCAGCCGAAAGATCGGCTTCATCTTCCAGTTCTTCCACCTGGTGCCGCGCCTCACCGCTGCCGCCAACGTGGAATTGCCGATGATCCTGGCCGGCGTGCGCCCGGCGGAGCGGCGCTCCCGGGCGGCGGCGGCGCTCGCGGCCGTCGGCCTGTCAGACCGCGCCGACCACCGCCCCGACCAGCTCTCGGGCGGCCAGAGGCAGCGCGTGGCGATCGCCAGGGCCACGGTCATGAACCCCTCGATCCTCCTGGCCGACGAGCCGACCGGGAACCTCGACCGAGCCTCGGGAAACGAGATCATCGAGGTGCTGCAGAAGATGAACCGCGAGGGACTGACGCTCCTCGTCGTGACGCACGACCCGGAGGTCGGCAACCGGGCGCGCCGCGTCATCCGGCTGGTGGACGGACGCGTCGCGCACGACGGGCCGGCGGCCGCGGCGGGAGCGGGGACGGCATGACCTTGCTGGAGCGGATCAAGTTTGCCCTTCAGGCGATGCGCGGCCACCGGCTGCGCTCGATCCTGACGCTACTCGGCTTCGGCATCGGCGTCGCGGCCGTCGTGCTCCTGACCGCCCTCGGCGAGGGCGCGCGCGCCTATGTCACCAACGAGTTCATGTCCCTCGGCAGCAACCTCCTGATCATCCTTCCCGGGAAGACGGAGACGACCGGCAACGCCCCGATCATTGGCGGCACCCCCAACGACCTGACGCTGTCCGACATGGAGGCGGTGCGACGGCACGTGGCGCGCATCCGCGACATCGCCCCGCTCTCGGTCGGCACGGCCCAGGTCGGGTACGGCGACCGGCGCCGGCAGGTGACCGTCTTCGGCACGACCGCGTCGTACCTGAACGTGCGGCACATGGCGGTGACGCTGGGGGAGTTCCTCCCGGAGATCGACCCCGACCGACAGGCCCCCGTAGCGGTCATCGGGCAGACCATCCTCCGGGAGCTGTTCCCGTCCGAGAACCCCTTGGGACGGTCGATCCGGCTCGGCGACTGGCGCTTCCGGGTCATCGGGGTCCTGGAGCCGAAGGGGTCGCAGCTCGGCATGAACATGGACGAGATCGTGTTCGTCCCGGTGGCGAGCAGCCTCAAGATCTTCAACCAGTCCTCCCTGTTCCGTCTGATGATCGAGGTCGGCGCCCATTCAGAACTGGAGGACGTCCGCAAGGAGGTGCTGCGGATCCTGAGCGAGCGGCACGGCGGCGAGGAGGACGTGACCATCCTGACGCAGGACTCGGTCATCACCGCCTTCAACAGGATCCTGGCGGCGCTGACGTTGTCGCTCGCCGGCATCGCCGCCGTCTCCCTGTCGGTCGCCGGCATCGGCATCATGAACGTGATGCTGGTGTCGGTGTCGGAGCGGACCTCGGAGATCGGCCTTCTGAAGGCGATCGGCGCAACACCGCGCGACATCCAGAGGGTCTTCCTGGTCGAGGCGATTCTGTTGTCGCTGACCGGTGGCCTCGTGGGACTTCTGGCCGGCTATGCCGGCGCCGCGGTCCTCGGCCAGGCCTTCCCGGCCCTGCCGGCCCACCCACCGCTGTGGGCGGTGGCCGCGGCGCTTTTGGTATCGTTCGGGGCCGGGATCGGCTTCGGCGTGCTGCCGGCCCGGAGGGCGGCGCGTCTCGACCCGGTGACGGCCCTGGCGAGGCACTGACGTGCGCGACGTCGATCTCATGCGGCTGTCGTGGGGCGCCATCACGGGTCACCGCCTGCGCTCCGCCCTGACGATGCTCGGCATCGCCATCGGCATCACGGCGGTCATCCTTCTCACGTCCCTGGGGGAGGGAATCCGCGTCTTCGTGATCAGCGAGTTCACCCAGTTCGGCACCAACATCATCGCCATCAATCCCGGCAAGTCGGAGACGACCGGCGGCAATCCGGTGGCGATGGCGGGGACCATCCGCAGGCTGAATCTCGAGGACGCCGAGGCGCTGCGGCGTCTGCCCCAGGCCGACACGGTGATGCCCGTGGCGTTCGGCAACGCCCGCGTGGAGAACGGCTCCCGTGGCCGCAGCGTCCTGGTGTACGGCGTCACCTCCGAGATGCCGCGCGTCTGGAAGTTCACGGTCCGGCAAGGCCGCTTCCTGCCGCCGGGCGATCCGCGCCACGGGACCGCCGTCGCCGCCCTCGGCTCGAAGCTCAAGTGGGAGCTGTTCAGGGAGGCCAACGCCCTCGGCGAGCGCATCCGCATCGGGGGCCGGCCGTTCCGGGTCATCGGCATCATGGAGGCCAAGGGGCAGTTCCTCAATATCGATCTGGACGACACCGTCTTCCTGCCAGTCTCGGAGGCGATGTCGCTCCTCAACCGTGACGATCTGATCGAGATCGACGTCCTCTACCGCAACGCGCAGGAGACGGAGCAGGTCGTGGAGGGGATCAGGAGGCTGATGCTCGAGCGGCACGAGGGGGAGGAGGACTTCACGATCACCAGCCAGAAGTCGATGCTCCAGACCCTCGACCGGATCATCAGCGTCGTGACCGCGGCCGTCGGCGCCATCGGCGGCATCTCGCTCGTGGTCGGCGCCATCGGCATCCTGACGATGATGTGGATCTCGGTCAACGAGAGCACGGCCGAGATCGGGCTGCTGCGCGCCCTGGGGGCGCAGCGCGGCCAGGTGCTGGCCTACTTCCTGGTGCAGGCGGCTCTCCTCGCCACCGCCGGCGGCGCCCTGGGCGTGAGCGTCGGCCTCGGCATCATCCAGCTCCTGCACCTGTTCCTGCCGGCGCTCCCGGTCAGCACGCCGATCGAGTACATCTTCGCGGCCCTGCTGCTGTCGTTCACGGTTGGCCTGCTGAGCGGGGCGCTGCCGGCCCGCCGCGCCGCCGGATTGGACCCGATCGAGGCGCTGCGGGCGGAGTGATCCTCGGCGGGGCCGCGTGCCGGCGATTCAACGCCGGACGGCGATAATCTCGAGGACGGCGGGGGTGATCATGAGCGTGCCGGGCGCGGCCTCGCATGCAGCGAACGCCTTCGACATCGCCCGGGCGCGGTCCGGGGCCAGACGTCCAAGGTCGACGAGGCGGCGGAGCCCCACCTCGATGAACGCCTTGGGCCATTGCCAGATGAAGTCCGAGGCCGGGACGACGTCGATGATCGGGCGGAGGCTCTTCGTCACGAATCCCAGCTCGCCGAGCCAGATCGGCAGATCGAGGCCGATATCGGGCTCGCCCCCGCTGGCGCGCCAGCTCTCCATCACGACGCGCACGAAATCCTCGTGGTCTTCGGACCTCGGTGCGACGCGCCAGGTGGAGTAATCGAAATACTCGTGCACGACGAAGACGCCCCCCGGACGCAGCGCCGCGGCGATCCCTGCGAGAAGGTCGCGTGGGCGCTTCACGAAGGCGAAGACCCAGCGAGCCCAGGCGCCGTCGGCCCCGATCGCGGGAAGGCTGGCCTCGTCGAGGTCGGTTTCGCGGGTCTCGATGTTCTCGATCCGGCGCTCGCGGCACACGGCCTCGAGCGCATCGAGAAACCGTCTGGACCGGTCGACGGCGATCACCCTTCCGGTCGGTCCGACGACCTCCGCCAGATCGATGGACGCATGACCGGGGCCGCAGCCGACGTCGAGGATCCTCTGGCCGACCGTGAACCCGGCGCGCCGCCAGGCGGAAAGGGCGCGCGGCCTCCAGACGCGATGTTGCAGGGCCAGACGCGCGATTTCGTCGTCGTGCGTGCCGAGCACGTAGTCCAGGTCGCTGGTTTCCGTCCCCATGTTCCCCCGTGCCACCCGCCTCAGCGATCGGCCGGCCTGCACAGCCGGCAAGCACGGTAGCCGATCGAGCGGGCGTCGGCGACCGAGGCGAAGGCCACGCGGTTGTCGGGCCGGGCGCGGCGCAGGGCGGCGCAGCCCACCCGGCAGACGATGCGCGTCGTGGCGCACCCTTGCAGCACCGGCGTGCCGCGCTCCAGGGCGAGCAGGTCGGCCTTCATCGGCAGCCCGAAGCCGTAGCCGCCGAGCGAAGCGTCGCCGCGCAGGATCCGGTGGCAGGGGACGATGAACGGCACCGGATTGCGCCCCAGGGCGGTGCCGACGGCGCGAGCGGCGCGCGGATGATCCACCCGCTCGGCCAGAAAGGAGTAGGACCGGACCTCCCCGTACGGGATGTGGCAAGCCTCGTCCAGAACGCGGCGCTGGAAGTCCGGCAGGCGATCGAGATCGACCGGCACCTGGAAGAACGTGCGCTCCCCTTCGAGGTACTGCAGCAGCTCCTCGCGCCCCTGCGCCGCCAGGCGGCGCGCCGCGGACCCCGCCGCCTCGGAGGTGCGACCGGGCCGGATGGCGGTCACTCCACGCCCGCTGGCGTCCACCACGAACCCGTCGCGGATCCGGTCGAGATGCTCGAAGCGCCAGCGGGCCGAGGCGAAGACGCGGCGCGCCAGAGCCTTGCTGGGGCCGCCCACCGCCCGGGAGGCGTCCGGTGCCGGTCCGCCGGTGCCCGGGCCCTCGAATCCGAGCCTGGCCCGGAGCAGCTCCTCGAACTCCAACTGCTGATACTTGCCGGTCGTCGTCATGCGCTTCTCTCCTCCAGGGCCGTCCGCATAATCGTCTTGCCCCGCGCCAGCTGGCTCTTCACGGTATTGATGGAGATCCCGCGCACCCGCGCCAGCTCTCCGTACGACATCCCGTCCCCATAGTGCAGCACCAGGAGCAGGCGCGCCTCGGTCGGCACCTTGAGGAGTGCCCGCTGGATGTCGATGAGCGCTCCGGCGCCGTCCACCGACCCCCGTCCTCCCGGCGAGGGGAGGTCCGGCCCTGCGGCCCGGTGCTCCAGCCGCACCCGGCGGCGGCGGATCTCGTCCACGCAGATGTTGGTCAGGATGCGGTACAGCCAGGTGGAGACGGCCCACTCGGGCCGGTAGGACCGGGCCGCCGTCAGGACCTGCAGAAGGGCCCGTTGCACGGCGTCCTCCGCGTCCGGCCTGGATCCGAGCAGGCGGGCGGCCACCGCCCGCAGGCGGCCTTCGTGCCGCGCCACCAGCTCGGTGAACGCCCGCTCGTCCCGCTGCCGGACGCGCCGCATCAGGGCGCGATCGGATGTCATCTGAGGGGGCCCGCCGTTCCTCTGCACGTCAGTGTATACGCACGGGGGGCGGCTGAAGGGTGGAAGCGGGGACGCGATCGGCCGGCGCCTTCAGCGCGCCTTGACGGGCTCCGCCACGTGTACCTCGTGCAGCCCCGCCGTCACCACCGCGTCGAGGGCGTCGTGGATGTCGCGTTGCAAATCCCGCCAGTCCTCGATGCCGACCGAGATGCGGACCAGTCCCTCGCCGATGCCGGAGCGGTCGAGCTCCTCCTCGGTCATCTCGGAGTGCGTTGTCGTGCGCGGATGGCAGGCGAGGGATTCGACGCCCCCGAGGCTCACGGCGTTGCGGGCGATGGTGAGCGATCGCAGGAGCTCCCACGCCGCGGGGCGACCGCCGTGCAGATCGATGGAGAAGATGCCTCCCGGGAAGTCGGTTTGCCCAACCCGGATCCGGATCTGCTCCGGGTCGGTGAACAGGCTGGGGTAGTACACCTGCCGGACCGCCGGATGGGTCACGAACCCCTCCGCGATCCGCTGCGCGTTCTTGCTCTGCCGGTTCATCCGCAGCGTGACGGTCGGCAGCCGGCCGTCCAGAAGCCAGCACTCATCCGCTTGCAGGATGTTGCCAAGGACGGCGCGCGTGCCGCGCAGGGCGGAGATGAGCTCGTTGTCCTTCGCCAGCACGACACCGCCGAGCATGTCGCTGAAGCCCGCCAGGTACTTGGTGGCCGAGTAGAGGACCAGGTCGGCCCCGAGGACCAGGGGGTGCTGGAAGGTCGGCCCGAGGAACGTGTTGTCGACGGCCACGAGAAGAGCATCGGGGTGCCGGCCGGCGGCCTCGGCCGCGCGGCGGATGTCGGTCATCATCAAGGTCGGATTGGCCGGCGTCTCGATGAAGACGACTCTCAGATCTTTCGTCCGGCCGATGGCGGCATCGAGCCCGCCCGTGTCGCCCGCCGTCACGGCGATCCCCTTCATCCCGAGCGGCTCCAGGATCGTCCGGATCAGGTAGGAGGTGCCGCCGTAAACCGGCGTCGTATAGACGAAGCTCTGCCCCGGGGAGCAGAACGTCAGGAAAGCCGTCGAAATGGCCGCCATCCCGGAGTTGAACACGGCGGCCGCGGTCGCGCCGCGCTCCAGCGGCACGATCTGGTCCTCGAGAATCTCGGCGTTCGGATGCGACAGCCGGGCGTAGATGAGATCGACCGCCTCACCCTCCTTCGGTTTGACCTTGCCGAGGGCGACGTCAAAGGCGTGCGCCGCCGACTCCGGGGTGTTGAAGACATAGGTCGAGGATCGGAAGACCGCCGGCCGGGCCGAACCGACCGAAAGGCGAGGGTCGAAGCCACGTGTCAGGACGGCGGTCCCCGGCCGGACGAGATACTGCGGGCGCTGCTTCGTCATCCGCGTCATTATATGTAGAATTCGAACCATCATGAGCCTGGACGACGCAATACCGCCTACTGCCAATCAGCCCGATGCGGGACTCGTCGCCCCGGTCCGCCTCAAGCCGGAGGTCACGGTCGAGCGCCTCGTGCACCTCGCGCCTCGGGTACGACGGGGAGGCGACAGGCCCCACGTCGTCCGGGGGCGGGCGCTCATCTTCTGGGACCCGGCGAGGCCGGGCGAGAAGCGGGACGCGATCGACACGGACCAGATCACGCCGGCCCAGGACTGCGTGTCGGAGAGCCTGGAGTGTCTCGACGAGCGCTGGAAGGCGGGTTCGTTCCGCCATCTCATGCCCGACTTCCGGAGGCGCGTGCATGCCGGCGAGACGTTCCTCGTGGCCGGCGATCGCTTCGCCATCGGCTCCTCGCGGGAGATGTCGCCGGCCGGCCTCAAAGGCGTGGCGGAGGAGGCGGGGCTCGAGATGGTGGTCGTCTGCGGCCGCAACATGGGAGACATCTTCCGCCGCAACGCCATCAACCTGGGCCTGCACGTCGCGCAGTGCCCGGATGCCGTCGCCGACGCGCGGGACGGTGACACCTTCTCGTTCGACACCGGGACGCGTGAGCTCCGGAACGAGACCAGAGGCCGGACCTACGCCCCCCTGGCGCTGACGGAGAAGGAGGAGGAGATCCGCCGCGGCGGCGGGATCTTCGAGGTCGGGCGGCGGGAATTCCCCGAAAGCGTGCGCCGCGTGCCGCGCATCGAGTTCCCCGGCGCCGACGCGGCGGCCCGGTTGACGCTGACGGAGCAGATTGTCTGGGCGCACCGGGTGGACCGCGACGTGCCCGTCGAGCCGGGCAGAACGCTGCGACTCTACGCCGACCTCCTCCCGGGCTCCGACGGCACCGCCCCCTTCGCCATCCACACCTTCAATCAGATCACCGGCGGGAACACCATCCTTCCCCGGCAGCTGGCGATTGCCGCCGATCATTTCGTCTTCACCGGCAAGGAAGCGGACGACCACCAGACCGAGATCTCCCGCCAGTTCGCGCGCCTGCACGGGATCGGCAAGCCGCAGTACGCGGCCCCGGGGGACGGCATCTTCCACTTCTACTTCCCGGAGCAGGGGCTGATCGTGCCGGGCGGCTGCTATCCGGGCGCCGACTCGCACAGCCGCGCCTACGGCGCCTACGGGGCCGTGGGGGTCGGCATCGGCAGCACGACCCTCGGCTTCGGCTGGGCGACCGGGTACATCTACTTCAGCCTGGCGAAGCAGCGGCGTGTCGTCCTCGGCGGGCGGCTGCAGCCCTGGGTCAGCGGCAAGGACATCGTCCTCGATCTCCTGCGACGCTGGGGGAAGGCGCAGGCCCAGGGGATGGGAGTGGAGTTCGTCGACGCCGGCGGGCAGTTGCCGATGACCTATCGCAACACCATCGCCAACATGATGGCCGAGGCGGAAGCCCAGAACGGCATCTTCGCCAGGGACGGGATCACCGAGGACTGGTACCGGAAGCGCGGCATTCCGATGCCGTATCCGCCCCTGACTTCGGGCCGCGACGCCGTCTTCGCCCTCGACGAGACGCTCGACCTGACGGAAGTCGTGCCGATGGTCGCCAAGCCGTTCAGTCCCGGGAACGCCTTCCCGGCCGAAGAAGTGGCGCGCGAGCGGCTGACCTTCGACAAGGCGCTCATCGGATCCTGTACCAACGGTTCGTATGACGACCTGCTCGGCGCGGCGCTGGTCATCCGGGCGGCGCGCCGGTCGGGCCACAGTCATGTGGCCGGGGGGATCGATTTCGTCGTCTTCCCGGGCAGCGGTGCGGTGAAGCGGCAAATCGAGAGCCCCGATCCGCGCCTGCAGGGTGAATCGATCGGGGATGTCTTCCGAAGCGTCGGCGGCACCATCCGCGAGTCCTGGTGCGGACCCTGCTTCGGACAGGGGCCCGACGCACTCGGGAAAGGGCAGCGCGCCATCACCTCGTTCAACCGCAACTGGCAGAACCGGATGGGGGTCGGCGGCGAGGGGTACCTGGCGAGCCCGGCCGTCGTCGCCGCCTCGGCCCTGGCCGGCTACATGGCGCCGCCTTCCGAGCTGGGCCTCACGTGGAGGCCCGAAGAGTTCGCGGTGTAGTGGGGCCGCTGTCCGCTACTTCTTTGGGGGCGGCGGCGATCCGGGACTTTCGGCCTCGGCGTGCTCAAGCATGTGCTCGCCGATGTAGCGCGCCAGGAGGTCGGCCGGCCATTCGCCCAAGACCACCGAAATCTGGAGCCTCGAGCCGTCTCGCTTGATGGTGTAGGTCACCGTCTTGCCGGGCTTCCACTCCTTCCTGGCCTTCATGATGGCTTCGTGGTTCTTCTCGCTGATCTCAATGCCACCCATCACCAGCAGCACGTCGCCCGCCTGCATGCCGGCCTTCTCCGCGGGACTGCCGGGAATGACCCGGATGACGGAGGACTCGCCGGTCTTTTCGTCGATGTCGTATTCGATGCCGATCCAGCCGCTGGCCTTCATGCTCTCGGCCATGTGGTTGAGGCATTCCTGGGTGCTGTAGGTGCACTTCTTCACTGGCTCGCCGGCGAGAAGCCAGGTGAAGGTCGCGCCCACCAGGAGTGCGGCGCGCGCCGTGGCGTGGACCCTGCCCATTCCCGATCCCCTTTCTGCTCCGTTGGCGCCCATCATATACCGTTACCGTCCGCGGACCCTCGACAGGGAACGCGGGACCGCCCCTCCGGTGGTGGTCCGGGTTGAAGGAGCGGCCCCGCGTCCCGGTCTGCGTGAGGCCGGCGGCCGCTGCCGCCGACCCTGGAACGAACGACCGAGGTTGGTAGGATCTACTTCGCGGCGACCTCGGTCGTCGCATGCTCCAGCATGTGCGTGCCGATGAAGCGGGCCAGGACCTCCGCCGGCATCGGCGCCAGGGTGACCGTGATCTGCCTTTCCTGGCCATTGCGCTTGATCGTGTAATTCACGGTCTGCCCGGGCTTCCACTCCTTCTTCGCCTTTGACAGGGACTCGTTGTTCTTCTCGTTGATCTCGATGCCGTTCAGGGCGAAGAGCTGGTCGCCGGGCTGGATCCCGGAGGCCTCGGCCGGGCTCCCCGGAACCACCTTCTCCACCGTGAGGGCGCCGGTCGTCTCGTCCTTCTCCAGCTCGACTCCGACCCAGCCACCGCTCTGCATCTTGGCAGCCATGTGATCGAGGCAGTCCTGGGTTCCGTAGGAGCACTTCTTGCCGTCGTGCCCCGCGAACAGCAGCGGGACCGTCGCCAGCACGACCACCGCCACGATCTTGGCCCACTTCAGGCAGCAATGCATCGTCGTCTTCCTCCCTCGAACGTTTCGGAGCCGCCCGGCAGCCGCACGTCGCCGATTGCTTTGTTCTCGCTCTTTTGAGGTGGGGTGGGTGGGGATGGGGAAGGGACCACGGGGTTCTTCCTTGCGGCTGCCGGGCTGGCTCACTGAGACCATCGCTTCTCTCCCCGTTGTCTCACCTTCGTGCCTCACTGTACGGCGGCGGCGTGTAAAAGTCCGCGGATGCGGTGTAAAACGATGTCTCGATTGTCAAATGCTCGTAAACAGGCCGCCGGCGCCGGCTCCCGGCGGCCCGTTCGGCGTATATTGCGGCCGTGCGAGAAGACGGACTTCCGGCCAGGCTGGCAGCGTTCCTGAGGCGTCACACGCTGTGGGAGGCGTTCGCTGCCGTGATCCTGCCGCTGGTCGTCCTGCTCGGCCTGCAGTTCGTCTGGCTCAAGCGGCTTCAGGAAACCTCGGCCATCGCCGGGCGCGCCGCTCTCGACAATTATCTCGAGGCGATCGGCTCGGAGGTGCAATATTTCTACCGCGCCGCCGCGGAGCGCGCCCTCAACATCCCTCCCGAGGTCTTCGAGGAGGGGCGGCTCGACCAGGTGGCTGCGCAGTGGACTCAGAAACCGGTGAAGGGGGCGGCGCGCCTGTTCGTCGTCGATTTCACCCAGGAGATGTACGGCAGCTACCGCGTCTACGACGAGGAGTCCCACCGACTGATCGCCTTCCCGGCCTCCGACGAGGCGATGGCGATCATCTCGGCCGCCAACCCCTGGCAGGCCCTGAGGGTGCGCCGCGGCCGGGCCGAGAACCTCGCGATTTCGGTCGACGAGCGCAACCCCGACTTCCGCATCATCCTGAATCCGATCACCGACGACGCGTTTCGTATCGTGGCGGTTGCCGGCATGATCCTCGACGTCGAGTTCTTCAGGCGGACGCTGCTGCCGGAGGCGATCCGCAAGTCGCTGCCGGAGTTCTTCCCGCGCGGCGCTGAAGAGGGACTGGAGATCATGGTCAAGGACGCCCAGGGCCGTCTCATGCTGGGCGTGGACCACCCGGCGGACGAGGCCGAGGTCGTGATCAGCCGATTCCCGTTCGTGTTCGGCGACTGGACGCTCATCCTTCACAGCCACAGCTCGAGTCCGGTGCGCTGGGCCCGGGCCAACTTTGCCATCAACGTCACACTTTCGACCCTGTTGGCGACCTTGCTCGTCTCGGGGATCATCCTTGCCTTGCGCGCGGCGGATCGGGCGATGCGCCTGTCGCAGATGAAGTCGGACTTCGTGTCCAACGTGTCGCACGAGCTCCGCACGCCGCTGGCATCGATCCGCGTCTTCGGGGAGCTGTTGCGCCTCGGTCGGGTGCAGTCGCCGGAGAAGGTCCGGGAGTACGGCGAGTACATCGAGCGCGAGAGCCGGCGCCTGTCGCGGCTCATCGAGAACATCCTCGACTTCTCGCGCATCGAGTCGGGGCGCAAGACCTATCACTTCGAGCCGTGCGACGTGCGCCGCGTCGTCGAGAGCACCCTGCAGAGCTTCGACATGTACCTGAAGCACAACGGCTTCACGGCCCGCCTGGAGGTGTCCGGCGAGCCGCCGCCGCGGATCGCGGCGGATGCGGACGCCCTCGGCCTGGCGCTCCACAACCTTCTGGACAATGCGGTGAAGTTCTCGGGAGACGCGCGGGCGATCGAAGTGCGCCTGGCGCGCGAAGGGGACGAGATTTCCATCGCCGTGCGGGATCACGGGGTCGGCATCCCGGCCGAGGAGCAACGGAAGATCTTCGACCGCTTCCACCGCGTCAGCACGGGCCTGGTCCACGAGGTCAAGGGCAGCGGCCTGGGCCTGTCGCTGGTGCAGCATATCGTCCAGGTCCACGGGGGCCGCGTCACGGTCGACAGCGAGCCGGGCCGGGGGAGTACCTTCACCCTCCGGCTTCCGATAGGATTGGAGACGCCCGCCGGGCCCGGGGGCCCGCCGGCATCGGGGACCCCGTCCGACCCCTCGCGCGGGACACTGGCGGAGGGTGGCCAGGGAGCATGAAGGGAGCGTCGCCATGCCGAAGGTCCTGATCGTCGAGGATGACGAGTCGATGAGCGCGGCCCTGAAGGACGGCTTCGCCTATGAGGGGTACGAGGTGCGGTTCGCCGGCGACGGCGCCGCGGGCCTGAAGCTGGCGACCGAGGAGGCTCCCGATCTCATCATCCTCGATGTCATGCTGCCGAAGATGAGCGGTCTCGACGTCTGCAAGGAGATCCGCAAGACCGGCAGCGCCGTGCCGATCATCATGCTGACGGCGCGCGGGCAGGAGATCGACAAGGTCCTCGGGCTGAAGCTCGGGGCCGACGATTACGTCACCAAGCCGTTCGGCTTCATGGAGCTGATGGCGCGAGTGGAGGCGCTCCTGCGCCGCGCCGCGGGGAGGAGCGGCCAGACCGCCGACTCCTGCCGCTTCGGCGACATCACGGTCGACTTCAAGAAGGCCGAGGTGCGCCGGAAGGGGAAGATCCTCGACCTGTCGGCCCGGGAGCTGCGCCTCTTGCGGTACTTCATCGAGCACAAGGGCGAGGTGATCCCTCGCGACCGGCTGCTCGACGAGGTCTGGGGCTACGACGAGGCGCCGCTCACCCGCACCGTCGACATGCACGTCGCCAAGCTGCGCAAGAAGATCGAAGGGAAGCCGTCGGACCCGCAGTACATCGTCACCGTGCACGGCCTGGGGTACAAGTTCACCGGCTGAGGTTCCGCCGGGGCAGCGCCTCACACACGGTTCGTCGGTTCTGCTATTCTCCCGCCACGATGCCACTGACTCCCGGTACCCGGCTGGGTCCCTACGAGATTGTCTCCCCGCTCGGGGCGGGGGGGATGGGCGAGGTCTACCGCGCCCGGGACACGCGACTGGGGCGTGAAGTCGCCGTCAAGGTCCTACCGTCCCATCTCTCGGACGATCCGGCGCGCCGCGAGCGCTTCGAGCGCGAGGCGCGGGCGGTGTCGAGCCTCAACCACCCGCACATCTGCGTCCTGTTCGATATCGGCGTGCAGGATGGGATCGATTACCTGGTCATGGAGCACCTGGAGGGCGAGACGCTCGCCGGCCGGCTGACGAAAGGACCGTTGCCGCCAGCACAGGCGCTGCGCCACGCCTTCGAGATCGCCGATGCGCTGGACAAGGCGCACCGGCACGGGGTCATTCACCGCGACCTGAAGCCGGCGAACGTGATGCTGACGAAGTCGGGAGCGAAGCTCCTTGATTTCGGCCTGGCGAAGTTGCACGAAGGTGCCAGCGGCGGGCCGGGCGGCGGGGGCGGAAGCCTCGCGGGGGGGTCGATCCTGCCGACCGCGACGCGCGATCTGACGGCGGAGGGTGCCATTCTCGGGACCTTTCAGTACATGGCCCCGGAGCAGCTGGAGGGCAAGGAGGCCGACGCACGCACCGACATCTTCGCTTTCGGCGTTCTGGTCTACGAGATGGCGACCGGGCGCAAGGCGTTCGAGGGCGGCAGCCAGGCGAGCCTCATCGCCGCCATCATGGGGAAGGATCCTCCGCCGATCGCGTCCCTCGTGCCGATGGCACCGCCGGCTCTGGACAGGGTCGTGCGACGGTGCCTGGAGAAAGACTCCGATGAGCGCTGGCAGTCGGCGCGGGATCTGGCGCACGAGCTGCGTTGGATCGCAGAGTCGGAGGCGCCGGCCGGCGAACCGGCAAGGGCGGGAGGGCAAGCCGGGAAGATCGCCGCGCCGGGGCGGCGGGGCGTCAGCCCCATCATGGCGGTGGCGGGTGTCGTGCTCGCCGGCGCGGCGATGCTGGCGCTAGGGCTCTTCCTCCGCCCGAAGGAGAAGGGGCCGGCGCCGACCCTGCGGGCGAGCCTGACGCTGCCCCCGAAGGAAAGGCTGGACGGGCAGAACGCCGCCCTGGACTTCTCCCCCGACGGCCGCACCGTGGCCTTCACCTTGAGGGGGCCTCAAGGAAGGTCGATGCTCTGGGTGCGTCCGCTCGACAGTCTCCGGGCCCAGCCGCTCGCTGGCACCGAAGGCGCCTCGTATCCTTTCTGGTCTCCCGACGGCCGCTCTATCGGCTTCTTCGCCGATCGGAAGCTCAAGAAGATCCCGGCCTCGGGTGGCGCCGTGCTGGCGCTGTGCGAGGCGCCCGACGGCCGCGGCGCAACCTGGAACAGAAGCGGCGTCATCGTCTTCGCACCCGATGCCGTCGGCGGGCTCTCCCAGGTCCCCGAGGCCGGCGGCGCTCCCACCTCCTTGACCACGGTCGCTAGCGCTGGCGCGACGCACCGGCTGCCGCGCGCCCTGCCGGACGGCCGTCGCGTGCTCTTCTTCTCCGGCGCCAGCGCGAGCGCGGCGGACAATGGCATCTACAGCCTCGACCTGTCTACGAAGCAGGTCACGCTCCTGGTGCGGGAGAACAGCGAAGGGCAATATGCGGCCCCAGGGTATCTCGTCTTCGTGCGCCAGGGAAACTTGATGGCCCAGCGGTTCGACGCCGAGACCCTGGAGCTTCAGGGGGAGGCGGTGCCGATCGCCGAGAAGGTGCGCTTCAACCAGGGACGCTGGACCGGAAGCTATGCCGTCTCCGACACCGGGCTGCTCCTGTACCAGGGGGGCGACGTGCTCTCGAAAGCCCAGCTCACATGGTTCGATCTGGCAGGGACGAGCCTCGCGACCGCGGGTGAGCCGGCGTCAATTGCGAGGATGCGTCTGTCCCCGGACGGCCGGCGGGCTGTCGCGGCCGTCCTCGCCGCGAGCGGGGAATCCGTGCTCTGGGTTTACGATCTGGTGCGTGGATTGGGCAGCCGTCTCACGTTCGGCCCCGACTCGGCCTACTCCCCGGTCTGGTCGCCGGACGGGCAGCGCGTGGCGTACTCCAACGACGACGGCCAGATCCTCGTCAAGGGGGCCGACGGGGCTTCCGACCCCGAAGTGATCCTGGCAGACAAATCAGGGAACCGCGTGCCTATCGCCTGGTCTCGCGATGGCGGCCAACTCGTCTTCGGGACGCGAACGGGGAAATCAGGGCAGGATCTCTGGATCCTGCCGATGGAGGGGGATCGCACGCCACGGCCGTTCATCGCGTCGGCTGCGAACGAGTCGAGCGGGGCCTTCTCGCCCGATGGTCGCTGGTTCGCCTATCGATCCGACGAGTCGGGCCGCTACGAGCTGTACATCGTTCCCTTCCCCGGGCCGGGAGGCAAGTGGCAGCTCTCCACCGGCGGGGCCGGCGGGTTCGACTGGCTGGCCGACGGCCGCCGGATGGCCTACATGACAACCGACAACAAGCTCGTGACGGTCGATGTCACGGCGCGCGGATCCCACCTGGACATCGGGCCACCGCAACCTCTCATGGGGGGGAAGCCGGCACCCTTCGCGTTGCGGTTCGGGCAGGATCGGATCGGTCTCACACCCGACGGCCGCCGCATCCTGGCGAGCGTGCCGATCGAGGAGGAATCCGACCCGCTGCTCACTCTAGTCACGAACTGGGCCGGCGAGCTGGAGCGAATGTGAGGCGCGACGCCTGATGCCCCCTCCGCTTCGATGAGCCTCGCGCCCGGCACCCGCCTCGGACCGTACGAGATCACCGCAGCGATCGGAGAGGGCGGCATGGGGGAAGTCTATCGCGCCCGTGACTCCCGTCTCGGACGGGACGTTGCGATCAAGGTGCTGCCGGAGCGCCTTTCCCGCGACCCGGGCCGGCGCGAGCGCTTCGAGCGCGAGGCGCGGGCGGTGTCGAGCCTCAACCACCCGCACATCTGCATCCTGCACGACATCGGGTCGCAGGAGAGCGACCACGGGCCCGTCGACTATCTGGTGCTGGAGCACCTGGAGGGCGAGACGCTGGCGGCGCGGATCGCCAGAGGGCCGCTGCCGCCGGATCAGGTGCTTCGATACGCCGCCCAGATGGCCGACGCGCTCGAGAGGGCACACCGGCAGGGGATCGTGCACCGGGATTTGAAGCCGGCGAACGTCATGCTGACGAAGGCCGGCGTGAAGCTTCTGGACTTCGGCCTGGCGAAGCTGCGGGACGCCGGGGCCGGGCCCGGCAGTGCCGACGGGATCGACGCGGGGGGGTCGCTCCTCGCGACGACGACCCGCCAGTTGACGACCGCCGGAACGATCCTTGGCACCTTCCAGTACATGGCGCCCGAGCAGCTGGAAGGGAAGGAGGCCGACGCCCGGACCGACATCTTCGCCCTCGGGGTCCTGGTGTACGAGATGGCGACCGGGCGCAAGGCGTTCGAGGGGGCGAGCCAGGCGAGCCTGATCGCCGCGATCCTCAAGGAGCAGCCTCGTCCGATCGCCGATCTGCATCCGCTGAGTCCCGCCGGCCTGGACCGCCTCGTGCGAGCCTGCCTGGCGAAGGACCCGGACGAGCGCATCCAGACGGCGCACGACGTTCGGCTGCAGCTCGAGTGGATTGCGGAGGGCAACCTGCCGGGCGGGTCCGCGTCCATGGCCGGGGCCGCGCCGATCGCGGCCGGCGCCGCTCCGGGCGCGGCCCCTGTCCGGCGCGGTGTCGGCGCCTGGGTGGCCGGGACGGCCGCGCTCCTGTTCGGCCTGGTGACGGGGGGTCTCGGCTGGTGGCTCCACGCCCCCACGCCGCCCAGCCGCCTGCGCGTCAATCTCGAGCTGCCTCCGAAGACCCGGCTCGATCTCCAGAACACCTCCCTCGCGTTGTCCCCGGACGGCCGGACGCTTGCTTTCGCGGCCAGCGGTCAGGATGGGAAGCTGTTCCTCTGGCTCCGCCCTATCGACAGTCTTCAGGCTCAACCGCTTGCCGGGACTGACGGCGCGACGTATCCCTTCTGGTCTCCCGACGGCCGGTTCGTCGGGTTCTTCGCCGAGGGCAAGCTCAAGAAGATCCAGGCCTCGGGCGGCGCCGTGCAGACGTTGTGCGACGCCTCCGACGGTCGGGGCGCGAGCTGGGGGGCCGACGGCGTGATCGTCTTCGCCCCCGGCCCCTTCGGAGGGCTCTCCCGGGTCTCCGCGGCCGGAGGCGCTCCGGCTTCCCTCACGACACCCGAGAGCGAGGGCACGACCCACAGGCTGCCTTTCTTCCTGCCCGACGGGCGGCGGCTTCTCTTCTTCAGCGCCCAGCCCGGCAAGCAGGACACGAGCGGCATCCACTCCCTCGATCTGGACACCAAGACAATCACGCTGGTGGCGAAAGAGGAAAGCGAGGGGCGCTACGTCCCGCCCGGCTACCTCGTCTTCGTGCGCGAGGGGAACTTGATGTCCCAGCCGATCGATCCGGCGGGTCTGCGCGTGTCGGGGGAGGCGGTGCCCATCGCCGAGAAGGTGCAGTTCAATCCCAACCGCTGGGCCGGCGCGTTCACCTTGTCGGAGAGCGGGCTCATGCTCTACCAGACCGGCGCCGCCGTCGCGAAGAGCCGCCTCACCTGGTTCGACCTGGAGGGGAAGGAGCAGGGGACCGTCGGCGAGCCGGCGAACTTCATCGGGCTGAGTCTCGCCCCCGATGGGAAGCGGGCCGCGGCGATGGTCTTGAGCGGCGCCGGGCGATCTGATGTCTGGCTATACGATTTGCTGCGCGGCGTCGGGAGCCGCTTCACGTTCGACGCCGAAGGAGCCTTCTCGCCGATCTGGTCCCCGGACGGCCGCCAGGTGGCCTACACGGACTTCAATGCCCGCATCTTCGTCAAGTCCGCCGACGGCGCTTCGGAGTCGCGAGGCGTGCTGATGGAAACCGGCGCGAACAGGGGGCTCGACGATTGGATCCCCGATGGCAGCGGGATTCTCTTCTGGTCGCAGAGCGGCACGACCGGGCTCGACATCCTCTTCCAGCCGGTCGTGGGGGACGGAAAGCCGCGGCCGCTCATCGCGACCGCCGCCAGGGAGCAGTTCGCGCATCTCTCCCCGGACGGGCGCTGGATGCTTTACAGCTCCGACGAGTCGGGACGAGCCGAAGTGTATGTCGTGCCATATCCAGAGCCCGGCGGCAGGTGGCAGGTTTCGACCGGCGGCGCCAGCGGCGGCGAGTGGGTCGAGGGCGGCCGGCGGATCGTCTACGCCGATCTCGAGAACAAGCTGGTCTCGGTGGACATCGCCGCCCAGGGAGGGAACCTGGTGATCGGCGCGCCCCGTGCAATCTTCGGAGGGCGCCCCGTTCCCCAGATCGGCTCCCTGTCCCGGGATGGCCGGCGGATGCTCGCCGCGGTGCCGTTCGAGGAAGCGGCATCGCCCGCGCTGGTTCTGGTCACCGACTGGACCGCCGACCTGAAGGCCCGCTGAGCCATGCTCCTCGAACGCATCACCCATCCCGAGTGGTTGTCGAACACCTGGCTGGTCGCCGACCGGGAGGGAGGGACCGCGGTCATCGTGGACGCCGGCGGTCCGGTGGAGCCTCTCCTGGCGATGGTCGTCGCGTGGCGCGTCAGGGTGACCCATCTGCTGCTCACGCATCACCATCACGATCACACGGCCTGCAACGCCGCGATCGTGAGCGCGACGGGGGCTCAGGTCGGCGCGCACCGGCTCGAGGTGCCGTTGATCGCGGGCGTTGATCGGGTCCTCGAGGACGGCGACGTGTTCGACACCGGCGGGCTCGAGGTGCGGGTGCTGCACATCCCCGGTCACACCGCCGGCCAGGCGGCCTTCCTTGTCAACGGCGCGATCTGCTTCACGGGCGACACGCTCTTCCGCGGCTCCGTCGGAGGCACCACGGCGCCGGGGCACACCACCTTCGCGGACCTCAGGCGATCGCTGGTCGATCGCCTGCTGGCGCTGCCGGACTCGACTCGGCTCGCGCCCGGCCACGCGGACCCCACGACGATTAGCGAGGAGAGGGCGGGCAACCCCTTCCTGCGCGTCATGCTGGGGCTGGCGCCCGAGGGAGACGACACGGCGCGCTACGGCGGTCTGGATGTGCGCCTCGTCGTCTGGGCCCGCGACTACGACGGAGGCCGGAAGGCCTGGATCAGGTTCCCCAACGGAGACGAAGCGACAGTCCCCGGGTCACGCGTCGACGTAAGTGGGGGGGGCCGCTCGTGACGATTGCGGTCGCTTATCGAGACGCCGTCCCCGCGGTGAACGGGAGCAAGGCGAGCTTCACGCTCAATGCGAGCGGAGCGAACATGTTCGCGGTGTCGCGTCCGATCGGTTGGCGTGAGAAGAGAATGATCGCGAAGAGGTCCGCTGGCGGCAGCACCCCGCCGAACCCGACGACCGAGTGGACTCCGTGCGGGACGACGAACTCCTCCTGATCCGGCACGTACGGACTCCCCACGGCGTCAGGGACGTGGAAGACGTTGAAGGTCCTCTGCTCCATGTCCACGAGGATGTCCCGGCCCGGCATGAGAAGCACTGCCAGGTCGAAGCCGCACTGGGTGATCAGGCGGGAAATCATCGGAAACCGGGCGACGATGCCCGGGCTCGAGAGCGGGATCACCCGGTGCCGCGCCGACCGCGTGCGGTCGTTCCACTCGGGCCGCTGGCCTGCCGTGGCCAGCAGGGTCAGGCACTTGAGGTTGGGCCGGGGGATTTCCGGGCCGAACCGATCGACGCTCCCCCGTGGCCGCCAGCGCGCCAGGACGTCACGCGCCGCCCGCTGCAACCCGGCGTCGAGGCTGGCGTAGTCGATGGTCTTGAAGAATCGGGCCAGGACCAGGGACGGCTCGCCAGTGCCGGGATCGACGAACCTTTCGTGGAAGTACCGGACGATGTGGTCGGCCACCTCCTCCATGCTCTCCGCCCCGGCCCCGATCCGCCGCAGCGCCGCCCCGCAGGACGTCATGCTGCCGAGGGAGAAATTGCGCAGGTCGTGCATTCGCGCGCTCCGGATGGCTGGCGCCGCTCGCTGCCGAGTCGGTGGGTACCCCCATCATGCCACCCTCCGCCGCGCCTGGGAAGCCCCCATGCCGGCTCAGCGGCGCTCGAACTGGTCGGGTAGAATCGGGGCGCGGCGCGGCCGCGCGCCCGGAGGGGGGCCATGCGCAAGCTCTGGATCAACGGGCGGTTCGTGGACGGAACGGGCGGGCCGCCGATCGAGGTCGTCGACCCCGCGACGGAGGAGGTCGTCTCGACGGTGCCTCGGGGAGGCGCGGCCGACGTCGAGGGCGCCGTCGCGGCGGCGAAGGCCGCCTTTCCCGCGTGGAAGGGCACCACCGCCTGGGCGCGCGCCGACCTGCTCCATGAGTGCGCCCGCCGGCTGCGCGCCGGCCGTCAGGAGTTCGCCCTCACCCTGACACGCGAGACCGGCAGGACGCTCCGCAAGAACCTCGGCTACGTCGACTGGTCGGCCGCCTGCTTCGAGTACTACGCCGGTCTCATCCGCGAGCGCCGCGGCCGGGTCATTCCTTCGGCTGAACCGGGGCAGCTGAACCTCGTGCTCAAGGAGCCGATCGGCGTGGTCGGCTGCATCACCCCGTTCAACTACCCGCTGCTGTTGCTGGCCTGGAAGGCGGCTCCCGCCCTGGCGGCCGGCAACACGGTAGTGATCAAGCCCGCCTCGAAGACGCCGCTGCTCACGCTCGACCTGCACCGGATCTTCGACCACCTGCCTCCGGGTGTCGTCAACATCATCACCGGCTCGGGGCGGGAGGTGGGGGACGCGCTGGTACGACACCCGGACGTGCCCTGCATCGCCTTCACCGGCAGCACGGCGACCGGACAACAGATCTTCCGCATGGCGGCCGATCGGATGAAGAAGCTCCATCTCGAGCTGGGCGGCAGCGACGCCGTCATCGTCTGCGCCGACACCGATCTCGAGGCGGCGGCGCGCGCCGTCGCCTGGGCGGCGTTCCTGAACGCCGGTCAGATTTGCACCAGTGCCGAGCGGATCTACGTCGAGCAGGGCGTCCTGGATGGCTTCACGGAACGGTTCGCCGGCCTGACCGGCAAGCTGGTTGTCGGGCCCGGAATCGAGGAGACGACCGAGGTGACGCCGCTCATTGGCCGGGCGGAGCGGGACGGTGTCGAGCGGAAGGTGCAGGAGGCGGTGCGTGAGGGGGCCGCGGTCGCGGCCGGCGGCCGGCGGCCTCCCCACCTCCCGAGGGGGTGGTTCTACGAGCCGACCGTGCTGGTCAACATGAAGCACGGCATGGGGCTGCTGAACGAGGAGATCTTCGGGCCCGTGGCGCCGGTCATCGCCTTCAGCGGGTTCGACGAGGCGCTTCGGCTCGCCAATGATTCGCCCTACGGGCTGGGCGCGACACTGTTCTCCAACGACCCTCGCCGAGTCCGGCGCTTCTACGAGGAGATCCAGGTCGGCAACGTCTGGATCAACGATCCTCTGGTGGACAACCCCGCCGGCCCGTTTGGAGGCATGAAGATGTCGGGGCTCGGTCGCGAGCTGGGAGACGAAGGCCTGGAGGAGTTCCTGCAGACCAAGCATGTCCACTGGGACATGGAGGCCCGACCAAAGCCCTGGTGGTTCCCGCTCTCGAAATAGCCGGTTGGCGCGTGCTAAGATGCGCATCCTCGCCGTCCGCGCCATGAGGCCGCACGGCCGGAGACTCCACCGCATGACACGCCGCGCGATGCCCCCGACGACCGAAGCGTTGAGGCGATCCGGTCCGCGGCGCGTCGCCCGTCTGGCCCTCCTCGCCTTCGCCGCATCGCTGTCGCCCGTCCTCGCCCTTCCGATCGAGGAGGGGAAGCTGGTCACCTTCGAGGTGCGGGGCGAGAAGGTTCAGGCCCACCACGTCCGCCCGGCGGCCGCTGGCTTCCACGCCGGAGTGGTCATCATCCACGAATGGTGGGGACTCAACGGCCAGATCAAGGGCGTCGCCGAGCGGCTGGCCGGAGAGGGGTATGTGGTGATCGTCCCCGATCTGTTCCGTGGGAAGCTGGGGACCGACGCCGGATGGGCGTACCAGCTCGAGCGCGAGCTCAACGAGAGCTGGGCCGTCGACGTGATTGGCGCCGCCGCCGACTGGCTCCGGACCACGGCCTCCAGGGTGGCGGGGCGCCCGCGCGGGCAGAAGATGCCGGTGGCGACCCTGGGCTTCGGCATGGGAGGAAAGTTGTCGCTCGCGGCGGCGCTCGAGGGCAAGGAGATCCAGGCGGCGGTCATCTTCTACGGAAGCGTCGAGTCCGGCATGGAGGCGCTCCGATCTCTCAGCGTGCCGCTTCTCGGCATCTTCGCCGACGAGGACCACGACATCCCGAGGGAGCAGGTGAAGGCGTTCGAGACGGCGCTCAAGGGCGCAGGGAAGGACGCGACGATCATCATCTACAGAGGTGTCGGGCACTCCTTCTTCAACGAGACGCGGCCGAACTACGAGAAAAGCGGAGCGAAGATCGCCTGGGAGCGGACGGTCGAGTTCCTCAAGGAAAAGATCGGCGCCCCTGCGGTGGCCGGCCCGAAGGGACAGAATCCGCCGCCGCCCACACCGCCCGCGAGGGATCTCAAGGAGCCGTCGGGGGGCTAGGAACCTCCAGGGACACGATGCCGACTCGCGCCTCGAAAGACCTCGAGACATTCCCCAACCCGCGCCCGGGGCGGGACTACGAGATCGAGTTCGAGTGCCCGGAGTTTACCTGCCTCTGTCCCCGGACCGGGCAGCCCGACTTCGCCACAATCACCATCCGGTACGTGCCCGATCAGATCTGCGTCGAGCTGAAGTCTCTCAAGCTGTATCTCTGGTCGTTCCGCGAGGAAGGCCATTTCCACGAAGACGTCACGAACCGCATCCTGGATGACCTGGCGGGGCTTCTCGGGCCGAAAAAGATGACCGTGGTCGGTGATTTCAAAGTGCGCGGGGGCATTCACACGGTGGTGACGGCAACGCATCCGTCGGGAGGCGCGGCCTGACGAAACGTGTCGTCTGGAGCGAACGGGCCCGTGGTCGGGTCGAGAGCGGCGCTTCCCGGTTCACCGCGCGCGCCTGCATCGAGGCGCGCACCGTCCACGCGCTGAGCGAGTTCCTCGACGCTGTCGGGCGCGAGCGGCCCGATCTGGTGGTCCTCGATCTGGACTCGGGCGAGCTGCCGGCGGTGGCGGCCTGCGAGCGCCTGCGGGGGGATCCGCGGACCGCGGCGGTGCCGATCCTCCTTCTGGCGCTCGGGGGCCCAGAACCGGAGGGACTGCAGGCGCTCGATCGATGCGAGGTCGTCCCCGCCGGTGTCGAGCCGGGTGCGCTTCAGGAGAAGATCGCCCAGGGACTGGGATTGCGCCTGCGCCGGCACCCGCGATTCCCGGTCGTCCTGCCGGTGGCGCGCGGCCGCATCTTCCACGAGTTCCTCGGCTACTCCAACGAGATCAGCGAGGCCGGAATGGGATTCGACACCATCGCGCGCATTCGGAGAGGCGATCATCTCAATCTGAAGATTTACCGGAACACCGAGGAGAAGCCGATCGGCGTGACCGGGCGCGTCTGCGGGGTGCGCCCGAACATCGACACGGGCGTCGGCTACGCGGTCGGGGTGGAGTTCATGCGTCTCGCAACGGTCGACAAGCAGCGCCTCGTGGACTTGTTCCCGGCCGATTCCTGTGTGACGTGGGGCTCGGATCCCCCGGCGGGAGATCCCCCGGCCGAAAGGGCCGAGGAGGTCTGACCCATCAGTGCGGAGCCACGGTCAGCGCGATGGATAGACGCGGTTGGCGGTCCCGGACAGGATCGCTTCCCTGGCCTCGGGCGGAAGCGGCAACGCCCGGAACGACTCGACGTTGGCCCTGACACCCGGCACGCCCGGTCCGGGCCAGTCGGTGCCGAACATCGTCTTGTGGGACACGTCCTGGAGGCGTGGGAAGTATTCCATCAGGCGTTTTGGCGGGATCCCGGAAATGTCCATGTAAACGTTTGCGTGGCGGCGCAGCAGGAACAGGCAGGTCTCCATCCACAGCGGCCGGCCGCCGTGGGCCATCACAATCGTCAGGTCGGGGAAATCGACCGCAACGTCATCGAGGTCCATCGGGTCGCCGTACTTGTTGCGCGCCGCGGGGAAGACCGACGTCCCGGTGTGCACCAGAACCGGGACGCGAAGCCGGGCCGCCCGAGCGTAGAGATCGGCGAGGCCGGGCAGCCCGCCGCCGTCCCGATAGGCATTGGCGCGGAAGAGCTGGTGCGGCGGGTGCAGCTTCAGCACCCGGACGCCGTGCCGCTCGACGATCGCTTCGAGATCCCCGGCCGGGTCGGCCGAGAGCCTGGGATGCACGCCGCCGACCGGCACGAGGCGATCTTCATGGCCCCGGCAGTAGGCGCCGATGAAGGTGTTCACCTCCCCGGTGAAGCCGATCACGTCGGGCGCGACATAGTTGACCAGGACCGCCCGATCCACCCCCTCCGCGTCCATGTACCTCAGAAAAGCATCGGGGCTGTCGCACACGGACTTGATGAGGGCGAGATCGGCGCGCCGCTCCGCCATGGTCTTCAGCGCCTCGGGACGGAACTGGGCCCAGGGCTGGATGTGGATGTGGGCGTCGACGACCATCAGGGTGTCAGGATGATCTTGCCGAACAGGGTGCGGCCGGCCACCGCGCGGTGGGCGTCGGCCACGCGCTCCAGGGGAAGAACACGATCGACGACCGGCCGCAGCCGCCCGTCTCCGACCAGGCGGGCGATGCGCAGGAGATCGCTCCGGCTGCCCGTCGTGGATCCGAGGATCGACAGGCCCTTGAAGAAGACGAATCGCAGGTCGGTGGATCCCCGGTAGCCGGTCGTGGCGCCGCAGGTGACCAGTCGCCCGCCCCTCGCCAGCGCCTGGATGCTCCCCTCCCAGGTCTCCTGGCCGATGCTGTCGATCACGACGTCGACGCCGCGCTTGCCGGTGGTCTTCTTCACCTGCGCCAGGAAATCCTCCGAGCGGTAGTTGATCACCAGGTCGGCTCCCAGGGCGCGCGCCTTCTCCGCCTTGTCGTCCGAGCCGACCGTGGTCAGGACGCGCGCGCCGCACAGCTTCGCGATCTGGATGGCGGCCGATCCGACGCCCCCGCCGCCGGCGTGGACCAGGACGTCCTCCCCCGGCTGCACCGCGGCCCTCCCGACCAGCATGTGCCAGGCGGTCAGGAAGACCAGGGGGAAGGCGGCCCCCTGCTCGAAGGACAGCGGGTCCGGAAGGGGCATCACGTGGGTGGCCCGCAGGGCGATGTACTCGGCCTGCGTCCCGTTCCGGTGCTCCCCGAGGAGTCCGTAGTCCCGGCAGAGCGGCTCGCGCCCGGCGTAGCACTCGACGCAGCGCTCGCAGGAGTACCCGGGCGACACGAAGACCCGATCGCCGGCCGCAACACCGGCGACCCCGGGCCCGACCTCGGCCACGAGACCGGCGGCGTCGGATCCCGGGATCATCGGCAGGGGAAGGGTGATACCCGGCAATCCCCTGCGCACCCAAGTGTCGAGATGGTTGACCCCGGCCGCCTTCACCTGCACGAGGACTTCGCCCGGCCCCGGCCGCGGCTTCGGGAGGTCCGCGATTTCGAGCACCTCCTCGCCGCCGTGACGCGGGATGAGGACCGCCTTCATCGTCCCTTGAACCGCGGGGGGCGTTTCTCGACGTATGCGGCGAGCCCCTCCTTCGCGTCCTCCGACTCGAAGAGCTGCTGCTGCAGCTCGCGCTCGAGCGCCAGCGCCTCGGCGAGCGGGATCTCGATCCCGGTCTGCACGGCCCGTTTGATTCGCCCGACCGCCCGGCTCGCCTTGTGCGGCGGGCAGAATTGCCGGGCGTAGCGGATGACCTCGGCGTCGAAGTCGTCGCCCTCGATCGCCTGGTTGACGATGCCGAGATTCACGGCCTCCTCGAAGGAGAAGGTGCCCCCTCTCGCCATGATCTCGATCGCCTTCGAGCGGCCGACGAGGCGGGCCAGGCGCTGCGTCCCTCCCGTGCCCGGCAGCACGCCGAGCGCGACCTCCGGAAGGCCGATCGAACCGGCGCCCTTGCGGGCCAGGCGGAGATCGCAGGCGAGCGCGACTTCGAGCCCGCCACCGACCGTGTGGCCGTTGAGCGCCGCGATCACCAGCTTCGGCGTCTGCTCCAGGCGGAGCAGCGTCTCGTTGGCGTGCAGGCAGAGGTAGTACTTGAACAGCGGCGTTGCGCCCTGCAGCATCCGGATGTCGGCGCCGGCGCAGAAGAACTTCCCGCCCGCGCCGCGGAGGACGATCACATGGACGGCCTCGTTCATGCGAGCGTCGAGGATCGCGGCGTCGAGCTGCCGCATCATCTCGTACGAGTAACAGTTGGCCGGCGGGTTGTTCAGCTCGAGGACGGCGACCCCGTCCTCCACACGCGTCGCAAGGAGCGGCTCGGGCATGGCGGGTCGCTAG
>Ga0247727_10005012_pt1 | contig 27366 bp, 20 predicted proteins | sample WisWelCaveWW1625_FD_202498 | JGI IMG/M metagenome (GOLD analysis project Ga0247727, IMG submission 202498) | Biofilm microbial communities from Wishing Well Cave, Virginia, United States - WW16-25 | ecosystem: Environmental > Aquatic > Deep subsurface > Groundwater > Cave microbial mat | place...
GAACAATCATCTCGATCTTGCGATGCGTGCCCGGTTGATAGCCCTCCGGGGACTCCAGGGCCTGGAGCCTTTCTTCCGAATAGCGGTCGCGGCGCGTCCTCCAAACGCCGCCGATGGCTTCCAGCACCTGCTGGTCGGTGGCCCCCCCGCGCAGCAGGGACTTCAGACTATGACCGGTCTGGGAGAACAGGCAGGTCACCAGCCGGCCGTCAGCGGTGAGGCGCGCTCGGGTGCAGCTGGAGCAGAACGGCTCGGTGACCGAGGCGATGACGCCGATGTCGCCCCCGCCGTCGGCAAACTCGTAATCCACCGACGGGGCGCTGCCCCCCTCGCGTCCCACCGGGCGCAGCGGGTAGCGCCCCCGGATGATCTCCAGAATCTCCCGGCCGGAAACCATGCGGTCCGACCGCCAGGCGTTGGCGTTGCCGACGTCCATGTATTCGATGAAGCGGACGGCGAAGCCTTCCGCCCGGGCGAACTCCACCAAGGGGAGGATCTCGTCGTCGTTGACGCCCCGCTCAATGACGGCGTTGATCTTGATGGGATGGAGGCCGCAGTGCTTGGCGGCAGCCAGTCCCTCCAGGACCTTGGCGAGGTCGCCCCGCCGGGTGATGCGGCGAAATTTTTGGGAGTCCAGGGTGTCGAGGCTGACGTTGACCCGCCGCAGGCCGGCGGCCTTCAACGCCTGGACCTGTTCCCCCAGCAGGGCGCCATTGGTTGTCAGGCACAGCTCCCGCACCCCTTCCAGGCCCGCCAGCATGGCCACCAGCCGGTCCAGGTCCTTGCGCAGCAGCGGCTCGCCGCCGGTCAGCCGGATCTTCTCCACCCCCAGGCCAACAAACAGCCGCGCCAGCCGGGCGATCTCCTCATAGGTGAGGATCTCGTGGCGCGCGATCCACTCGTACTCCTCCTGGGGCATGCAGTAGGAGCACCGGTAATTGCACCGGTCGGTGACCGAGATCCGCAGGTCCTGGACGGGCCGCTGGTAGGCGTCGCGCAGCATCACTGGATAGCGAGCATCCTCTCGATGGCGGCCCGGGCGCCGCGCAGCACCGGTTCCTCGATGGTAATCTCGATCCGGTCGCGCTCCAGCGAATCCAGCAGCTTCTCTAGGGTGTTGAGCTTCATATACTCGCACACCGCAACGTCCGAAACCGGGTGAAACTCCTTGTCGGGCGCCTCTTTCCGCAGCCGGTAGAGCATGCCGGTCTCGGTGCCGACGATGAATTTCCGGGCCGGCGAGCGGCGGGCGTGGGCCAGCATCTGGTCCGTCGACAAAAAGTAGGCCTTGCCGTGAGCCGGCCCGCCCTCCACCGTCTTGGCCAGGCAGGAGGAGGCGCAGCCGCACTCCGGGTGGATCAGCAGTTCGGCGTCCGGGTGCCGGTCCATAGCCTCTTCCAGGGCCGTCTCGCCGATCTTGGCGTGCACGTGGCAGGCCCCGTCATAGAGATCCACCCGCTGGCGGTCCACTCCCGTTTGAGAGAGCACCACCGCCCCCAAGTACTTGTCGGGGAGAAACAGAATGCGCCGGCCGGGATAGTTTTGCGCGGCGTGCTCCAGCACCTGGGCGGCGTTGCGCGAGGTGCAGACGTAATGGCTGCGGGCTTTGGTGCGGGCGTCGGTGTTGATGTAGGAGATAATGACGCCGTCGGGGTGATGGGCCTGCCAGTTGTCGAGCCGGCTGGGATCGATAGAAGCCACCAGCGAGCAGCCCGGCTTGTCCGGCATGTAGACCCGGGAGCGGTCGCCCAGGATGGTCTTGGCCGTCTCGCCCATGAAGAGCACGCCGCAGAAATCGACCCGCGGCGACTGCTTCCTGGCGACGTACTGGCTCAGGGCCAGCGAATCGCCCACCACTTCGGCGACTTCTTGCAGCTCCGGATACTGGTAGTTGTGGGCCACCACGGTCGAGCATTTCTGGAGCGCCAGCGCCGCGGCGGCGCGCCCCATCTCGACCAACTCCTGGACGTAGGCTCGGGTGTACCGGCCGGGATAGAGATCTTCGGCGAAGCGAGAGAAGCGCTCGTACCAGAGGTCGAAGCGGATCTCAGTGACCATGACCGCCCCACTCCTTTCCGAGCACGGGAGGCGCCGAGGTTTCCCGCAACACCCTTTCGGTCCCGGCGCCATGGCCCGGTTCGGGCGGTAGGCCTCCGGGACTCGGAGGGGCTGGAGAGGTCATTATAGCAGGAGTCGGCTCCTTTTGGGGAAGCCGGTCGTGCTAGTGGGACAGGCATTCCTGCCTGTCTTGGCGTGGGCTGAAGCCTGGCTTCAGGCCACGCTCGGTGGTCTCAACCGGCGCCCTTCGGCGAGCTGAAGCTCGCCGCTGGTCGCGGAAGCGTAATGCTGCATACTTTTGCAAGAGACGGACACAATTGTGGGGCGGCTCCCCTGAGCCGCGCCGGGCGCCCTCGCCGGCTTGGTGGGGTATCAGTTCCGTACCGGCCGGCCAGGGGGCCGGCCGCGGGCGTGGGCGCCCGCCCCACAAATGTGGCATTTACGCTGAAGCGTGCGCCACGACCGGCTTCCCCAAAACGGTTAAGCACCCCCGCCCTGCTGTATAATCGCAAATCCATGCCCGCCCGAATCCTGATGGCTGTGGTCTGCCTGGTCCCGGCGCTGGCCCAGCGCTACGACCTGGTCCTGGCCGGCGGCCAGGTCATCGATCCGGCCAACCAGCTCAACTCCGTCGCGGATGTCGCGGTAGCCGGCGGCCGCATCGCCCTGGTGGCCAACAGCATTCCCCGCGCCGAGACCCGCAAATGGGTGGATGTCTCGGGCCTCTATGTCACCCCTGGCCTGATCGACCTGCACGCCCACGTTTACGGGTATTCGGGGTGGTTGCTGCCGGACGACACCGCCCTGGTGACCGGCGCCACCACCGTGGTCGACGCCGGCGGCGCCGGCTGGAAGACCTTCGACGACTTCAAAACCAGCATCCTCGACCGCTCGGCGACCCGCGTGCTGGTGTGGCTCAACATCGTCGGCCGCGGCATGCTCGGGGGGGCTGTCGAAAACAACCCCGACGACATGGACCCCCAGGCGACCGCCGCCAAGATCCGGCAGCATCCGGAGTGGATCGTAGGCATCAAGACGGCCCACTTCAGCCGCGCCGGCTGGACGGCCATCGACCGGGCCGTGGAGGCCGGCCGCCTCTCGTCAACGCCCGTGATCGTCGACAGCGGCATCCTGACCTCTTCGGGCCGCAACACCCGCGAAAAGCTGCTCGATCGCCTGCGTTCCGGCGACCTCCACACCCACACTTACAATGACCGGCAACTGGAGCTGCTGGACCGCTTCACCGGCCGGGTGCAGGACTACGCCCGGGAAGCCCGGCGCCGCGGCGTCTTGTTCGATATGGGCCACGGCGGCGGCAGTTTTCTGTGGCCGGTGGCCACCCGCGCCATGGCCCAGGGCTTCCCGCCCGATACCATTTCGACCGACCTGCACTCCTCCAGCATCCTGATCCCGCAGTCCGACATGCCGAACTGCATGTCCAAGCTCATGGAACTGGGCATGAAACTGGAAGAAGCCGTGGAGCGCGCCACCGTGAACCCCGCCAAAGCCATCCGGCGCTTTCCGGAGCTGGGTACCCTGGGGGCCGGCCGCGCGGGCGACATTGCCGTGCTGCGGCTGCGCTCCGGCGTATTCGCTTTCAAGGACGCCTGGAGCAAGAAGCTGCTCGGCCGCCGGAAACTGGAGTGCGTCCTGACGGTGCGCGGCGGGCGGATCGTGTATGACCAGGAGGGACTTAGCTGGCCGGTATGGTCGACGGCCGGCGACTACGAGGTAATCCCATGACACGCCCCTTTTTGGCGGCCGCCGCGCTGCTGCCGGTCTTGGCCCTCGCCCAGCAGCCCTACGACCTGCTGCTCAAAGGCGGCCACCTCATCGACCCGAAGAACAACCGCCAGGGGCGGTTCGACATCGCCATCCGCGGCGACCGGATCGCCTCGGTGGCGCCCCGCATTCCATCGGCCCACGCCCGCCAGGTCGTCGAGGTCAGCGACTATTACGTCACCCCCGGCCTGATCGACATCCACACCCACTTCGACGCCGGCGGGGCAGACCTCAACCTCCAGCCGGATCACCACGCCCTGCCCAGCGGCGTCACCACCGCCGTGGACGCCGGCAGCTCCGGCCACAAGAACTTCGAAGCTTTCAAGGCCCGCACCATGGACCGGGCCAAGACCCGGGTGCTGGCCTGGCTCAACATCGTCGGCGCCGGCATGTACGGAGCCAAGGTCGAAAACGACGTTTCGGAAATGGACGCCGCCGCCTGCGCCGCCATGGTGAAGAAATACCCGGCGCTGCTGGTAGGCATCAAGACCGCCCATTTCCAGCCTCCCACCTGGGAGGCCGTCGACCGGGCCGTGGAGGCCGGCAAGCTCTCCGGCGCCCCGGTGATGGTCGACTTCCACCCCAAGCCGGGCCGGGACTACCCGGAGCTGATCCTGAAGCACATGCGGCCCGGCGACCTGCACACCCACTTCTACGGCCGTTTGACGCCGCTGCTCGACGCCGGAAAGAAGGTGGCCCCCTACGCCCTGGAGGCCCGCAAGCGCGGGGTGCTGTTCGACGTCGGCCACGGCAGCGGCAGCTTCTGGTTCCGCATCGCCGTGCCCGCCATCCAGCAGGGCTTCCTGCCGGACACCATCTCGACCGACATCCACCGCGACAGCATCATGCTGCCGCGGGCCAACATGATCACCACCATGTCGAAGTTTCTCAACATCGGCCTGTCGATCGAACAGGTGATCGAGCGCTCCACCGTGAACCCGGCGCGGGCCATCCGCAGGCCGGAACTGGGGCAGCTGGGCGAGGGCGCCGTGGCCGACATCGCCGTGCTGGAGCTGGAGAAAGGCAAGTTCGGCTTTGTCGACTCCGGCCACGGCAAGCTCATCGGCGACCGCCGGCTGCGCTGTGTCCTGACGGTCCGGGCCGGCAAAGTGCTCTGGGACAGCGAGGGCCTCAGCCTCACCGAGTGGACCCACGCCGGTCCCTACAGCAACTTCCGGTAAGCGACGAGTCATGGATAGGGGAGCGCCGTGCCCAAAGCCTACAGGAAACCCTCTCCGGAAGCCGTCCCTGCGAAACCCCGGCGCCTGAAGCCGGCCGGCCAGCCCCGGCAACTCCAAAGCGCCGGCAGAGAGGGCGTTGTCATGATAGCGGTCGAGCAATTCGATCAGTTGGCGGTTCGTTCCCGCCAGCCCAAGAGCCTGGTGCGGTTCTTTCAAGAATCTCCGCTCGTCGGTCTGGAGCTGGAGTTCGAGCGAGACAAAGCCACGGGGTGAGACATCGCCGGGTCCGCCCGCTCGCCCCGTCGCCCGCTCGCCCCGGCGGCCCGCGCCAGCGCGCACTGGAGTTTCTACATTTGACCGCTTGGCTGCCCTGACAGGCGGAGTGCCTGTGCTACCGCCGCCACGCCCGAGCCCACGATCCACGGAGCGGCCGCAGGCCGCTCCCCAGTCCCGGTCTTCAATCCCTGGGAGTCCTGATTCGTTGCTCAGGCGTTGCCGCTTCCGAACGCGGTTCCAACAACGCCCCCCGCGCCGCTTCGAACACCTTCTGAAACATTGACGGCGTGAGCTTCCCCGTCAGCGTGTTCTGCTGGCTGGGATGGTAGGACGAGATCACCAGTGGCAGTCCCGCCGGCAGCCGGTGCTTCCGGTTATGCGCGAATGCGTACGGCGCCCGGGACTGGATCAGCCCGCGCGCCTTCAGAACGTCGAGATACGCGTCATGGGCCAGCTTTCCCAGCGTCACCACCACCCGGATGTTCCGCAGCAGCTCCAGCTCCCTCTCCAGGTACGGCCGGCAGTTGGCAAACTCCTGCGGCAGGGGCTTGTTGTCGGGCGGGGCGCATCGAACCGCCGCCGTTATGTAAACGTCTCGCAGCCGCAGGTCGTCGTCCCGCGACAGTGAGTCCGGTTGGGAGGCGAACCCGCAGCGGTAGAGCACCCGGTAGAGCAGATTCCCCGAGGCGTCTCCGGTGAACATCCGGCCGGTGCGGTTGGAGCCGTGGGCGCCAGGCGCCAGTCCAACCAGCAACACCCGAGCCGCGGGGTCGCCGAAGGAAGGAACCGGGCGTCCCCAGTAGTTCCATTCCAGGTAGGCGCGGCGCTTGACCCGGGCGGTGCGTTCGCAGTGCTCGATCAGGCGAGGGCACCAGCGGCATGCTACAATCTCGTCTTGCAAAATCATCAGTTCCCTGGCCTTGGACATGTGGGGGTCTGTTGCCTCTTTGTACCTCAATCTGGTATAGGAGCGTCAAGCCTGACAGGCAGGAACGCCTGTGTTGCCGGCTCGCTGGAGGTAAGTGAATGAAAACAAAGGGGAAAGCAACTCGGCAGGCAGGACCCCGGCGGGGCGGAAAGCCTTCCGCACGGGCCCCCAAGCCTGTAGGCAAGTCGAAGCCGGCGCCGAAGCACCAGGCCAGCGCCACACTCCGACCCAAAGCCGTTGCCCCCGCCCCGAAGCCTCCTGCGCCAAGGCCGCTCGACCGGCAGCAGCAGATCTACGAGGAGGCCATCCGGCTGTTTCAGGCCAACCGATTCGACCGCGCCGAACCGCTGTTTCGTAAGGCCGCTCAGGGATCGAACCGCACCCTGGCTCACCATGCCCAGGCCCATGCCCAGATGTGCCAAAAGCGCCTGCATCCGCTTCAAGTCAAGCTGAGAAGCGCCGATGATCATTACAGCTATGCAGTGGCCATGATGAACGCGCGGCGCCTGGAGGAGGCGGCGGAGCATCTGGCGATGGCCCTTCGTAGCGCGCCGCGGGCTGACCATGTGCATTACGCCTTGGCGGCCGTTCAGGCCTTGCGAGGCCGCCGCCATGAGGCTTACGAGAGTCTGAAAACCGCTGTCGAACTGGAGCCGAAGAACCGTCTTCTGGCTCGTGGCGACCCCGATTTCGCCGCCGTGCTGGATTATCCCCCCCTGGCGGGGCTTCTGCACCTGGATCGAGGCGCATCCGCCCGCCGCGCCTGAAGCATCCAGATGGCCCACCAAGATTTCGGCGTTGTCATCCTGGCCGCCGGCCTGGGAACCAGGATGAAGTCCCGCCAGGCCAAGGTGCTTCACCAGGCCGGCGGCGAATCCCTCATCGGCCTGGTGGTTCAGACGGCTCTTCGGCTGGTTGCCCCGGAACGAATCTACGTGGTGGTAGGGTACCAGGCAGACCTGGTGAGGAAGGCCCTGGATGGCCGCGGGGTGCAGTTTCTGGACCAACCCCAGCAACTGGGGACCGGGCACGCCGTGCTCGTCGGCCGCCAGGCCCTGGAGAAGGCCGCCCCCCGCCTGCTGGTTCTCTACGGGGACTGTCCGCTGGTCGAAGCCGAGACTCTGGAGGGCCTGATGCATTGCCATCGGGAGACCGGGGCCGCCGCCACCGTCCTCACCACCCGGCTGGAGGATCCCGCCGGGTACGGCCGCCTCCTGCGAGACTCGGGCGGAAGCATTCGGGCCATCGTCGAAGAGAAGGCCGCCACCCCGGGAGAGCGCGAGATTCGCGAGATCAACTCCGGTATTTACTGCTTCGACACAGATCACCTGTTCCAGTGCCTTCCCCAGATCCGGCCCGACAACCCCGCCGGCGAGTACTACCTGACCGATGTCATCGGCTGGCTGGTCGAGCGGGGCTTGTCGGTGGCGGGCGTCGAGGTGCAGGAGGCCTCCCAGGTGCTGGGTATCAACACGCGAGTGGAGTTGGCCCAGGTCGATGCCCGGTTGCGGGAACGCAAGGTCCGGCAGCTCATGCTCGCAGGGGTCACCATTCACAAGCCGGAAACCGTGACCATCGACGACGCGGTTTCGGTTGGCCCCGACACCGTGATCGAGCCGTTCGCGCAGCTGCTGGGCCGCTGCTCGATTGGGTCCGGCTGCCGGATTCGCTCCTGCTCCATCGTCAGCGACTCGCAGTTGGCCGATGAAGTCACCGTGGAGCCGTTCAGCTTCATCCACGAATCCCGGCTCGAGACCGGCGTCAGGATCGGCCCCTACGCCCGGCTCCGAACCGGAAACCACATCGGGCCAGGAGCCAAGGTCGGCAACTTCGTGGAGCTCAAGAAGACCCGCCTGGGGGCCCGATCCAAAGCTTTGCACCTGGCCTACCTGGGCGACTCCACCATCGGCGCGGACGTGAACATCGGCGCCGGCACCATCACCTGCAACTACGATGGAACGCACAAACACTCCACGGTCATCGAGGATGGAGCTTTCGTGGGCACCAACTCCACCCTGGTGGCGCCCCTGAAGATCGGCGCCGGCGCCTACGTGGCGGCCGGCTCGGTCGTTACCGAAGAGGTTCCCCCGGAGGCGTTGGGCATCGCCCGCAGCCGGCAAACCAACAAGCCCGGCTGGGCAACCCGGCGCCGGGGTCGGGAAAAAGTCCCGGATGGTGGAGAGACTCCTGCGTAGTATCCTGAGAGTCCGATGACAGGCCGCGCCCTCGGTCACTACGAGATCCTCGAGAAGCTCGGCGAAGGCGGGATGGGTGTGGTTTATCGCGCCCGCGACACCCATCTGGACCGCCCCGTCGCCATCAAGGTCCTCCGCCCCGACGCTGTCTCAAACCCCGAGCGCAAACGCCGCTTCGTCCAGGAGGCCAAAGCGGCCTCCGCTCTCAATCACCCCAACATCATCACCATCTACGACATTGACCTGGTGGACGGCGTGGACTACATCGCCATGGAGTACGTGGCCGGCCAGGCCATGGACCATCTGCTCGCCGGCCGGGCGCTGCGGGCCCCGGAGGCCCTCGAGTACGCCGCGCAAATCGCCGGCGCCCTGGCGGCTGCCCATGTCGCCGGCATTGTTCATCGCGATCTGAAGCCGGCCAACTTGATGGTCACCGAGCTGGGCCTGGTCAAGGTCCTCGACTTCGGCCTCGCCAAGCTGATCGAGCCCACCGCCGACAGCGACGCCACCGAGACGGTGTACCACGCCGCCCACACCGAGGAGGGCGCCATTCTCGGCACCGTCGCCTACATGTCGCCGGAGCAGGCCGAGGGACGCAAGATCGACTCCCGCTCCGACATCTTCTCGTTCGGCTCGGTCCTCTACGAGATGCTGGCCGGCCGGCGCGCTTTCCACGGCGAGACCCGGATGTCGACGCTGTCGTCGATTCTCAACAAGGAGCCGCAGCCGGTGAGCCAGATCGCCCCGGACGCCCCGCGCGAGCTGGAGCGGATCGTGGCGCTGTGCATGCGCAAGGACCCGCGCCGCCGCTTCCAGCACATGGACGACGTCAAAGTGGCGCTGGAGGCCTTGCGGGACGAGCCGCTCTCCGCCGGAGGTGACGAGCGCCCCGCCGCGGCCCCGGCGCCCCGCCGGCCGGCGCTGCCCGCGACCATCGCCGCTGCGGTCGCCCTGGCCGCTGTCGCGTCGGGCCTGACCTGGTGGCTGACGCGGCCGGGCCCCGCGCCGCCCGGTCCGGTGCTGAAGCGGCTGACCTCGAATCCCGGCCTCAACATCGACCCCACATTGTCGCCCGACGGCAAACTCGTCGCCTACGCCTCCGACCGCAGCGGCAAGGCCAACCTCGACATTTGGGTGCAGCCCGTCGCCGGTGGCCAGGCCATCCAGCTCACCAGCCACGACGCCGACGACCACCAGCCCTCCTTCTCGCCCGACGGCAACCGCATCGCGTTTCGGTCGGATCGCGACGGTGGGGGCGTCTATGTCATGTCGATGCTGGGCGGCGAGGCCCGCCGCATCGCCGACGAAGGCCGCCGCCCACGCTTCTCGCCCGATGGCAGCCAGGTTGCCTACTGGGTCGGCTTCGCCGGCGTCGGCGACGCTTCCGCAGCCGGCGCGCTCAAGATGTTCCTGGTCGCCTCGGCCGGGGGCCCGCCCCGGCAACTACAGCCGGACTTCAATTCCGCCGGTTTCCCGGTCTGGTCGCCCGATGGAAAGCGTATCTTGTTTTTCGGGGCCGTCAGACCGGCACTCGGCTCCTACGATTGGTGGATCACGCCGGTGGAGGAAGGCGCAGCGATTCAAACCGGCGCTTTCGCTGCCTTCGCTCGCCAGGGGATTACCCTGCCGACCGGTCCCCCTGACGTTCTGCCTGCTCAGTGGCTCTCGCAAGACGACGCCGTCGTTTTTGCCGCCTCCGGTGGCCAGAGCGCCAACCTGTGGCAGGTTGCCCTCCCGCCCGGCGCCGGCCGGGTCAGCGGCCCGCCCCGGCGCCTGACCATGGGGTCGGATTTTCAGATCAGCCCGTCGGCGGCGGGATCCGGTCTGCTGTCCTTCTCCAGCCTCGACGAAAACATCGACATCTGGAGCCTGCCCGTCGACGCCAACCAGGGCAAGGTCACCGGCGCGCTCCAGCGCCTGACCGATGATGCCCTCCCCGACACTTATCCGTCCCTCTCGACCGACGGCAGGAGGCTGGTGTTTCAGTCCCCCAGATCGGGCAACCAGGATATTTGGATCAAGCTGCTGGAAACCGGACAAGAGTCGGCTATGACGGCGGATCCGGCTGAAGATTGGGATCCAGCCATTAGCGCTGATGGATCCACGCTCGCGTTCGGAAGGAGGCAGGCCACAACCGCGCCGGTGTACGCGCAGGCCGTCGCCCCCGGTCGAGCTCCGGCTGCCGCACAGAAGCTGTGCGAGGATTGCCGCATCCCCTGGGCGCTTTCGTCCGACGGAAAGAAGCTCCTCTTCTGGATCTCGGGACCGCCCCGGCGGATCGGTTTGATGGACGTCGCCTCGCGGCAGCAAACGGAGCTGATCCGGCACTCTTCGTACGGCCTGTACCGGCCGCAGTTCTCGCCCGACAACCGCTGGATCGGCTTCGAGGCCCGTATCGGCCCCGGCCGCGCGCGGATCTATATTGTGCCGTTCCGGAACGGGACACCTACGCCGCCGGAAAGCGAGTGGATCGCCGTCACGCCGGGCGAATCCTGGGACACCCTGCCGCGCTGGTCGCCCGACGGCCGCCTCCTCTACTTCACCTCCGAGCGCGACCAGTTCCGCTGCATCTGGGCGCAGCGGCTGGACCCGGCGACCACGCGACCCCTCGGGGATCCCTTTGCCGTCTACCACGCCCACAACCCGCGGCTTTCGCTGACCAACGTCAACTTCAGCGACCTGGAGCTGGCCGTGGCCCGCGACAAACTGGTCTTTGTGATGAGCAAGCGCTCCGCCAGCATCTGGACAGCGGATTTCAGCAGGCTACACGTGAGGTGACACAGTACTACCAAGGGGATTTTCAGCTGCTTGCGGGAAGCGGGATAGCAGCCGGCAGCACACCATCTGTGCACTACAGCTCCGGCTTGCGCCGCGTCCCACTTGACAAGCGTTATCACAACTGATTACCCTGGACGGGTGACAGTGAGCGAGCTCAAGCGCTGGCTCAAAAAGCAGGGATGCACTTTTGCAGAAGGCGCCAAGCACACGAAAGTAAGCTTAGGAAGCAAGGTCACACGGATGCCTCGCCACCCGTCACAAGAACTCAAGACCAAGACTTTGCACACGATTTTGAAAGACCTTAGTCTTAGGATGTGAGGTAGCCCATGGTCAGCTATCCTGCTCTGTTCGAACCGGACGCCGAAACTGGCGGCTTCGTGGTCACCTTTCCCGATTTCCGCTACGGCGTAACGCAGGGAGATACGCCGGAAGAAGCCGCCGAGATGGCGCAGGATCTTCTGGAAGGCCTGCTTCTTGACTTAATCGAGGAAGGCCAGGACCTTCCGAAGCCGAGCAAGCGCCGCAGCCGGCATTACCGGCTCGTTTCGCTGCCGGCTCTGCAGTCCGCAAAGGTTGAGCTGTATTTGGCGTTCCGGACGTCCGGCCTGCGGAAAGCGGAACTCGCCCGGCGCATTGGCATCCCGAAATCGAATCTCGACCGGCTGTTCGACTTGCGGCACCAGTCGCGTTTTGATCGACTGGAGGCCGCATTTGCGGCGCTGAACAAGCACATCTGGGTTGAAGTTCGGGATGCTGCCTGATCCGGCAGCGGTCAACCCGGGCTGATTTTTGAAGCGCCTGCCTGACGCCGAGCGGCGCGTCTTGGTGGCCGAGCTTGCCAGGGTCGAGGCTGAACTCGAATTTCGTAGACGCCACGCCACGGCAAAGCTCGCCGAACCCCTCGTGCTGATTCTGAATCCCGTGGCTTCCAACACCGCACCCCAAGCGCTGTAAGTCACTGAAAGGAATGGCGCGCCCGGAGAGACTTGAACTCCCGACCTTCTGGTTCGTAGCCAGACGCTCTATCCAGCTGAGCTACGGGCGCGGCCTGAGGGCTGCTGGGATCTATGTTACCAGACCGCGCCTTCAGCTTGCCACTTCCCCACGACAGCAAGTCAAAAGGCAAAAGTCAAAAGTGAAAACCCGCCTAGTTCGGCATTGCGGTTCGGCCCCTACCCAGATCCCGGGGTTCAGGCACTTTTGCCTTTGCCTTGCCTTTCCTCACCCCATCCGAAGCCCGCCGTTGACGTCCAGCACGTGGCCGGTGATGTAAGAGGCCTCGTCGCTGGCCAGAAACCGCACCGCGCAGGCGACCTCGCGGTCCGTGCCCATGCGGCCGAGCGGGATCATGCCTAGCAGCCGCTCGCGCGCCGCCTGATCCAGCGCGTCGGTCATGGCGGTCTGGATGAAGCCGGGAGCGACGGCGTTGACGGTGATGTTGCGCGAGGCCACCTCCTGGGCGATGGCCTTTGTCAGACCGATGAGGCCGGCCTTAGAGGCCACGTAGTTGGCCTGGCCGGGGTTGCCCGTCTCCCCGACTACCGATGAGACATTGATGATACGCCCCCAGCGCGCCCGCACCATGGCCGGCAGCGCCTGCTGGATGCAGAGGAACGCCCCCGTCAGGTTGGTCCCCAGCACCGCCTCCCAGCTCTCGCGCTTCATCCGCATCACCAGGCCGTCGCGGGTGATGCCGGCGTTGTTGACCAGGATCTCCACCTTGCCGAAGGCGCTCTCGGCCTGGCGGAAGGCCTCGGCGATGGAGGCGGCATCGGCGACGTCCATCGGGACGGCGGCGGCCTGGCCGCCCGCGGCGCGGATTTCTTCCACCAACTGGGCCAGTTTTTCCTGCTGCCGGGCGGCGGCGATGACGCGCGCCCCCTGCTGAGCCAGCAGCAGCGCGCAGGCCCTCCCGATTCCCTGGCTGGCCCCGGTAATGAGAGTGACTCGGTTGGTCATGGGGTGGCGAGAACCTCCTCCGTCGTTTCTCCCTTCCAGCTCCGGTCGATGTTGCGCAGCAGCCCGGTGAGAATGCGCCCCGGCCCGACCTCGATAAAACGGGTGACCCCCAGCGCCGCCAGACGCCGCATCGACGCTTCCCAGCGCACCGGGTTCGGCACCTGGTCGAGGAGGCCTTGACGAGCCTCCGAGGCGGCGCGTACCTCCGCGGCCGCGAAATTGTTGACCAAAGGAACCTCCAGATCGCGGATCTCTGCGGCCGCCAGGTCCACCCCCAGGCGGCGCTGGGCCGGTTCCATCAAAGGGCAGTGAAACGGGGCGCTCACCGGCAGCAGGACGGCCCGCTTGGCGCCTGCCGTCCTGGCCAGCTCGACGGCCCGCTCGACCGCCCCCTGGTGCCCGGCGATGACGACCTGGTCGGGCGAGTTGAAATTGGCCGGCGAGACCACCTCGCCCTGGGCGGCCTCGGCGCAGATCCGCTCCAAAGCGCCGTTGGGCAGCCCCAGCAGGGCCGCCATAGCGCCCACGCCCGGGGGTGTTGCCTCTTGCATATACTGTCCCCGGCGGCGCACCAGCCGAACGGCGTCCTCGAAGCGCATGGCGCCGCCGGCCACCAGGGCCGAGTACTCCCCCAGGCTGTGGCCAGCCACGTAATCGGGCCGCAGCCCTTTCTCCGCCAGCGCCGCGGCCGCCGCCACCGAGCAGGTCAGGATGGCCGGCTGAGTGTTCTCGGTAAGCCGTAGGATTTCTTCGGGACCCTCGAAGCAGAGCTTCGAGAGCGGAAACCCGAGCGCCGCGTCGGCCCGGTCAAACACCTGGCGGGCGCAAGCGAAGCGTTCGGCCAGGTCCTTTCCCATGCCGGCGGATTGGGAGCCTTGACCGGGGAACAGGAAGGCGGTCTGGGACATGGTTTGCGGCGGCTGGTGAAAACGCCTATTCTACTCCATGGAGGATTGGCGTGGCCTACGAAGATCTGCGTGACTTCCTGAATGCCCTGGACCGGCGCGGCGAGCTGAAACGGGTGGCCGCCGAGGTTTCGCCCATCCTGGAGATGACCGAGGTCGCCGACCGCGCCGTCAAGCGGGGCGGTCCGGCGCTGCTGTTCGAGCGCCCCACCGGCCACCACATGCCGGTGGCCATGAACCTGTTCGGCAGCCGCCGCCGCATGGAGCTGGCCTTGCAAGTCGACTCCATCGAGGAAGTCGCCAAGCGCATCTCCGAGTACCTGGAGATGAAGACCCCGCAGGGCCTGGTCGAAAAGATCAAGATGCTGCCGAAGCTGGCCGAGATGGGGGCCTTTTTTCCGAAGTCCGTCAAGGGCGGGCCGGGGCAGGAAGTGGTCGAGCGCGACAACTTCTCTCTCGACGAATTCCCGATCCTGAAGTGCTGGCCCCAGGACGCCGGCCGCTTCATCACCCTGCCCCTGGTCTTCTCGCGCCACCCCGACACCGGCAAGCGCAACTGCGGGATGTACCGGTTACAAGTCTACGATCCACGCACTACCGGCATGCACTGGCAGACCCACAAGCAGGGCGCCGAGCACTACCGCCGGGCCCTCCGAGAAGGCCGCTCCACCCGGATGGAGGTCGCCGCCGCCATCGGCTCCGACCCGGCGACGATGTTCTCAGCCCTGCTGCCGCTGCCCCCGGATCTCGACGAGATGTTGTTCGCCGGTTTCCTGCGCTCCAAGCCGGTCGAGATGATGCCCTGCCAAACCGTGGACCTGGAGGTCCCGGCCAACTCCGAGATGGTGTTGGAAGGCTACCTGACCCTGGGGGAGCTGCGCCAGGAAGGTCCCTTCGGCGACCACACCGGCTTTTACTCGCTGGAGGACGACTACCCGGTCTTCCACCTGACGTGCATCACGAAGCGAAAGAATCCCATCTACGCCACCACCATCGTGGGGCCGCCGCCCATGGAGGACTACTACATGGGCAACGCCATCGAGCGGATCTTCCTGCCGCTGATGCGGCTGCAGCTGCCCGAAGTCCTCGACATGCACATGCCGGCCGAGGGCATCTTCCACAACCTGATGCTCATCCGCATCCGCAAGTCTTATCCGGGCCACGCCCGCAAGGTCATGTCGGCCATCTGGGGTCTCGGCCAGGCCATGTTCTCCAAGTGCATCGTGGTGGTTGACGAAGACGTCAACGTGCAGGACGTCCGCGAGGTGGCCTGGAAAGCGTTGAACAACATCGACCCGGAGCGGGACATCCAGTTCGTGATGGGGCCCATCGATTCCCTCGACCACTCCAGCCGCCTGCCCAACTACGGCTCCAAGATGGGCATCGACGCCACCCGCAAGTGGAAGGAGGAAGGCTTCACGCGGCCCTGGCCCACCGTGATGGCAATGGATCCCGAGGTGAAGAGCCGGATGGACGCGTTGTGCCGGCAGCTGGGGTTCTGAGGAGACAGGAGACAGGAGACAGTTGGCGTTGAAGCAGCCTGCCGAGGGGGATAAGGTCGGTCATAGACCCACTACCGAGCGCCCCAACCGCGAAGCCGTGCTCGAAAAAGGGATGGCCGTGATTGGCTGGGACGACCTGCCCGACCTGACAGCGATAAAGACCCGAGGCACTCGCCCAACTCATGAAAGAGACCTACCCAGACGAGGCCCCGAACAAGCTCTCAAACTGGACCGGCCAGGTGTGGGCATTTCGTGATCGGATTCAGACGGATGATCTTGTCGTCCTTCCACTAAGGCACCTGTTCCAGGTCAACTCCCTGCGGAAGCTGAACAGTCAGACACCGAAGGAGCTGTCCCAACAGATATCTCTCAGTACGCCGAAGGCCGATGTTCCAACGGCCCATGAGCAGTAGCAGCGACGGCTCGCTGGAGATCCCCAATAATAGGAGTAGACTGCTATGAGCCTCGAAAAAAGCCATCCTGGAAAAAGTGCGGGACCTCCTTGCCGAGCAGCAGCAGAAGGTGCTGGATTTTGCGAATTCGCTCAGGGAGGGTGCGGACCCGAAACCGCAGCGCCGCAGCATGAGAGGGCTGTGCGCTGACCTCGGGGTTTCATCTCGGAAGAGGACATCGCCGAAGCGCGGCGCGAAGTGTGGAAGAGCTTCCCGCGAGACGACATCTGGTGGCCGCGCTGGTAGTCGACACCCACGCGGTCCTCTGGTACATTCTCGACGACCCGAGGCTTTCGGCGACTGCCGGCGGGGATGCGCGGCGCGAGCGCCATTCGCCTGGACAAGCTGCTGCCCCAGGTGGGGCTGGCCGAGTCGGTGTCCGACGCCACGCGGAAACTCAAGGCCGGCTCGGTCCAGATCGGGCCACCGGGATCTATCCTGGAACCTGGAAGGCAGCAGCGGTGAGCTGCTCGTTCGTGTCGGCAAGAATTGGGGCCGCGTCAGGTGGTAGTGTTAAGATAAAAGGGCCGAGGAAAATGCACCCGACAAGAAAAATCTTTCAATTATCGATCCGCGCCTCTCATTAGCCGAACCCAGTGGATCGCACGCCGCCTTTTTCATGCGATTCGGTGGGCCGAAGGAGCATACTTGACCAACACATCTGCTGAAGAGGCGGTGAAAGATTCCACCGTGGTGATTGATCGAGGGAACCACGCCAACACCGGAGTTGCGCTCTGAGCCCGCTGGGCCGCTTACAGGTAACCGGGTAAGAACACGATCCCGGCAGCTACCTGGAACTGGCCCCCAACTGCCGCAGCACCTCTACCGCGCGCTGGCGGATTTCCACGTCCGGCCCAGCCGCCGCCTTCCGCAAATACGGGATCGCGCCGTCGCGGTTGCCGGTGGCGGCCAGCGCCATGCCCAAGCCGAAACCCGCACGGACCGACTCGGGCCGCAGCCGCACTGCCTCACGATAGTGCGAAGCCGCCTCATGCGCCTGATTACGCGCCAGCAGCAGATCGCCCAACAATTCATGGGCGTCGGCAAAGGCGGGATCGGCGCGCAAACAGGCTTCGAGTTCCCGCTGCGCGTCGTCGTAACGGCCCACCCTCCCCAGCAGCATCGCATAGTTATAGCGCGTGCCGGCGCCGTCAGGCCGGAGTCGAAGCGCCCGGTCAAACTCCACTTGCGCCTCAGCCGGCCGCCCACCCGCCGCCAGCAGATTCGCCAGATTCCCGCGAGCATCGGCGTAGCTGGGCTTGATGCGGATCGCTTCGCGAAAAGAAGCTTCGGCGCGCGCGGCGTCGTTGGCGGCAAGACGAAGGATGCCGAGATTGTTGTGCGCCTCTGGCAACTCCGGGTCACGCTCGATCGACTTTCCCAACGCATGGAGCGCCTCCGCCGTTCGCCCCAGCGACCCGTATGCCAGCCCGAGTTCATGCCAGGTCAGCGCCCGTTCGGGGGCCAGAGCGATCGAGCGTTTGAGCGCCAGGACAGCCTCGGCATGGCGCGACAACCGCCGCAACGCCGTTCCCAGCCTTTGCCACCCCACCGCGGACGAAGGATCCCGCCGCACCACCTCGCGATACCACCCCACAGCCTTTGCCAACTGGCCATCGTTTTCCAGGGCCTCGGCCAACTCGAAGTACCATTCCGCCCGCCGCGGAGCATACTTCGCAATCGCTGCCGTGAATTGCGCGATGCCCGCCTTCAGGTTGCTCTTCTCCTTAACCTGCGCGACCGCCCGGTACAATTCGGCCTCCGGCGTACGCGGGAGCGCTGCCGGATAATAAGGCGCTACTTCGCCGCGATACGCGTCCTGTCGCTCCGCGCGCTCGGCCAGCAAGTCCCCCGCGAGCTTTCGGCGTTGAATGTAGTGATCCGTCACCGAAACATGAATCACGTCTTCCGTGCGCCGCTTCGGCATGTGGCACTCCACGCATCCGACCGGCGACACATGTGCGGCGGCACTGAGAGGCCCACTGTGACATTGGCGGCAAACGCCGTCATAATGCCGCACGGCCTCCGCGCCGCGAGGAACACTATGCGGATTGTGGCAGGTGGTGCACAGCATCTTGCCGGAACTCTTGACAAAACACGCCGACTGCCGCAAACGATAAACCGCGCTAACAATCTCGAACTTCTCCTCGCGGCCGGTACCTGGCGCATGGTCGAAGTTCAGAATGAAATCCGCCAAAGCCTCGCCGGGCCGAAAGGAAAACGGACCCCGTTCGTATCGCTGAATCGCATTGGGCAGCGGAAAGCTCGTCGTCTCCAGATGGCAAGCCATGCAGATCTCCATCTGGCGTTCGGCGTCGAGCCGTGCCGGATTCACAATCGCCCGGCGCACCAGATCGCGCGCCACGCCGGGGCGGCCCGCCAGGTCCACATGCCGCGCCCCCGAACCATGACACCGCTCGCAATCGATGCCCTCGGGCAGCGCGCCCGGATAAACCGACTCCGCCCATGGCTTCTCGTTCCGGGCAGGAATCTTCGGATAAGCGTTGTGGCAGAACATGCAGTCGTAGGTGATGGGCCGGCGAAAGTGGTCATGATCCGGCCGGTCGTAGCCCGGATTCATCGCCCAGTAGCCGCCCTTCTCCGCGTACCAGCCCAGAGGCAGCTCAATCAAGGTGTCCGCCGCGGTTCGATGCAGATAGGCGCGAGCATGATTGCCGGACCCCATCACATAGTCCACTCGCTTCTCCATCACGTTGATCTCGCGGCCGGAGTCCAACTGATGCCGCCGCTGAAAGTACTCTCCGCCGCGCACGAGCATGGTGAAGTAACTCTCCGAGGCCGCGTGATAAAAGGTACTCATGGGGATGGGTGTGTTTTCCGGCGAAGGTCTGGAGAAAGACCGTCCCATACCGGTGCGCCGGTACGAATCCCAAACTTCCTGGTGGCAGCCGGCGCACACCCGCGACCGGTCTGGCTGGGCGAATGCGGCACTCGCCCAAAGCGCCAGGAGTAACCGCGCTCGCGCTCCCATGCGTGGCCATCGTACCAAACGTCACGAAGCCTCGAAGTGTGATATGCTCACCTTGCGGGAGAAAGGGTGCCGTATAGGCCCCAATCCCTGGTGATGACTCTAGGCGGGGGGACTACGATGACTTCAGCTATCCGTACTGCTTTACGGACCACGAAGACCCGCGCGGCCTTGTTGCTGCTGACCGCCTCGGCTGCTCTGTGGGCACAGAGCGGCGCGGGCACCATACAAGGAACTGTGCAGGACGCCAGCTCCGCCGCCATCCCGAACTCCTCGGTGCAGGCCTTGAACCAGGCCACGGGTGTCTCGATTGAAACCACGTCGAACGAGAGCGGGTTCTACGCCCTCAAGGGCCTTTTCGCGGGAACCTACAAGGTCACGGTCAGCGCGTCCGGCATGAAGAAGTCGGAGTCGGTGATCACGCTGCAGAACGGCCAGGTCCTGGTGTTCCATCCGCAATTGACCGTCGGCGACGTCACCGAAAGCGTCACAGTCAGCGGCGAAACAATCCAACTCGCCACCTACGACAGCGGCACCGTCAACGCGCAGCTCGACGCCGCCCGCATCATGCAGCTCCCGCAGAACGGCCGCAGCGTGCTCGGCCTGGCGCAGAAAACGGTGCCCGGCCTGGAAGGCAACGGCACGCGCGCCAACGGCCTGATGCAGGAAGCCATGGAGTACTCGCAGGACGGCGCGCCCATGACCAACCGCAACTTCGGCGGCGAATCCAACTCCGCGCAGGCCACGCTGCCCGACCCCGACTCCGTGCAGGAAGCGCGCTTTGAAACGCTCAACTCGAGCGCCCAGTTCGCCACGCCCGCTACCGTGATTCTCACTACCAAGTCCGGCACCAACGAGTTTCATGGCACCATGTTTGAGACCGCGCGCAACAACTATTTCGGCATCGCGCGCGCCCGCCAGGATCCGGCGGACTTCTCGGCGCCGCCGCTGATCCGCAATGAGTTCGGCGCGTCCGTGGGCGGTCCGATCTGGATTCCCAGGCTCTACAACGGCCGCAACCGGTCGTTCTTTTTCGCCGCCTATGAGCGATTCTCGCTGCGCCAGAGCCGCCAGCAACTCATGCGAGTGCCAACGGTGGCCATGCGGAACGGCGACTTCAGCGGACTGGTGAACAACGCCGGCCTGCTGCAGCAATTGTACGATCCAAATTCCACGCAGAGCCGCGAGAACAACTACCTCCGCACGCCGTTCGCCAACAACCAGATTCCGCTGGCCCGCATGAGCCCGCTGGCCAGGACGCTCTATCCCGCCACGCCCCTGCCCACTTCCGCCGACAATCCGCTCGTCAACTTCAACCTGAACGGGCAGAACCCGACCCAGCAAACGGTGCCGAACTACACGGTTCGCCTCGATCACGTCTTCAATGAAAAGAACCGCGCCTACTTCCGCTTCACCGAGATCGACCAGCAACAGCAGGCGCTGCGCAATTATCCGTCGAACTCGCCCGCGAACGTCGCCAGCGCCGACCTGCCCGAGGGAGCCACCGGCTACCAGCGCATCCCGATCCAAACCATCAGCGGGGCGCTCGGCTACTCGAAGACCATTTCGCCCAGGTTCTTCTCGGAAACCATCCTCAGCATGCAGTGGCAGCGGATGTACGTCGAGGGCAACGAGGCCTCGCAGAAAAACTACGAACAGCAATTCGGTCTGCCCAACAACTTCGGTCAGATCGGATTTCCCGCCATTGGCGCCAACCTCCTGATGCCCTACGGCGGATCGCAGTGGAACTACGGCATGAGCCAGCGCCTCACCACGCTGGATGAGAACCTGAACCTGATCTGGGGCCGGCACCAGTTCGCCTTCGGCGGACGCATCCGCCACGAAAAGTTCGGCTACATGTCGGACAATTCGCCGGACCAGATTGCTTACACCAACCTCGCCACGGCGATCTACGACCCCACCACTGGAGCGAACTTCAATCCCAGGCCGAACACAGGCTACCAGGACGCCGACTTCTTCCTCGGCGCCGCTTCGAGCTTCAGCCAGAATCGCAATTCTCCCTTTAACAACTGCTCGCTGATCGAGTTCGATTCCTACCTTCAGGACAACTGGCGCGTCAGCCAGCGGCTCACCCTCAACCTCGGGGTTCGTTGGGAAGCGCACTCGGCGCCGCGCGCCGCTAACGATTACCTGGTGACGTTCGACCCCATCCACAACGCGCTGGCGCTGCCTCGCCCGCTGGACTACTACGTAAAAGAGGGCCTGACTCACGAGGCCCTGATCACCAATCTTCGCAACCTCGGCGTGAAGTTCATGAATATGCAGGAGGCCGGCCTGCCTTCGCGCGGCTTCTATGGCAGCAATGCCAACATCATGCCGCGCCTCGGCTTCGCTTACATGCCGCCGTTCGGCCGCAAGGGCACGGTCATCCGCGGCGGCTATGGCACTTATATCTATCCCGTGCCCGTCCGCAACTCCATCCGCTACCTGACAGCGGGCTATCCCTTCACCGCCAGCTATTCGCAGAGCTACACTTCCGCGGCGCAGTCCCCGGACGGTCTGCCCAACTTCCTGCTGCGCAACCCGCTGACGGTGGTTACCGGCGTCAACAGCCGCGGCGTGGTGAACAGCAATTCCACCGACGCGCTGCTGCCCGGTATCTCCGCCGGCACCAGGGCGAGCGCCGATTATCCTCCGGCACGCGTGCAAGAAGCGAGCTTTACCATCGAGCAGCCGTTCGGCGACGGCTCTGTGTTCCGCGCCTCGTACGTCTTCACGCACGGCGAGAACCTCGACCAGAACTATCTGATTAACGAAGCTCCTTCGACCTATGTGTGGCAGGTGACGACCGGCACGGCGCTGCCGACGGGAAGGTTCGCCGGCGTGGCCACCCGCCCTTACGATCAGCGCACCTGGGGCGGTATTACGCAATCGTCCAAGTTCGGCTTCTCGAACGACAGCGCTCTCCAGTTCAACTATCAACGTCCGTTTCGCAAAGGCATCGGCTACCAGGTCTTTTACGTCTACTCGCGGGCCTTCCGCGTGGGCGGCAACACCTTCCGCGACAATGTTCTCTATCCGGCCGCCATCTTCGCGCCTGGCGTGATTCCCCAGGGCATGGACGTGGGCACACTGCTGAAGCCAAGCCGCGAATTCAACCGCTGGCAGAACTACCGCCCGGACACGGCGATTCCGCTGCACCGCGTCACCTTCAACGGCATCGTGGATGTGCCGTTCGGCAAGGGCCGGCGCTTCTTGAAGAGCAGCAGCCGGCTCCTCGACGCCATTATCGGCGGCTATCAGATGGCCTACGTCGGCACCGTGGTGTCGCAGTCCTTCCAGGTGACCAACACCAACTGGGGCGCCACCAGCCCGATCACGCTCTACAAGGACCGCTCGCGGGTGACCGATTGCCGTTCGGGCGTCTGCCGCGACGCTTATTTGTGGTTCAACGGCTACTTGCCGCCTACGGTGATCAACACGGCCAGCCGCGGCGTGCAGGGCGTTCCGTCGAACTACCAGCCCTATCTGGCGCCGATCAACAACACGCCCGGCCAGCCGAACTTCGGCAACAACAACGTGGCGGTCCGGCTGAATAACGGCCAGCAAGTCACCACCCCGTACTCGCCCGGTCCGGCCGGCGCCAACCCGTTTAACGCAATGGTGCTGCAAGGGCCTAAGAACATCCAGGCCGACATCTCGCTCTACAAGGAGTTCTCCATCACCGAGCGCGTCCGGCTGCGGTTCAACATCGACGCTTTCAACGCCTTCAACATCCAGGGGCTCAACAGCCCCAGCGCCACAGACGGCATCATGCAACTCCAGACCTCCTACTGGACGCCGCGGCAGATCCAGTTCACGGGACGTCTTTCGTTCTGATATTGAGCGCCCGGTCAAGGCGGAGACGAGACTTTGGGTCTTCTTCGAGAGGCAGTGCGGGTCACAGCCCGGCCGCGTGTACGATCTGTGTGCGATAAACCCGGCAGTCCTGAATATTGAGTGTTTTCGGAGCTTCGTTCAGCGTATTGAGGAAGCTCAACGATACATTGGTTGAGGTGGCGCCCATCGCGAGCAACGAAATCGTCGGCGGGCGATTGACGGAGGTCCTTTCATTCCGCCACCTACGGCGTGAGATGGGGGTGCTCTCCGAACGCATTGGCGTGCCCAATTCCATTGTCGGCGATCAGGAGCGCTGGAAGGCGTTCGTCGCTCGCCTCATCGAGATCATACGCGACTGCCCCCTTGAGGTAGGGGACACGGACAGCATGTCTCGCCGAGCACGAGCGCTGTACGAGACGATCAATGCAAATCCCGTCAAGCAAGGCTGCTGGGTCGTTGGTGTGGCCGTGGTCGCAGCGGACTATAGCCAGTTCTCGAAGGGAGGCAAGAACGAGATATGCCTTCAAATATTAACGAGCGACACCACGCGGATCGTGGTCCCGATGACCGCGCAGGAGGTCTTCGGGCCGGCGTCGGAAGTGAAGCAACCAGGCTGACTCATTGCCCATGCCTTTCGAAATCGCCGCGAAAAAACTAGAGCAGACCGTGTCTGCACTCCACTTCGCCAATGACGGCGACCCGCATGAGCGGGAGTACTGGCCGGTCTTGAAGGAGCGCTTTCCCAACTGCGAGCGCTTCTGGCAGCGGCTTGTTGTTCCGATGACAACGCGAATTGAGCACGCACTTGGTGAGCCCGGACGGGACCGACGCCGTGAGGACATCGCGGAAGATGCGTGGACCGTGAGCTACCTGAACTACTCGCTCTTCCTGCACATGACCGCCGCCTACGACCACCTGCCCGTTCCGTTCAATTCCTCGTTTGGAGACTTCTACTCTCATCTCGGTTCCGCCTGCGACCTGGCCGAAGATTTCCTCATGGGCGTCTACTTCATTGTCTCCGAGTGTGAGGGGCGCAAGATCGAGGTCCTCCAAACGCTTCCGAGAGATGAGTTCCTCAAACTCGCCGGCGATTGGTACGACAAGCACTACGCCAAGCTCTATGAGCACTATCTGAAGTTCGGAAAAGGGAAACCACCGATCAAGCTGCCGGGGCGCGCAAGCGTGATCGACGAATACCGCAAGAGAGACGACGCCTGGAAACGGTACCAGAGTTTCTCACAGAAGATCCGGGAGTACCGAAATGTGATCGTCCACGACGTTGCGATGGGCAACGTGTTGGTAGGCAAAGTACACATGGTGCCCCGAAAAGAGTGCATCCAGGATTACCGCTCCCTACGGGCGGTTCAGGAGGCCGCCCAAGATGTGACGCGCCTCAAGAAGGGCTTCATTCTGCGCGAGGAACAGATGACGAACGACATGCAAGAGCTTCAACAGCTCTTCAATGCGCTCTGGGAAAAGCCCATCGCCGATCTGACGAGATTGCTCTACGAGGAGAGGAATCCCATCTTGCTCTCCAAATACAATCTGCATCTGACTGCGTAAACCCATTGTCCCTCCCCAGGCAACGGCTTGCGGGAAGCCCTCGAACTGCTATGCTGAACGTCGGCAGGAACGCGTAAACATTCAGCGCTATGGCCAAGGAAGCAACATGCTGGGGTATCCACGCCGGGAATCGCTCTCGGCTGGAACCGGTTCGGAAACCTGGCGGAACTGAAGACTCGGGAAGACTTCAAGAAGAAGTACGAGCAGGTCTACCCGGAAGCAAAACCGGGCGCGATTCCGGTGAATGCCGGGCAGCTCTACCGCTTCTTGCATGAACTTCAGGTCGGCGACGTGGTGATCTTCCCCCTCAAGCGCACGGCGGACATTTGGTTTGGCCGCGTCACGGGAGCGTACCGGTACGACTCCAAACTCGACCCCGGCTACCCACACCTGCGCAGTGTCGAATGGGTCAGCAAACACCCCCGAACGAAATTCTCCCAGGGCGCGCTCTACGAGATCGGCTCGGCCATGAGTTTCTTCCAGGTGAAGAACTTCGCGGACGAGTTCCTCGCCGCGCTCGAAGGGAAGGACTTCCAAGGGATAACGACCGAGGAGGAGGAAGAGGCGATCGCACTGGTTGCGGACGATATCGAGCGGCAGTCCCACGACTTCGTGCTCAAGCAGATCAGTCAGAAGCTGAAGGGTCACGGCTTGGCCGAATTCGTCGGGCATCTCCTGACGCTCATGGGGTACAAGACGAAGGTAAGCCCGCCGGGGCCAGACCGCGGGATTGATGTCGTCGCCCACAAAGACGACCTGGGCGTCGAGGCGCCCACGATTCTCGTGCAAGTCAAAAGCAGCGACGGCGAGGTCAATGAAGCCGCCGTGTCCGAGCTCTACGGGAAAGTGACCGACAAGGACTTCGGCCTTTTCATTGCCCTGGGTGGTTTCAATCGCCGGGCACGCGATTTCGGGTTCAGCAAACGGAACCTCAAGCTCATCGACGGTGATGAGCTCGTGGAGCTGGTGTACAAGTACTACGACCAGCTCGACGGCAAATACAAAGGCATCATTCCGCTGCGCCGCGTCTTCATCCCGGAGACCCTGGCCGAGTGACGGCCCAAAGCCCACGAGGAGGGCATCAATGAGCCACGAAGGAATCAAGCGCCCCGTTCAACGAATGGCAGTGAAGGACATAAAGACCGAGGAAGGCTCCGAAGACCTCCTGCAGTCGCCCGCCATGCAGCCCTATGTCAGGCTCGCCCTCGCAACGGTCAAGGGCGAGAGCGCGGAGCCGGCACTTGCCGAGATAGCCGCGCTCCCGCTTGAGAAGCGTTACGTTTGGCGTATCGCCTCGGCTCTCAAGTGGGCATTCGCCGACTTCGACACGCTCAACGTGACCGCCGACCGCGACACGCTGGCCCCGGAAGAAAAAGAGAAGCTCACCGACCTTCTCAAGCTCCGTCCCATCCAGTTCTGCCTCTTTCTCACGGCGCTCTTCGGTGAAGACATCATGCAACAGGCGATGGCTTCAGCCATTGCCGCCGCCCGAGAGGTTGTACTGTAGGCACACCACAAAAAAAGTTGTCTCCATAGTCTAGTCTATACAGTCTCTCCCGTCTCGCGCGCCCACCGGGGAGCCGCAACCAACTCAGGAACCATCCCTACAGAAGAGGCGTAACGTTTTCCAATGTTTCGTGACGACAGAAAGGGCCGACCATGATGCCGGTCAGTGGTCCGGAAGGCCCTTTGGCGGTAGCGTGCTCTTTCAACAGCTTTTTCAAGCGCTTCTGGTGGGCGACGAGGCGGGGTTCGAGAGCCAGCTAGCCGCGGTGGGCACCCATATCAATATCGCTGACCAGTCGGGCAAGACCATCCTGATGCTGTCAGTGGCTTTTGATAAATAGCTATATATCTTAACCATATATACTAACAGGATATACGAGTCTCCGCCCTCCTCCAACCCTGTCCCCCGGCTGCGCTACCAACCCGGACCGCCCCAGCCGCTCAACGACGCATCATCGACGGCCACAACCGCTACCTCGCCGGCCTCGAAGCAGGCGTCGAGCCGCGCTTTACCGACTGCCAGGGCCTGGCCACCGGCATTTCAACGAGTCCCAGCGGGCCTTAGTCGCAGCTACGCTGGCTAAGTTATAGACAGCGCAAGGGTTGGACTCCGCTGCAAATTTGCAGCGGAAATGTCATCCGCATCGTGAGGCCTTGCTGCCTCCTCACCGCCCCAGGTGCTTCCGCAGGAACTCAAACGTCGCCGTGGGGTGATGGCGATGGATCCCGAGGTGAAGAGCCGGATGGACGCGCTGGGCCGGCAGCCGGGGTTCTGAGGAGACAGGAGACAGCAAGGCCTCACGGTACGGCTGACAGCATGCTGTTGATGTAGGCGTTGAGCATGCGGCCAATCTCGTCAAGGCAATCAGCTCATCGGTCTTTCCGTAGCCGAGGTCTTTGGCAAGAATCAACAAGAATCAAATAGTAGCGGCTTTCCTCGAGGGATCCTTGCGCGACCTTCATGAGTCTTGCCTTGTCGGGCTTGCTGCGCTTCTTAAACCCCTCGGCGATGTTGGCAGGAATCGAAACCGCCGCTTTCCGCATTTGGCTTGACAATCCATAAACCTCGTGCCTGGGAAAGTCAGCCGTGAGCCGGTAGACGGCCAGCACAAACCCGTGAGCCTTCCGCCACACAAGCAGGTCCTCGAAGGTCTGCGCTGCCATCCTGTCTCCTGTCTCCTGTCGCCAGTCTCCTGTCTCCAGTCTCCTGCCTCCTGTCTCCTGCCCCTCACCGCCCCAGGTGCTTCCGTAAGAACTCAAACGTCCCCACGCCGTGGATGGTGTGGGGGCCTGGGAAGAACTCGATGGCGGCGCGGTCGGGCAGGCCTTCGGGGCGCGCCAGAACTGACCCGCCTCTGCTTTCCAAAAATGACCCAGGCGGCCTGTAGCTGAGGCCACGGCCATACCGGCCAGGGATGGTGGGCGCCCGCCAGATTCCAACTGCGGTTTCAG
>Ga0247727_10005013_pt1 | contig 27356 bp, 20 predicted proteins | sample WisWelCaveWW1625_FD_202498 | JGI IMG/M metagenome (GOLD analysis project Ga0247727, IMG submission 202498) | Biofilm microbial communities from Wishing Well Cave, Virginia, United States - WW16-25 | ecosystem: Environmental > Aquatic > Deep subsurface > Groundwater > Cave microbial mat | place...
AGGACGAAGAAGGTCTGCCTCTCGACGCCTGGCTGAGAGTCCACACGCGCGCCGGGGGGAGAATCATCAAAGTCTGTCACGAGTCGAAAACCATTCGCGGCACGCACGCCGAATGGGAGACGTGGACGAAGATGAAATTCCCGCAAAGCGGACGATACGTCATCCCCAGCGCGCTCGACCCGATTGAGATGAATATTGAAAAAGACGAGGGCGTTTACATCGAGCCGAATGTATGGATGGCGCATGAGGTTGGATAACGCAGCCAGAGGATTAGGAGAATTTATGCCTTATGATTTCATCAAACCAATTCATTGGCTGGCGCCGATTCTGGGGCTCTTCCTCTTTGCCTGCCAGCCAACCGCTTCCTCCAACGTCAACATCATTGACAATGATCGCATCCTCACGCTTCAAACGGACGAGCGTGTCCCAGCTGCGATTCTCACTCAAGCGGGGATAACCCTCAACCCGAACGACCGTCTGCTCCTCAACGGACTGCCCGTTCAACCCGAATTACCAATTACCAATTACCCTGTCATCCTCCAACTCCGCCGCGCAATTCCATTGACCATCATTTCACCAGATGGACGGCGGCAAATTCAATCCTCCGCGTTCACAGTTGGGGAAGCCTTGCAAGAGGCGGGAATGCAACTTCATGCAAGCGACAAAATTGATCCGCCCGTCAACTCTCCAATCTCTAATTCTCTAATCTCCATTACTCCCTCCCGTGAACTCACCATCATCGTAGACGGAAAACAATTGCAAATCCAATCCTCCGCGACGAGCGTTGGCTCGGCATTGGCTGAGGCTGGGATTCCGCTCATTGGATTGGATTACAGCCTCCCATCAGAAAGTGAAGCGGTCCCATCGGATGGAAATATCAGAGTCGTGCGTGTCAGCGAGTCTGTGATCCTCGCGCAGAAGCCCATCCCATTTGAAAGCGAGTTGGTCGCCTCGGCGGATGTGCCGCTGGATCAAACGCAAATTTTGCAACCCGGCGAAAACGGCTTGAGCGTGCAACGCATCCGTATTCGATATGAAGATGGAAATGAAATCTCGCGTGCGACCGAAAATGAAACGGTTGTGCGCCCGCCAAAGACGCGCACGCTCGGATACGGCACGAAGATCGAGATCAAAACTGCGGTGGTGGACGGCGTGACGATTGAATACTGGCGCGCCGTGCAAATGTACGCCACGTCCTATTCGCCCTGCCGTTCGGGAACTGTGGAATGTCACGGAGGCACGTCGAGCGGAAAGAAACTCGCGAAAGGCATGGTTGGTCTTCGATACAGTTGGTATCTGGCGCTGGGCGGGCAGCCTTTGTATATTCCCGGTTATGGGTTTGCCGCCGTCGAGGATGTCTGCGGCGGATGTGTGGGCAAGCCGTGGATCGATCTCGGTTACAGCGACAATGACTGGGAGCATTGGAGTTCGTGGGTCACGGTATATTTTCTCACGCCGGTTCCGGCGAACGTTATTTATGTGTTGGAGTGATGAAGCGGTATCACGCGTCGAACGTCTCCCGAAACGCGCTGACTATTTCCTCCTTCACGCGTTCCATCGAGGGCGGACTCGCGAACAAATCCGCGAGCGAAACAACCGGCTCGTCCTGCAAGCCGCAGGCGATGATCCCATCCCAATACTCCATGTTTGGATTCACGTTCAACGCAAAGCCGTGACGCGACACCCCGCGCACATCCACCTTGACTCCGATCGCGGCGATCTTGGCGGGCTTTTTGCGATCTTCAGGTGAACAGCGCGGGCATCTTGAATGTACGTCGGCTTGAATCCAGACTCCGGTCAAGCCTGCGCGTTGACCGGCAACCAATCCAAGCCGCGCCAACGCCGTGATAAGCGCCTTCTCCAAATTACGGACATAACCGACGTAATCGGCGTCGGGGATTCTTAGACTCGACTCAGACCTGTCAGGCGATGCACTGAGCTTGTCGAAGTGTCTCATCATGTCGTGAGTCGGTCTTGATGCGTGCGCGGACATGGGCTCTAATGTGGACGGCTCTCGCGGAGACATGTCAGGTCTTAACGGTCGTAAAGGTATCAACGGATACCCCACCAATTGCCCAGGTCCGTGATAGGTGACATCGCCGCCGCGATCCACCCAATGGATCGCGATCCCCTTCGCCTTCAATTGCGCTTCGCCCCATAACAAATTCTCCTGCTTCCCGCGCCGACCAAACGTGTAGACGTGAGGATGTTCGAGTAATAAAAGAGTCGGCGGACGTCTCCCCTCTGCAATTTCAACCGCGTATTGATCCTGCAACTTCCACGCGGTCTCGTATTCGATCAAGCCAAGATCGAGAACCTCCAATTTCATTTGTTGGATTCCAGCCATCTCTCCCACACTCCCAAACCATCGTACGCGGCATATTTGTACGCGTCCGCCAGCGTGGGGAAGTTATAGACTGCATCAATAAACGCGTGGATCGAACCGTCCGCCATCATCACGTGCGAGGCGATGTGGATCAACTCCGAAGCCTGCTCGCCGATGATGTGCGCGCCGAGCAGTTTTTTATCCTGCGGCGAGAAGATGAGTTTGATCATCCCGCTCATATCGCCGATGATTTGCCCGCGCGGGTTGTGTTCATAGAAACTGCGTCCAATCAGGTGCGGAATGCCTTTATCCCGACATTCATCCTCCGTGAGTCCCACCATCGAAATTTCGGGAATGGAATAAACTGCCAGCGGCAAAACGTTCGACATACGCTCCTTGTATTCAAGATCGAACGCATGCACCATTGCGACTCTTGCCTGCTCCATCGAAGTGGACGCCAGCGCCGGAAAGCCGATCACGTCGCCCGCGGCGTAAATATTGGACACGCTTGTTTGATATTTTTCATTGACCTTGATGAGACCGCGGTTGCCCATTTCCACGCCGATCCGTTCAAGCCCAAGCCCGTCCACGTTGCTCTGCCTGCCCGAAGCGATCAGCGCATTTTCGAATTCCAGCGCGGTCTGTTTATCCAGCGTCAATTGGACGCGGGTATCGCGCCTCTCGATGGACGTCACCCGATGTCCCAGTTTGAATTGCAAGCCCAGTGCTGTGAGATGCTCCTGCAAACGGCGGATCATCTCATAATCCACAAAGGGCAGGACGCGTTCCTTCGGTTCGATCAACGTCACCTGCACGCCGAGCGCCGCAAATATGGAGGCGTACTCGGTGCCGATCACGCCCGCGCCCACCACCGCCATCGTTTTGGGAATGTGATTCATACGCAGGATCGTATCGGAATCGTGGATCAATTCCCCGTCGAAAGGAATCTCCGGCGGATGATACGGCGACGATCCGGTTGCAATCAGGATGAAGTCGCCGCTGATCTCTTTTTCGCCTTCAGCGGAAGTTACGCGCACGGTATGCGCGTCCTCAAAGGAGGCGGCGCCGCGTATCAGTTCAATATGGTGACGCTCGAGGTTATGCCCGATGATGCGCCGCTCTTTTTCCACCACCACATGTTCGCGGTACATGAAATCTTTTACCGAGAGATCGTCCTTCAGCGAATAATCAATGCCATATAACCCGCGCTGTCGCAAACCGGAAAAATACAACGCCGCCTCGCGCAAGGTCTTTGACGGGACTGTTCCCGTATTGATCCCCGCGCCGCCCACGTGCTCGGCTCTTTCGATGACCGCCACCCTTTTGCCGAAATACGCCGCCTGCGCCGCGCCCTTCTCCCCTGCCGGTCCCGAACCGATCACGATCAAATCGTAACGTTCCATGTTGCCTCTCACTTATGAGTAACGCCCTGTTGCGCGGAGCGTGTTCCGTTTGCTTTATCCAAACACCCGACGATACAAGTCTGATTCTAACAAATGATTCGGGTCGCAGCGTTGCTTTAGTCGCTTAAACTTTGCGATCGTTTCATCGCCTAAAAACCTGCGCGCGCTCGCCGCCGAAGTCTCGCTGTTTTTGGCGAAATAGAATCTGCCGCCGCCATTCAGAACAATGCGATCAAATTCCTGCAACATCGCGCCCAGCCTCCTGCGGTTTCGATCTGTCACCTTAAAATCCAGCGCCAGCGAGAAACCGTCCACGCCGTGCGTCAACAAAAATTTATCCGGGCGGTGACGCTTGGTCACGCCCAGGTACGAGGGCAAACCATTGCGATGCGACAGTTGAATGATCTCGCGCCACGCGTCTTCGACGGTCTCCTTCGGCAGGAACGATTGATATTGGATCAAGCCGCCGCGCCCGAATGAACGCTCCCAATTCGGCACATAATCCAGCAGGAAATGAAACGCGGCATGAGACTGTCGAAACGTATGCGCGCGCAGAGCGGAAACATATCTGCCCATGTTCACGAACCGCATCCCAAAATTATTCATCACAGGCTTCATGAAATAATGCAGGCCGGATTTCGGTACAACGCCAAAAAACCGATCGGGCAAATGCTGAAATGAAAGTTGCAAGGTCTTTTGCGCGTCCGGGTCTTCGCCCTCCTTCAATTGCCGCGCGCCGTGGATCTGCCCGCGTCCCAAACTTTTTCCGCCCGCGATTGCATCCAGCCAGCCAACGGTGTAATCGTGATCGGGCGCGTGTTCGAGCAGTCCGTTTAATTGTCGGCGCAGATCAGGCACATGCCACGCGTCCACAGAAATAAGTCCTGAATGGATGCGTTTCATCTTTAGCGTGATGGACGTGAAGACTCCCAGCATCCCAAGTCCGCTGATCAGCGCGTAAAACAAATCCGCGTTCTTTGTGGGCGAACATGTCACCAGCGCGCCGGTCGGAAGCGTCGCTGTAAATTCGACGACATGCTCTCCAATGGGACCGACCTGAAAATTATTTTTGCCGTGAACGTTCGCGGCGAGGCATCCGCCCAATGTAGTCTTCATCGTGCCGGAGACGACGGGTGGCCACCAGCCGTCCGGTTCGACGCGTTGCCACAACTGCTCCAGCGTGACGCCGGACTCGCATCGCACTACGCCTGAGGCTGGATCCCATTCTTGGATCTGATTCAGCCCCGACATATCCATCACGATGCCGCCGCCGTTCAGCGACGCGTCGTTATAACTAATGCCCGCGCCGCGCGCCGTGACTTTCAACCCGAGTCTCTTCGCGAGTTGAAATACTTCGTAAATATCCTCCGTTGTTTTGACGGGGATGCGATAGCATGAGGCTTTGAGCGAATGTCCAAAGTTTTCGAGTTGGGAAAAATAACGATTGAGGTTTGACTGCATGATGAGCGGAAATAAGAGAATTGGAGGATTGGAGAATTCTCTACTTCTCCAATCCTCTGTAGATCAAAACGACAACTTTCTGAATATCACCGACGGCGTATGCTGAATCGCCAGCATGATCCACCTCCAGATGGAGGCGGTGTAGATCGCCTGTTTGCGCTTCTTCATGGCTTTGAGGATATCGTCCGCGGCTTTGGAGGGTTCAATTGCAAACGGAGTCGCGCCCAGCGCGGCTTTTAGCATTTCGGTTTTGAGGAAGCCCGGCTTGACGGTAAGCACATTCACGCCATGACGCGTGAGGCGATTGCGTAACGCTTCGAGATATGTGGTCAATCCGGCTTTCGATGTGTTGTAACCGGGGTTGCCCACACGCCCGCGATCGCCCGCCACCGATGAGATGCCGACGATTTGTCCCGCCTTTGCGGATTGGAACATCTCGCTGATCGGATGCAGCCACGCCAGCGCGCCGATGAGATTCACTGCGATCATTTTGCGATCGTTCTCGAAGTTGAATTTGTCAATGCCGCCGGGCGGATAGTTGACTCCCGCTACAAAGACAACCAAATCCAACCCGCCGAGGTCGGAAACAATCTTGCGAAGGAGAGTTGGCGTTTTTTCGTATTCGGCAACATCGTGGACATAAGCAAGCGCCCGTTTCTCGTTTACAGATGAATTGATCTCATTGCACAACGCTTCGAGTTTGTCTTTGCGGCGCGCGAGCAATGCCAGCGAATAGCCTTCACGCGCGAGTTTGCGCGCCAGTTCCGCGCCGAGTCCGTCCGAGGCGCCGATGACGAGTCCGCGTCGGCGTGGAGTCAGCGGGGTTGCAGGAGCAGGCTTACCCTGAGTCGGATCGAAAAGGGGCGAGTCCCCGGATGGGGCGATGTCTGTCACATTATCCTCCAGATATAGGGGCTTTCATTGTAGCATATCAGCCAGCCATAGTTGTAACGGGCATGTAATAGTTCTCACAACGCACACGATTATAATGACTCCAATGCAACCCCAAATTTTGGGACGAAAATTCCTCCCGATCTTTATACAAAGCGCGATGAAACGCCGCTCCGGTAGATTCAAAGAATGGCTGAAACTCGATTAAAAATCCTAGCGCTGGCTCGGCGCGCCCTCGAAGAACAAGGCGGGTCTCCCACAGAACGCGAACACCTTTTGAAACTGTTGGATATTCTCTCCGCTTCGATTGAAAAATTTTCACCCGAACATTCGAACGGCGCCGGCACGGCGCATCTCGTCCAGGGACTCTTCGATAACCGCGCCCTGCTCGCCATGCTCAAACAACAAAGCGACGAAATGGACGCGCTCAAGAAACTGAGCGTGCATCTCACTTCGAGCCTCGACCTGCCCGACGTGCTGGACGCGGTCGTCGCTGAAGCCATGCGGCTGATCCCGAACGCGCGCGACGCGCACATCTTCCTCTACAAAAATAGAAAATTGACCTTCGGCGCGGCCCTGGACGCGGAAGGCAACCGCAACAAAGGCTGGGTGAAGCCTCGACTGAACGGTTTAACTTATACAGTGGCGCGCGCCGGACAGGCGATCATCGTCGAAGACATGAAAAACCATCCGCTGTTTACCAATGGCTCCCCGGATTGGGCCGGCTCGATCATCGGCATTCCGCTCAAAGCAGGCGATACGATTATGGGCGTGATGAATTTGGCGCGCACCATTACTGGCAGTTTTTCCGATTCAGAATTACAACTGCTCAAGATGCTTTCCGAACAAGCCGCGATTGCCGTCTCGAACGCCAGCCTGCATCAGATGATCAGCCGGCAGGCTTACAGCGACACGTTGACCGGACTCCCCAACCGCCGCGCCCTGGATGAAAGGCTCGAGGAGGAGGTCATGTCGGCGCGCAAGAATAATTACTCTTTTGCCGTCGTTATGATGGACCTGGACGGATTCAAAGACGTGAACGACACCTACGGTCATCCGGTCGGCGACGATGTGTTGAGGCTGGTCTTTGGCAACATGGCGCGCGGCGTCCGCAACACGGACTTTCTGGCGCGCTACGGCGGCGACGAGCTGACGTTGATCCTGAGTCAATCCGATATGTCGTCCTCACAGATCGTCGCCGAGAAAATCACCGAGGGGATGAAGAAGATCAAGTTCAAACTGCCCGACGGCAAAAAACTCAAACTGGGAATCTCCGGCGGCATCGCCATCTTCCCCGTCAATGCCCGCAACGGGCCCGACCTCCTGCGCGCGGCCGACGCGGCCTTGTACAAAGCCAAGAAATACGAGCGCGGCACGTTCCAAGTCGCGCGCGGCATCACCGGTCCGCTGGCGACGCATAATATTGTGGGGGAATGATGTTTGGAATAAGTGTTGGGGTTATAATTTCGATATAAGCGCTCAAGTAAACAGGTACACAAGTAAATATCGCCATGGCGTCACGCGCCGCACGTGTGTACTTGTCTACTTGTATACCTGTGTACGTGTCTTACGAATCCACCCACCCTGGAGGTTCCTCCCATGCACCGCAAAATCAAAATCATCCTCAACCCCATGGCGGATATGGGCAACGCCTGGCGCGTGGCGCGCGACCTGCGCTCGATCACCGAAGAACACGGCGGCATTGACTGGAGCGGCACGGTCTATCCGGGTCACGCCATTGAACTTGCAAAACAAGCGGAAGGCTACGATAGGGTGATCGCCATGGGCGGGGATGGAACCGTGCATGAAGCGATGAACGGGCTCATGCAAATCCCTGAAAACAAACGTCCCATTCTCGGCGTTGTCCCCGTCGGTTCGGGCAACGATTTCGCGCACGGCATTAATGCTTCCACGACTCCAACCACAGCCCTCAAACGCGCCATCAACGGAGAACCGTCCACGGTTGATCTCGGCGTAATGACCGACGAACGCGGGCGCAGAGAATATTTCGATAACACGCTCGGCATCGGCTTCGGCGCGACAGTAACGATTCGCTCGCACCGCCTCCCCCTCCTGCGCGGCTTCCTCATGTACCTCACCGCCGTAATGCAAACCATCATTATTGATCATAACCCCATCACGATGCAAATTGAAACAGACGATGAAAAATGGGAACAGAAAGTAATTTATCTCGTGCTGTGCAACGGTCCGCGCGAAGGCGGCGGCTTTCTCATTGCGCCCGACGCGAAAATTGACGACGGCATTTTCCACTATGCCATGATTACCAACGTCAGCCGTCCGATGATGTTCCGCATCGTCCCCGAAGTGATGAAAGGTACGCATGGTCGCTTCAAGCAGGTGAAAATGGGGACGTGCAAAAAATTCACCCTCAGCGCCGACCGTCCGCTGTACATCCATGCCGACGGGGAAATCTTTTCCGGTCCAGGCACGGATCTTAGGAAAGTTTCGTTTGAGATTCTTCCGAATGCGTTGCGCGTGGTGAGAGGGTAGACAGGCACGCACGTATACACGTAGACAAGTAGACAAGTACACAAGTAGACAGGTACACAGGTAAAATATACACACCTGTGTACCTGTTTCCGTATTTACCTGTTTACTTTTACCCGCCCCATGCCCGACCTCATCCACTCCCTCCTCAAACAAGACCTCGGACACCTCCGCATCGTCGCGGAATTTTGGGGACTCGAACTGGAGTCTGCGGATGTGGACTCGGCGCGCGACGAACTTTCCGCTTCGCTCCTCGACTTGAACCTGCTCGCTGAACTCATGGACTCGCTCTCCCCCCAAGCCGACTCTGCCATCGCCGACCTCGTCAACTCCGGCGGGCGAATCGCGTGGGCGACCTTCACGCGCAAATACGGCGACATCCGCGAGATGGGACCGGGCAAACGCGACCGCGAACGTCCGCATCTCAAACCATCGTCAACGGCGGAGATTCTTTTCTATCGCGGCTTACTGGCTCGTGCATTCTTTGAAACCGATAAAGGCTCGCAGGAGTTTGCCTACATCCCCGATGATTTGTTGGAACTGATCCAGACGAAAGAGGAAAGAGGAAAGAATACGGAAGATGTGTTTGTTGACTCCGAGCCTCTCGGTAGACCCGCATCGCCGAAAGAAAAGGGAAAAGAGATTCTCGCGGACGATTCCATTTTGGACGATGCGACCACCATGCTCGCCGCCTTGCGTATGGGTAGGTCAAATTGGTTGCAAAGCATCCCTGAGGGACAATTTGACCTACGGCTCTTCCATCTACTTACATCAGCAAAACTTATATCCCCCTCTCCCACGGGGAGAGGGGTTAGGGGTGAGGGAGAAATCAACGCCGAAGCCGTAAAACAATTTCTCGAATCCCCGCGCGCGGACGCGTTGAAGACGCTGACCGACGCATGGACGGAAAGTATCGCCTTCAACGAACTGAAACTCATGCCCGGCATCGTGTGTGAAGGCGAATGGACGAACCAGCCGCAAGAGACGCGCGAATTCCTGTTGAACCTGCTCGACGCGCTTCCCGAAGGCAAATGGTGGAGTCTTAATTCATTCATCCGCGACATCAAACAAAAATACGCGGACTTTCAACGTCCCGCTGGCGATTATGATTCATGGTTCATCAAACGCGAATCGGACGGCGTGTACCTGCGCGGCTTCTCCTATTGGGATCAGGTGGACGGCGCGCTGATCAAGTTTTTCATCACGGATATTCTGCATTGGCTGGGGGAGGTGGATTTATCCATCGCGGAGGGGGCGGCAGAACCCACTTCTTTCCGTCTTTCTTCTTTCGAATCGAGGAAAGAGGAAAGCGATGCCCTGAGCCTGTCGAAGGGAGGAAAGATTGCGGTTGCATCGAATGGGAAGATCGGCGTTGAACGAACTGCCCCGCGCGTGATTCGCTATCAACTCGCTCGTTTCTGTGAATGGGAAGATGATGGTCGAGTAGTGGCGCGAGGCGCGCCACGTACCGAGACCAAGAACGATGAATTCAAATATCACATCACCGCGCAATCGTTGAAACATGCCAAAGAGCAGGGATTGAAAGCGGAACAATTGTTGGCCCTGCTGGTAAAACACACCAACAACAAAGTCCCGCCGCCGCTGGTCAAAGCCCTCAAACGCTGGGAAGCGAACGGGACCGAGGCGCGAGTGGAGAGTCAGATCGTTTTACGAGTCAGCAGGCCCGAGGTGTTGGAAGAGATGCGAAAGTCAAAGGCGGGGAAATTTTTGGGCGAAGTATTAAGTCCAACGGCAGTCATCGTCAAAAGCGGAGCCGTTCAAAACGTAATGGACGCGCTGGCAGAGTTGGGTTTGTTGGCGGAAGATGGAAGTTCAAGGATGAATGATGAAGGATAAAGGATGAAGGCTTGCGTTAAGTACAATCGAAACGATGAAAGCCCAAATTCTCCAATCCTCTAATCCCAACCGAACGTTATCGGGAGCATGGACTACTACCCGCCCAACGCCGTAACGACCATCTTGTTGAGATCAAGCGACTTGCCGCGTTCGAGTCCCGCATCGAGATCGTCCGCGCGGACTTTTTTCATATCGTCAAGGATGATTTGAATATCGCGGCGCGTGTCGCTGTTGGTATCGGGGTGATACATACACAAGCCCAGCGCTTCGAGCGCCTGCGCGCGTTTACCCTCCGCCGCGAGGATGTTGGCATAACCCACGAGCGAAAACAAGATCCACGCGATGGAGTTGTTCTCGATGTTGAGTTGCAGCGCCTCGCGCACGGTGGCGTAGGCTGCGCGTATCTCGCCCAGACCCACCTGCGAATAAACCAGGTTGATGAGCATGAGCGGAACGGCATAGCGATTCCCAAGTTCGCGCGCCAGTTTTATACCTTCCAACGCGTAAGGCTTGGCTTCGGCATACGACCCCTGCACGCGGATGAGTTCGCTCAGGTTGTTGTAAGCCCGCGCCAATCCGTATCTATCGCCTGCGCCCTTACAGATTTCGATGGCTTGCAGGTAATAGGCATGCGCTCGCTCAAATTGACGGTTGTTCACGCTGATCATCGCCAGCATGTTCAACGAGAACGCCTGCGCGATGGCGTCGCCGGTTTTCTTCGCAAATTGATAACTCTCTTCGCCGTATTGTTGCGCGTCGGCGTACCTGCCCTGATAGTGACTGATGTAACCGAGATGGGCAAGCGTATACGCAAGGACCTCCAGATCGTTCAGTTCGTGCGCGATGGCGAGACTCTCGCGCAAATGTCTTTCAGATTGTTCGAATTTGCTTTGCTCCAGCCCAATGCGACCCAGCCGCGCCAACGCTTTGGATTCAAGCCCGCGGTCGTGGATGGCGCGGGCTAGGGCAATACAGCCCTCGAAACGCGCCGCGGCAATGGCGTGATCCGTCAGCGACAAATGCGCCGAGCCGATGGTCAGCAGGAGGCGGGCGCGCACGGCAGGATTCGTATCTTCGGAGGAGGCAAGGATCGCCAGCGCGCGTTCGGAGGCGGAAAGCGCCTCATGGTACGCGCTCAACCGCATGGACTGATCCGCGGCGCGCTCCAGAAATTCGACCGCCCGCGCGGTATCGCCCGCCAGTTCATAGTGCTGGGCAATGAGTCCCAAATATTCGTCCACGCGTTCGCCGCTTTGCTGGATGAGCCAATCCGCCGCCATGCGGTGATACAGTTTGCGCTTGGCTTTGAGCACGCGTTCATACGTGACCTCGCGCAGGATGGCATGTTTGAAGATGAATTCCTGAACGGTATCAAACGTGGACGGCAGGTGCGGGAAAACCAGTTCTTTATTCCTCAACGCGCTTAGTACGGCATGGACGTCCTCCCCCGCCAGCGTCTGGGCAGACTCGGAGCCGCGCATCGCCTCCACCGCCGCGTCCCAAAACGTGCGACCAATCACCGCCGCGCGTTCCAACACGTCGCTCTCCGTGGAGGGGAGTCGATCAAGGCGGGCTTGCAATACGCCCGTCAATGTGGCGGGGACGCGCAGCTGCGTCAGCCTGTGCGGAACAATCTGCCAGATGTCCTCGCCTTTCACGATCACGCCGTCTTCGATCAACACCTTGATCAACTCTTCCAGGTAAAACGGGTTGCCCTCCGCGTTCCTGGCGAGGGTCTCCACGAGGTCGCGCGGCAGGTCGGGTACGTTTTGCAAAATCTCGCCGACCAGTTCGCGGCTGGCGTCGAGATCGAGATTTTTGATCGTGATGATCTCGCACAGCGGGAAGCCTCTCCCCCAATTCGGACGCGATTCATCCAGGCTGGGGCGCGCGGTGCACAAAATGAACAGCGGCAGATCGATCTCCAGTTTGGCGAGGTATTCGATCAACTCCAGCGAGCCGTTATCCGCCCAATGGATATCGTCCAGCAAAAGGACGACCGGCGAGTCTTGCGTAAGTTCCGTAAAGAATTGGGCGATATGGTTGAACGAACGATCGCGGATCTGGCGCGCGTCGTTGCGAATGCCGCGCACGTAGACACTTTCGGAAAAATCAAAACCAAGCAATTCGCCGATCAGCGCGGCGCGTTCCTCGTTCTCCGCGCGGGTCGTCCCCGCCATGCCCTTTATCAGTTTCTCACGCGCCTCCGCCTGCGAGTCGCTATCCATGATGTGGAAGCGCGCGCTGAACATATCGCGCAGCAAACTATACGGCAGGCTCATCGTCTCTTCATCGGCGCGGCCCTTGATCAGATAAAACTCCGTCGGACGCAGGTCCAGCCACGCTTCGATTTCGTAGATCAGGCGACTCTTCCCCAAACCCGCGTCGCCTTTGACGACGACAACGCTCGCGCGGCGATTGACCGCGCACTGCTCGAGCGCGGATTGGATGGAATGGAATTCCGCTTCGCGCCCGACCATTCGAGTTGTTACGCCTTCGACGCCTCTCCTGCCGATGCGGAACGCGCGCGGCCTCACGCGCTGGACAATGTACGTCTGCAACGGCTCACTCTTGCCTTTGACTGTGATTGGGGTTTGTTTCTGCACGTCGAACACGCCGCGCACAAGCTGGTATGTGTCGTGCGAAATGAGCGTCTCGCCCCCATTCGCGGAGTGCACCAAACGACTCGCCGTGTTGACCGTATCGCCCATGGCGGTAAATTCGCCCTGTGTGCCGATCGCGCTCAACAAGACCGGCCCGCTGTTGACGCCCACCTTCAGGCGGATGGGCAGTTGTCCCGTGTTTTCCTTGAACGCGGCTTGTATTTTGAGCGCGGCGCGCACCGCGCGTTCGGCGTCGTCTTCGCGCGCGGTCTCCGCGCCCCACAACGCCATGACCGCGTCGCCAATGTGTTTGTCAATGCGACCGCCATACTCCTGGATGATGCGGTCCGCGCGCAGCCACAGGCGGTTGACGAGGTTCGCCACGTCCTCCGCATCCCTGTGTTCGGAGAACGCGGTAAAGCCCGACACGTCGGCAAATAGCACAGTCACCAGTTTTCGGCGCGCGTGATTCGACGCGTCCTGCTGAATGACCTGACCCTCGAGTTCGTTCAACTGCTCGCGTAAAACCGCCAGGGTCGTCTCGACCACGGCATCCCCCAGAACCGAACGCATACCCTTCTGCGCTTCGATGGCTTTTTTGAGATCGGCGATCTGCTGATGCAAGGGTTTGGAAGTCATAGGCTGGGTAGATTATAAAGCGGATTCCGTCTTGGACAATTCCTGCAAGCGATTCAAAATGTTGCGGCAATCCCCGCCCGCCGGTCTTTACCAAACATGAGGATTGGAAAGGAAAGTTGCTATAATGGCAATGATGGGTAGACAGGTAGACAAAGGAAGAAAGTACACACGGAAATATGGAAAGAGGTACACAAGTAGACACGTAGACACGAAACATCGAGGCGCAATTACCAGTCTCCAATCTCTAATCTCCAATCCTCCAATTCTCTACTCTCTTCCCCCCGGAGTCCATAATGTCCAAACTCGATTGGCTCACGCAGGAAATCGAAAGCTTGAAAGAACAAGGTTTGTACAACCGCATCCGCACGATTGGATCGGCGCAGGGCGCGCGTCTGATTGTGGACGGCAAGGATACGCTCAACTTCTGCTCGAACAATTATCTGGGTTTGGCGAATCATCCGAAACTCGTTGAAGCCGCCAAAGAGTCCACAAAAAAATATGGCGTCGGTCCCGCGGCGGTGCGTTCAATTGCAGGGACGACTGATCTGCACGTGCAACTCGAACAGCGTCTCGCGAAATTCAAGGGCGCAGAAGATGTCATCACGTTTCAATCCGGCTTCACCGCCAATCTTGGAACCATCTCCGCTTTGGTCGGAAAGGAAGATGTGATTTTTTCGGATCGCCTCAACCACGCCTCCATCATTGACGGATGCCGACTCTCCGGCGCGAAGATCGTCGCGTATGAACATAACGATCCGTCCGCGCTGGAGGACGCGATCAAAGAACACGCTTCGAACTTCCGTCGATCCTTGATCATCACCGACGGCGTCTTCAGCATGGACGGCGACATCGCGCCTCTTCCCGATCTGGTTGAGGTCGCCAAAAAATACGATATCCTGTTCATGGTGGACGACGCGCACGGTGAAGGCGTGCTCGGCAAAGGCGGGCGCGGCATCGTGGATCATTTTGGTCTGCACGGCAAAGTGGATATCGAAGTCGGCACCATGTCCAAAGCCTTCGGAGTTGTGGGTGGAATCGTTGCCGGAAATAAAGTCATTATCGAATGGCTGAGGCAACGCGGACGACCCTTCCTGTTCTCCTCCGCAGTCACCGCGCCCGACGCGGCGGCATGTCTCGCGGCGGTTGACTTGCTCGAAGAGTCCACCGAACTCGTGGACAAACTTTGGGACAACGCCAAATACTTCAAAGCCGAAATGAAGAAACTCGGCTTCGATACCGGCGTCAGCGAAACGCCCATCACGCCGATCATGCTCGGCGAAGCGCCGCTCGCCCAACAGTTCAGCCGCGAGTTATTCGAAGAGGGAGTCTTCGCGATGGCAATTGGATTCCCCACCGTGGCAAAGGGCAAGGCAAGGATTCGTGTGATGATCTCCGCCTCGCACGACCGCGATGATTTGGGTCAGGGTTTGGAGGCGTTCGCGAAGGTTGGGAAAAGGTTGGGAGTGATTCAGTAATCAGTGAAAAGTGATCAGTAAACACAGACCTCCAAGCCAAAAACCCAGAGGTTTTGTTTCCTTATCTACTTGTTTACTTGTTTACTTGTTTCCCTGTCTACGTGTCTACATGCTCCGCCCCATCGGGGATATAATAAACAAAACCCAGCAACCACAAGGAAAGGAAAATAACAATGGCAATCAAATTGATCTATCCGGTAAGCGGTCCCATCACGCAGTACTTTGGAGAAAACCCCGATTTTTATAAACAGTGGGGCTATGCCGGTCACAACGGCGTTGACTGGGGCATCCCAAACGGGACGCCCATCGTCGCCGCGGCGGATGGCACGGTTGACAAGGTGGGTTTCGAAGATAACGGTTATGGAAATTTCGTGAAGATGTCGCATACGGACGGCGCGACAAAATACTACACATATTATGCCCACTTGCAAAGTACCTCCGTTACGGCTGGGCAAAAAATAACCGCCGGAACTCAGGTTGGTCTCAGCAACAACACGGGCGCCAGCACCGGACCGCACCTTCACTTCGGAGTCAAAATTGACGGTCAGAATCCTGCCTACAAAGGATATCTGGATCCGATGCCGTACCTGACTGGCACAGCGCCAGCAACGCCAGCAACGCCTTCAAGCGGCGGAGCCGCGCCGTCCGTTCCGCAGGCGCCTGCCGTTCCCGGAGCGATTGTCGGCGCGATTGACCTCCCCAACTTAAACTTTGAAGTCATCTATGACGGCGTAAACGTCCGCACGGGACCGGGCATTGAATTCGGAAATCCCGAACAATTGAAGGTCGGCACAAAGGTCAAAGGGACGCGCATGCACTCGTGGAGCGCGTGGGTCGAATTCGAACCCGGCAAATGGTGCGCCATGGCGTATAACCTCGAAGCCTATATGAAAGTCACAGGGAGCGGCGCGTTGAACAAACTACCGGTGAGCGCCAAACCCGGCGCCGTTCAACTCCCCAGTTTGAATCTCGAAGTGACCAACACTTTTCTGCGAATACGTAACGCGCCCGATACCACCGGCGCGGAAGTGGGACAACTGAAACAAGGCGACAAAATCACCGGCAGGCAAATGTTCGCCACCAGAGCCTGGATCGAAATCGGCAAGGACAAATGGGTCGCGCTGACCTTTGAAGGCAATCAATACCTGAAGTTCATTTAGCCAATTTGGCAAAACGCTTCATCAATTCAAAACAACAAGACCCCCGAGTTTTTGACTCGGAGGTCTTGTTACTTGTTTACTTGTCTACGTGTTTACGTGTTCCCCTGTCTGCTCCCTCACTGCGCGTAACTATTCAAAAATTCATCCCATGCCGTCGTCAATGCGAAATCAATCGTGGAACGATAGTAGGAATAATTTGAATCCTTCTCGCTGGCTTTCGAGATGTGATAGATCGTAATGCCATGCGCGTCGGCATACGCGTTGACATGCCGTTCATGTAATACCGCCGCAGTAACGGCATCCATCACCGCCTGACTCTTGTTTTTGATATCTGTATTCGCCACATTGCGCTTCATCTCATACGCCATATCGTACAAGTCCTTGTCCATCGGCGCCTGCCAGAAGGAACGCGTTGCGCCAAAAGCGCGGTTATATTTGGAGCGGTTCGCCGCGAGACCGGTATTCAACGCCTGCGCCCAAGCGTTCACCGCGGTCTTAAGCGTTGTATAGCGGCTGTCCACTGCCACCGCTGACCACGTCTTATCGGCGCTGGCGCTCTGACTAAAGGCAATCGCCACTTGATCGGCGGTCATGTTCGGGTTTGCGGCGAGTTGCGCCAACACCTGCTCATATTGCAGACCTTCCCAACCGACATATTCCTGCGAGCCGGTCAACGCGGTGGCGGATCCGTTCCAAAGATTGAGAATCTCGATGGACGCCATATTACAACCATCATAACCCACCACGTCAATAAACCCAACCGATGGGAGCGCGGCTTTCATCTCTTCGTAATCGAGCGTGTCGTTGTCGGTATCATCTTGCATCACGTAACCAGGATGCCAGTTCCAACCATGACCCCAAAAGACCAGCGCATAACGATCGGCAGGATAATTGGTCTTCGACCATGAGACAAAATCAATCAAGGTTTGCGGGTCTCCGAAGTTACGCTCGCCCCAATCCGCGACGGCATTTTCAGGAGCGGCAGTCATGCCCTGTGTAACGTGGAATAGCTTTGTAGTTTGCCAATCCCCATAACTCGTATCGTAACCGGGACCGCGGTCCGCCAGCGCGACCACTTGCACGTCCGCGCTCGAACCGGTTGGCGCGAGCTCCAATTCAATATCTTTTACAACGTAGTCTTCGAGATTGTTATCCCCCGAGATGTATACCATTACGGTCCATTTGGCTTTGGGGGCTGGCGGCGCAGCGACCGCGCCTCCCGCCGATACAACCAGCGCCGCGATCACCGCTACAATCGTAGCAAAGAAACGTAACGAATTGCGCATAGCTCCTCCGTTTGGCGAATAGATAAGGAGTTCGCCAATTGCAGTGTAGCGCCAATCAAAAGATAGATTCAGAATTAATTCGTTACAGAAGTTTCCATCCGCTCGTTCAGCAGTTCAACCCGCGCTCCCAGCTATATTCTTTCAAAGGAAAACCCAGAGACAGGTTGAAAGTTACGCCAGTTTTCTCTTTCGTCTTTTCATCCTGCCCCTCATCATCAAAGCCTCGATCCACGCCGCCAGCGGTTCGGGCGGCGGATAACTTTGAATCTCAAACTCTTCCTTGCCGCATGACGACAATACCCGGTTCGCGGCTTCGATGCCCGTCACGCAGGCGCGCTCCAAAAAGAAGGACGGGTTTTGAAGCCACACCCAATCGCCCGCGCAAAAGAAATTTTCCCACGGTGTTTCGATTCCCAGATGCGTCCCGCGCGCGCCGATTGCGGGCAGGGTGTGAGTCGCGGCGTTGCGTTGGATGTGCGGCTTGATCAGGCGTCCCTTCAATTCGGGGAAGGCGCGATAAAAATCGGTCAACACGTTTGTGATCAACATCGCGTCGGATTGTTTCAACGCCTCGTTCGGTCCGTAAACGTGGACTTCAATGCAGGAGCCGTCGGTCTCGTCGCTCCATTTGCGATACGGCTCGTAAATTTTATCGAGCCAGAAAAAGTTGTGCATGATGAAGTCGCCGCTGAACATTCCCGCTTCGGGATGCTTGCGCGGCTGGGCGTCGAACCACAGGCGGATCACCGCGTGCGCGAGTCCGTGCGGGAAGAACAAACCGTCAGATGGGAAACTGCTGCGGATGATCGATTCAGCCGCGGGCGAGTCGGAGGCGAGGATAAGGAATCGGGATTTGATCGACTTGTGACCGCCATCCCGTTCATAATGAACGATCCAATCCCCATCTTTTTCCACCCGCCTCACGCGCGACTTGAGGCTGATCCCGCCTCCGAGTTGCCTGATCTTCTCTGATAATTTTTCGCACACGTCCCCGCCGCCGTTTGGGAAATATTCAAAGCTCCAGGCGTCGCGCCGCATCACGGTATAGAATCGCAGAAACGCGAGAAAGCCCGCCAACGAAACGTCGTCGGGATTCGTGGACAGCCCATTGCGCGTGAGACCGAAGAACAACGAACGCAACGCGGGTCCCCACCGACTGAGCGACTCGCCAAAGGTAAAACCCTCAAGCGGCTGGCCCTCAACGAACGGATCAATACCGATTGCCATGAGCAGCGTTGACCAGACGCTGAAAATCGCGCCCCAGTCGCGCAGGTCGAGCATCCACATAAATCTCAGGTCGAACAAAAGCGGAAGGTAATGCAACGGCGCGGGAAGCGGGCTGTTGCGAATGGCGGAACCGATCGAGACGCGCCCAATAAAGTTTCTGTCTCGATAAATCCACTGTTCGTCTTTTGCCGGGATGAGTTCGTCAATGACGCCGTGCCGCCTGAGCGCGTATTTGAGATTCGCGTATGACGACCACACGCCGTGCACGCCATGCTCGTTTGGAAACTTCCAGCCGTTGATGATGATTTCCTCTTTGCCCGATAACCTGCCGCCCACGCGTTCACCGGCTTCGAGGATCAGCGGCTTGAGTCCGCGCTCGGCAAGATGGAGCGCGGCGGTGAGTCCCGCTACTCCCCCGCCGATGATGACGGCATCGTAGTGATTGTCCATTGGGGCGATTATAGTTATACTGGCGGGAATGGGAAAGGTGGCAGGTAGACAAGAAAACAAGTAAAAAGGCAGATACGGAGACAGGTAAACAAGGAGAAACAATGATCGCAAATTCCATCGTGGCGTCGCTTCATCACATCTTTGCCTTCACGTTGACGGCGTGTTCTTCTTCGAGAAAGGCGTCAACTTTTACACGCACAATCCCCTGTTCTGGGTCAAGATGGGACTGTTCGTACTGGTCGGCCTGCTTTCGATCAAACCGACCATACACTTCCTGCGATGGATCCCCGCGTTGGGAAAAGGCGAAGCGCCCGAAATTTCAGAAGCGGATTTCAAGCAGGTGCGATTGTTATTGAAATTGGAACTGCTTTGCATCGCGCTCATCCTCTTCGCCGCGCCCGCCATGGCGCGCGGCTTGGGAATGAATTGAGAAAGCCTGCGCCAACCATTTCAAATGAATGTCGCCTGGGATTAATCGTGACTTTTGTCCATTCTCAACTTTCCCGCTCGCAAGTATCATGGCTTCATGCCGCATGAACAAGCCAGACACAACGACCTGATGCAGAACCGCGCATCCCCTGCGTGCGACTTCGTTCAACTCGGACAGATGCGGCGGCTCATCGTCCCCTCCCGCCGCATCAATCCTTAACCGTTCCGTTAGCCCGCCCCTTGTAAAATCAAGTCGAAATAAAACGGAGTGGGAATTGGTGATTTGACCTTATAATTCCTAGAAAACTTTGGAGAATTGCCATGCCCATTGATCACAAAAATCAAGGTGAACTGAAAAAATATCTCAATAAAGTGGATAAAATTTTCAATGTCAAAAAATTTCTTGAACAAGATATTGATTTTCAAGATATAGCCAACTATTACCGAGACAGTAGTTTAGGTTATGAGTTTTTCCATTCAACCGGCGGTTCAATTCACATGGCGTTAAATTACGATGGTCAATTCAACAAGGATGGCTATTTTGGTCAGGCAAAAATAATTCAAGAATACATTACTCGAACTAAAGCCAAAAAAGTATTAGAATTGGCCAGCGGAAAAGGATTTAATAGTACTTACCTTGCTAAGCAAAACCCTGATGTTGAATTTATTGGAATTGACTTAACACCTGAACATGCCGAGTTTGCCAACGCAAACGCACAAGGTATTAGGAACTTAAAATTTGAGCAGGGGAATTTTCAAGACTTGCAATTTCCAGATGATAGTTTTGATTTGGTTTTTGAAGTTGAGAGCGTATGTCATGCAACAGACATGAAAAAAGCGCTATCAGAATCTCAGCGGGTATTAAAACCTCAAGGATCTTTTATCGTTATTGATGGTTTTAGAAGCTCCGATTTTGATACATTTTCTAATGACCTAAAAACAGCCGCTAAGTTAGCAGAAGTGTCTATGGCTGTAGGAAAACCCTGGAAAATAAATGAATGGACTTCACTTTGTGAAACTGTTGGGCTAAAAGTCGAACAAATCGATGATTTATCTATGGCAATAATACCCAATTTAACACGCTTTCAGTTTCTTGCTCGTGGATTTTTCAAATTTCCCAGCCTCTCACGAACAATAATTAAAGCAATGCCGTATTACCTGGTCCAAAATGCAATTGCAGGAATATTTATGCCGTTTACTGTTGGTGTAGGTATGCAAAAATACTACAAAGTGGCATTAAAGCCTCGGTAAAATGCGACAATATGATGTATTCAGGAGAAAAAGCGATGAAAAATAAAAAACGAAGTAAAGGAAAATTGCACAATTTGGCATCGAGTCGTTCACAAGATTATCGCGAATATTCAACCAATCCTTCAGAGTTTCAAACTTGGCTTGATAAAATCTATTCTAAACTTAATCTAACTATACTTGCCGCAACTATAGTTATCGGTATATTCGTATACTTTTCGGGGCTACTTATTGCCGCTACTTTCGACTTTGGGAGGGAATACATTAATTCATATGCTATCTACATCGGTGTATTTGGGATTTCTTTGGTGTCAGGAGTTGTCAGATATGCCAGTTCTGAAATCCATAACGTATTTGAATATTTTCGTCCGTGTTTGATAACAGACGACGATTCTTACAAACTATTTATTAATCGCTGGTTCTCAAAACTTGCAAATAACACTGGGAATTATATGGTGGCTGGAGTTTATGGAATTCTCGCATTACTTGTAGCCTACTCTGAATTCTTTCTTAGCCCTCTCACAGGCAGAGTGCAGTTTGGCTCGATGAAACCTTATTTTTTGGAATCCTTTTGGTATCAGCCAGAGAACTTATGGAACAAAGTCATCATCATTGCTTTTTATGGGTTATGCGTTGCACTTCCACTGGGAACCGCAACGAGATTACTATATCTAAATTTTGCCTTTATGATAGATTTGCAAAAATTTCGCGTCGTCCCATTAATAAACACCTTACGAATACGGTTTCGAGAAGTAGTAAACTACTACCTATTTATTTATTTTACATGGTCTATCGGAATTGGATTATTTGGAATAGTATTTTTTAATGACCTGAATATTGATTCTATTGTTTTTCTTTCCGCCTTAAACATTTTAGGAATAGGCGCTTTTGTTGCTCCGCAATTGTGCTATCGAAGTTTTGTTCTTACGAGCGCTAGAGTATTGACTAACCGAGTATTGTCAGATTACTACTCAACCATGCGGATTAATCTTGATGAAAGGATACCTGTTTTACCGCGCAATTCAGATGTTGCAATTGAATCACTGGAAGGGCGTATAAATTGGTGGGTTTATGATTTTCCTGATATTATTGTATTTATCCTTGCACAAATTATTATTTATGGAGCAACTTTTTTACAACATTGAGTGTGGGATGTTCTGCCGCTTGGGGGTTAATCGTGACTTTTGTCCATTCCCAATAATTCGGCTCGCAAGTATCATCATTTCATGCCGCATGAACAAGCCGAACATAACGATTTGATGCAGAACCGCGCCTCGCTCGCGAAATTCGCCTGGCTGTCCATCGGCGCGGCAGTCGCGACCATCACTCTCAAAACAAGCGCGTATTTTCTGACGGGTTCAGTCGGCCTGCTCTCGGACGCCATCGAATCGCTCGTCAACCTGGTCGGCGCGGTCATGGCGCTGACCATGCTTATCGTCGCGGCGCGCCCGGCGGACGAAGAACACGTTTACGGTCACACCAAAGCCGAATATTTTTCCAGCGTCACGGAAGGTCTGCTCATCCTCGGCGCGGCGCTGGGGATTTTGATCACGGCGGTTCAAAGACTGATTCAACCCAAAGAGATCGAGCGCCTGGGTTTGGGACTTGTCGTCTCCGTCGCGGCGTCGCTGATCAATTTGATTGTGGCGCGCATCCTGCTCAACGCGGGCAAACAGCGCCGTTCCATCACGCTCGAAGCGGACGCGCACCACCTGATGACGGATGTGTGGACGTCCGTCGGCGTGATCGGAGGCGTCGGCGTCGCCGGGCTGACGGGTTGGAATATCCTTGATCCAATCGTCGCCATCCTTGTAGCGCTCAACATCGTTTGGACGGGCGCGCGGCTTGTCCGCCGTTCGGTGTCCGGTCTTATGGATGAGGCGCTGCCCGAACAGGAACAAAAGTTAATTCAGCGGGTGATGGCAATGTATCGCGACAAGGGCGTCGCCTTCCATGCGTTACGCACGCGCCAGGCGGCGGCGCGCCGGTTTGTCTCGGTGCATGTCCTCGTCCCCGGCGATTGGACCGTCCACGACGCGCATCACATCGCCGAGGATTTCGAAAACGACATCCGCGCGGCATTGGGCGGAGCCGTCACGGTCTTCACGCACCTCGAACCCGCCGAAGATGAACTCTCAATGGACGACATCTATCTGGATCGGTAGGGGCTTTTACGCTTGCCCTTCGCAGTGGATTGGGGATGGCGATCATCGGCGCCGTCAACGCGCTGGCTGGTTATGTGGTGCGCCGTTCATAAGCCGTTATACCGCCGCCGCATAACCCCCTAGTTGGGCGCTGAGTTTCTTCAAACTGACTATTGCAAGCCAAAATAATTGAAAGGCAAAACTATGGAAAACAAGATTGATGCTGACAAAGAAAAGACAATTATTAAGTGGCAATACGGAGCGCTTATTTCCGCGCTGATTATTATTATCCCCTTCGGCATATTGACTTGGTTTGTGTTTCCCTCCTTTTTGAAGTATGTTGTACTTACCGCAATACTCCCTATGTTCTATATCGCTATAAGCTCTATTAAAGACCGCATCTCCATCTTCCGATTCAAAAGGATGCAGAGTGATTATGCAAGAGGCGCGCAAGCAGTGATCTTTGGAATAGTCTTTCTTATCGTCGAAATAGTTACTTTCATTTTCACTCTTTCACCTCTTTCTGATAGCTATTTCAAGTTTTGATGGGATTTCCTTCAAAAGGTAGTTTCAAATGGCTTCCTTCTCGCAATCGTTTCCACGATTACACGCTGGATAGAACTTGGAGCAGATGAATACAGCGCTTCCTGGGTAAGAGCGTTAGACTCAGGCGGTATGGTTAGGGAAAGTGATTCCAATCTTCATTCAATTGATAACGCCTCGAAAGAGTTGAAAAGACTCTATCGGAAATAAAATTGGGACGCAGATGAACGCTGACTCACGCTGATTCACAGAGAGAAAAATCTGCGTTTTCTGCGTTTATCAGCGTCCAATATGAATTTTTAGCTTATTACCGATAAAGTCTAAAGATTGGTTTAAGAGAAATGGGTGATCTTGGGTTCCGAGAGTGCGCCCACCGATGAGTAGCAGTGTCAAGAGTTAGGAAAAAACGAAAAGGCTTTGGAAGATCCCTAATCTCGCAAAACCTTTTGGATTGTGCGATGGGGAATGATTTAAGAAAGGGCAATACTTCGCGACGCGCAGACGGCAAGTGGGACTCGCCGCGTCCCGCAGGCATTTTTCTGGCTTTGAGTTTATACTGGTCTCAAGCCTTGTCCACGCCCCTCCCAACGGCATGTAGATAAGAGTGGAATTTATTTCACCCGGCGATACTTCCCAGACCATGACGCGCGACCTCAACAGCGATCGAATTTACTTCCCCAGTCTCAACGGGCTTCGCTTCATCGCGGCGCTGCTGGTGATCATCCATCACGTCGAACAGATCAAGGCGATTTACGGTTTGCCAAACAGGTATGCAATGGGGTTTGTGCAGATCATCGGCGAACTGGGGGTCGTATTATTCTTCGTCCTCAGCGGATTCCTGATCACCTATCTATTGCTGGAGGAAGAAAATCGAACTGGCGCAATCAGCATCAGAAATTTTTACGCCCGGCGCATTCTGCGGATCTGGCCGCTGTATTTTCTGATCGTCGCGCTGGCTTTGCTGGTCCTGCCCAACATCCCCATGTTCATCCTGCCCGGCTACGACAGGGCGGAGATTTACAGCAACCTACCGGGCAAAATTTTTCTTTATATATTCTTCCTGCCCAACCTCGTCTCGCCGCTGTTCGGGATCGTGCCTTACGCCTCGCTCACCTGGTCCATCGGCACGGAGGAACAGTTCTACCTGACCTGGCCCCTGGTTTTGAAAACCATCAAAAAACACCGGCTGGCGCTGATGTTCCTGATCATATTGGGATATTTATTCAGCGCGCGCGCGCTCTATTCGAGTCGCACGGATTTTCTGCCGTTCAAATATGAGATCAACGCCTTCTGGACGACCTTCAACATTGACAGCATGGCAATCGGCGGGTTCTTCGCCATGTTGTTGCACGCCAAAAATCCGCTTCTGAAGTTTTTTCAAAACAAATATCTTTTTTACTTTGCGCTGGCGCTCACGTCCATTATGCTGTACCGCGGCGTCTACTTCCCCGTTTTGACGGTCAACGACCTCAGGTTTGAATTCCTGTATAAGGAGTTTTATTCCCTCTGGTTCGGGATCATCATCCTGAATTTCGCCTCCAACCGCGATATCGGCGTCAGCCTGGAATCGAAGCCGTTTCATTATCTCGGCAAAATTTCTTATGGATTATATATGTATCATCCGATAGCCATTGTGATTTCCCTCAACCTGTTGTTATGGATCAATCAGGCCGCAGACCTTTTGCTTTACCCGTTAAGCGTGGGAATCACGATCCTGATCGCGGGGACGTCTTATCGCTATTACGAATCATTTTTCCTGCATTTCAAATCAAAGTATACCCGTGTCGCCAGCGGGGAAGGCGCTTGATATGATCCCGCAGGCCCCCATTCGGGGATGATATCAGACCCTGCGGAGCATTTTATTCCCCCCTTCCACATCGTAAAATCCTTCATGCGCCGTGCGAGTTCGCGGCGTCGCTCTTCCTCTGTATGATTATCACGAAGACCGAATTTGGCCGCCCGCTGGCGAGGGTCGGCGCCGCGTGAACAGCCAACCTGCCAAGAATCCAAAAATGAAATTGGAGGAGGCGGTTTCCATCAGGTGCGCGATTCGCACGGCTTCAGGCATATACGGGTTGGGCAATAGAAGTTGGGCGTTCATCAATACGGCGAACAACAATCCAATCGCAAGGGCGGTTTCCGGCCATTGCCCTTTCAGCATACGAATTACGGGCAAGGCGATCGCTATCCAAATCATCGCCCGCGCGACTTGGAAGGGAATCAACCAAAACGTGTTGCCTACCAGAGCGCCCATGTGAGCAAAGAAACTACCTTCGTCAATACCGCCGTAATATTCGCGCACCGCGGGATTTCGCCAGGCGATGAAATAGCCAAATGTGAAATACAAAATCAGATAAGCGAGGGCGATGACCGCGAGCTTCCACACCCATTCGTTTGCAGGCATGACCAGGCGCGTATTGGGTTCAGCGGTTACGGGTTCGGCTTTTCTCTTTCCCAGAATTAGAACGGCCAGCGCCGAGAAAGGAGCCGCAATCAGGACGCCCATCAGAAACAGGCGCGGCAACACGCCCGGCGGCAGGCGTGTGATGAATACCGCCGACTCGATCTGCGACATGAACGTCATCACGCCGTAGAAGACGAAAAAGACTGTCGCCATGAGCCGCCAGCCTGCCCAGCGGGAACGAAGGATGATATGGGTCAGAACGAGGGTGTCTAAAAAGCACGCGATGAGCAAAGCCATCCCTGCCGCGCCAGCCTGTTCGGGCGCTTGAGAGTTGTCTTGTACTCCAACGATGCCGCCTGCCACGGCGAAACAGATGAACAGAATAATCGTCAGGGCTATTACTTTCAGAGCGATGGTAAAAGCAGTTTTCATGTTTTTCTCCTGTGTAAGCCGTCGCGCTGCGCACCGAGGGATCTCGGACACGACTTGGAAGAGGCGCTTCGGGGCAACAACCGCCCCTGAGCATGACATAAGCCTTTTGTCCAGCGACTTTGAGAAGACCATAATCTTGCTTCATGGTAGAACTTTGCCGAGAAATGCAAGCATTGCGCTGTTGAATCGCTCCGGCCTCTGCAGCGGCGCGAAATGACTCACGCCTGGAAGAAAAATAAATTCGGCATTGGGAATGTTCCGGGCGAGATATTCGGCGTGTTCGCGCTTGATGAATTCTTCATACTCGCTGTGCACGATCGCGACCGGCGCGCTGATCTGAGCCAAATCATTCGCCGAATAATTGGGTTGCGTTCTCTGCATCAGGCCGACCGCTTCGAAAAACTCGTCGAATTGGTCCGGCGTGGCTGATAGCCGCGCGTAGTCCTTCACGTGTCGGCCGAAGCACCGGTTCAGAGTTGGACTGGCTTCAATCGGTTTTACGCCGCCTGGGTCCATATTGCAAGCAAAGAAAAATACGCCTGCAACCCGTGAGGGAGTTTGCGAAGCAAGGATCAACGCCGTGCATGCGCCGTCGCTCCAGCCCACGAGGCCTGCCTTCTCAATCTGCAATGCATCCATCACAGCCGTAACATCGGACGCCATCAACTCATACGTATACGGTCGCGCGTCGCGCGTGCTGCGACCATGGCCGCGGCTGTCTATCAAAACGGCGCGATAGCCGTTGTTGACCAGCGCCGGGACTTGATAACCCCAATTGCCGCCATGCCCGAGTCCGCCGTGCAGCAGGATCACGGGCGCGCCCGACCCATACACTGCGTACCAGATCCGGGCGCCGTCGTGTTCGACGTA
>Ga0247727_10005014_pt1 | contig 27354 bp, 26 predicted proteins | sample WisWelCaveWW1625_FD_202498 | JGI IMG/M metagenome (GOLD analysis project Ga0247727, IMG submission 202498) | Biofilm microbial communities from Wishing Well Cave, Virginia, United States - WW16-25 | ecosystem: Environmental > Aquatic > Deep subsurface > Groundwater > Cave microbial mat | place...
TGCTCTTCCGCACCACGAACGAGGGATCGAGCTGGGAAGCGATCTCGCCCGACCTGACGCGGAACGACAAGACGAAGCTCGGGCCCTCCGGCGGGCCGATCACGAAGGACAACACCAGCGTCGAGTACTACGGCACGATCTTCGCTCTCGCCGAATCGCCCCGCGACGGAATGGTGCTCTGGGCGGGCTCCGACGACGGGCTCGTCCACGTGACGCGCGACGGCGGGAAGACGTGGACGAACGTCACGCCGAAGGGCATGCCCGAGTGGTCGCGGATCAGCCAGATCGACGCTTCGGCGCACGACGCGGGCACTGCATGGCTCGGGGTCAACCGCTACCAGCTCGACGACTACCGGCCCTACGCGTACGTCACGACGGACTTCGGCGCCAGCTGGCGCGCGATCGGCGCGGGCCTTCCGGCCGAGGCCTTCGTGCGCGTGGTGCGCGAGGACCCGGTGCGCCGCGGCCTGCTCTTCGCCGGCACCGAGACGGGCGTCCACGTCTCCTTCGACTCCGGCGCGTCGTGGCAGCCTCTGCAGCGCAACCTCCCGGCCGTTCCCGTCACCGACCTCGTGATCAAGGACGCCGACGTGGTCGTATCGACCCAGGGCCGCTCGTTCTGGATCCTCGACGACGTCGCGGCGCTGCGACAGGCGAAGCCGGAGTTGGCTTCGGCCGCCGCGCATCTCTTCGCTCCCTCCCCCGCCTATCGCTTCGGCGGCCCCGAGGGACGCGGCGCGGTCGGCAAGAACCCGCCCTACGGCGCGCGGATCCAGTACCTGCTGAACGACGCGCCGAAGGAGGGCGAGGAGATCAAGCTCGAGATCCTCGACGCGAAGGGTGCTTTGGTCCGTTCGTTCTCTTCGAAGGAGGAGAAGAAGGACGAGGACCCGGGCGATCCCGAGCGCGAGGCTTTCTTCGGGCCCCCGGCCCCTAAGACGCTCCCGGCCAAGGCCGGCCTCAACAGCTTCGTGTGGGACCTCCGCCACCCGGAAGCCTCGAAGTTCAAGGGCATGATCCTGTGGTCGGGCCAGACCGCGGGCCCGCGTGTGGTCCCGGGCCGGTACGAGGCGCGCCTCACGGCCGCCGGCCAGACGCTCAGCCAGCCGGTCGAGGTGCGCAAGGACCCGCGCCTCGCGACGAGCGACGCCGACTTCGCGAAGCAGCAGGAGCTGCTGCAGAAGATCCGCGACAAGCTCAGCGCCACCCACGACGCGATCACGCGGCTGCGTGGCGTGCGCGAGCAAGTGAAGACGGCGAGTGAGCGCGCGAAGGGCGGCGAAGCCGAGAAGGCGATCCAGGAAGCCGCCGACGCGCTCGCGAAGAAGCTCGGCGCTGTCGAGGAGGCGCTCTACCAGACCAAGAACCGCGCGAACCAGGACCCGCTCAACTACCCGATCCGGCTCAACAACAAGCTCGCGGCGCTCGGCGGCACGGTGGCGAGCTCGGACGCGACCCCGACGGCGCAGTCGTACGCGGTCTACGACGAGCTCGCGGCGCGCATCGACGCCGAGCTCGAGGCGCTCGATCGCGTCCTGGCCGACGACGTGCCGGCCTTCAACCGCCTGGTTCGCGAGAAAGAGGTCCCGGCCGTCCGGACGCCGAAGCCCTGAACGCTAGGGCGTCGCCACAACCGTAAACGTCCGGCACACGTCGTCGTGCAGGGGCTGGCGGTCCGGGCCCCTGTCGTAGAGGCAATTGACCGCCTCCCAGGTGCCGACGGCGTAGACGCGGTCGGCGCGGCAGTGGGCCCCGGTGATGCCGCCGAAATCGAACTTGTCGTCACCGTCGAAGTCCATCAGGAAGTAGAGCTCGTCCCCCTCGGGATCGCTGCTGGCGCACATGTTGAAAGTCACGTTCAGAGGGGCCTTGGCGGTGATGGTCGAGCCCACGGCTGCGGGTGTCGTCTTGAAGACCGCGTTCGGGGGCTGGTTGCCGCCCGGCCCCGTCGAAGGCGAAGCGCCCACGGCGACGGCGGCGGAGCAGCGGGCGCTTTGGGTCGGGGTCGTGACGGTCATGGATGCGGTGTAGCTGCCGGCGGCGGTGTAGGTGTGGGTCGCGTCCGGGTTCGCACCCGACTGCCCATCACCGTAGCTGATCGCCACCGTGACCGGACCTTCGGCTCCCGCCACCGTCAGGAGGAACGACACGGTCAGGGGTGCCGCGCCCGCCGCCGGCCGGGCCTCACACGCGGCCGAGAGCGCCGGGGCCACCACCGTGTCCCTCTGGCAGGCGGGGAGCAGCAACGCAGGGAGGCACGCGATGAGACACGCCAAGCGACGGATCATTTCTCGCCTCCTCCCCAATGATACGCGCTTGACGCCCCCCGGACCGGACGGCTATCGTCCGCCCCGTCCGGAGGGGTCATGCGCGAGGTGAACGTCGCTCTCATCGGCTACGCCTTCATGGGTCGCGCCCACAGCAATGCGTGGCGCCAGGTCAGCCGGTTCCTCTCGCCGAAGCTTCAGCCGCGGCTCAAGGTCCTCTGCGGCCGCGACCGCGCGAACGTGAAGCGCGCCGCGGCCCGGCTCGGCTGGGACGAGTGGGCGACGGACTGGCGCGAAGTGATCGCGCGCCCCGACGTCGACATCGTCGACGTCTCGACCCCGGGCGACAGCCACGCGGAGATCGCGATCGCCGCCGCCCAGCTCGGCAAAGCGATCCTGTGCGAGAAGCCGCTCGCCAACGACGTGCGCGAGGCGAAGGCGATGTGGAGAGCCGTGAAGAAGGCGGGCGTGTCGAACATGCTCTGCCACAACTACCGTCGGATCCCGGCGGTGATGCTGGCGCGTGAGCTGGTGGCCTCCGGCAAGCTCGGCCGCATCTTCCACTACCGCGGGACCTATCTCCAGGACTGGTGCATCGATCCCGCGCTGCCGCTCTACTGGCGCTTTCGGAAAGAGAAGTCGGGCTCCGGCGCGCTCGGCGACATCCTCTCGCACTCGCTCGACCTCGGCCGCTACGTGACGGGCAGCGAGGTCACGGAGGTGGCAGGCGCGCTCGAGACGTTCGTCAAGCAGCGCCCGCTGCCCGAGAACCCGAAGAAGAAGGGCAGGGTGACGGTGGACGACGCCGCGCTCACGCTCGTCCGTTTTGCGAACGGGGCGCTCGGATCGATCGAGGGCTCGCGCTTCGCCGCGGGCCGCAAGAACTACAACCGCTTCGAGGTCAACGGCTCTTTGGGCAGCGTCGCCTTCAACCTCGAGCGCATGAACGAGCTCGAGTTCTACTCACGCACCGACGAAGGCAAGCAGCAGGGCTTCCGCCAGATCATGGTCACGGAGCCGAGCCACTCGTTCGTCGGCTCCTGGTGGCCGCCCGGACACATCATCGGCTACGAGCACACCTTCACGCACACGGTCCACGACTTCCTGGACGCGGTTGCGACCGGCAAGCGCGTGCGGCCCGATTTCGAGGACGGTGTGCGTAACCAGCTCGTGCTCGAGGCGATCGAGAAGGCGGCGCGCTCCAGGCGCTGGGTCCGCGTCGGCGAGCCGTAGAGCCGCCTGTCGCAGCAGCTCCAACGGTGCGCGGGCAGCCTCGGAGTCCGCGGTGGGGGGGCGTCGCGTCTCACGCTGGCGCACACGACGGCTACTCGACTCCAGGGCCATCAGCCCTCTGGGCAGCGGCGGTAGAATTGCAGAGTGGCGCGCATCTCAGCTCCCCGCCGATCGCCGCAACATGGCCCGACCCGGGCCCTGACTCGGCTCCCTAGCGGGCTCGTGCGGCTTTTCTGGGATTACCCCGGGCGTAGCCTGAGCCTCGACCGCGACCGTGACTTGGTCGTGCGCCGAGTCGCCGGCGAGGGCGGGCTACGCGAAATGCGGCTGCTGCGGGCGAGCGTTGGGGACGCGGCGATCCGGGACGTGATCGAGCGGACCTCGGCACGAGGAATGAGCCCGCAGCGAATCCGCTTCTGGCAGCTGCTGCTCGGGCTGCCGGCCCGCCGGGCCGACGGGTGGGTTCGTGCTGCGCGAGCGTCGACCTGGGCCGGCAGGTCGAGTCGTTGAAGCTCCACCTCGAGGTTCTCGGACGCTCGCAGCGGTCCGTCCTGGTGCGGCTCGCACCCCTCGCTAGCGAGCGGGGGTTCTACCTGGCGGGCGGAACCGGCCTGGCCTTGCAGCTCGGGCACCGACGGTCCGTCGACTTCGATTGGTTCCGCACTGAGCCCATCGACGATCCTCTGGGCCTGGCCGCGGAGCTAAGAGCTGCAGGACTCCCGCTCGAGATCGTTCGTGTCCAGAAGGGAACGCTCCACGCCAAGGTGAGAGGCGTGCGTGTGTCGTTTCTCGAGTACCGCTATCCGCCGTTGAAGCCCGCGCTCGAGGCCCGGGGCTGCACTCTGGCGGCTCTCGAGGACATCGTGGCGATGAAGCTCGGCGCGGTCGCGCAGCGCGGGTCGAAGAAGGACTTCGTCGACATCTTCGCGCTCGGCCAGCGCTTCAGCCTCGGTGAGATGCTCGAGCTCTACAGGGCTAAGTACCGTGTGAAGGACGTCGGTCACGTCCTTGTCGCGCTCGCCTATTTCGACGAGGCAGACCGCGAGCGCATGCCGACGCTGCTACACCGATGGGCCTGGTCGACGATGAAGACCACGCTAGGGCGCTGGGTCGGCAACGTCGCTCAGGCTCGGTAGCCGCGAGAACCAGGGCTCCGAGCACGCCGCCAAAGCGGCGGCGTCCAGACGACTCGATGTTCTGTCGAACGCCTACGGCCGCTTGAGCTCCCGCAGCCAGGCGTTGCGAAAGCGCACCGGGTGGCCGTGGTCCTGGAGGCTGATGGGCAGCGCCTGCGGGTGGGTGGAGTACGGAGTGCGCGCCCGGTTCGTTGTGGGCCCGATCAGCTCGCGGGCGTGTTGCACGAGGACACCGTTCTGGAACACGGTGACACGAGCGCGCTTCGTGACGCCGCCGGCGGCGTCGAAGCGCGGCGCCTCGTAGACGATGTCGTAGGTCTGCCACTCCCCCGGCGGACGGCTGGCGTTCACGAGCGGCGGGAACTGCTCGTAGAGCGACCCCGCCTGCCCGTCCGGGTAGGTCTTGCTCTCGTGGCTGTCGAGGACCTGGACCTCGTAGCGGCCGGCACCGAAGAAGACTCCACTGTTGCCGCGCCCCTGGCCTTCGCCCGTCGGCGGAACCGGCGCCATCCACTCGATGTGGAGCTGCACGTCGGCGAAGCTCTGGCGCGTCTCGATTCCGCCCGTGCCCTTCACCACTTCGAAGTAGCCGTTCTCGACCTTCCACGCCGCGGCCGAGCCGTGCTTCTGGCTCTTCCAGGCCGCGAGGTCCTTGCCGTCGAAGAGAACGATCGCATCCGCGGGCGGGCGGCCCGGCGTGGCCGGCGGCGCCCAGGTGCCCGGAGCCACGACGGTCGGCTGCGGGCGGTTCATGTCGTGCTGCGGGATGCCCTCCGGATCGGGCGGCGGCGTCTGGGCGAGGGCGGGACTGGCCGCGAGGAGCAGAACGGCGGTGACTCTCATGCTCGGACCTCCTGGGGCTGGTCGGCTGTCGGCGACACGCGGGTTTATACCACCGGTGCCGTGGCGGGCGAGCGAGGCGGGTGCGTGCGCGCCTCGAGCCGTGGCGCTACGGGGCAAGCTCGAGCACGACGATCGTGTCCAGCTGGTCGAGGGCCTTGGGGTGGAGGCGGAGCAGCAGCGCGTCCTTCTCGAGCGTGAACTTGACGGGCACGCCGGTGGCGAAGAGCGATGCGGTCTTGACCGGCCTCGGTGGGCGCGCGATCGACAGCACCACGTCTTGCCAGTCGAGCACGTGGACGTAGACCCGGGTTCCCTTCTGCGTCGTGACACCCCAGGGGCGAGGGGGCAGCGGCCCGCCGCGCGTGCCGTAGATTGTCTCGCCGTTCTTCTGGAGCCACTGCCCTACCTCGGCCAGCCGACTCGCGTGCTCGGGCTGGATCGTGCCGTCCGGTCTCGGGCCGACGTTCAGCAGCAGGTTCGCGTCGTAGCCCGCCGCCTTCACCAGAAGCTGCACGAGCTGCTTCGTGGTCTTGTGCCGGCTGTCGGTCTTGTTGTAGCCCCACGAGTTGTTGATCGTCTCGCACATCTCGAACGGCAGGCTGCCGACCTCGGAATCCTCGTTGAACCCCGCCGTGTTGTGGCCCGGCAGATCCTTCTCGAACATCTGGAAGTCCTCGCCCGGGAAGGGCTTCCGGTGGTGGTTGTTGCCGACGAGCGCGGCGGGCTGTAGCCGATGGATGAGCCCGTAGGTCTTGCCGAGCCGCCAGTCGGCGTCGGGGCGGTCCCACCAGCCGTCGAACCAGATTCCGCCGATCTCGCCGTAGCCGGTGAGCAGTTCCTCGAGCTGCTTGTCCATGGTGTCCAGGTAGCGGAACCAATCGCCCTTGTCGTCACGGCCGGCGAAGCGCCCCGTGCGGCCGCGCGGGAAGTAGTCGGGATGGTGCCAGTCGAGGTGCGAGTGATAGAAGAAGAGCTTGACGCCCTGCTTACGGCACTCGTCGGCGAGCTGCTTCAGGACGTCCTTGGCGTAGGGCGTGCGCTCGACGATGTCGTAGTCGCCGAGCTTCGAGTCCCACATCGCGAAGCCGTCGTGGTGCTTCGAGGTGATCGTGATGTACCTCATCCCCGCCGCCTTCACCATCCTGACCCAGGCCGCGGCGTCGAACTTCACCGGGTTGAAGGCCGGCGGAAAGTCCCGCTCGTACTCGGAGACCGTGATGCGCTTGTTGTGCATCACCCACTCGCCGTCGCCCGCCACGGCGTAGGCCCCCCAGTGGATGAACAGGCCGAAGCGCGCCTCCTGGAACCAGGCGCGCGCCGCGAGGTTGCCGGCCGAAGGGACGTAGCCGTCCTGGGCGGCGGCCGAAGGGCCTGCGAGGACGGCCGGGGCGAGCAGGACGACCAAGGGGAGAGAACGTTTCATCAGGGACCTCCCGAAACAAACCGCAAGAGCGGGCCAGAACACGCCGTCCACCCTCGATTGCAAGGCGGCGAGGGCGGACTGCGGGCGAGACGGCGTGAGCCTTACGAGGTCACGAGACCTGACCGGGTCGCGGGACGGGCGGCACCGGCATTGGGCCGAAGGCCAGGTTCGCGGGGACCAGGGCCTCGCCAGAGTTGAGCGCCTCCTCCCACAGGACCGCCTTTCCCGTGTAGGCCGAGATGCGGCCCATGATCGCCGTGAGCGTGCTCTCCGCCACCGTCTGGAGCTCGTTGATCGGTTGGCCGGCGCGGATGCTGGCGATCAGGTCGGTGTGCTCCTGGACGTAGGCGTTGGTCTCGGTGCCTGTGAACTTGTAGGCCGAACCGCCCAGCAGCTCGTAGCGACGGGCGCCGCTGTCGAGCTCGCAGACGCCCTTCGTCCCGACCAGCGTTTCCGCCACGCGGTTGGCGCAGTCGGGGATCTGGCGGCACATCGACATCATGTGCACGCCGTTCGCGTACTCGTAGTCGACCGCGAAGTGATCGAAGCCGTGGCCGTAGTCGGGGCTGATGCGCGATTGGCGTCCGCCCATGCCCACGGCGCGCACGGGGTGCGTGCCCATCGCCCAGTTGACGACGTCGAGGCTATGGACGTGCTGCTCGACGATGTGGTCGCCCGAGAGCCAGGTGAAGTAGAGCCAGTTCCGCATCTGCCACTCGAGATCGGTCCAGCTCGTCTGCCGCGGCTTGCTCCACAAGGCGCCCTGGTTCCAGTAGGCGCGCGCAGCCAAGACGTCGCCGATGCCGCCCTCGCGCACGCGGCGGATCGCTTCGACGTAGCCCTGCTGATGGCGGCGCTGCGTGCCCGCGCCGACGCCCAGGCCCTTCGCCTTCGCGGCCTCGTACGTGGCCAGCACCGAGCGGATCCCGGGGCCGTCGACCGCGACCGGCTTCTCCGTGAAGACGTGCTTGCCGGCCGCGACCGCCGCCTCGAGGTGCGCGGGACGGAAGCCGGGCGGCGTCGCCAGGATCACGTAGTCGACGCCCGGCGTCGCGATGACCTTCTGGAAGGCATCGAGGCCCACGAAGGATCGGTCCTCCGGCACCGTCGCGGCCTCGCCCAGCTCCTTGAGCCGCTCGCGCGTCTCGGCCACCCGGTCGGCGAAGGCGTCGCCGATCGCCACCACGCGGACCCCGGGCGAGCTCTTGACCGCGTCGGCCGCGGCGCCGCGGCCGCGCCCACCGCAGCCGACGAGGCCGACGCCGATGGCGTCGCTGCCCGCGGCGTGGACCGCCGGCGGGTGCAGTCCTCGCGCCGCCAGCGTGGTCCCGGCCACGGCACCGATCCGGATGAAATCGCGCCGCGTCCTCAGTTCGTCGCTCATGCGGAAGCCTCCCTCATTTCGGCTCGAACGGCCTCACCACGCGAAAGCCCACGAAAGTCGCGTCCGTGTGCCACCAGATGCTCTGCGGGTCCTGTGGGTCGCGCTCGTTCCACGCGGAGTCGGATACGCGCCGCGTGGCGCAGCCCGTTGCCTCGGCGGCGTCGACCCAGGAGCCGCCCTTCGCCACCTGCGGGTAGAGCGCGTCCGATCCGTCGTGCACCCACTCGGCCACGTTCCCCACGAGGTCGAATACCCCGAGCGCGCTCGCGGTCCGCGTGCCGACCGGGTGCGGCCGATCCCCCGCGTTGTCCTTCAGCCAGGCCCGGCCGTCGCCCACCGCCTCTTCGTCGCCTCCCGCACGGCAGGCCCACTCCCACTCCTTCTCCGTGGGCAGCCGATAGGCGAGGCCCGTTCGGCGGGCCAGCCAGCGGGTGTATCCGAGCGCGGCGTGGTGCGTGATCGAGAGCGCCGGCAGGCCGTCCTTGCCGAAGCCGAACGTCTCGTCCGCGTAGGGAGGCGTCGGGCGGGTGATGGCGTCGGCCCCGGGCGGCGGCTCGTCGGCCCGCCGCACCTTGGCCTGCGGGTCGGCGCGAAAGACGTCGTACTCCGCCCAGGTCACTTCGCGCCGGCCGATCCAGAAGCCGGGAACCCCGTCACGCGGCGGCACCGGCGCCATCTCGAACGTGACGGTCGATCCAGGCACGGTCGCCGTGTAAACGGCCGGCAGCGTGGGCGGCGAAGCAGGCTGGAGCGCACCGATCAGCCGCGGCCCGCAGAGAGCGAGGCCCGCGAGCGCCACAAGCGCGACCAGCAGCAGCGAACGAGCTTGCGTCATGCTGCGATCACCCAGCCGATGTTCCGGCCGCGCATGCGTCATTACAAGACCTGACCTCCCGCCCCTATCCTTCGACACCTGCCTTGGCCAGCACTTCCGGCGGGCAGCCGTTCCACTCGCCGACGAACGTGTTGCCCATGAAGCGGAGGTCATCCACACCCAGCTTGCTCGACCAGAACCCCGAGGCGACCAGGTCGCGGAACAGCGTGAAGAAGGCCGCCCCGGCTTCCATCTCGGGCCTGGCCTTCGCCGGCCAGGCGATGTCGTCGAGCACCGCACGTCGCTCGTCCGCGGAAGCCTCGCTGAAGCCCTTGCCGCCGCGCTTGGCGCACTCGCGCTCGAGCCACGCGAGCCCGCCGCGCATGCGTGTCTGCAGCCGCTCGCGGTCGCGCACCTCGGCGAGCGGGTCGTCGAGGATGAAGTCGATGAACTCGGGCGCGAGCGCGTCGCTGGCGCCGCCGGAGCGCGCGTCGGCCGGGATCACCAGGTCGGCGAGGACGCGCACGCTCGTCCACTCCTGGGGCGTGAAGAACTTCGGCGTGTAGGGCTTCGCCTTCCCGGCCTTCGCGGCTTGCCGGCGGACGTGCTCCTGGGCCGCCTGCAGCCGTCCGGGCGACAGGAATATGGAGGCGGCGAGCGGAATCGACCCCACTCGCCGCAGCAGCTCGCGCCGGTCCATCCCGCTCGCCGGAGCGGGGTCCCGGTCCTTCCCGTTCTCGCTCACAGGTTCCCCCTCCGCCGCTCGTCGGCGACGTGCTCGGCCGTGCGCATCGAGAGTGCCAGGATCGTCCAGGTGCAGTTCTTGTGCGCGTTGCTCACGAACGGCCCCGCGTCGGCCACGAACAGGTTCTTCGCGTCATGGGCCTGGCACCACTCGTTGAGCACCGAGGTGCGCGGGCTCGTCCCCATCCGCGTGGTTCCCACCTCGTGGATGATCTCGCCCCCGACGGAGATCCCTTCCTCGGTCGGAGGCACGGTCCGCGAGCGCAGCGCGCGATTGCGCTCGACGACCTTGCCGCCCATCGCCTCGACGATCTCCGCGAACGTCTTGCGCATGTGGCGCACCTGCCCGAGCTCGGCGTCTCCCCATTGCCAGTGGAAGCGCAGCACCGGGATCCCCCAGCGGTCGACCAGCTCGGGGTCGATCTCGCAGTAGCTCTTCTCGTTCGGGATCATCTCCCCGCGACCGCTGAAGCCCACGAACGCGCCGTAGTAGCGCCGGTAGTCGTCCTTCAGCGCCTGGCCGTAGCCGCCGCCTTGCACCTGCTCGATGCCGCCGCCGAAGCCGTAGCCGGGCATGCCCTTCCCGCCTCCGAGCTCGATGTGGTAGCCGCGCGGGAAGTCGAGCTTGCGGTTGTCGAGCCACCACGGCATGTACAGGTGGCCGCCGCCGGAGCCGTCCTCGTTGTGCGGCGGCAGGTCCACGAGCGACGGGATGAAGCCGCCCACGCTGGTGCCGACCGTGTCCGTCAGGTAGCGCCCCACGGCGCCGCTCGAGTTGGCAAGGCCATTCGGGTGGCGGGTCGAGCGCGAGTTGAGCAGCAGTCGCGCCGACTCGCAGGCGCTCGCCGCGAGCACCACGATGCGTGCCCGGACGTGGCGGTCCTTCCCGCTCGCCGTCTCGACGTAGGAGACCCCCGTCGCGAGACCTTCGGCGTCGGTCGTGACCTCGCGGGCCATGGCGCCCGTGAGGATCTCGAGCCGCCCGGTCGCGAGCGCCGGCGGCAGCAGCACCGACGGTGTCGAGAAGTTGGAGCCCGTCGAGCAGCCGCGGCCGCACTGGCCGCAGTAATGGCAGGCAGGCCGGTTCCCGAGCGCGCGCGTGAGGATCGACAGCCGCGCCGGGATCACGGGGATGCCGATCCCCTTGCAGGCCCTCTGGATCGCGAGCTCGTAACAGCGTGGCTTCGGCGGCGGTTGGAAGATCCCGTCGGGCTCGTTCTCGATCCCCTCGTTCGAGCCGAAGATCCCGACCAGCTGGTCGAGGCGGTCGTAGTAGGGCTTGATCTCCTCGTAGCCGATCGGCCAGTCGTCGCCCAGGCCGTCGCGGCTTCTGGCCTTGAAGTCCCAGGGACCCATGCGCAGCGAGATGCGGCCCCAGTGGTTCGTGCGCCCGCCGAGCATGCGGCCGCGGAACCACATGAACTGGCTGCCGCGGCCGACGCTGTAGGGCTCGCCCTCGATGTCCCAGCCGCCTATGCAGCCGTCGTACTCGCCGAACGGGCGCCCGCGGTGGCCCTTACCGCGACGCGGCGAGTCGTGGTTCCACGCGAACATGGCGCCGTCTTTCGCCGCGTCCCACGCCTGGCCGGCCTCGAGCAGCACCACCTCGGCGCCGGCCTCGGCCAGCACCTTCGCGGCCATCCCACCACCGGCTCCCGAGCCGACGATGCAGACGTCCCATGTCTTGGACGGCGTCAGGACTTGCATCAGGGCTGCCCTTTCTTGAAGGTGTCGCAGGCGGCGGGATCCCCGGACCTGAGCCCCTGCCGCAGCCAGCGCATGCGCATTTCCGAGGAGCCGTGGGTCCAGGATTCCGGCGCGACGTAGCCTTGAGACTGCTGCTGGATCATGTCGTCGCCGATCGCGGCCGCCGCGCGCAGCCCTTCTTCGACGTCGCCCGGGTCGAGGATCCGCTGATTGAAATGGCCGTAGACGCCGGCGAAGCAGTCGGCCTGAAGTTCGAGCAACACCGAGAGCGCGTTGCCCTCTTCCTTCGAGCGCGCGCGCTGCGGTGCCGTCTGGACCTGGTCCGAGAGCCCCATCAGGTTCTGGACGTGATGGCCCACTTCGTGCGCGACGACGTAGGCCTGGGCGAAGTCACCGGGCGCGCCGAAGCGGCGGTCGAGCTCGCGGAAGAACGCGAGATCGAGATAGACCTTGCTGTCGAGCGGGCAGTAGAAGGGCCCGACCGCGGCCGACGCCAGGCCGCAGGCGGAGGCCACCCGGCCCTCGAACAGCACGAGCGTCGGCTCGCTGTAGCGGCCGCCGCTCTTCTGGAACACGGTGTTCCAGGTGTTCTCGGTGTCCTTCAGCACCACGCCGATGAACTGGGCCTGCGGGTCGCCTGCGGGAGCCGCGCCCACGGACGCCTCCTGCGCGGTCGCGGCCTGTTGCGGGGCCATCTGCTCGACGAGCCCCAAGAGCCCGAGCAACTGCCTCGGGTCGGCTCCCGTGAGCAGCGAGATCCCGAGCACGACCAGAAGGCCGATGCAGCCGAAGCTGGTTCCGCGGCCGCCGGGCACGCGCATGCCGCGGCGGTCCTCTATATTGCTGCTGCCTTCGCGACCCTCCCAGCGCATGCGACCTCCGACCCGATGTCTTGTCGAGACGTGGCCGGGATCGCCGGCCGCCGCGATCATACAACACGCCCTCGGCCGCTGCGGACGGCTTCGAGCGGTCGCTGCCACAAGGTTGACACGCCCGGGGCGCGCAGATAGCTTCCGTTGCACCGGCTCGCAGCGAACGTCCGCATCGCGATCGCCGGCATCGCCCTGAACCGAGAAGGCCCGACCGCATGCGAGTCCCCCGCTTCGCTATAGCACTCGTCCTGTCGATCGCCGCGCTCGCCGCCTTCCCGCTGGCGCCCGGCTGCCGCAAGAGCGAAGGCCCCAGGGGCAGCCGCGAGCGCCCCTACCGGATCGCGGTCATCCCGAAGGGGATGACCCACGAGTTCTGGCGCACGATCCACGCCGGCGCGATCCGGGCGGAGCGCGATCTCGCGGCGAAAGGCGTGCACGTCGAGCTCGTCTGGAAGGGGCCGCTGCGCGAGGACGACCGCGAGCAGCAGGTGCAGGTGGTCGAGTCGTTCGCCAGCCAGGGCGTCGACGGGATCGTGCTCGCGCCGCTCGACGACAAGGCCCTCGTGCGCCCGGTCGAGGAGGCGGCGCGCCTCAAGGTCCCCACCGTGATCATGGACTCGGCGCTCGCGTCCGACGAGATCGTGAGCTTCGTCGCCACCGACAACTTCAAGGGCGGCGAGATGGGCGCCGACGCGCTCGGCGAGGCGATGGGCGGCAAGGGCAAGGTCCTGCTGCTGCGCTACGCCGAGGGCTCGGCCAGCACCAGCGCCCGCGAGGCGGGCTTCCTGGCGCGCCGCGAGGCTGCCTGGCCCGGCCTCGAGCTCGTCTCCTCCGATCAGTACGCCGGGGCCACGCGCGACACGGCCAAGCGCGCCGCCGAGAACCTGCTGAACCGCCACGGGCGGGAGCTTCAGGGAATCTTCGTGGTGAACGAGTCGGCGACCTCGGGCATGCTGCTCGCGCTGCAGGACGCGGGACTCGCCGGAAAGGTCAAGCTGATCGGCTTCGACGCGAACCAGGCCTTCGTCGACGCCATGCGCAAGGGCGAGCTCCACGGCTTCGTGCTCCAGAACCCGTTCCGGATGTCGGGGCTCGCGGTCGAAGCGCTGGTCGACCACCTTCAGGGGCGGCCCGTGCCGAAGCTCGTCGACACCGGCGTCTCGGTGGTGACCCCCGCCAACCTCGACGCGCCGGAGATGCAGGCGCTGATCAAGCCGCCGCTCGAGCAATACCTGAAGCCCGGCGAATGACGGCCGCCCTGCGTCTCTCCGGCATCGTCCGCCGTTTCGGTGCGACCGTCGCGCTCGACGGCGCTTCGCTCGAGGTCGGGCCAGGCGAGGTGCACGCGCTCTTGGGCGAGAACGGCGCCGGCAAGAGCACGCTCCTGGGCATCCTGGGCGGCTTGCTGCGCCCCGATGCAGGGACGATGCTCGTCGCAGGCGAGCGCTACGCGCCACGGTCGCCACGCGACGCGCGCGACTGCGGCATCGCGCTCATCCACCAGGAGCTGTCGCTGTTCCCGCATCTCTCGGTCGCCGAGAACGTGCTGATGGGCACGGAGCCATCGAATCGGGGGCTGTGGGACCGCGAGCGGGCCGGACGCCTCACGCGCGAGGTGCTCGCGGAGTTCGGGCACCCCGAGGTCGACCCCGACGCGGTCGTGGGCCGGCTGCCGATCGGCGCGCGACAGGTGGTCGAGATCTGCCGCGCGATCGCCACCCACGCCCGCGTCGTCCTGATGGACGAGCCCACCAGCAGCCTCCCGCGCGGCGACGTCGAGCGGCTCTTCGCCCTCATCGGCCGTCTCTCGGCCAAGGGAGTGGCGGTCGTCTACATCAGCCACTTCCTCGAGGAGACGCGCGCGGTGGCCTCGTCCTACAGCGTGCTGCGCGACGGGCGCAGCGTCTCTCACGGCGCGCTCGCGTCGGTGAGCAACGACGAGATCATCGCGCTGATGGTGGGCCGCACCGTGAGCGAGCTGTTCCCGAAGTGCCCGCGGGCCGGGGGCGGCGACGTCGCTCTCGAGGTGAACGATCTTGCCGCCCCGGGCGTGCAGCAGGCCTCGTTCAGCCTGAAGCGGGGCGAGGTGCTCGGGATCTTCGGCCTGAGGGGCTCGGGCCGCACCGAGCTGGTGCGGGCGCTCTTTGGCCTCGCCCGTCCCCAGGCGGGTCGCGTGAGCGTGAGCGGGCGCGAACGGCCGCTCGCCGGGTCCCCCGCCGCGAAGCTCGCCCTTGGCCTCGGCTACTTGAGCGAGGACCGCAAGGGCGAGGGCCTGGCGCTGCCGCTCCCCGTCGCCGACAACGTCACGCTCACGCGGCTTTCCTCCTGCTCGCGCCGCGGCGTCCTCGACCCCGACCGCCAGCAGCAGCAGGCCGCCGCTCGTGCCAGCGAGCTCCAGGTCCGCATGCGCCACCCCGCCCAGCCGGTGCGGACGCTCTCGGGCGGCAACCAGCAGAAGGTCGCCTTCGCGCGCATCCTGCACCAGGACGCGGGAGTGCTGCTGCTCGACGAGCCCACGCGCGGCATCGACGTCGCGAGCAAGGCCCACTTGTACGAGGCGGTCTCGCGCGCGGCCGCCGCCGGCAAGGCCGTGCTGATGGTGAGCTCGTACCTGCCGGAGCTGCTCGGCGTGTGCGACCGCGTCGCCGTGATGTGCCGGGGACGCCTCGGGCCGGCGCGCGCGGTGGCGGAGTGGACGCCCGAGAGCATGCTCGAGGCGGCGATCGCCGGATGAAGAGCGAGCTGCGACAGCGCCTCGTGCGGCTAGGCCCCTTCCTGGGCCTGGCGCTCGTCGTCGTCTTCTTCGCGCTGGCGAGCGGGGCGCCCGAGCGCTACCTCTCGGCCCACAACCTGAGGGTGGTCCTGGCGCAGACCGTGATCGTGGCCCTGGGCGCGATCGGGATGACGTTGATCATCGTCGGGGGCGGCATCGATCTCGCCGTGGGCTCCACGATCGCACTCACGGGAGTGCTGTGCGCGCTCGCGATCCGCGACGGCTGGTCGCCTCTCCTCGCCGTCGTCGCCGCGGTGGCTGCCGGCGGCTTCGTCGGCCTGCTGAACGGCCTCGCGATCACGCGACTGCGCGTCGTGCCGTTCATCGCGACGCTCGGGATGCTGGGGGTCGCGCGCGGCAGCGCCAAGTGGCTCGCCGGCCAGACCACGGTCAACCCGCCGTCCAGCTGGGTGAACGAGCTGGCCGTCACCTTCCCGCCGGTCCCGTGGATGGTGTTCGCTCCCGGAGTGTGGATCGCACTCCTGCTCGCATTGGCCATGGCCTTCGTCCTGCGTCGAACGGTCTTCGGCCGCCGTGTCTTCGCGCTGGGGTCGAGCGAAGCCGCCGCGCGTGCGTGCGGCATCGGCATCGACCGTCTCAAGCTCGCGATCTACGGCGTCGCCGGGCTTCTGTTCGGCCTCGCCGGCGTGATGCAGATGTCGCGGCTGCGGCAGGGCGATCCGACCGTGGCGGCCGGCACCGAGCTCGACGTGATCGCGGCCGTGGTGATCGGCGGCGGCAGCCTGAACGGCGGCGGAGGCACGATCCTCGGCTCGATGGTGGGGGCGCTCGTGATGGCGTTCCTCAGGAACGGCAGCCAGCAGATGGGCTGGCCGAGCTACGTGCAGGAGATCCTGATCGGCGTGATCATCGTGGTCGCGGTCGCGATCGATCGCTGGCGCCACGCGCAACAGGGGGACGGGGAATGAAGCTGATCCGTTTCGGAGCGGCCGGCCGGGAGAGGCCCGGCCTGCAAATGGCCGACGGCAGCCGCATCGATGCCTCCAGCTTCGGCGACGACTGGGGCGAGCGCTTCTTCGAGACGGACGGCCTACGGCGGCTCGCCGGCTGGGCAGCCGCCCACGCGACGAGGGCTCCACGGGTGGGGGCCTCCGAGCGACTCGGTCCGCCGATCACGCGCCCGAGCAAGATCGTGTGCATCGGCCTCAACTACGCCGACCACGCGCGAGAGACGAATGCCAAGATCCCCGAGGAGCCCGTCATCTTTTTCAAGGCCACCACGGCCCTCGCCGGCCCGAACGACGACCTCGCCTTGCCGCGCGGCTCCGTGAAGACCGATTGGGAGGTGGAGCTGGCCGTCGTGATCGGGCGGCGCACCCGCTACGTCGCGCTCGAGGACGCAGCCGCGCACGTCGCCGGCTACGCGCTCCACAACGACTACTCCGAGCGCCAGGACCAGATCGAGCGCGGCGGGCAGTGGTCGAAGGGCAAGAGCCAGGATGGCTTCGCGCCGCTCGGGCCCTTCCTGGCCACGCCGGACGAGCTCGCGGACGTGCGTGCGCTGCCGATGTGGCTCACGGTCAACGGCGAAAGTCGTCAGAAGAGCAGCACGCATCAGATGATCTTCGACGCAGAGACGCTCGTGAGCTACCTGAGCCGCTTCATGACGCTCCTGCCGGGCGACGTGATCAGCACCGGCACGCCGGCGGGTGTCGGCCTGGGCATGAACCCGCCCACGTTCCTGAAAGCGGGCGACGTCGTCGAGCTGGGGATCGACGGGCTCGGGACGCAGCGCCAGCGCATCGTGGCCCCGGAAGGGGTCAGGTCTTGAAGGGGTCAGATCTCGAACTGAGGCGTCGCGAGCTCACCCGGAGGCCGGAGGGAAGCGAAGCACGATGAGACGCTTCGGACAACTGATCGGCCTGCGGCCGGAGAAGCTCGAAGAGTACAAGCGCTATCACGCGGCGGTGTGGCCCGAGATCCTCGAGGCGATCCGCAAGGCCGGCATCCGCAACTACTCGATCTTCCACTTCGCGGGAAAGCTCTTCGCGTACTTCGAGTACCACGGGCCGGACGCGGAGTTCGATGCCCGCATGCGCGAGATCGCTCGATCGCCGCGGATGCGCGAGTGGTGGGACATCATGGATCCGATGCAGCGACCGGTCGAGGGCCGCGAGCCGGGTGGCTGGTGGGCGAACATGGACGAGGTCTTCCACACCGACTAGCATGCAGATCACGATCCAGCTCGCCGACCGACGCGCCAGGCGCGATCCTCGGCGGCGGCGTCGCGCGCGTCGACGGAATCGAGCCGCGGCAGGAGGGCAGAGGTGAATGAGCGCTTCCGCGGGAAGGTCGCGGTCGTGACGGGCGCCGGCTCCGGCATCGGGCGCGCGACGGCGCTCGCGTTCGCTCGTGAGGGCGCCGCCGTGGCCGTGGCCGACCGCGGCAAGCCGAAGGCCGACGCCGTGGTCGCCGAGATCTCGGCAAGCGGGGGCCGCGCCCTGGCCCTGGCGTGCGACGTCTCGCAGGCCGCCGACTGCGCGGGCGCGATCGGCGCGACCGAGGCGGCGCTCGGCCCCCTCGACATCCTGGTCAACAACGCGGGCATCGGCACGACGGGCACGGTGCTCACGACGGATGCCGAGACGTGGGAACGTCTCATGGCCGTCAACGTGCGCGGCACCTACCTCATGTCCCGCGCGGCGCTCGCCGTGATGGTGCCGCGCCGGCGCGGCGTGATCGTCAACGCGGGCTCGATCGCGGGCGTCCGCGCCGTCGCCGACCGGGCCGCCTACGTCACGACGAAGTTCGCCGTGGTCGGCCTCACGAAGGCGATGGCCCTCGACCACGTCAAGGACGGCATCCGGGTGAACGCCGTCTGCCCCGGGACGACGCTTACGCCCTGGATCGACGAGCGCCTCGCCGAGGCGGAGGACCCGAAGGTCGCGATGGCCACGCTCGTGGCGCGCCAGCCGATGGGCCGACTGGGCACCGCGGAGGAGATGGCCGCCGCCTACCTGTTCCTCGCCTCGGACGAGTCCTCGTTCACCACCGGCACGACGCTGGTGGTGGACGGCGGCTTCATGTGTTGAAAGCTCAGCCGCGCAGCAGCTTGAACAGGAAGCCCTTGGAAGCGTCAGGCACCACGCCCCCCATCAGCCACAGCCACACGAAGGCGCCGTAGAACATTGCCATCAGGACGAGCGCCACGCGACGCCACATCGGAGGCCGCAGCTCCTTCGGCAACAGCGTCGTGTTGACCCGCAGGATGTGCAGGGCCGCGAGCGCAAAGACGAAGCCGGCGACGTTCGCCGCGAGCTGCAGCAGGATGATCGGCGCCGTCAGCGTCAGCGCGAAGGCGCCCCAGAAGACGGCCAGCGCGAGCACCGAGTAGTAGACGCGCCTGACGTCGGCTGCGGCGCGCACCCGCCGGCTTGCGCCCCAGAGAATGTCGGTCACGGAGCGCACGGTGGACTCGAGGATGTCGATCTGCACCTTGAACAGGATCCAGGCGCTCATGACCGCCACCACGATCGTGAGCGACGGACCGGCGCGCTCCGAGAGAGCGCGCGCCAGCTCGGTCGCGATGTTGAGGCCGCGCAGGTCGCTGCCCCTCGGGATCAGCGACGTGTAGAGGATCCCGGGCAGCGCCATCCCCAGTATCGCCCCCACGAAGAAGATGCCCCACTGGTCGACACGCACGATCCGCCACCAGCCCTTCCAGCTCTCGAGCGCCGCGTGCGTAGGCTCGAAGACCGTTCCCGAGTGCGCGAGGTGCACCTTCTGCCCAGCCACGACGGTGGGGATGTAGCCGACGACCGAGCCCATGCCGTAGCCCTTGTCGCGCGCCCAGCTCGAGAGCGTCAGGTTGGTGACGCCGCCGCAGCCCGAGAAGGCCGCGAACGCCCCGACCAGAAACCAGTCGGCGCCCTCCGGGATGAACTTGAAGCTGCCCGTCGTCGTATCGAATCCGAAGAAGCCGACCACGGCCGCCCACGCGTTGGCGGGCGAAGCGAACAAGAGGCAGAGCGCCGCGAGCGCAATCAGAACGCCCGACACCATCACCCAGTTCAGCATCTCGAGCGTGTGCTCGATCCGCTTGCCGCCGAACAGCAGGACCAGCACGCACACCGCGAACACGGCCAGGGCCACCAGGTACACGGAGCCGGACTCGTCGGGCCGCGCGGCGCGGCCCGCGCCCAGGAAGAAGAACGCCCCGGCCGACGCACCCGCCCACGCCGGCCAGCCGTTTTGAAGGAAGTAGAGGCCGGCGTAGAGCCAGCCCCAGAACGTGGCGTGCGGCTTCGTGCGCATGAAGCCGGTGATGATCGGCTCGCCCGTGTAGAGCGTGTAGCGCACGAGCTCGGTGTTGAAGAGAGCCTGGAAGGCCGCGGCGGCGAGCGTCACCCACAGCAGCGAGAGGCCGTAGCGCACGAAAACCGCGGGACCGATCAGCCACTCGCCGCTGCCGATCGCCGCGCCGAGGACGATCGCCCCCGGGCCCACCACCTTCAGGATGCGCAAGCCCGACGTGTCGGGCGGGGCGGGCAGCTCGCCGCGACCCCACGGCTCGAGACCCGTGCGGGCCTCGACCGGCGCGCCGGGCGGGGTCGGCTCTTGGTTTGCCACCCGCTAGCTCCGGTATGCCTGGCGGCCGTGGCCCTGCACCGGGATCCCCTGCGCCTTCAGCACCACGTTCTGCAACGCGTACATGCACGCCGCCGCCTCGTCGATCTTGCGCGTGAACGCGATCGACCCTTGCAGGATCGGCGCGAGCCGAGCCTTGTCCTGGATGCGCGCCTTCGGGTACTCGTGCTCGACAACGAGGTGGGTGTTCGCGACGTCGAGCTTCAACAGCTCGCGCGCGGCGAGCTGATGATCCAGCCAATCGACCGTCCGATTCTGGAGATACGCGAGCGGATCGTGCTTCGCGGTCCCCGGCAGCTCGTGCTCGCACAGCACGACCTGCTTCTTCCAGGCCTGTAGCTGGTCGGCCGGCCGCGGCGACGGCTTGCCCTTGATCCAGTCCCCGCGCTCGACCGTCTGCCCGCCGTAGCCCCACGCCGAGACGCCCTTCGCGTCCGTCACCTGTCCCTTTACGTGGAAGCCGCCGATCAGGAAGTTGTAGCCCTCGTCCTTCAGGTACTGGAACAGCGAGCGCGTGTCCTGGCCCATCAGGATCGCGTGCGAGGGATCGTAGTGGATGCGGAACTGGTCGCCCACGCCGTGCTTCTCGCAGATGCGGTGGAGCGCGATCCAGGTTCCGGGCGTGTAGGCGATGTTGTTGTGCCAGTTGTCCTTGGTGGTCCAGCCTGGCATCGGGCACTGCTCGACGCGGTAGCTGAGCTTGCGCTCCTTTGCGTACTTGAGCAGCGGGATGAAGGTGCGCTCGAAATCGACGAGGTTCTCGTCCATCGAGTGCTCCTGGTGGCGCCCAACGAACCCGCAGACGGCATCGACGCCGAGGAGCACCGCCGCGTCCATCGCCCGCTTCATGAAGTCGTGCTTCTTCCGGCGGATGCGCGCGTCCTCGTGCAGCATGTTGTCGAAGTAGCCGATGTCGGAGATGCCGACGGCGTGCGCTCGAAGCGCCGCCTTCACGCGCTTCGCGCGCTCCTTGTCGAACGGCTTGCGCAGGTCGAGCGTGTTCGCCACCGGGTCGACCATCGCCTCGGCGGGCACGTCGGCCTTGGTCGGGTGCAGCGCCGCCGAGAGCTGGATGTAGTCGGCGCTCAGCTCGCGCACGAACGCCACCCATTCCTCGATCGCCAGGTCGGGGTCCTTGTCGCGCTTCTCGCGCGGCGTCAGCTCCTGCAGCGCGGCGGTCAACACGCCGATCTTCATGAACTTCGGCTCGAAAGCGGCGACGGGCATGGGATCCTCCTTAGTCGCGTCCGGCCATGAGGGGCCTCGAGGAACGAGTCCTCGACGCGGACGAGCGCCGCCGGCCACCAGACTCGTCTCATGAGCTCCTTCAGGAAAGGCGCGCGTATTCTGGGCTGCCGCGGCGCTCGAAGGCAACCCGCCGAGGTAGACTCCCGGTATCGCTTCCCAGGGAGGGCCCATGGACCAGCGGATCATCAACCTCTACGACGAGTTCACGCACGGCGCGTTGAGCCGGCGCGCGCTGCTCGACCGGCTCGCTCAGCTCGGCGGCGGGGCCGCGGCCGCCGGCACGCTGCTGGCCGTCCTCCAGAACGACTACGCACGGGCGGCGATCGTCGACGAGAACGACCCGCGGCTCACGACCGAGACCGTGGGCTACGACGTCTCGGGCACGCGCGTGAGCGGCTACCTCGCCCGTCTCAAGGGCGGCGGCAAGCGACCGGCGGTGCTGGTGATCCACGAGAACCGCGGCCTCAACCCGCACATCAAGGACGTGGCGCGGCGGATGGCCGTCGAAGGCTTCCTGGCGTTCGCGGTGGACGCCCTCTCCGAAGGCGGCGGAACGCCCGCGGACGAAGACAAAGCCCGCGAGATGATCGGGGCGCTGGACAGAGCCGCGACGGTCACTCGGATCGCGGCGGCCGTGCCTTTCCTGGCCGGGCACGCCGAGTCGAACGGCAACGTGGGCGCGGTCGGGTTCTGCTGGGGCGGCGCGATGACGAACCGGGTGGCCGCGGCCGGCACCGGCCTCGCCGCCGCCGTTCCCTACTACGGCAGCACGCTCGCCGCCGAGGACGTGCCGAAGGTCGGCTGCGCGCTGCTGCTCCAGTACGCCGGACAGGACGAGCGGATCAACGCGGGCATCCCGGCCTACGAGGCGGCGCTCAAGCAGCACGGCAAGAGCTACGAGGTCTACGTGTACGAAGGTGCGCAGCACGCCTTCAACAACGACACCAACGCGGCGCGCTACAACAAGGCCGCCGCCGAGCTCGCCTGGGGCCGGACGATCGCGTTCCTGAAGAAGCAGCTCGGCGCCTGACGCGGCTCAGGGCCGCGGCGCGTCTCGGGCGTGGGATCGAGGCGTCGTCAGGCCGCACTCGAACCAGGGCTGGAGCGTCGATACAGCCCCGCTGCAGGAGCGGCTCGTGGAGAACGCGCGGCCGGCCGTGCTGATGCTGTTCGGCGCCGTCGGCTTCGTCGCGCTGGTCGCCTGTGCCAACGTCGCCAACCTGCTGCTCACCCGGGCGGCGCGCCGGCAGCGCGAGATCGCCGTGCGCGCGGCGGTCGGCGCCGGCCGGCTGCGGATCCTGCGCCAGCTGCTCTCCGAGAGCGTGCTGCTCGGGCTTTTCGGCGGCGCCCTCGGCCTGCTGCTGGCGTTCTGGGGCACGGACGCCCTGATGCTGCTGTTGCCCGGCGGGACCCCGCGGCTTTCCGAAGTGCGGATCGACGCCAGGGTCCTCGGGTTCACACTGATGCTTTCGTTTCTCACAGGGATCGTGTTCGGCCTCGCCCCGTCGATCCACGCCTCCAAGGTGACGCTGCGTGACTCGCTCAAGGAAGGCAGCCGGTCTTCGGGGTCGAGTCGAGCTTCGGAGCGGCTGCGCAGCGGCCTGATGGTGTCGGAGGTGGCGCTGGCGCTGCTGCTGCTCGTCGGCGCGGGCCTGCTGGTCCGCAGCTTCCTGCGACTCCGGGACGTGCAGCCGGGCTTCGACACCCGTGATCTGCTGGCGATGCAGATCTCCCTGCCCGCCTTGGGCTACGCGGGGCCGCGCCAGGTGAGCTCGTTCTATCGCGAGGCCCTCGAAAGAGTCGAAGCACTCCCGGGCTCTCCGTGACCCTCGAGGGTGCTCCGGCGATGAAGCCGAGCGAGGTTCCGACAGCGTACTATCGCGCGGTCACGCCGAACTACTTCCCGGTGTTCGGTATCCGGCTGCTGCGTGGGAGGCAGTTCGACGAGCGTGACCGTGAGGGAGTGCCGCGGGTCGCCATCGTCAACGCCACTCTGGCGCGGGTCTTGTGGCGGAACCAGGACCCGATCGGCAAGCGCTTCACGCTCGACGAAAACGTGACGATTCCGATCGAGGTTGTCGGCGTCGTGAGCGACGTCCGCCATTTCGGGCTCGACAGCGACCCGCGGCCCGAGCTGCACGTGCCCTACGCGCAGGCCTCGGACTCGTTCTGGAGGTGGAGCAACCGCTCCTTGACGCTGGCGTTGCGCACGTCGAGCGGTGCGTCCAGCCTGGCCTTGGCCGTGAGGGCATCCATCGAGTCGCTGGACAAGGACCTTCCGGTCTACAACGTCCGGACGATGGAAGAGGTCCTCGCGTCCTCGGTTGCGGCGCGCCGCGCCTCGATGCTGCTGATGGGCGTCTTCGCCGCCGTACCCCTGGTGTTGGCGAGCGTCGGCCTCTACGGGGTCGTGTCCTACTCGGTGAGCCAGCGCACCCACGAGTTCGGCGTGCGCATAGCACTCGGCGCGCGCGAGGCCGACGTGCTGCGGCTGGTGCTCGAATGCGGCATCAAGCTCGCCCTCGCCGGCCTGCTGCTCGGTTCGCTTGCGGCGCTCGCGCTCTCTCGCTTGCTGACCACCCTGGTCTACGGCATCAGCGCGCGAGACCCGCTCACCTTCGCCGGCGTCGGCGCGCTGCTGCTGCTGATGTCGCTGCTCGCGTCATACCTGCCCGCCCGCCGCGCCGCTCGCATCCACCCGGCGACAGCGCTCAGGGACGAGTAGGCGGACAAGCCGGGCGCGCGGTCAGCTTTTCTGTGACGCGCCGAACGACCGCTCGAAGAGCGCGACGATCGCCTTGCGGCCCTCGTCGCTGACGTTGCGCGTGCCGGTGGCCGCGAAGGGCCGCTCCGGGATCACGGGCGTGTCCGGGGCCCAGTGGCCGTCCTTCCAGGTGAACCAGCCGTGGCGGGCCTGGTCGTAGACGCTCACGGGCCGATTGAAGAACTTGGCGAGCTCGACGCCCCAGCCGGTGCCGCCCTGGACGGTGTCGTCGCCCTGGATCCAGCCCACGGCGAACACGCTGTAGGATCGCGAGACCATGTGGAAGATGAGCTGGCAGACCGTGCGGACCTGCTCGATCGAGGTGTAGGTTCGGCCCATCCGCTTGGAGACGATCTCCATGCTGACGTCGCCCTTGAGCAGCTCCGCCGGGGAGAGCAGCTCGACGTCCTTGCTGTACTCCATCACGTGGCCGTCGTAGGACAGCGTCACCTGCCGGACGCCCCACTTCTCGGCCGAACGGCCGAACTCGGCCTCGGTTCCCCTGTGGCCGCCGCTGTAGAGGATGGCCTGGTTGCGGTCGCTCATCGCATGAGGTCTCCCGGTCGTCGAACGAGGCAGGATATCCGCCGCCGCCGGGGCGGCGCAAGCCGGCGCGCTCTACGCGGCGAAATCGGCCTCGATCTGCGCCACGATCCGTTCGCGCTGGGCATCGTCGATCGGCGTCAGCGCCAGGCGCTCGAGGAGCGTGCCCCGTTCCACCAGGTGGTGCCGTGCGGCCGACCGCACATAGTCGCGGTCCTTGTCGCGGCCCGCGACGTACTTCGAGATCACGAGGTCATGTGGCTCGAGGCATAGGCCGGCGCCGGCCGTCGTGGGAACCGAGATCAGCCGACCCTGCCAGCCCGATGGCAGCACGGCCGTGCGCTCTCCCACGCCCTGCGCGTAGTAGCCGTAGGTTTCGTGAAACGGCGACAGCTCGCCGATCGAGCCTTCGATGAGATCGGCGCGTTCGGGGTGATTCCGGGGATAGAGGTCGACATCCGCCGAAACCAGCAACTCCGGCGGGGACTCCGGGTAGCGCCCGAGTATCGCCTGGCTGCCGATCACGACGATCTCCGGATCTCCCGCGATCGTGGCGGCCGCACGAATCACGTGCTCGAGCTGCGCGCGGTTCATCCGCTGGTCGGGCCGCCGCGGACTCGGCGCCAGATCGCCCAGCGTGTGCGGGGATCGAGGAAGCCCGCGAAAGGCGAGGCCTGACGCAGCTGGCGCGCCCGCTCGCCCGTCTCAGTCAAGAAGCGCGCTACGTCCTCCACGGGCTGCACCAGGATGGCCTGCCACGCCTCCGCGTACGGGCGGGCGACCGAGCCGTCAGAGAGCCAGTCGAGCACCCTGGCGCGTGCGCGCTCGACGAGAGCGGGATCCTGGAGCAGACGGTCCGCCACCGCCTTGTGGAGCTCGAGGCTCGTGGCCTCCGCCACGGCGTGGCGTCCGTCGGTCACGCGCGCAGTGTAGCACCGCCTCCGACGAAGCCTCCGATCGAGGCGATCGGCATCACGTCGACCGGTTCCTGGCCCTGGCGGAAGATGCGCGCGCCGGCTCTGCCCCGCAGCTCCACCGACTCGCCCTCCACCCGCAGGATCGCGCCCTCGCGCAGGCCGACGACCGGCACGTCGTTCTCCTCATGGAACTCGCGGATCCGCGTCTCGCGCGTCTCGCCCATGTGCATCGAGCCGGAAGCAGGATCGAGGTAGTGCGGGTTGATCTGGAACGAGACGAGCGCCAGGGCGTCGAGCGAAGGCGGCTCGACGATCGGCATGTCGTTCGTGGTGCGGATCGTCGGGCAGGCGATGTTCAAGCCGGCGCTGGCGCCAGTGTACGGCATCCCCTCGCTCACCCGACGCCGGAGGACAGGCAGCAGCTCCATCCGGTACAGGGACTCCAGCAGCCGGAACGTGTTCCCCCCGCCGCAGAAGACGGCCCCGGCGTTGTCGACGGCTCGCGCCGCATCCCCGGCCTCGTGGAGCGAGTCGAGCCCGAAGCCGATCTCCTCGAACGCCCCGCGCGCCTTGGCGGCGTACCCGGCGTGGTCCTTCAGGGCATGCGGAATGAAGAGGACCCGCCCCACCCCGTCCAGGATCTCGCGGAGGTCAGGAAAAGCGTGCTCGAGATAACGAGTACCAAAAACTGTCGAGGTACTGATGAGCAGCAGCCGGCGTGCCATGGCATCGCCAGCATAAGCCGTTCACGCCCCACCGCAACACTGGGGGGTCTGGGGGGATGGAGTCAGATGACCCGGGAGGCGATCCGAGAGGTGTCGAGCGCAGGGTCGCTCGATCTCGACCTGCGCGCGGGAGCGGGCTACGTAGCGCGCTTGTCTATGGTGCGAGGCCGTTGAGCGCCACGAACGCGCCGCCGTTCCGCTCGCACAGAAGCCGCATCAGCGTCGCGAAGCGGATGCCGGTCGTCTCGGGGAACTGCGACTGGCCGAACAGCGTCGGGAAGCCGATCGCGTGGATCCGCACCTTGCGCTCGCCGCGCGCGTCCTTCCGGTAGAAGCTCGTCCCGGCGTCAGCACGACGCTCTCAAACCCTCCCGTGGCCACCTGGGACCCGCGTTGTCAGTCACCGTTTCTTACTAATGGTCCTTGTCGTGTTTCTTGTCATGATCATGGTCATGGCCTTTGTCATGGTCATGGTCGCAATCATGGTCATCATGGTCGTCCTTGTGGTCATCATCCTTGCACGCTTTACGGGGGCAACCGGCGTCGAAGGCCAGAGCCCCAAGGCTTGGTCCTCCGGTGGCTGAATCGGTTCCCACGTACCGGAACTTCCCTGTCTTTGGCTTGATCAGGACCAGCCTCCCGCCGTCGCCCGGGTCGCCGCCGCCTTCCCCGCCGCCGATCGCTCTCGCAGTTCCGCCCCACAGGTTGCCGCAGCAGTCGAACTGGAGGCTCGCGAGCCCGCCGGATGGAGGAAGTCCGGTGACGACGTCCGCGAGTGCCGTGAGGAACCTCGCCCGGCCGGTCCTGATGTTGATCCGGTAAAGCCCGGGCGCGCCCGCTGCTGAACGCGCCGTCACCGCCCCGATCAAGGTGTCGCGGTCACCGAACGCGATCGCCTCCATTCCCTCGATGGTGCAGGAGCCCCCCGCGCAGGTGCCATAGGGTCCGATGACGGTGGCGACGCCGGTGCTCGTGTCGATCGTGGCCAGATGATCCGAACCGGTGCCACCATCCCCCACGATGTTCACCGAGGCGTAGAGAGTACAAGGTCGCCGGTGCGATTTAGCGGGGCGGAAATCCAGGGCTCCGATGGCGGCGAAGCCGAGACCGCTGTCGCCGACCAACGTGGCGGCACCGGTCGTCCGATCGACCGTGTAGAGGGACGGCAGGCCTCCTCCTTGCCCCGCGTACATCGTTCCGGTGCAGGGGTCAACCGCCAGGGCAGGCACTGTAGAGAGCACATCATCTGTCCGCTCGAATTGACAAGTGAACGGTCCGCTTTTTCGGGTTGGGCGTTGGGGCGGGTAGAAGGCGCCATGGGAGGCGCCAATGCTCATTCCGCGCTCGGCCGTG
>Ga0247727_10005015_pt1 | contig 27354 bp, 28 predicted proteins | sample WisWelCaveWW1625_FD_202498 | JGI IMG/M metagenome (GOLD analysis project Ga0247727, IMG submission 202498) | Biofilm microbial communities from Wishing Well Cave, Virginia, United States - WW16-25 | ecosystem: Environmental > Aquatic > Deep subsurface > Groundwater > Cave microbial mat | place...
ACTTTTATTACGATTTTGCCAGTCATTTTTCTCTCCACGAATCGGGCGAAGTCGGACCTGGGCATAACGAATCTTTACAATTTAGCTAAACTGTGCTGCCCAGGTCCGCTTCGCTATTTCTTAGTTTGAAATTTGTGAAGCATTTAAGCGACGGCGACCAGCCATCTGGCGCTGAATCCTGCGAAGACCAAGCCGCCAATGACAGCCCAGGCCAGTCCCTCGCCATCTTTATTTTTGTAATGCCATTTGATGCCGTTGTATATCGACCAGGCACAGGCAACGGTGCCGACAAAATGCGCTATCTTTCCCGGTACCGGCTCAAAGCCCGAAGATAAAAATAGCCAATAGCAGAACAGTTCCACTGCCAACATGAAGCGGTTCAGCTGAACCATGATGATCTTCCTCCTTCCAATTTGTTGAAATTCGATAATTCAGGAAATTCCGATTTATCGTTTTGTATAAAATTCGATTTTATCTACGACGAACTCAAAATCTGCGGGTTGAAATCCGGTCACCAACAGCTCGATGCTCCACACGTCTTTGCCAGTCCACGCCACCGGCGGCGACCGGAGTTGCTTGAATTGCGAGAAGGGCAATTCGAGCTCCTGAAAGTCCGGCGCATTGGGAATGCTCACAGCGTGATAATCGCGGTTGGTCACACCCGTGGTGCGAATTTTTAGAAACAAGGGACCGCTCACCGCTTTGATGCGCAAGCGAATTCCGATAAATGCGCTCACGTCAAATGGTGTGCCTGGTTGGCCAAAATCGAGTGAAAATCCGGCAAAACGTGGCGTGTTCGGCACGGGCTGCAGTTTACCCCACACTCGCAACATGCCGTCACGATATTCGTGCTGAATCGTTGATTTGCCGCCCCGAGTGCTATCGATATGGCGAATCCACTTCACCCCAAACGCGCTGGTGAGATCGGTTTTGGAGAAATCATCAAGCAAGGCTTGCCTCCATACGGTCGATGGTTGTGTCGGTTGCGACGCTGGCGATGACGTCTTTAACAACTCGTCGCGATTGATGACTTTACCGTGATGGATCACCATCGCGAGGTTTTGTGTGTTGCCGATATTCTCAATCGGTGAGGCATTGAGCGCGACGAGATTGGCAGTACTGCCGGCGCGCACGCCAAACGGCTGTCCCAGAAATTCGCCGGGCGTCGTCGTTGCCGCAGCCAACGCTTGCCAGGCGGAAAGCCCGGCTTCCACCATGATCTGCATTTCGCGATGCAGCGAGAAGCCGTGAAACGTGCCGACATTGCCGGCATCGGTGCCGGCCATGATTTTCACGCCGGCATCGGCAAGTTTTTTGAGCGAGCGATAATAGTTGGCTTGCCCTCGCTTCTGCCAACGCCACCAACCTTTTGTCCAATTCTCAAACTTGCTGGTGTCGCGATAAGCGTTGATCACCGCCGGCGTCGTCACTTCTGCCAAAAGTGAATTATCGAGCAACGTTGGATTTTCGGTCAAGTGGATAAGCTCCGTTTCCACCGTCATCGTTGGTATGATGAAAACATTTTTCTGTTTCATTAATGCGACGAGATCATCCGGAATCTCGGCTTCATAAAGATGCGTGATGGCGCTGGCGCCGGCGAGAACCGCCTCTTTCGCATCTTGCCAGGTGCCGATATGAACGACGGTTTTAATGCCATGTTTCGTGGCAGCTTTAACGGCGGCTTCCATCGTCGCCTGATCAATCGTCGGCATGCGCGAGAAGGCATGGTCATAAACGATTTTGATCACATCCGGCTTTTTCGGCGCGAGCTCGGCAATTTGTTTTTCGGCTTCCGCCGGAGAATTGATCACGCGCGTTGAGATGCCGTACTCCGTGCCATGGCCGCCGGTACAGGTGAGAATAGGGCCGGCGCAATAAATATCCGCGCCGGCCACGCCACCCTGGCGCTGTTGATCGCGTAATTGCAAAATTTCATTCTCGACGGAAAACAAATCGAGAAAGCCGGTGACGCCGCAGTAGAGCATGACTTTCGCGGCGCCGGTGGTCGTGAGAAGCTGCATTTGTCCTGCCGGCGCCATATTGCCGTATGAGTGCGCGTGCATGTCGTTGAGGCCGGGAATGATCCACTTGCCGGCGAGATCGATTTTTTCTCCGGCAAAATTTTTCGGCGCGGCGCTAAGAATTTGCTCGATCTTGCCGTTGCGAATCAAAATCATCCCGCGTGAAATTTTTTGCGTTGCGGGATCGACGATTTGCGCATTTTGCAAAAGCAAATCCTGGCCGAAACATTTTACCAAGAGGGCGAGAATAAAGAAAAGCGAGCGCATTTTTCCTCCTTTTATCTTGCTGCGTTCCTGGTATAATGCGGTTGATAAAGCTCAACCTGGAAATCGCCTGGCATTTTGAAGTGAATAGTAAGCCCGTAGCCGGCGTCGGAAATCTGGCCGGTAAACTCCACTCCACGATCTCTCAGCTCGGCCACTGTCTTCTTGATGTCGTCGCAATAAAAAGAAATATAATGCGTGCCGGAAGGCGGATTGCCCTCGCCTTTTTCTGTGGGATGACAGCCCATGTCAGCTTCGGGAAGATTGAAGATGAGCCAACCATCACCGACATCCGTGTACGAAAATCCGAGTTTGTCGCGGATGAACGCTCGCAGCGCTTCGGGTTCGGACGAGTAAAACATGGTATGAACGCCTTTGATCATTGATTCCTCTCGGTCGCTTAAAAATTCAAAAACGAATATGTTTTCATTAAACGCTGCGCGGAAAGAGCAAGCCGCCGATCAGAAAGAGTATTGTCGCAGCCGCAATCAGAATGCTGCCCGGAAAAATTCCCACGAAATACAACAGCAGTATCGTGTCAAGTGCGGGCATGAGCGTGCAAGCCAGAACAACCCATTTTCCACTCGAGCTTCGGCTCGCCACGACGAATACCAAACTCAAAATGATGAGATGGCCTGAGAACATCAACCACAGCCCCTTCACCGCACTGACGAGAAATGGTTGGGCGGCGGAGGCTGCAATGACCTCTGAAATACTACGATAGCCGGAAGCATGCAAGAACGCCGTGCCAAAGAGGATGATACTCCCGGCGATGATTAGCCACTGGGCTCGTTTCATGATTCATCCAACTCCTTTCGTTGAAATGAAAAGCTTTCATGCGCAAGCCGGACATCAACTACTTCGCCAGCGTCGTCGTCACGCCGAAATAAATGAACCGCCGGTAATTCGTCGTGCGCGGCGTGCGCGAAGAGTAATCCAGCGAGTAATCGTAATCCAACACATTTGCGTGATTGAGCAAATTGGACACGGCGAAATAGAATGTCGCTGAATTATTATTGCCGTAAGGCAAATAATAACTCAAGCTACCGTCCAGGCGTTGAAAAGACGGCAAACGCTCCGAATTAACCGAACCTTCGATTGGAATATAAAAGCCAAATCGCTCATCACGAATCGCGCCAGCAACCGGCGTAATTGGACGGCCGGTCGCATAACGAAACGTCAAACCGCCGCTAAAAAATTGAATGATTCGAAGCTTGCCGACGAGCGTCAAATTGTGCGTGATATCAAACGACGAGGGCGCGCGTTCGTAGAGATAACTATCACCGGTGTTTCTCGGCAACAACCGCCGAGAGTGTAAATAGCTGTAAGCGATCCAGCCGTTGAAACGCGTTTGCAGAAAAGCGCCGTATTTTACAAACACGTCGAGACCACGCGCCTCGCCGTCGCCGCGATTGGCGTAGTTGCGGCCGCTGTCGCGAATCACCAAATGCGCGTACGGTTTGTAATAGGTTTCGACTCGTATCATGAGCGGATCGCGTTGATGTTCGATGCCGACAATATAATGTTGCGCCTGTTGAGAAGCAAGCTGAGAATTGCCGCTGGCGGGATTGAATAAATAGGCTTCGGGAAATTGATGATAAATTCCCCACGCCAATCGCAAATTCGTTCGCCTGGAAAAATCATAACGCAGCGACAGGCGCGGATCAAGCGTCGTTTCATCGGCGAGATCGTGATGATCGACACGCATACCGGCGCCGCCGGTTAGTCTGCGGCTCAACTGCGTTTCGATTTCAGCATAAACGCCCCAACGTTGAGCGGAATAATTTTCATGCAAGCGATGAACCTCGGCGTCCGGATCAAGCACCTCGCGGTTGGCTGGCACGGTGCCGCGAAAATCATTTTTCACTCGTTCAATCTCACTGCCCCACAAAACTCGCGCGCGTTGGCTCAATTCACGCTCGACATCGAGCCGCCATTTGTAGGTATCATCGCGTTGATCGAAATTCAAGTTTCCCAGATGCCGTTGCGTGTCATAGCGGTTCAACGAAAAGCTCATTTTCATCAACCAACCGCGCCACAAATCCGACCATTGCAAATTGTGCAACTGATTGATTTCTTCGCCGCGATACACCGCGGCAAACGACGGTTGATGCACGTTCACGCCGATGCGATCATTTGAAACAAAATTAAAAAATTTGAAGCGGCCGGCCGGCGAGTATTGATAAATCAAACTCAAATTGCCGTCATTGCCGCCGGGAGGTTCAACAAATTCATCGCGCCGGCCGTTCAAGCGAAACATCGCGCCGGTGAAGCTGCGATTGCCGGAGAAGCGCACGCCCAGTTTATTTTGAATCAAAGGCATTTGAATCGAGGCCGCAGCGGCGGCCAATCCGAGATTCAATGTGTACGCCGAAGCCTCGGGAAAATTTTGGCTTTCCATCGCGAGCACACTGGAGAGCGCATTGCCGTAGCGCGCGGAAAATCCGCCGCTGCTGAAAAACGTGCCACTCACGAGAAACGGATTGATCGTGCCGAACACGCCGCCGGTGGGCGATTCATATTTGTACGGGTGCACGACGGTGGCTTGATCGAGCAGCGTCACGGTTTCATTGACATCGCCGCCGCGCACAAATAAGCCGGAGCCCTCGTCCACCATTGCCACTCCGGGAAAGGTTTTGATGGCGAGAAAAATATCTGCGGCCGCACCGGGCGTGGTGACGACTTCCAGGCGGCGCAGCGTCACGCCTTTGCCTTCGTCGCCGGTGGCAAAGGCGCTGGCGGTTACCACCACTTCGTTCAGATTGACGACGGTTTCGCGCAGGACGAAATTAACGCGCAATGTATCATTGGAATTTAGACGAACGGTTTGCTCGCTCGCTTCGTAGCCGATCAGGCTGGCGCGCAATTTTGCTGCGCCGATTTTACGCGTGGAGATAAAGAAGTTTCCGCTCGCACTGGAAATTTCGCCATCGTAAGCGCCAACCACTTGCACATTCGCAAAAGCAAGAGGCTTGCCTTTTTCATCGATGACTTTCCCGGCGATAAAAGCGGATTTTTGCTGAGCGGATATGGCCGGCGGCAAAAGACAATAGCAGAAAAGGAGAATCGAATACAGTTTTAGCATTTTTCTTGTCGGTTAGTTCAACAGCCCGTCAACGGTGTCACGCATTAAAATACGTGCGACAAGAAAAAAGATGCGGTGAAATCGGCAAAAAGCGGAGGGAGTCGGCCAACGGCGGGAAAAACCTCTAACCATGTCTCATTTCGTCATCGGCTTCTTCCAATAGTCATTCGGCACGCGCAAGCGCTCCACCGGCTTGCCGCCGATGACATGGTTCTCAATAATTTCATTGACGTCGTCAAGCGTGACGCGGCCGTACCAGACGCCGTCAGGATAAACCACCACCGAAACGCCAAGCTCGCATTGATCCAAACAGCCGGCTTTGTTAGCGCGAATTTTTCCTTTTAATCCGCGCTGGTGCAATTCCTCTTTAAATTTCGCCGCAATCGCTTCCGAGCCTTTGGCGGCGCAACAGCCTTTCGGATTATCCGGCGGCCGCACGTTGGTGCAAATAAAAATGTGCCGCTCAAATCTCGACATTGTCACGTTGTCATCTTTTCTTTTTTATCTTTTTTTCTAAAAGAGGGGTTTGCCGATCATTTCAAAAACCATGTAAATCACCGCGCCCAATGTCAGGATCGCAAAAGGCACGGCCAATCCTAAAAACTTAAAATTTTCGGTCATGACGCGGCCATATTCCATCGCCGGCGCCGTATTCACGGTGACGTCGCCTTGAATTTTAACTTGACAGGCGAGGCGTTCTCTGGCTTTTTCGCCGAACTGAAATTTCTCAAAAAAACTCGGACCGCTGACGCATTCCGCCGGCGCTACGGTGACTTTGTCGGTTCCACATAAGCCAAAACCACGGCAATTGGCCAATTTATTCACGCCGCCATAAACACTCACGCCGGCTTTTTTTGCCGCTTTGCGCAGCGTCGTGCCGGCGGGAACGTCGACTTTTCGATTCTCCGCTTCAAAAAGAACGGTTGGCATAACTCTCTTCCTCCTTACAAGCTTGAATTAAAATTGAAAATTTTCAACAGTGATTATGACAAACTTTTGTGACACTAACAGAAAATTTCAAAAACTTTCACTCCAACGCTCGAATGATAGCGCGGCAAAAATCCGGCAAATCCGTTGGGGTGCGCGAGGTGATGAGATGGCCGTCCACCACGACGGATTGATCGAGATATGTCGCGCCGGCATTCTCAAGATCATCTTTGATTGCCGAGACGCCGGTTACTTTGCGTCCACGCAAAATCTTCGCCGAGATCGGCACCCAACCGGCATGGCAGATGAATGCAATTGGCTTTGCCGCTTCGTGAAACTGGCGAACGATTTCCAACACGCGCGGATACCGCCGGAGCTTGTCGGGAGCGAAGCCGCCGGGAATAACCAACGCTGCGAAGTCGTTGACATTGACTTCCGCAATGGTCGTGTCCGGTGTGCAAGGATAGCCATTTTTCCCTTGATAAATCTTTTTCTCAGGCCCGGCGACGATTACCTGTGCGCCTTCCTCGATTAGCCGGATTTTTGGATACCACAATTCGAGGTCTTCGTAAACGGCCTCGACAAGGATAAGAATTTTTTTGCTGATAAGCCTGGACATAATTAATTGGAAAAGATTAAGCGGTCAAAACTTCATCGGTGATTAAAACAAGGTCGTTGCGGTGGTCGACTAATAACGCCATTTGATTTAAAAAATCTCGGCCCAAAAGGCTGGGGATGTCGATAAGAAAACGTATCTTCCTATCGATACCAAATTTTTTGCACACAACCCGGACTTCAACATAAGGGGCGTCAAATCGTCCCCAATAGCCAAAGATTTTCATAAGATCAGATTAACTTCTTCCAAGGTGACAAATTCAACCACAATGTCCCCGGCATCATTAGGATAGTTTTTGCGCAAGCGCCGTAACAGTATTTTTAGGCTCTTCGCATGATCGATAACCTGCTTTTGGAAGACAGCTACCCACTCTTCTTTGTATTTTTTTTTCAACTCTTCGTAATGTTGATCGAACCACATATGATCAGCTTGAAAATTTCGGAGCGCCTCCAAAATAATTTTTTCATTTTCAACTTTTGGAAAATGATCAAATTTTTGTTCTAAGGTTTTCGCTTTCATGATTCACCTCAAATCGTGCAATATTACTTCCCTCCCGCCGCCTGAATTTGCTCGCGCGCTTTTTGCGCCAGCTCACCGCCGGGATCGATTTCCATCACTTTGTGCCACCATTTAATGGCGTCGCCTTTTTTGCCGTCGGCGAGGTAAATAACGCCGAGATTGAACATGGCGTAATCGTAATCGGGTTGATACTTCAATACCTGCAGCAATTCGTTCAGCGCCTGCTGGCGTTTCGAATCGTTGTAATAAACGCCGGCGAGGCTCATCCGCACCGGAATATTTTCCGGCAAGACTTCCAAATAACGCCGAAAGTAATCGGCCGCTTCTTCAAAACGACCGGCGATTTCGTACATTTGGCCGAGCGCCAGCAAAGCGGCAGTGTCTTTGGGGTTCGCCTGCAAATCACTTTTGTATTTGTCGATTTGCTTGCGAACATTTTCCATCGCGGCCATATCGACGCCACCCTGGCCGTCGCCTTCCGTTGGCGCGGCGTCGCCCATTTGCGCCTGGCTCATCGGCGGCGGATTTTTTTGTTTGTAGGTCAATAAGAAAAGAATGCCGATGAGAACCGGGATGCCGATTAATGGCAATAGAACCGTTTTCCAGGATCGCGCGGCCGGGGCTGAAGCGGTTTCGAATTCCTCGACATGATGATTCAGGCTTGCCGCCGGATTCTCTCCGGCGACGGTATGACCGCAGGAATGGCAAAATTGCGCGCCGGGTTTGAGCTCGGCGCCGCATTCTCGACAATGCGCGCCCTCAACAACTTTTGTCCCACAATTCGAGCAAAATTTCGCCTCTTTCGGCAATTCCGTGCCGCAGTTTGCACATTGACTCATATTTTCCTCAAGAAATTTCAAACATATTTAGAATTCGGCCAAGCGTCTCGATTTTGCCATGATCGTCGTGATGATGATAAATGAATAGCAAATTTCTAATCATGCGCGCGATGATGTCGCGCGACCTGGCTGGCGCCAGACAATTTTCATGAAAAGGCAGCCTGGCGCGCTGCAGCAGCATCATGCAATCGCCGCGCGTGAGCGTTTGGCCTTTATGAAATGGATCGAAATAAAGTGATTTCGGCGGCGAATGATATTCGCAGATAAAATGAATCGGCAGATTGATGCCGCGAATCGGCAAGCGCAGCCGCCGCGCCAGCAAAAGATAGATGACCGACAGCGTGATGGGAATGCCGGTGCGGCGTTCCAAAACACAATTTAGAAACGAATTGTCGGGATCGTAATAATCTTCGATGTTGCCCGAGAAGCCTTCTTGATCGAAGATAACGCGATTCATCAGGCGCAGAATACGAGCCTGATCGCGCTCGGGATGAAGCCCGTTGATCATTGGCGCCACGCTGTCTGCAATTCGATCCAGCTCTTTTCGATACGGCGCCGGCTCGAGATCGGGATAGCCAAAACGCGCCAGCAAAAACACGGCCTGTTCGAGATCGATTTGATCGTCATCCAACAGGCTGAGCAAATAAAACGAGCCGGCGAGATCATCCTGGCGAATTTGCGCCAGCACGTGTCGGGCTTCGATGCGGATTTTGCCATCGGCATCCCTGCCGGCGATTTCGCGCAGAAACTCGGCCGCCGGCTCGCCGATCTGCAGAAGCCGTTCGCGCGCCACGTCGCGCACTTGCGTATCGTCATCACCGAGAAGCGTGATCAACGCTTGAATTTCACCCTTTTCGCGCATGTTGTCATTTCGTTAATTATTGACTATTGACCGCCGCCCGCGGTTTGCCAAAACGATTTTCCGTGCCTTCAATGAGCCGGCGAATATTTTTGCGATGTGTGAACACCATCAGCACGGCCACGAAAATGCTGAATTGAAACAGCGCGTCGGGCACGTCGTTGTTAAAAAGAACCTGCATCAACCACAACACGACCGGCAAGCTGAGCGCTGCGATCATGGAGCCGACCGAGACGTAGCGCGTCAAATAAACGACGGCAATAAAAATGACCAAACACACGATCGCCGCGACCGGATACAACGCGATGATCATGCCGCCGGCCGTGCCAACGCCTTTGCCGCCGCGAAAGTCGGCGAACACCGACCAGATGTGGCCGCAGACCGCCGCCAAACCGGTGAGAATCGGCATCACCGTGGCATCGATGTAGCCCGTGCCAAACGGTTGCCACTGTGAGACCCACAGTGTCGCGGCCATGCCTTTAAAAATATCGATCAACGTCACGATCACTCCCGGCTGCCAGCCTAAAACGCGAAAGACATTCGTGCCGCCGGCGTTGCCGCTGCCTTCATTGCGAATATCGAAATCCCAGCCGCGCATAATTTTTCCCACAAGAATCGCGGTGGGGAAAGAGCCGGCTAAATAGCCGAGTAAAAGTACTGCAAGTAATGTTAACATATAGAAAACTGTTTTGGCAACCTGAAATAAAAATAAAAAACCTCACGCAAAGCCGCAAAGACCCGCAAAGGCAAATACTTTGCGTGAATGTTTCTTATTCGCCGAGAAATGCAATGCCGACGGCGCCCGGGCCGGCGTGAGCGCCCAGCGCCGGTGAAACACTCACAATGGAAACTTCGGGTATTTCAAAATATTTTCGTATCCATTCGGCATGATAATGCGCGCCTTCCGGATTGTTGGCGTGGGCGACGAGAAATCGCAGCTTGCGCTTGCCGGCCGCTTCGCGTTTGACAATCTCCATCAATTTTCGCCGGCCGTGATCGCCGCCGAAAGTTTTGGCGACGACCTCGGTTTTGCCTTCCGCATTAATCAACAAAATCGGCTTCAATTTTAATAGCTGCGCCAGAGCGCCGCGAAAGCGCGACACCCGGCCGCCGCGCACGATATATTCCATCGTTTCAAAGCTGATGTAAAGACGAACATTTTGAATCGCCCACTCGACGCGGTGTTTCAACTCCTCAATATTATTGACGCCGGATTCAATTGCCTCGGCGGCTTCGCGAAGAATCAAGCCCAGCCCGATACAAACGGTTTTCGAGTCAACGACATGCACGTCGATTTGTGGTTTCACGGTTTCCGCCGCGCGCTGCGCCGCCTGCAACGTGCCGCTCAACGCGCCGGTGAGAATAATCGCCAACGCCTGCTGGTGATTGGCGGCGGCTTGCTGAAAAACCTCTTGAAAATCGGCCGGCGCCGGCTGCGAAGTTTTAGGATGATGCGGCGAGTTTGCCAGCATGTGATAAAAATCCCGCTCCGTCATCGTGACTTTGTCGATGTAACTCTGGTTGCCAAAAATCACCACGACGGGCACGATACGGATGTTGCGGCGAATAAATTCGTCCGGCGGCAAATCACAGGAGGAATCCGTAATCAGCGCAATCGTCTGCGCCTCGGGATCGTGATGGGCGCGGGTGTGTTGCCGGCGCATGTCTTCTTTTTTCGTATGCACCAATTCGCCGTAATTTCGCGCCAGGTCAAAAACTTGTTCCGGCGCATTCGTGTGAATATGAATTTTGACGCGCTCGCTCGAGCCGGCGACGATCATCGAATTTCCCAACGGACGAAGTTGTTCTTTCAAATTGTTGCGATCGATCTTTTCACCGACGATCAACGCTTCAGTACAATATTGAAAGGTGATGTCTTCCGGCGCTTCCTCGATTTTGGCTTTCGCATTTCCAAACGTCAATCCGGCGCGCGAGATGCGGTCGATTTTTCCGGATTGCGCGAAATTAAAAACGCCCTCGAGTATATGAACGAAACCCTGCGCGCCGGCATCGACGACGCCGGCTTTGGCCAGCGCTTTCAATTTGCGCGGCGTGTCTTGCAACGATTGCGTGGCCGCGCGCAGCGAATCCGCCAGCAGCGCGCGAAAATCGGAATACTTGTTCCACGTGGATTGAATGGCTTGCGCCCAATCACGAATGACGGTCAAGATCGTGCCTTCTTTGGGTTCGGCAATCGCTTCGGCGGCGTTTCCCGAGGCGCATTGCACGGCCAGCGCAAAATCTTCCATCGTGGCGCGCGCCCGGCCGCGAAAACCTTCCGCCAAACCTTGAAAGAATTGCGCCAAAATTGCGCCGGAGTTGCCACGCGCGCCCATCAGCGCCGAGTCCGCCACCGCGCGGCTGATGCCATCGACCGAATCATCTTTGCACAGCAACGCGCCTTCCGCCACGCTGCGCATGGTGAGCGCCATATTCGTTCCGGTATCGGAATCGGCGACCGGAAAAACGTTGATGTTATTCAGTTGCTCCTGCATCTGAATCACGCGCTGCGCGCCGGAAATCACGGCACGCTTCAGTTGCAGCCCGCTGAGATGAGTGATTGGCATGCAGAGCTTTGCCTTTCGCTATAGTCGTGTTGTTATCGCATCCGAATTATTTTTTATCCTGCATTATCCGTGCTCGTCTATTTCGTTCGCGTTGGTTCGCAGCCGTCCGCGAATTAAATGTACTCGCGATGGCGGGAAAAGTCAAGAAAAAAAGCGGACATTGCTTGCAATAGCGACCGGTCAGTTCCACATGCAAGGATTATAAATAATTCTAAAAACAGCTTGACTTTTCAGAAGCATTTGTGTAAATTTTTTGTCATAATTTATCATGGTTTCCAACCGTTCGTATTGTTTTTCCTTCGTCCGTTTTGACAAATGTTCGGATCGATAAAGTCGTATGGGTGCACTAATCCAAATCGCGTGACATGATTAAAATCGGCAAATACGAAATTTCGGGCATGATCGGACAAGGCGGCATGGGCGTCGTTTATAAAGCCTTTGACCCGCTTTTGCAACGAGAGGTGGCGATCAAGGTTATTTCTGAAAAGGCCTTTGAAAATCCCGACATCAAGGAACGTTTCTTCCGTGAAGCTCGGGCCGCGGCCAGATTGCTTCACGAAAATATTACGGTGGTGCACGACCTGGGCGAGCACGACGGCAAACCTTACATCGTGATGGAATACTTGACCGGCTCCGACTTGCGATCGGTTCTCAATGCCATCAAAGAAAATACCCGCGAGCCGTTGTCGCTGCCGCAAAAGCTCGATTACGCGCGGCAAATTTGCAAAGGGTTTGAGTTTTTGCACGCCAAAGACATCGTGCACCGCGATTTGAAACCGGAAAACATCCGGATTATCGATGACGGCAAAGCCAAGATTATGGATTTCGGCATTGCCAAATCCATGTCGATGGCCAGCACCATGACGCAAATGGGCATGGTCCTGGGCACGCCCGGATACATGTCGCCCGAACAAATTCGCGGCCAGAAGGTTGACAAGCGCTCGGATCTTTTTTCGTTCGGCATCTTGTTCTATGAATTGCTGACCAACAAAATGCCGTTCAAAGGCAGCGACCTCACCAGCATCTGGTATAATATCGTCCACGAGCCTCCCCAACAGATCGAAGACCTTGAAATCGAAAGTCTGGCGCCGGTGCGCGAGATTATTTTGAAAGCGCTCAAAAAAGAGCCGAACGAAAGGTACCAAAATTTTACCGAGCTGCTGGAAGATCTGGAGACCATCATCAAGCTCAAAGAAGCCGAGCTCAAACGGCTGACGGACGAAAAAAGAAAAATCGTGCAGGCGCTGCTGGCGGACGGCAATAATTTTTTAAAAAAGAAAAATTTTGCCCGGGCGCTGGAGAAAGCCGATGAAGCCAGCAAGCTGGCGACCGACCAAAGAAGCGTGCGCGAATTCATCGCGTTAATCAAGGACGAAGAGGAAAAAGAAAATCGCCGCCGGTGGGTTGATGAAAAAATCAAAGCCGCGCAAAAACTGGCCCGGGAAAAGCAATATCAACAAGCTCTGGCACTTTTGAGGGAAACGCTGCGCATCCAACCGGAACAGGCCGAAGCGCTGAAATTGGTGCAAGAGGTTAAAGACGGCATTCGCCTCGAAGAGGAAAAACAGCACCTCGAGCGCCTGTTGGCGCAAGGCCGGGATTATTTGAATCAAAATGATCTCACCAACGCCGAACGCGTTGCGGTTGAAGTGCTGAAGCTCGCCCCGCAAAGCTCGGCGGTGCTGCGCCTGTTCGACGCCGTCAAACTCAAAAAAGAGGAAGAGGCGAAGAAAAAGCGGCGCATTGAAGAGAGCATGCAGAATGCCAGGCAGTGGATTCAAGACGAACAATATGAGGCGGCCATCGAAGCTTTGCAGCTTGTGCTGCAAGAGGCGCCCGGCCATGCCGGGGCGGCGAAATTAATCCAGGAGGCTGAAACCGGCATTACCCGGCGCGAGGAGCAAAGGCGCATTGAGAACCTGCTGGCGAATGGAAGAAATTATCTCAATCGCAATGAGTTCGCCAATGCCCAAAAAATCGTCGACGAGGTTTTGGCCGCGCGTCCGCAATATGCTGAAGCTTTGAAGCTGGCCGAGGCCATTGCAAAGAAAAAGGAAGATGAAGAAAAGAAAAAGCGCCTCATTGCCGAGAAGCTGGATTCGGCGCGGAAATTCGTTGCAGATGAAAAGTATCACAAGGCCATCGGCGTGCTCAAAGAAATTTTAAAGCTGGCGCCCAATCACGCCGAAGCCAGAAATTTATTGCAGGAAGTTGAAGCGACCATTCAACGGCTCACCGCCGCGGAAGAGGAACCTCCGGCCGAGACGAAGTGGATCGAGGCGAGAATTGACGAAACCATATTAGTCGAGCCTGAACCGGTTGTCAAAAGACCGCCGCGCCCGCCGGAAAAACCGCGACGTCCGCCGGTTGAGAAAACACCGTTTCAATTCAAACGCGCGCATCTCATTGCCGCCGCCGTAGTTTTGCTCGTTGGCGCCGGGCTGGCTTATCGTCTGTTTATTTACGTGCCGCCACTGCCGGTGGGCTACGTCGCCTTGAATATTTTGCCGTGGGCGGAAGTCACCAGGATTGAAACGAGCGAGGGCCAGGACGTCACGGCGGCTTATGCCGCAAATGGAAAAATTATTACACCCTGCCGTTTGATGCTGCCGGAAGGGAACTACAAAATTTCACTGGTCAATCCGGCATACAAAGAACCGCTCACGGTGCTCGTGGCGGTAAAAGCCGGCGAGTTTCAGGAAGTGAAACAAAAAATCTCGGGGTTTGATTATAATAATATCTTGCCCCAATTTTAAGTCTAGTTCCAAATCACCTTTCACTTTCAAGGAGGGAACGAATATGTTTAAGCGCATGCCGATCGGCTTTTGGAGCGTCGCCGTTGCAATTTTTTTTCCTCAATTTGTATTATCGCAACGCCAGTTCGACACTTCACGCATCCCGAGTACTGAGGTAACTTTCAGTAGTGTTGTCGGCTCCGGCGCCCGCGCCTTTGGAATGGGTGGCGCGTTTATGGCGACTGCCGACGATGCTACCGCTGCCTCGTGGAATCCGGCGGGCCTGGCGCAGTTGGAAAAGCCGGAGTTGTCGCTGGTCATCTCGGCAAATGGCTTCGATAGGAATTTGCCGCCGCGCTCGGCTATCGTGATTAACGAGGACGGCGACAATATCAGCTTTGAAGATGAACTGTTTTCGCGCTCGGGAAAAAATCTGGATTTTTTGAGCTTCACGTTTCCCTGGCGAACGGGAAAGACCAAGCTGGTGCCGCAAATCAGTTTTCAGCGGGTCATCAATTTCGCCCTCAATGACGAATTTGCTGCACCGCTCAAAAGCCGAGCTGAGGTTTTTTACCCCGATCTTAATCAACCGCTGCCTGATGTTTTTAATATCACGCAGCTGCGAGAAGGGGAATTTTCGGGAGGCTATGATGTTATCTCGGCGAGTCTGGGTGTCCGGCTTTCCTCGGCCGTAAGTTTGGGCGCGGCGTTCAATTATTGGTTCAACGGCACGAAAGGCACGGTGACCAACGATTACGCCTTTCAAGCCGCCATCTATCAAGACATGGACGGCGATAGCGTGTATGATGATCTCACCATCGAATCCGCCACCACCATCGAAAAGGACGAAATTGAAATCGACGTTTCCGGGCTGAACGTCAATTTCGGCGCTTTGATCAAGCCGCATCCGAAAATTAATTTGGGTTTTGTTTTCAGGACGCCGTTTACCCTGGATTTTGAAGAAACCCGCCAACGTTTTTCCGACGGCGAGCTTGATCCGGCAGAGTCCTTTACCCAATCGGCAAAAATCAAATATCCTTATTCGGTCGGCCTGGGCGTGGCCATTCGTCCCGCGGACCAACTGACCCTTTCAACCGATTTTACGCTGGCAAATTGGTCGGAAGCCCGCCGGACCGACGGCGTGGTGACTTTTCTTGAAGATGCTGCGCCGCAGACGATTGCGGAAGAGCCATTTCCAGGCAATGGCACTGACGACGATAGCAATCCGAGAAAACAAAATGATACCAAACAACTACGTATTGGCGCGGAGTACGTTTTTCTAAAAGATAAATGGTTATTGCCGGTGCGCGCCGGATTTTTCAGAAACACGCAGTTTATCACCGACGGCAATGATGATAGCATTACCTATACCGGTTTGACTGCCGGCATCGGCATCGGCATCAAAGATTTTCTCTTTGACGTGGCCTTCGTTCGCCAAAGCGGCGATACCGTCGTCAGGAATAGCACCGGCGGCGATCTTCAGTTTAGCTCGAATCAGTTCTATTTTTCAGCGATTTATCGTTTGCCGTGGTAAAGGATTTTCGGAGTGCAAGGCTTTAGCATTACCATGCGAAGCTTAAGCTTCGCACTCCGAAAGCATCTCACTAAACTAAAGGAGGAGTTTATGTTTTACAAAAATGGATATGGGTTGTTTGGCTTTGCGCTGTTCGGAATGATGATCCTGGTATCAGGTTGTTCGGAGACGGATATTCCGCAGACACTCGAACCACCTTTTATCACGACCAAAGTCGGAATTACCAATACGACTGTGCCCAGGCCAAGTACGACTTTAAGTGTCGGCACGACGACGAATTTTAACGTCGGCGTTGCTTATAGTCTGACGCCGGAAGATGATCTTAACAAAGCCAATCTGGCTCTCTCAATCAATTTCTTTGGCACAGATGCCAATAATAATATTATTGGTATAGGTCCTTTTCCGGAACGGCGGTTGCCGCTTACGACGAACAATCTGATTTTGACTGAATCCATATCGATTACAATACCGCTGAATGCGCGCCAAGTCATCCTTGAAGCCTATGTCGAAACCCCCGGTAGAATAATCGCTTATGATAGTAGAATTTGGTCAGCACAATAGGACCGGAAGTTTTCTCAACCTTGGATCTATTAGGAGGTATATCCATGAAATCATGGTTTATTGCGTTGTTTAGCCTATTTCTGGCTTTCTCATCAATGCCGGCGCCAGGCCGGGCTCAAACCAACACTGAAAACTTTTCCCAGTTTGAATTTAATTTTAATAATCCCGGCGCAAGAGCGACCGGCATCGGCGGCGCTTTTATATCGATTGCCGACGATGCCACCGCCGCAGAATAAACCCGGCAGGTTTGACAGTTTTGGCTCGTCCGGAAATATCTTTTGAGATTAAAGGCCTGACCTACAAACGCAAGATCAATACCTTTGCTCTCGAAGGAACAGCTTCAAATTTTACCTTAGTGGCAAAAGAGTTTAAGAACTCCGTAGTCAGCCCATCATTTGCCAGCGTGGTTTATCCGTTCAAAAATCTGACCGTTTCAGCTTTTCGACATGAGCTGGTTAATTTTGAAAGCGCCTTTTATACGCGCGGGGTGTTTATCCCCGAACCGCAAGAATCTTTTTTATACCCGGTGTGATCGGAAATCGATCTCGATGTGGTCAACTGGGGCGCTGCGGCCGGATATAAAGTGCACGACAAATTTTCCATCGGCGGCTCTTTCGGTCGCTCAAAAATCAGCGTCAACTCCGCATTAACGCGATATCTGGTCGAGTCATTCGACGAACGGACGGCCGCCAATCGAACAACGATTGACGGCTCCGCCGGGGATTTTTTCTTCAATCTCGGCGTGATAGTGAAACCGTTTGAGAAATTGGCCGTCGGCGGAATCTATAAAAAGCGGCCGCGGTTCAGCCTGCAAAACTCTTTCACCATTCTGAGCACCGATTTAACCGAGACCACGGCGATTAATTTTAATATTCCATCGGCTTTTGGACTGGGGATATCCTACCGGCCGGCGGAGGTCTTAACCTTATCGTTTGATGCGATGAGGATAAAGTATTCCGACTTGACGGATGATTTTGCGATTACATTTGTTAAAACCGAGGTGGCGCCGGAAGACTATGCAGTTGATGACGGAACGGAAATTCATGCGGGAGTAGAATATGTTGGCTTTATGAAATCCTTTGGTTACGTCATTCGGGGAGGAGTTTATACGGACCCGGATAGTCGAATCCAGTGGGTAGGCGCGCCGGATTCTCCAGCGAATTTTAACCGCTTTCAAGAGCGCGCCTTTCAACGGGCTATTTTTCAAGAAGGCGACAATGACTTGCATTTGACTTTCGGGCTGGGCATGATCTTCCAAAAAGATTTCCAAGTCGACGTGGCCGGAAATTTATCCGATGGCAGTGATGAGGCAGTGGCCTCGTTTGTTTATAGGTTTTAATGCTGTAAAATAAAATTGACCGGTCTCCGCGAGCGACCGGTCAATAATTGGAAGGAGAGTATTCCACAATGATTAATCGCATGAAAGTGGCTTATTGGTCAATAATTTTCTGGCCATCCCTTCTTTTTTCCCAGAACGTGTTGAGGCCGCAAGAAGTGACGTTCAGCAGCGTCGTCGGATCAGGGGCGCGGGCATTTGGCATGGGTGGCGCTTTTATCGCCATAACGGATGATGCGACGGCGGCCTCGTGGAATCCCGCGGGTTTGGCGCAATTGGAAAAAGCCGAGGCCTCAGTCGTCTTCGCGGTCAACGATTTTGACACCAATTTCCCCAGTCTGACGATCGAGTTTAATGGCGCCCCTCTCCAAGTCTCCAAACAATTTACTTCGATGACCGGCAGCAACATCGATTTCTTCAGCTTCACTTATCCCTTTCGCAAGGGCAGCTACAAGCTCGTGCCGCAAATCAGTTTCCAACGGGTGATCAATCTTTCTCTGGATCCAAAACTCGAAAAGCCGTTTACGGCCAGTGGACAAATCAATCCCACCACTTCATTCACGGCCCAATTTGATCAAGACGGGAAATCTTCCGGCGGCTTAGATATCGTCTCGGCAAGCTTCGCGGTCCAATTTTCTTCTACCTTTAGCCTGGGCGCCGCATTCAATTATTGGTTTGGCGATCAGCAGGGCAATGTGAATTCGAATTTAACGGCTTCTTTCGATCCTCCCATCGTGCCTCCGCAAACCCTTGCAGAAAGAGAAGAGGTCGATGCTGAAGCGTCGGGCTTTAATATTAATTTGGGCGCGCTGCTGAAGCCCGTTCCTAAGGTCAATCTCGGTTTTATTTTTAAAACCCCTTTTACACTGGACTATGAGGAAACCAATCGCAGCTTCAGCGAAGGCGAGATTGACAGCGCCAACTCTTTCACCCAGACCAGCGACTTTGCGTATCCGTACTCAGTTGGATTGGGCGTGGCTTTCCGCCCTACCGATCAATTGACCTTCTCAACTGACTTCACTTTTTCAAATTGGTCCGAGGGAAAAATAAAAAAGAATGAACGCAGGTTTTTGGACGGCACTCGGAGGACGCCTGACAACGTCCCATTTCCAGGCAATGGCGCGGATGAAAACGGTGAATTTCGCGAGCAGAATGATACCAGACAATTGCGTTTCGGAGCAGAATATGTTTTTCTCAAGGATCAACTCATCATTCCGATACGCGCGGGTTTTTTCACTAACACGCCTTATATCACCGACGGCAATGATGAGAGTATTTCTTATCGTGGTTTTACGGTGGGAACGGGAATCGGCGTAAAAGATTTTTTATTTGACGCCGCCCTGGTTGTGCAAAGCGGCGATTCATTTGTTAGCGCTAGCAGCCAGGGCGATCGTGAGTTCAAATCCAAACAAGTGTATTTTTCGGCGATCTACCGGTTTCCATGGTAAAACCGTCATTAACAGGCAGGAAGCGCTATGATGAAAAAAAACTATGCGGCGTTCATTGTTATCTTATTGGCCGTTTATCTGATTCCATTTTTATCGCTCGCCGTCAGCCCCTGGTATGTAGCCTATGACAAAGCCTTGCGCGCGCAGGATAAACAGGAGTGGCAATCTTCAATAGATTATTTGCAGCAAGCCTTGGCGGAAAAGCCTAAGTCTCAGCTCAAAGCCAAAACCTACGGGCTGCGGTTTGTGGATTATCTGCCTTATTTTTATCTCGGCGTGGCTTATGTTCAACTCGGCAATAAAACTGAGGCGCTCAAAAATTTTGAGATGGAAGAGCAATATGGCGAAATCAAAAATGCAAGCGACGAGCTGGCGATATTGACGCGCTTGAAAGCCGAGATCAAAGGCGAAAAATATGCGCCATCAGCGCCTCGGAAAGTTGCAACAAACCCCAAAGTAGAGAAAACCAAAACCTCCGCAACCCGCGGCGAAAAACTGCCGTGGTACACCAACTATGAAATCGGCATGGAGTATGTCGAGTCCGGCGATTGGCTGCGCGCCACGGATTATTTGAAGCGGGCGCTGGCGGTGAAAGATACGCCGAGCCAATATGCCCGTACTTACGGCATGTGGTTCATTGACTACTTTCCGTATTATTATTTAGGTTTGGCTTATTACAACCAGGGGCTGTGGCAAAATGCGCTGGAATATTTGGAGAAATCCGACAAGCTGGCGGAGCTGAAATCGCAGAAGACGGAATATGCGAATTTGCAAAAATTGCTCGCAGACAGCCGGGCCAAATCAACCGGCGCAGCGCCGAAACCCGCGGTGACGGAAGACGTTGCCGAGATGGTCAATAAAGAAATTCTCGAAGGCATCCAATTGTTTAACGAAGCCAAATTTGTGGAAGCCGAAAAAAAATTCAATGCGATTCTCCAGCTCGATCCGTATAATTCTTTGGCTAAAAGTTATCTCGGTAAAATCACCGCGGCCAGGCGCAGCGACGGAAAAGGCGCAGCCAAAAATGATTTCAACGCCGGCCTGTCGGCGTTTTCTAAAGGCCAATATGACGAAGCCATCACGTTGTTCAATTCCGCCAAATCCGCGTATGAAAATGACGCCGATTTTCACGCCTATCTCGGCGGCGCGTATGCGCAAAAATATGTTGCGACCGGCGCCAAAGACAAAAACATTTATGGCAAAGCCTTCGTCGAATTTACCCGCGTGTTGGAAATTGACGCCGGTTACAAATTGGATTCGCGCGTTTTTTCCAACGAGGTGATCGAAATTTTTAACAGCGTTGCGCCTGAAAAGAAATAGAAAAAAGCAAAGAAATTTTAGCTCACGGAATTGAACTCTCACGAAAAATTTAATTCCATGAGCTGTTCCATTTTCGTGAGCAATTATTTTTTAAACCTCTATGAATCCGTTCAAAAAATTCGCCGTCATTTCCGCCGTCTTATTTTTTTCGTTCTCCCGCCTGCTGTTCGCTGCCGACTGGTACATCAGTTACGAAAAGGCTTTGGAAGCGATCAAGAAACAGCAATGGGAAGCGGCAGTCGGACAATTGAATGCCGCCATTGCGGATAAAGCCGAATCCAAAGCCAATGCCAAAACTTACGGACTGCGTTTTATCGACTATTTTCCTTATCTCTATCGCGGCATCGCGCACTATGAATTGGGCAATTATCGCCAGGCCCAACAGGATTTGGAAAAGGAGGAAAATTTCGGCGAGGCGAGAAAAGCGGCGAACGATAAAGCCGCTGCCGGCACATTGCAGCGTTATCTTAATCTCATCCGGCAGCGCCAGATTATCGCGGCCAAATTCAACGACGCTTTGCAGGCATTCAACCAGGCGCAATACGAGAAGGCTAAAATAGGTTTCGACGAAGTGCTCAAGCTCGATCCGAATTATGCCGAAGCCAGAAAGTATCAGAAAACGGCGGCGGACGAATTAGAAAAGGCCGGCCTGGCGAAAGTCGAAACTGAAAAAAAATCCGGTTTGGAGAAGGAATTTAATCTGGGGGTTCAGCTCTTTAATCGGCAAAATTTCGATGACGCGGAGAAACAGTTTAATCGCGTGCTCGATCTGGATAAAAACTACGCCGGCGCCGCCGACTATCTCGATAAGATCAAAGCCGAGCGCGTCAAGCTGGCGGAGTCAACCGCGCGCGCTCAATTCGATGCGATTTTCAGCGAAGGGATCCGCCTGTTTGAAGCGGCGGACTGGAATGGCGCGGAAGCCAAATTCAAAGCCGCGTTGAAGCTCGATCCGGCCGATGCCGGCGCCGCGGAATATCTGAAGAGGTTATCCGCCGCCCGCGCTGAAGCCACGCGATCTTTTCAAGCCGGTGAAAGATTATTCAGCAATCAGGAATGGGACAAAGCCGAAGAGGCGTTTCTCGCGGTTATTCGATTCAACAAAAACGACGCCCGCGCCCAAAACTATCTGAGGGAGATTGCCGCCAACCGCGGGGCCTCGGCAAACCGCCAACGCGTTGAAAGCATGTTTGCCGAGGGCGTGGCGTTGTTTGACAGGGGCGATTTAAAAAATGCCAAAAACAAATTTTTAAACGTGCAGCGTTTGGATCCAACCAATGGTCCGGCCAGCGAGCGTTTGAATGCCATCGCGCAAGCCGAAACGAAGATTCGCGACGGCGTGGCGGCATTCTTTGAGGGCTCGTATGATCAAGCGATCGCGCAGTTGGCCGATGCCATTCGCCTTTATGGCGCCAATGCCGAAGCCCGTGCGTTTTTGGGCTGCGCGCTCGTCGCCAGGTATTTTCTCTCCGGCGAGGAAGACAAAGACCTTTACAAAAATGCCCTGGAACAATTTAACGAAGTCAAGCGGCTCAATGCCCAGTATAAACTTGATGGCGTGGTTATTTCTCCCAGAATAGCCGCAATTTTTAACAGCATTTAACTCTAAAATAAAATGAAACTTCTAAGGAGCGTCGCTTAAATAATTTTCCCATATCTAAACCGCGAATAGACGCAAATAAACGCGAATTAAAAAGAATTAGCGTTCATTCGCGTTGATTAGCGGTTTGGGAGAAATGGATAGTTTATTTAAATGATGCTCCCAAGCAACTTGTACAAAAAGTGACCGGTCAGTGACTAAAGCACTGTCTTAAAAAACAACTTGACTTTGCGGCAAAGTTTCATTAAATATAGTCAACTAAAATATAATTTGTCGCATTCGGAGGTTTATCATGAAACAGAAAAATTTTGCGGTTATAATTCTCGCGCTGGTGTTGCTGCCGGTTTTGGCGTTTGGACAATTGAAAGAGCAGCTTAAACCACAGCCTTTTTCACAGCTTCTCACGCAGCCGCAGGGTTTAGTTGGATTGATCGGCCTCAATCCGAATCGTTTTTCAATGCAGCATAGCTATTCGCTTTCCTACATGTCGCTCGGCGGCCGCGGTTTCAGCCAGGGTGTTTATCTGAATACGATGTCATATCGTTTTTCCGACCCGCTGCAAGTTTCGCTGCAATGGGGTTTTTTAAATCAGCCCTTGAGCGGTTTCGGCGTGCCGAGTTTTTATCAAAACGGCCTTTTTTTTTCCGGCGCCAATGTTGAATATAAACCCAGCCGCAATTTATCCATCGGCTTGCAATTCGATCGCACGCCGGGAGGCCTGTGGCATCGCGGCTCTCCATATTATAATGATTCCACGCTGCGGCCGGTGACCTCCGAGGATACTCAGCAGGAACGCTAATTTGAAGTTTACAAAAACAAACAAGTTGTCTGTGTTACAACCGCAACGCGGGAGATGATTTGTGAAACGTCGACAAATGGCAACTCCGTCTCGGCCCAAACCCGGCAGCCGTTCGGCGCCACCGAAGCGGATGGCAAAATCTGAAAAAGCTCCTTTCAATTTTCGGCGGAGCTTTTTTAGCGTCGTGCTGTGGGGATTGGGGATTATGAATGTTTTGCTCATCGCCTCGTCGGTGCGCAATCATTTTGCGACCGGCAACGAGCATGCTATCATCTCGGACACCGCCGTCGTGGCCGCCGAGCCGAATACGATTATAAAGATCGAAGTTTTAAACGGCTGCGGCGTTGACGGCGTCGCGCGCAAATTCGCCGAGTTTTTGAAGAAGCGGAATTTTGATCCGGTCAATGTCACTAACTACGACAGCCAAAATATTCCGCGCACCGCGATCATCGACCGCACCTCGAATGAATTGGTGAATGGGCGTAAAGTGGCGCAAACGCTGGGTCTCGCGGACGATTACGTGGTGTACCAGGCCAGCCCGGAACGCATGGTGGCCGTGAGTGTGATTATTGGGCAGGATTATAAAGCGATTCAACTGGCGCCGAAATAAATTATTTCTTGATGTTTTCTCGGCCGTCAAGAAAGGATTCAAATTCACGTCAGAATTTTGCGGCATTCCGGGAAATGACCGCAGGATGATCAACCCGCGGAGGGTTTTATGAAAAAGTTAGTCCTTTGGTTGCTATTGTTGAGCGCGTTCGGTTTAGTGATGCCGGCAAGCGCGCAAGTTCAGTTGGGCCTCATTGGCGGTTTGAATTTGGCCAACATCAGCGTCGATCCGGATTCGGATCCCAAACCTTCGAGTCTCGCGGCTTTCGGCGTCGGCGGCATCGTGCATATTCGCCTGGGGGAAAATCTGGCTCTGCAATTGGAGCCGATGTATTTGCAAAAAGGCGCCAAACAAGAGGGCAGCTTTACTGATCCTGATCTTGGTATTACCGTTAACACCGATATTAAGGTCAAAGGCAATTATCTGGAAGTTCCGGCAATGCTGAAATTGGCGTTCGGCACCAGCACCACTAAGCCCTATCTCATGGCCGGCCCGATGGTCGGTTTCCTGTTGAGCGCGAAGGTAAAAGGCTCGATCTCGGCCCCGGGTTTCACTAATCTGGAAATTGATGATGACATCAAAGATCAAACCAAGAGCATTGACTTCGGCGTTGGTTTTGGCGGGGGTGTGAGTTTTCCGGCCGGCACTAATTCGATTTTCGTCGAAGGCCGTTATGCGCTCGGCTTGACCAACATCAATGACGACCCCGAGGACCCCGATACCGATGTCAAGACCAAGGGCATTCAAGTCATGGCGGGCATCACTTTTCCGATAGGGCAATAATATTCAAGAATCGTCAAAACCAACACTTGAGCCCCTCGGGCAGCTTTAAAGCAAAAAGCTTTGAACGCGGATGACGCGGATCAAACGGATTCTCATGGATTTTTTATCCGTGAAAATCCGCGTCATCCGTGTAATCCGCGTTCAAAAAAGTTAGAATTTTTTTCTAATTTTTATCGGCCTTATGGCATAATTTTTTTGAGCCCACCACTCAATGTCATCCCGCCCCGGTTCATTATTCTGGAAAATATTTTACAATCTCATCGCCGTACCGCTGATGTTTTGCGGTTTTCATCTCCTCGCTTTTCTTTCCCGCTTCGGCTTCTCGCGTTTCGACAAAATTCGTTCCGGCCTCGTTGGCCGCAAAAGACTGTTTGCAGAATTAACCAATCAACTCGAACGGCTCCAGAAATTTCACCTGCGCTTTTGGATTCACGCGAGTTCGATGGGCGAATATGAACAGGCGCGGCCTTTGTTGCAGGAAATCAAACGACGTTTCCCGGAAGCCGCGCGGGTGTTGACATTTTTTTCGCCGAGCGCCTACGCCAATATCAACCGCGCCAATATTCCCGCCGAAGTGATTGGCTACTTGCCGTTTGACAGTTGGTGGAATGCGCGGCGCTTTTTGAATTTGGTCGATCCCGCCGCGGCGATCGTGATTCGCCACGATTTTTGGCCCAATCATCTCTGGGAAGCGAAACGGCGCGGAATTGCTCTGTTGCTCGCCAATGCGAGTGTCAGCGCCAACGCGCGTTCGTTTCGCCATTGGCCGCTCGTGCGCCATTTCAATCGCGCGATGTTTGATACATTTGATGCGGTCGGCGCCGTTTCCGCCGGCGCCGCAAAAACTCTCGCGAGTCTGGTGCGCCATCCCGAACGTTTGATCATCACGGGTGATTCGCGTTACGATCAAGTTCTCTTTCGCAGCCAATCAAAAAATGTCGATGAAATATTGCCGGAAACCTGGCGGGACGGCTCGCTCATTTTTGTCGCCGGCAGTACCTGGCCTTCGGATGAAGAGGTGTTGTTGCCGGCATTGGTCGCGGTGCGAAATCATTTGCCGCAGTTGCGCATGATACTCGTGCCGCACGAACCGGCGCCGGCTCATCTCGCGCAGCTTGAAAAACAATTGGCAGACTGGCGGCTGGTGAGCATGCGTCTTTCTCGAATAACCGAGCGAGACACCCTGCTCACTTCTTCACCACTCCACCCACTCTCGCACTCTCATCCGCCGGCGGTTTTGCTCATCGACAAAATCGGCATTCTCGCCATTCTTTACAGTGTTGGACAAGTCGCATTCGTCGGCGGGAGTTTCGGGCCGGGCGTGCACAGCGTTCTCGAGGCGGCGGTGCACGGGGTGCCGGTTTTGGTCGGTCCGCGTTTTCGCAATTCTCCCGAAGCGGTTGAGTTGAATGAAAAGAAATTATTAACCGTAGCTGCCGGCGTTGAAGAATGTCAAAAAAACCTGCTGTCATTTTTTCAAGATATTGCCCGGCGGCAGGAGAAGGGCCAACAACATCGCGAATTTGTTTTAGCGCGATGCGGCGCGTCGGAAAAAATGATCGACATTCTTGTGAAGCACGCCGGCAACAAAAACCAGCCATAAAAAATAATTTTTTTTGCCGTTAAAAGCCAATCTTACTCATACTTTTATTCGTTCTCTACTCTTGCTCGCCTTAGTTTCTAAATAGCGAGTAGGAGTACGAGCTAGGCGCTGAAAAACGCGCCGCAAATTTTATAAAGATGTTTCAATCCTTGTTTTGATGGAAGTCATTCTCTCGCCCGCCAGCCATGGGCCTGGCTCATCGCCCATGGCCTGTTTCAATCCTTGTGTCGCTGTGTTTCAATGCACTTCGTGCTTTCCTATCTGTGATCACGAGATGGCCAACCGCGGGGAGTAACAATTGATTGAATGTTTCAATGCACTTCGTGCTTTCCTATCTGTGATCACTCCCTCTCCTCCCTACCTCTCAATTCCCCCCATATCAGTTTCAATGCACTTCGTGCTTTCCTATCTGTGATCACACTCTGCTCGAGAAACCACTAGAAGTGCGCAAGCTTGGTTTCAATGCACTTCGTGCTTTCCTATCTGTGATCACTGAATCATCGAGTGGCAGGAAGGTGGGAGAAGAGGGTTTCAATGCACTTCGTGCTTTCCTATCTGTGATCACCCTGTCATTCTGGAACGAAGCGCAGCGGAGTGATAGTTTCAATGCACTTCGTGCTTTCCTATCTGTGATCACGGTATCATTTTCTTGTAGGGGCGTTGATTCATCACGTTTCAATGCACTTCGTGCTTTCCTATCTGTGATCACCGCTGAAGGAGCCGGGCACCCGATAATGATGGTATGTTTCAATGCACTTCGTGCTTTCCTATCTGTGATCACGCCCCAGTCACAAATTACGCCGACGCGTTGGCTCAGTTTCAATGCACTTCGTGCTTTCCTATCTGTGATCACGCCCCAGTCACAAATTACGCCGACGCGTTGGCTCAGTTTCAATGCACTTCGTGCTTTCCTATCTGTGATCACACTCGACATGGACGTTCGAGCTCCGCGCGGCCTATGTTTCAATGCACTTCGTGCTTTCCTATCTGTGATCACATTACCAACCGCCTCACAAATAGGGGCGGTTTTTTTGTTTCAATGCACTTCGTGCTTTCCTATCTGTGATCACGGAACACGTGGGCGCAAACGCCGTCACCTCAATCGTTTCAATGCACTTTGTGCTTTCCTATCTGTGATCACTGGCTGGAGTGGCCACCGGTGCTTATTTCTACCCAAAGTTTCAATGCACTTCGTGCTTTCCTATCTGTGATCACCTGATCGTGTCCCATAAATATTTCACTGGACACAGACCAAAAGATTTCTTATATTACCGGTGTGACGATCTCAAATCAACAATTCACACCGGAAATCATCGCGTACATCCAAG
>Ga0247727_10005016_pt1 | contig 27354 bp, 30 predicted proteins | sample WisWelCaveWW1625_FD_202498 | JGI IMG/M metagenome (GOLD analysis project Ga0247727, IMG submission 202498) | Biofilm microbial communities from Wishing Well Cave, Virginia, United States - WW16-25 | ecosystem: Environmental > Aquatic > Deep subsurface > Groundwater > Cave microbial mat | place...
CTCCTGGCGGGAGCGGCGCCATGACCGACACCCCACAAGTTCTTCTCGCTCACCACCTCAAAGCGCTGAAGCTGCCGCCGTTCCTGCGTGAGTACGACAAGCTCGCGCGCCAGTGTGCGGCCGAGGGCGTCGACCATGTTCGCTTCCTGTTGCGGCTCGTCGAGCAGGCCACGTCGCCTGTCCGATCATGGGCGGCGGCGCGTCACGGACGCAGTTGCCACGGAGGAGCGCCATGGACAAAGCCTACAATGCTGGGGATGTGCACCCGATCTATGTGAAAGCGTTCAATTCTGCAGACATCGAAGCGACCGTAGCCTGCTACGAGCCCGATGGATGCTTCGTGGCAAAATCTGGTCGTGTCGCGCACGGCATTGGGGAATTGCGTGAAGCGTACCGCATTACGTTTGCAAACAAGCCCACAATCAAGGTGGACATCGGCAAGATTATCCCTGCTGGCGAAGACCTTGCCCTGATCATAGGGGAGTGGACATCCACAGCGAAGACAGCGGCAGGCGAGACTAAGGGATGGCACGTGGAAGCTGGTTCTCGATAATCCGAATGGCGTCGAAATTCCCAAGAAGCCATCAACTTAAGAACTCTGTAAGGTGGCAGGCAGTACGCCGGGCCTAGCAAGGGAGGTTGCCATGCTTGCACGTGTCGTGACGATTCAGGTGCGGCCTGAGAAGATGGACGAGTGCATCAGAATCTTTCGAGAGCGCAATGCGCCTTCCATCGCCTCTCAACCCGGCTTCAATCATGGACATTGGTGGGTCGACCGCGCCAAAGGTCTGGCGACTTCAGTTACCTTCTGGGAGAACGCCGACGGCGAGCGGGCAAGCCGGACGAACATCCCTGGGCTCGTCGAGCGCATGGCAAACGTACTGGCCTCGAATGAGGTCTGAAGTTGACCCGGTTTCGTGGAGACCCGACAGTTTGAGCTTTGGGAGTCCACGATGGGCAAGAAGCGCCCACACTATGCACCGGAGTTCCGGCGGCAGATGGTCGAGCTGGTGCGGGCCGGCCGGTCGCCTGCGGAGCTGGAGAATGAGTTCGAGCCTACGGCTCAGATGTAGAAATCTGGATTTGACCTGACAGACAATCGTTAATCGGGGATGGGCTGTCCGATTGAACGAAGCTGTCGGCATCACGCGGCCTGCATCAATTTCTCCTTCGCTATCGGCAGCGTGTCAATGAAGGTCTGCATCGGCGTCTTGCCGTAGCACCAGCAGCCCTGATGTGGGCGCGCCTCGTTGTGTTCGGCGAGCCAGGCGTCGAGATCGGCCTGCAGCTCATCAATCCTCCGGTAAAGCTTCTTGCGGAACGCTACGCGGTAGAACTCGTCGAGCAGCGTCTTGTGGAACCGCTCGCAGATGCCGTTGGTCTGCGGGCTCCTCGCCTTTGTGCGCGTGTGGTCGATGTTCTCGATGGCGAGGTAGAGCTCGTACTCGTGGCTCTCGGGCTTGCCGCAGTATTCGGTGCCGCGATCTGTGAGCACGCGACTGACCACGATCTCGTGCTCGTCGAAGAACGGCACGACGCGATCGTTCATCAGGTCGGCGGCGGTGAGCGGCGTCTTGCGGTCGTAGAGCTTGGCGAACGCCACCTTGGCATAGGTGTCGATCGCCGTCTGCTGGTAGACGCGCCCCACGCCCTTGAGCGTGCCGACGTAGAAGGTGTCCTGCGCCACGCAATATCCGGGGCATTCGCTCTCGAACTCGCCGTGCGCCTCCTTGGCGAGCTTGGCCTTCTCCAGCGCCGCGACCTGCGCCTCGGTGAGCACCAGGCCCTCCTGTGCGCTCTTCGCCTCGAGCGCCTTCAGGCGCTTCTTCATGGTCTCCAGATCGTGGCGCAGCCACACGCTGCGCACGCCGAAGGGCGAGATCGTGTGTCCCTGCTTTTTCAGCTCGTTGGCGACCCGCACCTGGCCGAACGCCGGCCGCTCGATGGCCATCTCGACCACGGCCTTCTCGATGGCCGCATCGACGCGGTTCTTCTCGATCGGCTTCCTGCGCGTCATCTCGGCCAGCGCCAGATCGCCACCTTTCTCGTAGAGCTCCTTAAAGCGATAGAAACTATCGCGGCTGTATCCCATGATCTTGCAGGCTTGGCTCACGCTGCCGAGCTGCTTGGCCAGTTCCAACAGGCCGACCTTGGCTTTGATGACCTTCTGTTCCGTTGTCATTGTGGGCTCTCGATTTTTGCCCGCTGACTGTGAGGCTCGCTCGCCCTCGGGCTCCCTCCCCTCACAATCAGCGAAAACACCCACCACTTCGTTAATGCGTGTCCGATCAAATCCAAACTTCTTCCAGGAAACCTTCGAGTGCGTGCACGACCAATACTTGCCCGGACGGCGAGAGTAGTACCATCGTTTGTGCCGCCGCTGACATTCTGCTATGGCCCGCTCCGCACGTGGCAACCTTCGTCGGTTCCGGGTCAAACTGAGAAAGGCTCGCAGCGAGGATAACGCGTCAGGAGTCCACCCGAAAGCGTACGTGACCTACCAAACCCGCAGCCTTGCCTCGAGACCCGCCAGGCGTGATCGCGCGGCGGCTATCGGATGGGCCTAATTCGAAATTCCACCATGACGGGATGATGGTCGCTCGCCCGGTTGCTGGCCGGGCTGTGAACCACCTCTCCGGTGACGATCTCGATCGCGCCATTGGCCAAAATGTGATCGATGCGGATGCCCGAGCTCTTGTCCGCATTGATGAGGTCGGTCGGAATGGAGTAGCGCCGTCCAGCCGGCGGGATAGCATCCTGCAAGCCAAGCTTCCCCAGGCCGGCAAAGACCAGCTTTCCGCTATCGATGAACTGGTCCACCGCCCTTTCGGCATCGCTCGAGAAGCTGCGGAAGGCTGCGATAAGCTGACCGCGATCGACGACGTCCTCCGGACTGATGCAATTCAGGTCACCGCAGACGATGAGCGGCCCGGTCAGCCCGGCTACCAACTGGGTGAAGTCGAGAGCCTTGTTCTCGGGGTAGCGAAGCGGATGGGGATGATAAGACGCGACAGTGAGCTGACCCGCAGGCGTGTCGATGACGGCGGTGAGCCCGCCGCGATTGTAGATGCGCAATTCTTGGGAACTTGCGATCGGATGGCGGCTCAAGATGGCATTGCCCCAGGCGCCGTCATAGAGCGCAGCAGTTTGATAGGGAAAAGCGAAGAGGCCGGCATAGTCGACGTTCCTGCCGGCGTGCGAACGGCAAAAGAGCGCCTCGTTGAGAACGAGAACGTCAGGGTCGAGTTTGGAGACAACCATTCTCGCAGCCTCGGCCCGTTGACGATCGAGGAGGCGACGCTCGGTGTCGGCGCTCGACAGCGGCCGGAGCCCTTCGAGGATGTTGAACGAGACGAGGCGCAATGATCTCGGCATGGGCCGCTACGGGAGAGGAGGATCACTTTTGGTCAGGGGCCGTCATATGGCAACAACATTCAAGACACACCGTGTCACCGCGTGGGCGATCGGCCGCCTCTATGCGCGCTCATGGGTCGTATAGCTCTGCGGAGGTTCTCCGTCGTGCGAGCGAGGGCCATTCGAGGATGGCCAGCCCCCCCCGGTACCCGTCAGGCACTAAACAACGTTCGTAGGGCTCAGGGTCAGCTGGGAAACGCATGCTGCTCGGCAGCGGCGGCCAGGGGCTGCGGTCTACCCGCGCTTCAAGTGAGTTGCAGCACCAAGGCTGGGCGCCGGGCTATCGACCACAGGCGACAGTGAAAAAAAGAGTTCCCGGTCTGCGAATAGCGGCTAGGTCCGGCCCAGTGCCCGCGCATGCGCGTACCGAGGGAAGTCGTTTTCATGCATCAACCGGACAAGCGGATCGGGTGGCCTACCCTTGTTGGGCTTGGCCTCGTGGTGGTTGCCTTCATGGTGCTGTCGCTGCTGGTGACGGCCACCGGCACGGCGCGCTTCGCGGTCGGCATGGGGTATGACGCCGGTGTCGGTTATGTGGTCGGCGTCATTTTCGACATCGCGAAGGATGTACTCCTCGTCGCTCTGCTCGCCCTCTGGACGCGACGCGCACTGGGCATTGCAACCGTCCTCGGCATCGCCTGGATCTGCCTTGTCGTCTTCAGCTGCCTTGCAACGCACGCCACCGTGAGCACGGCCATCTCAGCCATCGAGCGCACCGGCACCTGGAAAATGGAGGTGCGTGGCAACGCCAAGGCCGAGCTGGCCACGGTCGAGCAGCAGCTTGCCGCCTTGAGCCGGCCCACGCCACCCCGACCCGCAAGGACCGTGCGTGAGGCGCTGGCAGCTACGAGCGTGCCGCCGAGCGTGTGGAAGGACAGCCACGAGTGCGCTGCCATCCAGGAGAGTACCCACTTTGCGAGGGCCTGTGCGCAGGTTGTGCAGCTGCGCCGCGAGCTGGCTGCGGCCCAAGATCATGAGCGGCTGTCGGTGCGGGCAGTGGAGCTGCGCAGGACCCTGGCAGAGGCTCCGATCGTGGCAACGTCCGACCCGCTTCCCGCGGCCTTCAGCGCCACCCTAGGTCGCGTGCTGCCGCTCGGGGGCACGGAAGGCGTAGCGCTTCTGCTGACTGTCGTCGTTGAGCTGATAAGCTGCTTTGGACTTGCCGGGCTCGCAGTGCTTTACACCGAGAGAGATCAGCGTCCAGGGACGCCCCGCTTCGGTTCCCTGGCGATTGCCGAGCGCGATGGCGGCGAACTCGTACGAGCCTCCCCGCCGGCGACCCTGGAAACCGTCCCTCGAGCAGAGGTTGTGACCCTCCCCAAGCCTTCCCTAACGGCCGTCGTTTCCGGACAGGCCAAGACGCACGGGCACCGGAGCAATCAGGCGCCCAACCCTCCCTCGAATGTCGTCCCGATGCGCCCTCTCTCCTCACCCCCGACGCTTGCCAAGGGAGGTGCGCCGGTACTCAACGGAGAGGCTGACCGCGGGCTCCCCCTGATCGGCTCCCATGTGCGCGCCTTTGTCCAGGAGCGGCTCCAGAAGGCATACGGCGCGTCACTGGCGGCCAAGGACCTGCGCGCCACCTACGAAAGCTGGTGCGCTGTCTACGGCCGCACACCACTCTCCCAGCCGAAGCTTGCCACCGAGCTGAAGGCGCTGGGGTACGGCAAGTGGAAGTCGTGCGGCCGGATCCGCTATCGCGACTTACAGCTGGTGGCATGATCCCTCCGCCTCATGCGACGCAGAAGCAAATGCGGTAAGGCATGCTCACTCATCCGCGCCCACCAAGCCTGTCACGTGGTTTGTCCATTGCTGGAGAGCTTGCCGCTTTTCTTTGGCGTAGGCGTGGAAGTTGTAGGCTCGGTCGCCGATACCCTGCGGTTTGTGGTTCTGGACCGCATCACGCACCTCTTTCGCGATCCCAAGTCGGGCCATCCCGGTCTTGACCGTGCTTCGGAGGTCCTTCGGAGAGAAGGGCTCGATCTCGAGTCCTTGATTTGCAAACAAACGCTCGACGGCTTGATGGACCGTGTACCTGCCCAAGATGCCATCCCCAGTGCTGCTCGAGGGAAACACCAAGGGTGATCCGTTGCTCAGCTCAGCAGCGCGACGGAACAGCTTGACGGTCGCATGCAGCAAGGGAACGCCGTGTGGATTACCATTCTTCGTCCTGTTGCCCGGCATGGCCCATTGCGGCTCCGGTGCTTCAAGCGAAAGCTCGGATATGCGCGTGCATCGAACTTCGCTCGGGCGCTGTCCCGTCAGTAGCAGCAGCCTGAGAACAATTTTCGTCTGCTCGCCTGCTCGGCTTGCTTGGAGCGCGTGCCAGAACGCTACTATCTCGGCGTCGAGCAGATGGCGATCATCAATGCGTGGCCTCCCGTACTTTCCCGCCTTGCCTCTTCGTCCCCTTCCAACGGTGTCTGCTGGGTTGAACCTCAGTCCATATTTCTCGCGCAGAGTCGGCGAACCCCTGAGGGCGTGGTTGAAACAGCCACGCAGGTAAGCAAGCAGATGCCGTGCCATCGAGGTCCTACCGCGATTGGCAACAGCATCGGCCACGGCCTCGATCTGGACGTCCGTTATTGCGGCCGGTCGCATACTACCGAGCGCCGGCAATGCGTCAACGCGGAGCGCGCGTTCTATTTCATCGACTGTTTTGACGCCAGCTGCGCGCTGATCGTCCAGATAGTCGGCAACCAAGTCATAGAACGTTAGGCTGACGCGTTGTGCCCGTGCGCGTGTTGTCCTTTGTTCGGCGACTGGGTCTGCACCCCGCTCGACTGCTTCCATTAGCTCGGCGGCCCTACGACGAGCCTCCGCGAGGCCAATGGTGGGATAGGGGCCGAGGCGTACCTTTCGGATGGTGCGCCTGTTGTCGTTGGTAAGGGAGTAGTAGACCCGCCAAATCCGGGAGGTCCGACCGTCCTTCCTCGGGCGCTGTGCGACAAGCACGAGGCCCGGGATGCCGTGGATGCGATACTCGGCTTCCCGACCGCTGCCCTGAAATTTTGCGGCTCCGATCGATTTGTCTTTCGCCGGCAGCACGCGGCCGGTGCGACCCCTGCTCAGCATTTTCCTCTCGCTCCGGCGCCCGCGGAAAATACCCCCGGTACGCTTCCCGGTACGATTCAGCGAGACAGTATGCAGCGGATGGACGCCATGAGATCAAGAATGGACTGCACAGCCTGTTGATAACAGCCACGTTTTGATAAGGGGAACGATCTCATGCTGTTCAGGGCGTATCATGCTGTCCGGCTCGAAAACTGACTTTTAATCAGGTGGTCGTTGGTTCGATCCCAACCGGGCTCACCATCAAATTCAAGGCGCCAGCCCGCGCAAGAACTGCGCGCGTCGCGTGGCGGCGTCCATCAGCAGGTTGTGGTCGCTGCCGGCGAGCACCATGCGCGCGCCCATGCCGATGTAGCGGGTCGCGACCTCCTGGTCGTAGACGCCGCCCATGCCGAGCACCTTGTGGTGGCGGCGGCAGGCGTCGGCCACGGTCTGGTAGGCCGCCCGAATGCGCTCATGGCCGACCTGGCCGGGGATGCCCATCTCGAGGGAGAGATCGTTGGTGCCGATCAGCAGCGCGTCGATGCCGTCGATGGCCGCGATCGCCTCGGCGTTCTCGACCGCCTGCGGCGTCTCGATCATGGGCACGACCAGGACCTCGGCGTTGAGCACCTTCTGCGCCTCGGCGGCCGCGGGCGGGCGATAGCCGAACTGCGCCGGCGGTCCGCCGGTGCTGCGGTGGCCCATGGGATGGAAGCGGAAGGCATCGACCAGCCGGCGCGCCTGCTCGACGGTGTCGACATGCGGCACGACGATGCCAAGCGCGCCGTTGTCGAGCGCGCGCGTGGCCTCGTCCAGGGCGCCGGCGCACACGCGCACGATCGGCGCCACGCCGTTGGGCAGCGCCGCAAAGCAGATCTGGGCGATCTCCTGCGTGGTGATGGAGCCGTGCTCGGCATCGATGAACAGCCAGTCGTAGCCGGCGGCCTTGGCCAGCAGGGGCACCGCGGAGCCGCGCAGGTGGTGCACGCCAAACCCCAGCGTCAGCTCGCCGCCGCGGATCCTCCCGAGCGCATCGCTGGCGAGCACTGGCATGGCATATCCCCCTTGTTTTCCGGCCGCGCTCGGACTTGGCGCGGTCCCGAGGCTGCCCCTAACGCGGTGGCGGGGCAAGCGCGTTCTGGCGCGGCGCCCGCGGGCTGTTCCCTAGGGAACAGCGTCGGGTTTGGCCCTGTCTATCGTGGGCTCAACACATGCACCGAAAGGGACACTCCATGAAGGTCACGTTTCTCGGCCTGGCGCTGATCATTGGTTTCGCGGGCGTTCTGATGCCTCTGCTGGTCGAGGCCCCGACCGAGACCCTGCAGCAACGTTCCGCCGAGCCAGCGCCCGCGCCGTGCACCCCCTGAGGCCCGCATCCGGGAGTGGCAGCGGGCCCGCTACCTCTCGAAATCCACCAGCAGCAACAGCATGATGACCATCGCCGCGATCACGATCACGGCAATCTTGAATGGCGTCCACTTGGTGTCGTCGACGGGCGGACGCGGGTATTCCTCATCAGGACGCACGTGCGGCTCCGTCTTGCCCGGCCGGGTCGCCAACTTGGCTCCAGGGTACCCGCTGACCGCGCCGTGGGCCTAGCAGACACTAGCCCACGGGCCACGTGTTGTAGGGCCCGACCGTGACAGCCCGGGAGCCATGCGGCTCGATCATGGCCGTCCTATGCCGGCAATAGCTCGCGCGGACCGTCCCAGCCGCTATAAGGGCGCCAGCCGCGCACCCGGAGGTCGCCGCCGCGTCCCGCATGCAGAAACCAACCCCGCCGCCAGCCGCCACCCACACCGCGCCGAGGCCCCTCCTGGCGATCGGCCTGATGTGCCTTGCTTGGGCGCTCTTTGCCTGCCTCGACACCACGGCCAAGTACCTGGGCTCGGCCACGGACCTGCCGGCCGCCCAGGTGATCTGGGTGCGGTTCCTCGGCCAGTTGCTTGCCATGGTGGCCGCGCTGGGTCTGCTGGCGGTGCCGCGCCTGCTGTGGAGCCGCAAGCTCAAGGTGCAGATCCTGCGCTCGTTCCTGCTGCTGGCCTCGACCGCGTGCAATTTCCTGGCCCTGCGCTACCTGCGCCTCGACCAGACCACCACCATCGGCTTTCTCACGCCGCTGGTGGTGGCGCTGCTGGCCGGGCCGTTCCTGGGGGAGTGGATCGGCTGGCGGCGCACGGTTGCGATCCTGGTCGGCTTCAGCGGCATCCTCCTCGCGCTGCGCCCGGGCTTCGCCACCATCCATCCAGCCTTCGCGCTGTGCTTTGCCAGCATGCTGAGCTACGCCGTGTTCAGCCTGGTGACGCGGTATCTCGCCGCCTACGACCCAGCGGAGGTGACGCTGTTCTATTCGCTGCTGGCGGGCACCCTGGTGGTGGCGCCCTTTGCGCTTGCGGAGTGGACGTGGCCGGAGAGCGCACTGGTGTGGGGGCTGTTGCTGTCGATGGGCGTTTACGGCGGGCTCGGCCACTACGTGTTCATTGTCGCCCATCGCTACGCGCCGGCCTCCACCATCGCCCCCTTCCTCTACATCGCCCTGCTGACGCATTCGACGGCCGGGTACCTGGTGTTTGGCCAGTTGCCAGACAGCTGGACGCTCGGCGGCGCAGCCGTCGTCATCCTGTCCGGGCTCTATCTCTTCCAGCGCGAGCGCATCACGGCGCGCGCGCCGGCGGTGGCAATGACGTCCGAGGCCACGCCGCAGCGCTGACGCCGAGCCCGCACGCGTCGCCTACAAGGAAATCCAACAGTAACGCACAGCCGTTCCCTGTTGCAGCCACATACTATAGTTCTCCACAGGCCGCCGCGCTGGGGGGCCGGGCTTGGCGGGGTTCGCCAGGCGGGGCCGCGGCCAGGTAGGGACGTGCGTATGTCGGACGATGGGAAGCCGCGGGCGCGGTATGGGTCCTCGACCAATCACGACGAGATCATCTGGCAGCGCGTAGAAAAGCTGGCCGAGGCCGGCGGGCATGCACTGTCCGATATCCTGGAGTCGTTTCCCGTCTATGCGCGGCGCGTGAATATCACGCGCTTCCTCGCGCACTACGAGCTCTACAGGCGCATTCAGCACCTGCCGGGAAACATCGTCGAGGTGGGCGTCTACCGCGGCGTGAGCCTGCTGTCCTGGGCGAAGTTCATCGAGATCTTCCACGCCGGCGACCGGACGCGGCGCGTGTTCGGCTTCGACAACTTCGCCGGCTTTGCCAACATCCACCAGGCGGATGGCCCACCGAGCGACCGCTATCAAAAGCAGGTCGGCGGCTGGAATGCCGGGCCCTTCCGCAACGAGCTCGTCGAGCACGTCGACATCTTCCACGAGGACAGCTTCCTGCCGCGCGCCAAGCGCATCTTCCTGGTGGAGGGGGACATAGCCGAGACCGCCCCGAAGTTCGTCGCCGAGAACCCCGGCTTGCGCATCTCGCTGCTGCATCTCGACGTCGATCTCTACGAGCCCACGCTCGCGGCCTTGAAGGCGTTCTATCCGTGCGTCGTGAAGGGCGGTCTCGTCGTGTTCGACGAATACGGCCTGATCGACTGGCCGGGCGAGAGCCAGGCGGTCGAAGAGTTTTTCGGCAAGGACCTGCCGCCGATCGAGAAGTTTCCCTTCGCGTCCCTGCCCGGCGGCTTCATGACGAAGCCCTAGCGTCCGTGCGTGTCAGATTCGGAAAAAAGGTGTGCGTCTTGTTCAGGAGTAGACAATGACCCTTCAAGCAAAGGACCTCGGGGTCGAGTTCCGCGACCGCCCCCGGAGCGAGGCTCTCGCCGAAGCCGTGACGGTCTATGAGAAGCACGGATGCTTTCTCGCCAAGGGTCTGCTTTCGGACAAGGATCTGGGGCCTACGCGCAGGGGTGTGAGCGACCTCATCAAGGCGCAGCTCGGCCGCGTCGACTGCTCTGCGGCGCGATCCCGCAGCGGCCCGACACGCTTCGACGACGGTATCGTCGAGCTGGCGCGAGCGGACCGCTCGAGCGTGGGCCGCATCTTCGATGCCTGTCGCCGGCTCCTGCCGGTGCACGAAGTCTCCGTGGATCAGCGGCTGATCGCTATCTCCGAGGCCATGATGAACACCGGTGCGATTGCGGCGTCCGACATCAAGGCGCTGCGCATCGATCTGCCCGGCGAGCAGAAATATCTCTTCGATTGGCACCAGGACTTCCCCTACGTCATGGACTCGCTGGATGCCGTCGTCTTCTGGATCCCGTTGCAGGACGTGGACGAAACCAACGGCGCACTGCGCGTTGCGCCCGGCACGCACAAGCTGGGGCTGCAGAAGCTGACGGTCGACGATCCCGACAACGAGCAGAACAACAAGCAGAAGGTCATGCATATCGCCGACCTGAGCTTCCTCGACCGTTTCCCGCAGCTGGACATGTGCGTTGCCTACGGCGACGCGCTCGTGTTCAGCACGCTCCTGATGCACGCGAGCGGCCCCAACAGGTCCGACCGGGCGCGCTTCACGCTGCAGGTCCGCTTCGGCAACTTCCTGCATCCCTACGCCATCGAGAAGGGCTGGCCCGGCTCCATGCGCGACGGCAGCATCTTCCACAAGATCCACCCCGAGTACGTCGTAGCCCAAAGCAGTCCGCCGCAATTGCAGAGGGCGTCGTGATCAGAGGCTGCTGACGCCATCGATCTCCGCCCGGAGCGATTGCGCCGTTGCTGCCAGCCGCGCCTTGGTTTCGGCCGCCCAGGCCGCGAACCGGCCTTCGGCGATGGCCGCGCGCATCGCCGCCATCAGCTCCTGGTAGAAGGCGACGTTGGCCCAAGACAGCAGCATGGCGGCCAGGTACTCCTGCGACTTGACCAGGTGGTGCAGGTAGGCGCGCGAGTAGTCGCGCGCAGCGGGACATTGGCTGACCGGATCGAGGGGAGCCGGATCGTCGGCGTGGCGGGCATTCTTGAGATTGACCTTGCCGGCCCAGGTGAAGGCCTGCCCGTGCCGGCCGGAGCGGGTGGGCATGACGCAGTCGAACATGTCGGCGCCGCGCGCCACCGCCTCGATCAGGTCGATCGGCGTGCCGACGCCCATCAGGTAGCGCGGCTTGTGGGTGGGCAGGCGCCGCGTCGTCAGCTCCAGGGTATCGAGCATGGCCGCCTGCGGTTCCCCGACCGCCAACCCGCCCACTGCATAACCGGGGAAATCCATGGCCACCAGGGCGTCGGCGGAGCGCTCCCGCAGCGCGCGGTCGGTGCCGCCCTGGACGATGCCGAACAGGGCCTGCCCCGGGACTGCCGTGCCCTGCTCCTGCTCCTCGGCAAAGGCCCGCTGGCATCGCTCCGCCCACGCAAGCGAACGCACGACGGCCCGCTCGATCTCCGGGCGCTCGGCCGGCAAGGCGATGCATTCGTCGAGTTGCATCTGGATGTCGGCGCCGAGCAGACACTGGATCGCGATGGCGCGCTCCGGCGTGAGCAGATGCGCCGAACCGTCGAGGTGCGATTGGAAGGCGACGCCCTCGTCGCTGATCTTGCGCAGCTTGGCCAGGCTCATCACCTGAAAGCCGCCCGAGTCGGTGAGGATCGGCCGCTGCCAGCGCATGAAGGCGTGCAGGCCGCCGAGCCGGGCGATGCGCTCGGCGCCGGGGCGCAGCATCAGGTGATAGGTATTGGCGAGCAGCACGTCGACGCCGGAGGCGCGCAGCTGATCGGTGGTGACGGCCTTGACGGTGGCGGCCGTGCCGACCGGCATGAAGGCCGGGGTGCGAATTTTTCCACGCGGCGTCGATATCTCGCCGAGGCGGGCGCCGCCATCGGTCTTGTGGAGGGTGAAGCCGAAGCGCTCGGTCATGGCCGCGGTGCCGCCGGGTACAGCAGGCAGGCATCGCCGTAGGAATAGAAGCGATAGCGCGCCCGGATGGCATGGGCATATGCAGCGCGCATGGTGTCGAGGCCACTGAAGGCCGCGACCAGCATGAAGAGTGTCGAGCGCGGCAGGTGGAAGTTGGTCATCAGGAGGTCGACCGCCTTGAAGCGGTAGCCGGGGGTGATGAAGATATCCGTCTCGCCGGCGAAGGGGCGGATGCTGCCATCTGCGTCCGCGGCTGTCTCCAGCAGCCGCAGGGCGGTTGTGCCCACGGCGACGATGCGGCCGCCGGCGGCGCGCGCGACGTTGAGGGCGGCGGCCGTGTCGGCAGAGATCTCGCCCCATTCGGCGTGCATGCGGTGTTGGGCCGTGTCGTCGGCCTTGACGGGCAGGAAGGTGCCGGCGCCGACATGCAGCGTGACGAAGTGGCGGGCGATGCCGCGCGCCGCGAGCGCTGCCAGCAGCGCCGGCGTGAAATGCAGCCCGGCCGTCGGCGCGGCCACGGCCCCCTCATGACGGGCATAGACCGTCTGATAGCGCTCGGCATCCTCCGGCTCCACCGCGCGCTTGCCGGCGATATAGGGCGGCAGCGGTGGATCGCCCAGCGCCGCGATCGCCTCGTCGAGATGGGGCCCGTGCAGGCTGAACGCGAGCTCCACCTCGCCGGCCTCGCCGATCTCGGCGACCGTGGCGTCGAGGCTGCCCAGCAGGCACACGCGGCCCTCGTTGCCGAAGCGGATGCGGTCGCCGAGGCTGAGCCGCTTGGCCGGCCGGGCAAATGCGCGCCAGCGGCTCTCGTCGACCCGCTTGTGCAAGTTGAAGGCGATGTTTGCGGTCGCGTCGCCGCGACGGCGCTCGCCGCTGAGCGCCGCCCGGATCACGCGCGTGTCGTTGAGGACGAGCGCATCGCCGGGCGTGAGCAGGGTCGGCAAATCGCGGACGTGGCGGTCGTCGAAAGCGGGGCGCACGACGAGCAGCCGCGCGGCGTCGCGCGGGGAAGCCGGCGCAAGCGCGATGGCGCTGTCGGGCAGGTCGAACTCGAACAGATCGGTGCGCATGATAGAGGGTCGGACCCTGCGGGTCTGACCCTTATACGTCAACTCTCGAGGCAGGGCCTGCCACCTACGCGTCCGCCGCCACCTTCAGCGACTTGATCTTGTCGGGGTTGGCGACCGGCTCGCCGCGCTTGATCTTGTCGACGCTTTCCATGCCCTCGATCACCTTGCCCCAAACCGTATACTGCTTGTCGAGGAAAGAGGCGTCATCGAAGCAAATGAAGAACTGGCTGTTGGCGCTGTTGGGCGCCTGCGACCGCGCCATCGAGCAGACGCCGCGCACGTGCGGCTCGGCGTTGAACTCGGCAGGCAGGTTTGGGTATTTCGAGCCGCCGGTGCCAGTGCCCTTGGGGCAACCGGTCTGGGCCATGAAGCCCTCGATGACGCGATGGAAGACGATGCCGTCGTAGAAGCCTTCGCGGGCGAGCTGCTTGATGCGCTCGACGTGCTTGGGCGCGAGGTCGGGGCGGAGGGCGATCACGACCTTGCCCTGCGTGGTCTCCATAATCAGCGCGTTCTCGGGGTCTTTGATGGGGGCCATCTTGGGAAACTCCGTTTCTTTTGGGAGTAGGGAGTGGATAGGAGTGGATAGGAGACGTGCGCCTGCTTCGCCGACTGCCTATTTCCTATTCCCCACTCCCAATTCCCTGCTGCCTCACTTCTTGTCCGCCAGCAGATACACCTTCTGCATCACATCGGGCTGCGGCGGGGGCTCGCCCTTGGCGATTTTGTCGATGTGTTCCATGCCCTCGATCACCTCGCCCCACAGCGTGTACTGCCCCGTCAGTCCCCGGCAGCCGTCGCCGAAGCAGATGAAGAACTGGCTGTTGGCGCTGTTGGGATCGGACGTGCGGGCGGCGCCGATGCTGCCGCGCTTGTAGACCTCGCGGGTGAACTCAGCCGGCAGGTTGGCAAGCTTGGAGCCGCCGCTGCCGGTGCCGGTGGGATCGCCGGTCTGGGCCATGAAGCCGTCGATCACGCGATGGAACTTGATGTTGTTGTAGAAGCCCTGCTTGGCCAACTCCTTCACGCGCTCGACGTGCTTGGGCGCAAGGTCGGAGCGCAGCTTGATGAGGACGCGACCGGTCTTGACCTCGATGACGAGGGTGTTGTGCGGATCGGGCGCCTGGGCGATGGCCGCCGTGGCGGCAAACAGCAGGGCAAGAGCGAAGGCAGCGAGGCGCGTCATTGGGTCTCCTGAAAGCATCGTGGGGGGCCGAGCGCGGGGGCAGCAGAACATCGCAGTTATGGCCTTTGTGAGACGATGTCCTGGCTGAGCCTCAGCCGGAGGCGGGCTGCTGCGCCGCGTCGCGGTCGGCGCGCACCTTTTCTACGCGCGCGACGGCGAAGATCGCGGCCTCGTAGAGCAGGATGGTCGGCAGCGCCATGGCGATCATGCTGAACGGATCCGGGGGCGACAACACGCCGGCGGCCGCGGTGATGGCGACGATGGCGTAGCGGCGGAAATCGCGCAGGTTCTGCGCGCCCAGGATGCCGGCCTGCGCCAGCAGCGTCAGCACCACCGGCAGCTGGAACATGATGCCGAAGCCGATGATGAGCGTCATGATCAACGACAGGTACTCGCTGACGCGGGCCTGCAAGTGGATCTCGACCTGCCCGCCCGTCTGCTCCATGGACAAGAAGAACTTCATGGCAAGCGGCATGACGACGAAATACACGACCGCCGCACCGGCAATGAATAGCGCGAAGGTCCACAGCAGATAGGGCCGGAAGGCATCGCGCTCGTTGCGGTAGAGGCCGGGCGCGACGAACTTGAAGACCTGGTAGGCGATCAGCGGGAAGGCCAGGAAGACGGCGCCGAACAGCGCCAGCTTGAGCTTGGTGAAGAAGAACTCGTGGGGCGCCGTATAGATCATGTCGATCTTCTGGCCCTCGCCGCGCGCCACCTGGTAGGGCCACACCAGCAGGTTGTAGATGTCTGTGGCGAAAGCGAAGCACACGACAAAGCCGATGCCGATGCCGATAAGCGTGTAGATCAGGCGCTGGCGCAGCTCGATCAAGTGGTCCATGAGAGGCGCCTTGGACGCCTCGATCTCGTCGTGACCCTCGGGCTTGACGGTCTCCTGCACGGCTCTCAGGCTCCGCTCTTCTCCGGGGCGCGCCCGGGCTCGGGGCTCGCTTCGGCCGTGGCCGTGATGGGTGGCTCGGCGGCATCGGCTGCCAGGACGGCATCGGCATGATGCGTTGCGCCGTTGAGCGTGCCGGCGGCGTCGCTGGCCGCGCCGGCGCCGGGAGCCGGCAGGCCGTCGGCATTCTGCGCCATAAGCTCACCCGGAAGCGCTTGCAGCTGGGCCTCACCCTCCAAGGCCTTGTCCACGCTCTGGCGCGCTTTGGCCACCTCGGTCTCCACGCTTGCCTCGGCGGCGCGCATGGTGGCCTCGGTATCCTGCGCGATGGTCTCCATCTCCTTCTTGAGCTGGGCCACTTCGGATTCCCGCATGGCCTCGTCGAACTGGGCGCGGAACTCGGCGGCCTGCCGCTTGATGATGCCGAGGTACTTGCCGATCGTGCGCAACAGCGCAGGCAAGTCCTTGGGCCCGATGACCAAAAGGGCCACGATCCCGAGGATCAGCAGCTTGCTGGAGGTGATGTCGAACATCAGCTCAACCCAATGACGCGCTCGCGCGCGGGGAACAGTTGCTACGCGAGATGTCGGCGCGCAGGAGAGAAACGGCCCCTAGCAGGGAATGGTCAGGCCTTGGAGCCCCAGCCGGTCTTGCTGGGCTCCACCACCGGCTTGGCAGCCGCCGCGCTTTCGATGACCTTCGGCGGCTCGTCCTTCCTTGCCGGGTCGTCCTTCTTGACCGTATCCTCGTCCTCCGACATGCCCTTCTTGAAGCTCTTTATGCCCTTGGCCACGTCGCCCATGATCGAGGAGATCTTGCCGCTGCCGCCAAACAGCAGCAGGGCAACCGCCAGGAAGATGAGCCAATGCCAGACGCTCAAGCCGCCCATTTCGTACTCGCTCCTTCTGCAGCCGATGCTGCCGTGTCGCGTATTGGGGCCACTATCGCAGAAAGGACCCGGAGGGGCAAGTTTGCCACACCGAATTGACTGCCTTCTAACGGCTTGATTTCAAGACATTTCCAAAGCGTGGCCGTTGACATTGCCGTCATCGCCGCGGCGGCTCTCGGCCGGGAACACCAGCACGCTGCCGGGGTCGACGGCTAGGGAGACCTCCTCCCCGTCAGCGGGCACCTCCCACTCGCGCACGAGGGTGAAAAGCGGGCGCTCGAAGCCCTGGGTGGCGATCTCGAGCACGGCGAGATCGCCGAGGAAGCGGGTACGCAGCACGCGTCCCGGGAGGCCCTCGCCGGGCTTGCCGAGCCTGATGGCGCGGCGCCGGATGCACAAAATCGCGTCATCCCCCTCGCCGAGCTCGGGCACGGCGAACGTACCGATCGGTGTGCGCAGCGCCCCGCCCTCGACTTTGAGGGCGATCTCGTTGATCTCGGAGAAGAGCCGGGCCACGAACAGGTCGGCCGGGTTGCGGTAGAGCTCCTGGGCCTTGCCCGCCTGCACGAGCCGGCCCGCCCGCATGACGGCGATGCGGTCGGCGAGGCGTATGGCCTCGGCCGGCGCGTGGGTGACGATGAGGCAGGTGGCGCGGGTCTCGCGCAGGACGCGCAGCGTCTCCTCCTGCAGCTGCTCGCGCAACTGCACGTCGAGGCCGGAAAACGGCTCGTCCATCAGCATGACGGCCGGCCGGGGGACGATGGCGCGGGCGAGCGCGACGCGCTGCTGCTCGCCGCCCGAGAGAATGTGCGGGTAAGCGCCGGCGTAGCGCTCGAGCCCGACCCGGACGAGCGCGGCCAAAGCCTCGCGGCGCGCCTCCTCGCGAGGGAGCGAGCGCAAGCCGAAGGCGACGTTGTCGATGATGGTCAGGTGCGGGAACAGGGCAAAGTCCTGGAACATCAGTCCGACGTTGCGCGCCTCGGGCGGCACGAAACGTGCCGGTCCCGCCACCTCGTAGTCGTTGATGAGCACGCGGCCGGCACTCGGCTTCTCAATGCCGGAGGCGACGCGCAGCAGCGTGGTCTTGCCGCAGCCCGAGGGCCCGAGCAGGCACACGACCTCGCCCGGTGCGATGTCGAGGGAAACGCCGGCGAGCGCGGTGGAGGAGGGGTAGTGCTGCTCGATGCGCTCGAGCGTGAGGCGTGCGGCAAGCGTGGCCGCGGCCCGGCCGGCGCCGAGTTGGGCCTGCGGCCGAGCCACCCCCTCGGGCGCGGGGCGTCCCCACTGCAGGAACCTCTCAGCGAAATTCACGAGCCGGCCTCATCCGCGACTGAAGGGGTGCTGATGCGCGCACGCTTCCGGCGCACCGGCATTGCCGAAACAGTAACATGGCAGAGCCACGGCGCCACGGCAGGCCAGCTGCCGAAGGCGCTGGGGCTGGCCGAGCAATAGTGCGTGCCGACGGGGTAGGTGAGCCACGGCACCGGGCACGCGCCTCCCGTGGCGGGGCTACGCCCCGGGCGCCGGGCCGTCGTCCGATCTATACCGATCGGCGCGAGCCCACAGCCACCACCAGGCGCGGACGACGGGGTTAGCCAGCCCTGGCATACGCCGCCGCAGGGCGTAGGCCGCCCGACGGTCTCTGCCGCGTCTCGGCGCCTTGACGATCAGCGGCTTCAGCCGCTTGAGGGCAGCCTCGATTTCGTGCTCCTCGATGAGGTCGTCAGGGTTGGGCTCGCGCCGCCGCCGCCCCGGATCAGGGCCTTCGCGGCCTTGCATGCGGCGCGCCCGATAGTCGGTCTTGATGCCGCGGCCAGCAAACATGAACTATGCCGGCCCCTTCGTGACATTTGAATGGTGATGGTTAGGCGGCGCCGCGCGGGCCGCCGTCATCGTCGCCCTCCGAGAGCGGCGGCAGCGGCTCCACGCCGTCGTCGCCGGCCTCGAGCGGCAGCTCGTCGGGCATGAGCGCGGCAGCGTCGGTCGGCTCCGGTACCGTGAAGTCGGGCGGCAGGTTGCTGTCGAGCAGGCCCGCGCCCCGGAGCTCGGCGAGGCCCGGCAGGTCCTTGATGGCGTCGAGGCCGAAATGGTCGAGGAACTCCTCGGTGGTGCCGTAAGTGATCGGCCGGCCCGGCGCGCGCCGGCGCCCGCGCGGGCGGACCCAGCCGATCTCCATCAGCACGTCGAGCGTGCCGGCCGAGGCGACGACGCCACGGATCTCCTCGATCTCGGCGCGGGTGACGGGCTGGTGATAGGCGATGATGGCCAGCGTCTCCATCGCCGCTTTGGACAGGCGCCGCTGCTCGGTGGCGTGCCGCTCGAGCAGGTAGGACAGGTCCTCCGCGGTGCGGAAGGCCCATTTGCCCGCGACCTTGACCAGGTTGATGCCGCGGCTGGCGTAGAAGCCCTTGAGTTCCTCCAGCAGCGCCGTGACGTCGTCGTCGGACCTCAGGTGCGTGGCCAGGTACTTCTCGGCCAACGGCTCGGCGGCCGCAAACAGCATTGCCTCGAGGATCCTGAGCTGGTCGCGCCGGTCGGCCGAGGGCAGCTGAGCGATGTTGGACGGCAGCCCGCGCCACCCCTCGCGCACGGACGGTTCGCCCACATCCGTGACCGTCTCAACGAGCGCGCTCGAGCGATCGTCGCGCGACTCGTGCCCCGGCCCCGAGCGATGCGGCACCACGGTGAGCTTCGGCGGAACCATTCCTGTCCCCTTCTTGTTATTCAGCTTCCAGCTCCCACCACTCAACTGAGACGCTGCCACTCCGCGCCGTCCTGGCGCTTGCGCATATAGATGGGCTCGAAGGGCCCGGCCTGCGAGATCTCGACGAGGCCTTCGCGGGCCATTTCGAGTGCCGCCCCGAAGGAGCTCGCCACGGCCGTGCGCGCCACGTCGGCGTTCGACACATACTGCTCGAGATAGCGCTCGAACTGCACCCACGCCCCGGCCGGCTGCTCGCCGGCCCAGCGGCCAATCAGCACCTCGAGACGATCGCGCGCCTCCTTGATCGACCACACCGTGCGGCGCGGTATTACGTGCACGCGCTTGGTGGTGCGCTTCCTTTGCTCGGCATAGGCCTTGAGCAGGTCGTAGATCATGCCGGTGTACTCGCGCACGCGGATGGTGCGCACGCCCTCCGGCATGCCGCGCCCGAAGATGTCGCGGCCGAGCCGCTTGCGCGTCATCAAGGTGGCGGCGGCGATGCGCATGGCTTCCAGGCGCTTGAGGCGGAACGCCAGGCGGGCGGCCAGCTCCTCCCCGCTCGGGGTGTCCTCGGTGCCGGCCTCGCGCGGCAGCAGCAGCTTCGACTTCAGGTAGGCGAGCCACGCCGCCATCACCAGGTAATCGGCGGCGAGCTCAAGGCGCAGCTTGCGCGCCTCGACGATGAAGAGGAGATACTGGTCCGCCAGCGCCAGGATCGAGATCTTGGCGAGGTCCACCTTCTGCGTGCGCGCCAGCGCCAGCAGCACGTCAAGAGGGCCCTCGAAGCCGTCGAGGCTCACGACCAGGGCTTCCTGGGCGGCGATCGCCTCCTCGGCGGCCTCCCAGGCCTCGAAGCCCAGGCCCACGCCCACATCCGGCTCCGGCGTGCCTGTCGCGCTGCCTGCCGCCTCGACCATGCTCTCGTCCTCGGTGGATAACCTGTGAATAGCGCGGGCGAAGATTACACTGATTCAGGCACGGCCGCGCAAAAGCTCGGCCAGCCCGGCCTCGGCCTCGGCCAGGTCGAAAGGTTGCTGTTGCCCGAACACGGCACAGGCGCGCTCGTAGCGGGCCCGCGAGGCTCCCTGCAGCGGTGGCATCACACCGGCCACGGCCTCGGTGTCCGCCAGATTGCCGCTACACACCAGCGCCACGTCGGTGCCGGCTGCAAGCACCGCTCGCGCGCGCTCGGCGATGCCGCCCGACAGCGCCGCCATGCCGAGATCGTCGCTCATCAGAAGGCCGTCGAAACCGATGGCACCGCGGATAGCCTCGCGTGTCACCGTCGCCGAGATGCTGGCTGGAGCATCCGCATCGTAGTCGGTGAACACCACGTGCGCCGTCATCGCCGCGGGGATGTGGGCAAGGGCCCGGAACGGAGCGAAGTCGGTGGCGTCGAGCTCGGCTCGCGTTGCCGAGACCACCGGCAGCTCGTGGTGGCTGTCGGCGGCGGCGCGGCCGTGCCCAGGCAGGTGCTTGATGACGGGCAGCACGCCCCCGGCCATGAAGCCCTCGGCAACGGCGCGGCCGAGCGCCGCCACCGGCTCGGGCGCCGCCCCATAGGCGCGATCGCCGATGACGTCGTGGCTGCCTGGGATCGGCAGGTCGAGCAACGGCGCGCAGTTGGTATTGACGCCGACGCGGCGCAGGTCTGCCGCGGTCAGCCGGGCGGCTGAACGGGCGAGCCTGAGGGCCTCCTCCCGACTGCTGGCATAGAGGCGGCCATAGGCGGCGGCGGCCGGCAGGGCGCGCCAGTGCGGTGGGCGCAGACGCTGCACCCGGCCGCCCTCCTGGTCGATCAGGATCGGGATGTCGCCGGCGCCGATGGCGTTACGCACCGCATCGGTCAGCCGCCGGAGCTGCTCGGGGTCGACGGCGTTGCGGGCAAACAGGATGACGCCGCAGGGTTGCGCCGCCCGCAGCACATCCGCCTCGCGGAAGCCGAGCTCTGGTCCGGCGAGCGCGGTGATGAACGCCGACAGCATGCGCAGGGTCGCGTCAGTAGCCGGTAACCCAGCACCCGCTGTAGCCGGCGGTCTTGAGCTGGGTGCACAGGCCTGTGGCGGCGTCGCGCGAGCCCGGCGGGCCGACGACCGCGCGATACCACACACCCTTGTCGCCGAGGTTGGCCTCTTGCACGTCCGGCGTCCGGCTGGCGAGCACCTGGCCATACTTCTGCTGCAGGTCGGCGAAGGCCTTGAGGGCGTCCATGCGCGATTTCTGCGACGACAGCACGGCGACGAACCCGCTCGTGCCCGACGTTGCCGTTACCGGCGGCGCGACCTCGCGGGCCTTCGGCACGGGGTTCTTGGGCACTATTGCCGCTGCCGAGGCCTCGCGCGCGGGAGCCACGGGCCTGGCCGCCTGCGGCGGGGGCGTATTGGGCGACGCGGAGGCGATCCTCACCGGAGGCGGCGGGGCGGCCGCAGCCTTGGCCGGCGGCGGAAGCGGCACGCGCGCAGCCGACGGCGGCGCCTGCGGCCCAGTGTCGAGCATCACGCCCGGCACGACCACCATCGGCGGGCCGCTGGGCCGGGGCGGCGCACTCGCCGTTGTCACCTGCGGCGGCTGGCCGCCCGGCGTGATGGGAATGATCTTTACGCGCTTGGGCGCATTGGGATCGTCGCCGACGCGATCGTCCGCCGCGGCCGGATCGGCGGCTGGCGCTACCGCCCTGCCGTCCTCACCCAGCCGATTGATGAGCTTCTTGTCGGTGTGGCCGAATTCCTTGCCGCCGGGCGCCTCGGGCCGGCTCTTGTGCGAGCCGACATCGGCGGCCTTGACCACCGGCGCCTGCGCGCCGCTCGAGGCAAAGAGGCTCTTGTAGCCGTACGCCATGGCGCCGCCGAGGCCGATGGCACCGACCAGCGCCGCCACGATCATCATGCCGCGCCGCCCGCGCCGCGGCTCCTCCTCCTCGCCGTGCCCGTCGTCGTACTCGACGTCGCCTTCGGCATAGGCCTGCTGCGCGGCGCCGAATTGGCCAGGATCGTGCCCGTGCTGGTAGTGCGCGGGCTCGGCCTGGGCATAACCCTGCTGGGACGCGGGCATATAGCTGCCGAGGTCATAGTTGTTCGGATCACCCTGCTGCTGCGCGCCGGGGTAGCCGGGCGCCGAGGGTGCCGGAAACTGGCTGAACGGGAGCGATTGCGCCCGCGGTTGCGCCTGCGGGGCATAGCCGTAGTTGGGATCAGGCTCCACGCTCTGCGGGAAATGATAGGTCTGCCCCTGGTCCTGGGGATGCCCGTGCTGCTGTCCGAACGGCGGCTGGTGGCCGTACCCCTGCTGCGGCTGGCCGTGCTGGTCGGGCGCGTGCTGCGGCCAGTGGGCCGCGTGCTGTCCGGTTGGCATCGTGTTCGGATCGTCTGCCGGGTGCCGGCGCAAGGGTGCGCGCGACCCTGCTTGCCCAATCGGCCCGTTCCGTGCCATGCCTGAATTCCTTTGCTATTTCCCCGTCCGCCCCCGTCGAATCACGACTTTACCGCATCTCATCCGGTGCGTGTACGCCAAGAATCCCCAACCCGGTGGCCAACACGATTTGATTGGCACGGATCAGCGCGAGGCGTGCGGCTGTCAGGGTCCCGTCGCTTGCCTGAATAAAGCGCAAATGTGGCAATTCATTGCCCTTGGTATACTGGGCGTGGAAAGCCGAAGCCAAATCATAGAGATAGAAGGCCAGCCGGTGCGGCTCGTGGGCGCGCGCGGCGCCTTCGATCGCCTCGGGGAAGAGGGCAAGCTTGCGGATGAGGTCGATCTCGCCGGCGTCTGCGAGGCGCGAAAGATCGGCGTTCAGCACTTCCGGCGCAGCGGCGGCAAGCTTGGGGAAAACGTCCGCGGCGTTGCGGAACACGGAGGCCGCGCGCGCGTGCGCGTACTGCACGTAGAAGACGGGATTGTCCTTCGACTGCTCCACGACCTTGGCCAGATCGAAATCGAGCGGGGCGTCGTTCTTGCGGTAGAGCATCATGAAGCGCACGGGGTCGGGGCCGACCTCGTCGACCACCTCGCGCAAGGTGACGAAGGTGCCGGCGCGCTTGGACATGCGCACGGGCTCGCCGGCGCGGAAGAGCTTGACGAGCTGGCACACCTTGATGTCGAGGTCGGCCGCCCCGCCCGAGAGCGCCGCCACCGCCGCCTTGACGCGCGCGATGTAGCCGACGTGATCGGCGCCGAACACGTTGATGAGGTGCTTGAAGCCGCGGCCGAGCTTGTGGTGGTGGTAGGCCATATCGGCGGCGAAATAGGTGTAGGAGCCGTCCGACTTCATGAGCGCGCGGTCGACGTCGTCGCCGAAGGCGGTCGACTTGAAGAGCGTCTGCTCGCGGTCCTCCCACTCGGCGTCATCGTGGCCTTTCGGTCGCTCGAGCCGGCCCTGGTAGACGACGCCCTTCTGACGCAACTCGGCGATGGTGAGAGCGATCTCGTCTGGGCCCTTGGTGAGGGAGCTTTCGGCGAAGAACACGTCGTGGCGGATGTTGAGGGCGGCCAGGTCCTCCCTGATCATGCGCAGCATGGCGGCGATGGCGGCCTCGCGCACCAGCGGCAGCCAGCGCTCCTCGGGGAAGTTCAGCAGGCTGTGGCCGTGCTCGGCGGCGAGCGCCTGGCCTACGGGCTTCAGGTAGTCGCCGGGATAGAGGCCGGCCGGAATCTCGCCGATCGCCTCGCCGAGCGCCTCGCGGTAGCGCAGAAAGGCCGAGCGGGCGAGCGCATCGACCTGGGCGCCGGCGTCGTTGATGTAGTATTCGCGCGTCACCGTGTGGCCGGTGAACTGCAACAGATTTGCGAGTGCATCGCCAAACACCGCGCCGCGGCCGTGGCCCACGTGCATCGGCCCCGTGGGGTTGGCCGAGACGTACTCGACGTCGACGGCTTCGCCACAGCCGAGGTCGGCCCGGCCGTAGCTGGCCTGCTCCTTCAGGATGGCGGCGACCACGCCGTGCCAGAAGGCCGGCTTGAAGCTCAGGTTGAGGAAGCCGGGGCCCGCCACCTCGACGCGCGCGATATCGGCATCGGCCGCGAGCCTGGCGGCGAGCTGGTCGGCGATGTCGCGCGGCTTGAGCTTCGCCGCCTTGGCGAGCACGAGGGCGGCGTTGCAGGCAAGGTCGCCATGGGAGGCGTCGCGCGGCGGCGTGACCTCGACGTTGGCAAAGTCGAGCCCGGCCGGCAGCGCGCCGTCGGCCTGCAGGGACTGCAGGGCGGCCAGAATGCGGGCGTGCACGAGCGCGGTGACGTTCATGGGCGGGACCGATTGGCTTGGATCGGAGCCGGGGCTAGCTCAATTCCGGCGTAGCGTCAAACAGCCGCCGGTGCTCCTTGATGGCATAGCGGTCGGTCATGCCGGCGACGAAGTCGGCAACGAGCGCCGCGCGACCGGCCTCAGCCGTGCTCTCGCCGGCGGCGCGCCAGGGCCCCGGCATCGCCGCGGGCTGGGCCATGTAGCGCTGGAACAGATCGCGCACGATCGTCTCGGCCGCACCCATGACCCGCATCACACGCGGGTGGCGGTAAAGGTTGGCGAACAGGTAGTCCTGCAGCCCCTCCATCTCGGCGCGCGCCTGGTTGGAGAGCGCAACCACCGGCTGGCCGGCGTCGCGCACGCCAGCGAGGCTCTGGTCGGGCAGGGTCGCGAGGCGTTCCCGGGAGGTGCGCACCACGTCGTCGATGAGCGCCGTGATGATGCGGCGGTTGACCTCGTAGATGATGCGCTGGGTCTCCACCCCCGCCCGCGGCACCGCCCCAATGAAGGCGCCGACGAGGGGCACATCGGCAAGCGCGTCGAGGGCAAGGAGGCCGGCGCGCAGGCCGTCGTCGAGATCGTGGCTGTTGTAGGCGATGTCATCGGCGATGGCCGCTGCCTGCGCCTCGGCCGGGGCATAACAGGCGAGGTGCAGGCGGTCGGCGAGACCGGCCTCGTCGACGGCCCGGCGCAGGATCGACTCGCCGGAGTATGCGCCGGTCAGCGGCCCGTTGTGCTTGACGAGCCCTTCGAGCGTCTCGAGCGACAGGTTGAGGCCGTCGAAGCTCGCATACTTGCGCTCGAGCCGGGTCACGACTTTCAGGCTCTGCGCGTTGTGGTCGAAGCCGCCGTAGGGCGCGGTGGCCGCGGCCAGCGCCCGCTCGCCGGCATGGCCGAAGGGCGGGTGGCCCAGGTCGTGCGCCAGCGCCAGCGCCTCGGCCAGATCCTCGTCGAGCGCCAGCATGCGGGCGATGGCGCGCGCGATCTGCGCCACCTCGATCGAGTGGGTGAGGCGCGTGCGGTAGTGGTCGCCCTCGTGGAACACGAACACTTGGGTCTTGTAGGTGAGGCGGCGAAAGGCGGTGGCGTGGACAATGCGGTCGCGGTCGCGCTGGAAGGGAGTGCGCATGGGGCAGGCGGGCTCGGGGTGGACGCGGCCGGCGCTCGCCTCGGCCCGGGTTGCGTAGGCAGCCAGCGCCCGTGGGCGGCCCGGGTCGGGCCCCGGACCTGCGTCTGGCCCGTTCGTTGTGCCTGCTGCCATGCCGAAAGCCGAGCCCAATGGGGGTTTGACAAGAGTATCCGCGAGCCTATCTATCTAAGCAGGAGTCGCGGCCCCATATTAGCCTGCCAATAGCCTGAATGTCGGGGTGCGCGGACAACGGATGCGAAAGACACCATGAGCCAAGTCGCCGCGAGCCAGGACGCCGCCGCAGGGCCCGTCACGGTCTCCGAGCGCGCCGCCCGGCGCATTGCCGAGATCGCGGCTGGCGAGCCGTCGACGCCGCTGCTGCGGGTGAGCGTGGAGGGCGGCGGCTGCTCGGGCTTCTCCTATAAGTTTGCGCTGGTGGGCAGGGCGGACCCCGACGACGTGGTGATCGAGCGGGCCGGCGCGCGCGTGCTGATCGATCCGGTTTCGCTCGAGTACCTGGGCGGCTCCGAGATCGATTTCGTCGATGATCTCATTGGCCAGGCCTTCAAGATCAAGAACCCGAACGCCACGGCGTCCTGCGGCTGCGGCACCAGCTTTTCGATTTGAGCGATTGCTGCAGCGCGTAGGTTGGGTTAGCGCGGCAGCGCGTAACCCAACACGGGCAGAAGACAATGTTGGGTTACGGGCTGCGCCCTAACCCAACTACGTTTGCTACGTCCGCTCCGCGCATGCAAGAGAGGCCGCATGGGTTGGACTGTGACCGCGGGCGGCAAGGCCCGCCTCGAAGCGACGGCGGCCCTGACGCCGGTAGATTACGCAGCGATCGCGCGAGAGCTGGGGCGGTCGCCCGTGCGGGCGCGCAAGGTCGGGTTCGTGGCGGCGCGCAAAGCTGCCGCGCGGAAGGTCGTCGAGACACGCTGGAACGGCAAGGAGACGAGCAACACGGCGAACGCAGGCGACTGGATCGTGACGAACCTGACGCCCGCGCGCGACGTGCTGCGCGACGGCGAGGGCCGCGAGAACACCTACGTCGTCGTGGCCGGCCGGTTCACGGACCTCTACGAGCGGGCCGAAGGCAGCAACGATTTCGGCGACATTCACCGCGCCAAGGGCGTGGTGTCGGCGCTGGAGCTGCCCGGCGGCTTCGACATCGTGGCGCCCTGGGGCGAGCGCCAGATCGGCGCCGCCGGCTACCTCCTGCTCAACGGGAGCGAGGTCTACGGCGCCAGCCGCGAGGCGTTCGAGGCGACGTATGAGGTAGTGGGGTAGATCGCCTGATCTTTCGCACTCTCAGACCTTCTGGTCCACCAAGCGCTTTGGTACCATCTCGGACAGCACCTCCTGCAGGATGAGCCACTCTCTCCCCTCCGCCGCAAGATCGGCTGTGATTTGGGCGGCGAATTCCCTAACAGCGCCCCTGTCACCACTTGTTGCCTTTCCCCGCAAGCTGTCGAGTCTCTCTGCCGTATACTGGTTGAGCAACGAGTACATTTCCCTGTACCTGCGCGCGTTTCGCTCTGCGGGCGACATCACGGCCAGGGCCGCAATGAGACCTTGCAGCGAGCCGCCAATTAGGCCCGTCAGCACGTAACCTTTCTGATCGAGCGGCAGCCTCGACATGAATTCTCGTACCACCTCCGGCAACAGCCCTATCTCTTCAAGGCGTGCCAACTGCGGAAGAATGGAGGCCAAAACAAGTAAGAACGCAAAGGCTCCCACAACCTTCAAGACAAGCACTGTCCGCCGTTGTTGCGGGCCCCTCCGCGCGAAGAAATCCCGCTGGTCATGGAAAAGGTGGCGACGGAAGCATTCCAGCTGCAGAGGGAGAAGCGGAACATGCCTGTCCCCTTAGTTACGGCGCAATCGCCAGCTACGTGAGCGCCAACAAGGAGTTGGGCCATGACGCAAACGATACCGGACGATCTGTGGCGTGACTTTCCCAAGACCGCGCCGGAGTTCGA
>Ga0247727_10005017_pt1 | contig 27354 bp, 19 predicted proteins | sample WisWelCaveWW1625_FD_202498 | JGI IMG/M metagenome (GOLD analysis project Ga0247727, IMG submission 202498) | Biofilm microbial communities from Wishing Well Cave, Virginia, United States - WW16-25 | ecosystem: Environmental > Aquatic > Deep subsurface > Groundwater > Cave microbial mat | place...
GGAGAGCGTGAGCGAGTATGCGCTGAATGTCGCGGGGGGAGCAACGGTCAGGGTGTGGTTCGCCCCATCCGCCGAAGTAATGCTCACCGCTCCATCTAGGATGAGGCTCCACGATTGGCCGCTATTTGTCCCCCCAATGAGATTCGCGGTTGTCGCGGCGACCTCCCCCCAGTAGGTTGGGCTCGCGTCCCACCGAAGAACCACGGTCTGGTTGCCGCTACGGGCTGAGGCGGCGTTCGCCTCGTAGGCCGAAACCTCCTCAGCGTCGACCTGCGTGTCGTTGTTGGTGTCGGCCTCCTGTCGTCCGGTTTTCGCGTCATTCCCTGTGTAGGCCTGGATCGCGTGGTATTCCATCGAGGCGTCGTCTAGGATGACCGATGTGTCGGCGCGATTCACGGCGGCGCTGGAAAGCGGGGGAACAAGGAGGCCCGCGACGACGAGTGCCAAGAAGACCCGGCGCACGGCCTTAGCCACCCGCCGACCCCTTCAGGAGGGAGTTTATATGCTCATGCCTCGCGCTCGCGCAATTGACGGAAGACGACCCAGGTGCAGGTGACCGCCGAGGCGACGCCGGGGAGGCGGAAAGCCCAGGAGCTACCTCGAACCTTCCGCGCGGTGCCGCGACGTTTACTCGCGCTTTTTCAAGGCCCCGCGAAACGCCGCCACCGCTCCGCAGGCCGCAACGACCGACAGTGTTGCCGCGACCCAATTCGGCCCGGGGGCCGCCGCCGGGGCGCTCAAAGGCGTGTGGATCTCGGCCTGCATCAGTTCTGACGCCTCGCTAATTGCCAAGAGGTGGACGCGGTAGTCCGCCCCGTCCGTGAGGCCCCGGATGACAAACGAGTGGTTTTCCGCCCATGTCTGCACGTCGGCGTAGCCCAGGTATCCTCCGGGGCCGGGCCCCCACGCCACCCGGCCCATCGCCGGAACATTGGTCAGCCAAACCACGGTGAGTTCGCCGGGCCCGGACCAAAAGGATGCGAGCGCAACGATGACGAGCGGCGGGAGCGGCTCGCGGGGGAGGGGCCGCAGGTCGGGCACAGGCAATACGGGTTTCGCGCAGTACGAGATCCGACTTGGCGAACTGCGGGACCCCAAGAAAATCTGAGGCGGATCGGTGGAGTTGTTTGCAAGCACAACCGTCGAATCGTTGCCGCGGGAAAAGAGCAGCGTCGCGTTCCTAGGGAGGACGAAGGCCCCCCCTTCCTTGAGAATCCACTCCCCCTCGCATCCGTCCGTCGAAGGGTCGGCTGCATCGGCGGGAACTGCCGCCATAAGGAGCCCCAGAATCAGAAGGGCCCGGCCGCGCATACTTGGCCGTTGAGTTCCGCCCGCTTTAAACGCTTGGCTTTTCGTTCCCTCGTCGCCCGTTATCTTTCAGCCTTATCCGGCAGCTGGAGCCGGCGCACCACCTCGCCGTCGGGCTCGAAGTCCTGCTCGGCGAATCCAAGCGCCTCGAAAAGATGGGCGGCCACGCGGTTCTGGGGGCGGTGGCTGATGAACACCGTCCGGATGCCCGCGTCGCACAGCTCTTCGAGGAGGAGTTCCATCGCCCGCCTCCCCAGGCCCCGCCCCTGGTGCGCCGCGCCGACCATCACGCGCCAAATGTAGGCTGACCCGTCCTGTCGGCGCTGGTACATCGCAAAACCGACGACCTGGGGGCCCTCGAGCAAAACGCGCGGGACAAGTGTCGGGTTGACGGCGGCTTGCCGCAGAGACTTGGCGTTCGAGGCGATTAGCGGCAGCTGCTCGACCGTCACGCGGAGGGCAATGCAATCGGCGCGGTTGCCTTCGTCGACCGGCACGAGCCGCAGGGGCTTGCTGGGGAGGTCTCCGGCGCCCATCTGGTCTCCGCCGCTACGTCGGCCCGCCGCCGCTATTCTGTCCCCTTGGTGTGGACCATCCTCTCCCATCCCCACACCTTTCGCCCGGCCTCGCCCTTTTCTGCGAGCGAAATCCTCGCGGCACAGAACTTGAACTCTGGAATTCCCGATACCGGGTCGCTGTAGGTCACGGTGAGCGTGTTGGCCGACGCTTCCGTGTAATGCATGGGCACGAACACCACGCCCTCAGGCACCTTGTCGGTGAGCGCCGCCCTGCACCGGATCTTACCTCGGCGCGTCTCGACCCAAATCCAATCGCCGTCCGCAATGCCTTTGGGTTCTGCGTCGAGGGCGTTCACCTCTGCCACCGGCTCGGAGGCCGGCAATTCGAGATCCGTCTTGCGGGTCACCGAGCCCGTGTGCCAGTGAAAGAGGGACCGCCCCGTCGTGTAGACGAGGGGGAAGTCCGCGTCGGGCACCTCGACGCCCAGCCGGTGCTGGACAGGCACCATCTTGCCGCGGCCGACGGGGAAAGAATCGATGTAGAGGTCGCGCGTCCCCGGGTGGTCGAGCGTCGGGCACGGCCAGAGGATTCCGTTGGGGGCGAGCCGGTGGTACCGCAGCCCCGCGAGTGCCGGCATGAGCGGCGCGGCCTCGTCGAAGATCTCGGCGGGCGAGCGGTAGTGCATCGGGTAGCCCATGCGCGTGGAGATCTCGCAGATGATCTTCCAGTCAAGCCGCGCCTGCCCGGGCGCCTGGAGCCCCGCCTGCGTGACCGCGACGCGGCGTTCGGTGTTCACAAACGTGCCTTCCTTCTCGCCCCAGGCCGCCGCCGGAAGCACGACGTCCGCGAACTCGGCCGTCTCCGTCATGAAAATGTCCTGCACGGCGAGGAACTCGAGTTTCTTGAACGCCGCTTCCGTGTGGTGGCGGTCGGGGTCGGAGATGATCGGGTTCTCCCCCATGATGTACATCCCTTTGAGTCGCCCCTCGTGCATCTCCTCGACCATCTGTGTGGATTTGAGGCCGAGCTGGTGGTCCAGAGACACGCCCCAGGCCTGCTCGAACTTTTCCCAGTTCGCCTTTACATTCACATCCTGATAGCCCGGGTACGACATCGGAAGCGCACCGAAGTCCGATGAGCCCTGCACATTGTTCTGCCCTCGGAGAGGGTGCAGGCCCGCGCCCGATCGGCCGAATTGGCCGCACGCCAGTGCGAGGTTGATGACGGCATGGACGTTGTCGACGCCGTGCGACGACTGGGAAAGGCCCATGGACCAGAAGATCGTGGCGTTTTTCGCCTTGCCGTATGCGATCGCCGCGCGTTCGAGGTCCTTCGCGGGGATCCCCGTGATCTCCTCGACTTTCTGGGGCGTGTAGTCCTTGACCGCCTCCTTGACGGCCTCGTAGCCTTCCGTGCGTTCCTCGATGAACTCCTTGGATACGAGCCCTTCCCGGATTACGATGTGGAGCATGCCGTTCAGCCACGCGATGTCGGTCGAAGGCTTCGGCTGAAGGTACAGGTGCGCCGACTCGGAGACTTCGACGCGCCGCGGGTCGACGACGATCAGCATCGTGCCCTTTTTCGCCGCCTGCTTGATGCGCGTCCCGATGACCGGGTGCGACACGGTCGTGTCCGAGCCAGTGATGAGGATGACGTCGCTGTTGCCGATCCCCTCGATGTCGCCGGTGGCGGAGGCGTCGCCAAGGGCGGTGCGGAGAGCGGCGACGGACGAGGAGTGGCAAAGCCGGGTGCATGTGTCGACGCTGTTCGTCTTGAGGCAGGCACGCACCCATTTCTGGAAGACGTAGTTTTCCTCGTTCGTGCACTTCGAGGAGGAGAGCGTGCCGATCGCGCGCCCGCCGTGCGAGTCGCGGATCTTGCCAAGCTTCGAGGCGACGAGGGTGAGCGCCTCGTCCCAGGACGCCTCGCGGAATTTCCCGTTCTCCTTGATGAGGGGCACGGAGAGGCGGCGCGGGTCGGAGAGGAACCCGTAGCCGAACTTGCCCTTGACACACGTCGAAATTCCGTTCGGCGCGTAGCTCTCCCGCGTTTGGATTTTCACGACGCGGTTGTCTTTGACTGCCAGGTCAAACTGGCAGCCCACGCCGCAGTACACGCACACGACCGGCACGTGCGTGAACTCCGCGTCGCGCCCTTTGCCGACGGCGTCCACCTCTTGCAGCGCCTCCACCGGGCAGGCCGACACGCAGTGGCCGCAGTAGACGCACCCCGAGTCGTCGAACGTGGTGTTCTTCGGCAGGAGCATCGCGTTTTGTCCCTCACCCTTGATGGCAAGCACGCCCTGGACCTGGACATTGTCGCAGGCCTCGATGCACCGCGCACACAGGATGCACTTGTTGTTGTCGATTTGGATGAATGGGTTGTCCTTGTGGATGGGCTTCAATTTCTTAAGCGTCCCGAACCGCGGCTCCTTGATCCCGAGTTTGTAGATGACGTCCTGCAACTCGCACAGGCCGTCCTGCTCGCACGCCCAGCATGTGAGGTCGTGGTTCTGGAGGTGGAGGTCCGCGTTGTAGCGTTGGGCCTCCTTGACGGTGTCCGAGGTTGTTGTGACCTCCATCCCCTCGTTGACTTTGGTGTAGCAGGCGGGCGCCATGCGCGGCCATCCCTTGACCTCGACCATGCACATGCGGCAGTTGCCAAGGGGACTCATCTGCGGGTGGTAGCATAGCGTAGGGACGTACGCGCCCGCCTTCTTGGCCGCGTCGAGGATCGTGCCGCCCGCCGGGACTTCGACGGGCTGCCCGTTCAGGAGGATTTTGGTCATTTGGCCGCCCCCAGGAGCATCTCGATCTCGGGCTTGAACGCCTCGTAGACGGCGGTGAACGAGTTGCCGGCGGTTTGGCCAAGGCCGCAGATCGAAGTCTGCCCCATGTCGCGCGCGAGCCGGGCAAGGTCGTCCGCGCTCGCGGACTTCTTGCCGTGCGCGAGCCCTTCAACCAGCAGCCGCATAGCGTGTGTCCCTTCGCGGCACGGCGTGCAGCGGCCGCACGAGCCCGCCTCCATGAACTTGATTCCTTCGAGCGCGAGGTCGATCGCGCGCTTTGCGCGCGGCACGGCGACCATACCGCCCGCGCCCATGAGCGCGTGCCCGCGGCGTGAATCGAAATCGAGCGGAAAATCGAGCGCCGTCGGCAGGAGATAGCCGCCGGTCGGCCCCCCGATCTGCACGGCCTTGAGGTTGTTCGGGTCCGCGCCTCCCATCGTAACCACGACATCGCGGGCGGCCATCCCCATCGGCACCTCCATCACGCCCTCTCGGGGGACGCCAAGGATGGACACGAGCTTCGTCCCGGGGCTCTTCTCGGTGCCAACGGACTTCCACCAGTCGAGGCCGCGCGCTACGATGAGCGGCACGAGCGCGAAGGTCTCCGTGTTGTTGACGAGCGTGGGGCGCCCCCAGAGGCCCGACTGGGCAGGGAAGGGCGGGCGCAGCCGCGGGCGCGCGGGCCGGCCCTCGATCACTTCGAGGAGCGCGGACTCCTCGCCGGAGATGTAGCCCGCCGTGGAGATGGAAAGTTGGCACTTGAAATCGAACGACGAGCCGAGGACCTTGCGGCCGAGGAGCCCTGCCTCCTTGAGTTCCTTGAACGCCTTCGGGTACCATTCGTGGGCGGCGGCGTAATCGTGATTGACGAACACGTAGCCCTCGTCCGCCCCGCATGCAAGCGCACCGATCATCATCCCCTCGATGATGCCGAAGGGGTTGGACTCGAGCAGCACCTCGTCCTTGAAGGTGTCCTCCTCGCCCTCTTCGCCGTTCGCGACCACATAGCGTGGGGTCGCACCGCCCTTTCGCGTGAATTCCGCCTTCTGTCCCATCGGGAACCCGACGCCTCCGCGCCCGCGCAGGTTTGCTTTCTTGAGGAGGTCGAGCACGCCGTCCGCGCCGAGGCCGAGGGCGCGCGCGAGGCCTTCAAAACCGCCAGTTGCCAAGTAGTCGGAAAGCGACGCAGGGTCGCAGAAGCCGGCGTCGCGCAGCGAAGTTCGGACCTGAGGGGCGAAGAAGGGCTGCGACTCATCGACGCGCCCGCTCGTCGTGAATACAACGAGCCGGTTGGCAAGGGGCATCTTGCCTGCCCTTAGCTCCTCGGCAAGGCCCTTGAGCGGCATCCCCTTGCCGTTGAAGAGGCCGCGGCGCCCGTCGGCCATTTGGATCTGGATCGTGGGGTGCGCAAAGTGCGCGCCCGTGCACCCGGCCTCCCCGATGCGGATCTTGGAGCCCTTGAACAAGCGCTCGAGGTCGGAAAGCACCTGCTCGGAGCCGTGCTCGCGGCAGCAGGTAGCGTTCGACACGAGGACGCGGTGGGCCTTGGGCTGGGTGTGCTTCTCACGAAGCGAGCGCAGGGCAACGAGCGTCGCGGATTCCGCGCCATCGGCCATTGCGTCGCATTGGGCCACGTGCGATTTAAACCGTTAGGCGGCCGCTCGCCTGCCGTTCCGGGCCGGCGTGGGCCTTCGTTCCGCCCCGAAGGTAATCGCTGAGGAAGGCGGAATCGATGGTCACCCCCAGCGGCGCTTCCACTCCTTGAGGCGCTTCCGCTCGAACCTCAGGTCTTTCGCGCGCATGCGCGCGACCGTTTTCGTGAGATCAACGCCCGCCCCGTTGTCGAGGAGCCCCGCGAAAAGACTGGAAGAAGGCCGCGTTCCGAGCACGAGGCGGTTTACGGCGTCGGCAAAACTCTCGCCGTGCCGCTTGGCGGCCTTGAGTTTCTCGTAGGCCGAATTCTCCAGCGAAATGTTCCGGCTCGGCATCGGAGAGTTTCTGTGCATCCGTGCACAATTGGTTATGTTTGGATTTCCCCCTACACCCCCCAATGAGGACTGGCCGCGCGAATGGGTTTTCGGTCTCAGGAGTATCGTGTCGATGGACCCTTGGGGTTTGCGGAACGCCTCAACGCCGGCGTGCCGCGCGAAGCAGTGCCGCCTTGTAGGCCGGCGCGAAAAGGTCCCGGTCGGGCGCGATGGAGGCCTGCGCGCGTTGCTTGGGCGAGAGCCTCCTCGCGAAGGTCGGCACGCCGGAGTCTCGCACGATGGCCGCGGGAGTGGACTCGTCGACCTCGCCCATCTTTAGCACGGCCGCCGACGCAAGCCCGTCGGCCACCGCGCGGAAGGTGATTCGCATGGTGTGGCCGAAGAGGTCCTGGCGCCCCCGCACGTCCTCGACGGGGAGGAATCCCGCGCAGGCGAGCGCCACACCGGAGGTGCCAAGCCGGAGCGGCTCGCAGTGTGAGTCGGTGATTAGAACGCCGACGGGGCCCCCTGCCCGAGCCGCCGCCCACCGCCGGATGCGTTCGGCCGAGCCCCACGGGTCTTTCGGCCAAACAACCGCAAAGCCGGGCGGAGCATTCGACTGGTCGGCCCCCGCGTTTGCGATGAGGTGGCCGTCCTTGAGGCACACGATGGCGCCTGGCACCGCGCCGAGCACGAGGTCGCTCTCGTCGAGGACGAGGCGCGCGAAGGCGGGGTCGACGCGGGCCTTCCGGGCGAGCGCAAGCGCGCGCTTGGTGGGCCGCAGGTGCGCAAGGCCAACCACGCGGCCCTCGTCGAACGAAACGACTTTCGAAGTAACCGCGAGGATGTCGCCGGGGCGAAGGCCTCCGGCGCCCCGCAGGGCGCCCTCGAGGGCGCCTCGAAGGACACCGCGGCGCTCGATGCGCGGCAGGCGGAGCGGCAGGATTTGCATCGCGCGTGCGAAGCCCGGCGGGTTCAAAAAGCCTCGCGCTCGGAGAAGCGCCTGAGGCGCCCCGCGACCCTAGTCGACCGACCGGAGAGCCTCGGCGACGGGCATGCGCGACGCCTGCAGGGCGGGCGCCAGGGCGGAAAGGAGCGTGGCAAGGTAGGCCATTGACACGATGATGACGAGCTGGTCCCACGCGACCACGAACGGCGCCCCCGTGGCGCGGAAGAAGTCGTCCCACACCTCGTAAGCCAGGATTAGGCCGAGCACGAGGCCGACCGCAAGGCCGAGAATGGCGATGAACGACGCCTCGATGACGAAGGCGCTCAGCACCATCCGCGTTTGGAACCCGATCGCGCGCAGCACACCGATGGACTGTCGCCGCTCGCGGACGTTGCGCAGCATGACGATGCCGAGGCCCGCGATGCCGACGATGAGGCCAAGGCCCATGAACACCTCGATGAGGACAAAGAACTGGAGCGTCCCCCGGCTTACCTCGAGGATGATCTCCCGCGTATCGATGGCCTGCATCCCCGACAGGAGGTACGAGGATTCCACCGCGAGCTTGACGCGGGGCGCGTCCCCGTTGTCGTGGGCGTCGACAAGGACGATGACGGGTTCGGCCGAGAAGACGTCCTTGGAAAGTTCCTGCTGGACAAAGATGCCGGGCAGGAAAAATTGCTGGTTCATCACGCCGATCACCTTGACCGTGCGCGCCGCGCCGGAGTCAGGGGGGGCGCCGTAGGCCGCGATGATGACCTGCTCTCCGACGTGCACCCGGGGGCCGCTCGTTGGCGGGCCGAACTCGTTGGGAATGACATTGCGGTCCGCAATGGCAAGGGACGCGTTGGTCCGCATCGCGGCCCAGGCGTCTTCGTCCGTCGCGTAGGCGAGGTCGCGCTCGAACAGCGAGAAGCGAGCTTGCGCCATGAGCGAATCATTCAACCCGATCACAGCGTAGGGCGCCGGCGGGTCGGGGCGCGCCGAGCCGTTGGCCTCGAGGCCCGTGTAAATCTCAATGAACCCGCGCGTCACGACTTGGACATCGTCGTAGCTGAAGTTCGCCATGGCGGGCGGCATTTGGGTCATCGAGAGGTTTGTGATGGGGACGGTGGCATAGCCCGCCACATCGTACTCCCCGGCCTGGTCTTCCCAAAGACCGTCGATGTTGGAGAATTGAATCGCGCCGAAGACCGAAACCACCGTGACGGTGAATACGACGAGGCCCACCATCGCCATTACCAGAGCGGTGCGGAAAGCGCTGGCCACCGGGTACGTCGTCGCGATCTTGAGCACCGCCGACGAGCGCCCAAGCCGTTCGAGGAGCCCGTTGAGCGCGCCGAGGATCGGCGCTGAGTTGAAGATCGCGATGAGCACGCCGCCCATCACCGCCAGCACTCCGGCCACGATGAAAATCTCGATGTTCGCGGTGGCCCCCTCGGTGCCCGGCAGCTGGCCGGGGTACAGGTCCCAGACGACGACGAGCAGCCCGGCGACCGAATAGCTCGCCCGCTGCGACAGGCGCCGACGCAGCACCGGGGCTGCGCCGAGGAAAACGAGGCTTGGCCCGAGGAGCACCCCGGCCGCGAGGGAGCCCCAACTCATCGCATAGACGAGCACGCCGAGCGCCACGGTCGCAAGGCCGGCGTAAACCTGCTTGCGCGACGAGCGTGCGTAGGTGGGCTCGGGGATCCCGCGGATGGCGCGGATGATGTTGAGCCGGGAGACGCGGAACGACGCGACGAAGATCGTGAAGAACGTGATGAGGAATCCAGCGCCGAAAGCCAGGGCGACGCTGTCGGGCCTCACCGTCAGGAACCGCAACAGCGCGCCCGGGTCGTCGGGGATGAAAATCCCGCCGAAGGCCCACAACATCCCAATCGAGATGGCGATGCCCGCCGCGGCCCCTACGGCGGAGGCGGCGAACGAATAGAGGGTGCCCTCGAAGAGAAACGACTGGACGAGTTGCCCGCGGGTCATCCCCACCGCGCGCGCCATGCCCATCTCGGGTTTGCGTTCGAGGGCAACAAGCACAAAGATGAGGAAGATGAGCATCACCCCGGCGATCACCGTGAACATTGAGAAGATGAAGAAGAGCTGGCCAAGGGAATCGGAATTCTCGTCGGAGAGCTGGATCTGCGCCTGCGTGGTTTGGACTTCCGCGTCGGGAATCTCCGACTGGTTGAGGGCCGGCAAGAGTACGGCGAACACCTCGCCCGTGCGGTCAATGCCGGTCTCGATGCCGCCGGAGTTTGTGATGCGGACCTCGTTGATCTTGCCCGGGAGGCCGAAAAGGGTCTGCGCTTCGTCAAGCGGGAGGAACAGGTTGCTTCCGGAGCTCTCGAGGCTCATGTAGTTGGCCTTGATGCGCTGCGGCTTTTCATCCAGGATCTTCGATACCCGGAGCGTGACGTTCAGGCTGGCGAAGGAGCCGGGCGTGGGGTCGCGGAAAAACACACGAAGCGCATCGCCCTCCGAGGCGCCCATTTCTTTGGCAAGTTCGAAGTTCAGAGCCGACCCGCCCGCGGGCAGGTCGCCCACGTCGAACCCGCCCGGGGTGAGGGGCCCGAACGGGGCCTCGCGGGCGGGGTCGAAGGCGATCGCGTTCACGCGCGACTCGCCCTGCTGGCTCGTCTCGTCGATCACGGAAACGTCCATGATAAGCGCCGGGGCCACACCTTCGATGGCACCCCCCTGGATCGCGCTGAGTGCGACCGCGACCGTTTCGTTGAACGGCACGCGGTCGCCGGAGGGCGCGTAGACCACAATTCGCTCGTCGACGCCGGCGAAGGAATCGAACACGGCGGACCGGTTGGCGGACCTGAACGAGTCGCCGATCGCAAACGCGCTCGAGATCATCGCGGTGCCGATCATAAGCCCGACAATGGCAAGCGCGGTCGAGCGCCGGTGCCTCCAGGCGTTGCGCGCGGCGATCCGAAGGAGGATGCGCCGGACGAGTCCGAGCCCCATCACCGCAAGGAAAATGGCGGCGACAAGGCCGACGACGAATAGCGTGCCCGGCGACAAGGCGTCGGCCACGCGCCCACCCCGTCAGTTCGAGGCGCCGCGGCGCCCGTCGGCAAGGACCACGCCGTCGCTCATCGTGAGGATCCGCTCGCACCGCTCGCCGATCTCGCGGGCGTGGGTGACGACCACCAGCGTGAGGGATTGCTCGCGGTTGAGCCGCTTCAGCAGGTCAATGATCTCATGAGAGTTCTCCGCGTCGAGCGCGCCCGTGGGCTCGTCGGCCCACACGATGGCGGGGTTGTTGACAAGCGCCCGGGCGATGGTGACGCGCTGCTGTTGGCCGCCCGAGAGTTCGCCGGGCCGTTGGGGGGCCTGCGCCTCGAGGCCGACCGACGCTAGGGCGTCGATGGCGCGCTTGCGGGCGGTCTTGTGGTCCACGCCGCTTACAAGGAGCGGGAGCTCGACGTTTTCGGCGGCCGTGAGGACAGGAAGGAGGTTGAACTGCTGGAAGATGAACCCCATCCGCCTCGACCGGTAGAGCGTCTTGGCGCGGTCGGGCATCGTCGTGATTTCTTCGCCGTCGATGAGGATCGATTGCCCCTCGTCGTCGTCGATGCGCTCGAGGCCGGAGAGGCAGTTGAGCAGGGTGGTCTTGCCGCAGCCCGAAGGCCCCATCACAGCGACCATTTCGCCGCGGGCGATCTCCAGGCTGGCTCCCCGCAGGGCGGGGACCACGATCGGCCCCGAGCGGTACGTTTTCTTCACGCCGCTTGCCTTGACAATTGGGCCGCCAACCGCCAACCGCCACACCCGCCGAAGGCGGCACAAGGAAGCCGCCTATTTCAGCGTTGTCTCGGACTCGTGCCTTTGGTTAATGCGCCGGGCGACTCAAGCCGCGCGGTTGACCCTTATCGACCGCTGACCTTCCATCGGAGGCGCGCCTTCGATGCGCTGCGGCGCCGCATAGATGTTGAAGCGGTTGTTCCGCAGGAAACCGACGAGCGTGAGGTCCATGAGGCCAGCAAGCTCGACGGCCTTGTCGAGCGGCGCGGAGCGCGAGATCACGATGGGGACGCGCGCTCGCGCGGCCTTGAGCACCATGTCGATCGTGATACGTCCGGTGGAGAAGAGCACCGCGTCTGCCGGATCCGCGCCTTTTGCAAGGGCGAGGCCGACGACTTTGTCGATGGCGTTGTGGCGGCCGATGTCCATGTCGTAGGTAACGACTTGGCTCGTCTTCGGGTCGAAAAGGAACGCGTAGTGGTAGGCCCCGGTGCGCTTGTAGGCGTCGTCGCGCTCGAGCACCTCCCCGTAGCAGCGGAACATCGCCGCCGGCGCGATCGAAATGTCCGATTTGATCTTGGGGACTTTTTCGCCGAGCATCCGGTAGAATGCCTCGGCGGTGCCGCACTCGGTCCAGATGATGTTGTAGTTCTTGCGGAACTGGAGACTTTTTACGCGGGGCGAATCCACCGTGACGTCCGCGCGCGCGATGCGCTCCTTCTCGTACACCTTCATCGCCTTGATTTCGTTGGGGTCGGCGATGTACCCCTCGCACAGAAGGTACCCGACAACGAATTCCTTCAAGTGCTCGGGCGTGACGACGACATCGAAGGATGCCGTCTCGTTGATCTCAACATGGAGCATCGCCTCCTCGGCGAGTTCGGCCTCCGGGTCATGGGAAAACGTGCCGTGCTCGTACCGCACGATCCGGCGGCGCGTCATCGGAGGCCTCAGTCCTGCAGTGGCTGATGAGGACTTGCGTCAGGTTGAAGGGGAGGGGCGGACGGGCCCCCCCTGTATTCACCGGGAGCCCGCCTACAGGCTCTTCGGGGGCCGGAACTCGTCCTCAGGTGCGCCCTTCTTTCTCTCCTCTTCCGCGGGCTTTGCGGCCGCGGCGGCGGCTCCGGTCCCCCGCATCCACGCTTGCAGCGTACCCTTGCGCGCGAGCATGAGCAGGCTCACAAACGCCGCGATCACGAACAGGAGGAATAGGAAGTTCGTGGATTCGCGAATCGAGCGCCAAGTATCCGCGTTCTGCACCTTGAAGTCCACCGCCGCGGTGCTCGTCGACTTGCCGCTTTCGTCGGTCACCGTGGCCATCGCCTGGTAACTGCCGTCCTTCAGCGAGCGCGTGTCCATCACGTACTCGTAGTACCCGGTGGACGGGTTGTAGGCCATGTCGACGGTTCGCCCCGCGATGGCGAGGGTCACCGTCTTCACTCCGCCGTCGTCGCCCGCGAACACGCGCACGACATAGGTGCCCGCCACCTGCTCGGAAGGGCCCGGTCCGGAGATCGAGGCCGCGGGGGCCGTGTTATCGACGTTGACGGACACCGATGCGCTCGCCTCGTTTCCGAAGACGTCGCGCACGGTGACGACGAGCGTCGCCGGCCCGTCCGAGACCACGGTCGAATCCCAGTCGTATTCGTAGCGGCCGGTGGCCGGGTTGAAGGTCGCCTGCTCGGGGGCGCCGCCGCCGAGCCGCACCCAAACCGAATCGACGCCTGCGTTGTCGGTCGCGGTGGCGCTCACGGAAACCGTGCCGTCCACCCCAGCGCCCTCGCCGGGGGCCATCAGCGTGATTCGCGGCGGGACGTTGTCGAACACGCCGTTACCGAACATGACGTTGACCGAAACCGCGCGCTCGTTTTGGACATTGTCGCCTGCGTAGACGATGAGCGTGTGCGGGCCGTCCGAGAAAAAGTTCGACTGCAAGTCGAACACCCACTCGGTGCCGTCGAGGATCATGTCCCAAGTGCCGTTGTCGGGGTCCACGCCAATCCCCACCCATTCGATCCCGGCTCCCATGTCGGTGACTTGCGCGCGCACCCGCACGCTGCCGGTGAGCGGGGCCGGGCCTCCGGGCGCCAGGATCACAATGTCGGGGGCCTGCGTGTCCTTGCGAACCTCAAGGTCGATCGAAGCTGTCTGGCCGGACTGGTCGGTGACGCTGACCGTGACCATTCCGTCCGTCGTGCTGTTCGCGCGGAGGTCGAAACTCCCCTCGATCGTCGGGGAGAAAACCGACGGACCAAATGTCTGGGTGGTCGACAAGGGCGCTCCCATCCCGGGCTCCGCGGAAATGGTTGCGCTGCGGATACCCCCGCCGTAGAGCGAGACCGCCTGGACCTCAAACCATGCCTCGGCGGTCGAGTAGATCTCGTCGCTGAACCAGAGGACTCCGTCCGGATCGATGTACATCGGATAGTCCGCATAGTACCAGCCTGGAGTGGGCTCCAAAAGGATGGGTTGCTCGCGGTGCATGTAGGCCATCGTGAAGCCTTCCTCCGTGGCCGTCACCGAGTTGCCGACCCAATCGTACGCCACGAAGTCGACGGGGCTTCCCGTGTCGACGCTGGAGGAGTTGAATCCGTAGTAATCCTCGAAGTAGGTCCTTGAGTTGATGTTGCGCGCGACGGGGGTGACCGTGGGGCTCTGCGCAAGCCCGGGGTGGTCGGGCCAGGTGACATTGCGCGTTCCGGACTGCTCGTCCTCCACGTACCCGTAGATGATCGCGTCCTGCTGGGCCACCATTTGCGTGCTGAAATAGAGAGTGCTCGCCCACGAGGAAAGGAAGGGGGACGAGTCATACCACATGATCCCGGTGAGCATCGGAGGCGTGTCATCGCCCCTGACCTGTGAACTCGTGACGAGCCCCGAAAAGAGGCTTGAGTGGTCGGCGTCTTCGTTCAGCGCGCCGCTAACCATGACGGTCCCGGCTTCGAACCTGAGGGTGAACCAATCGCCCGTCACGATCGAGCCGGAACGCACAACCACCATGAGGTCGAAGAGTCCGGTCGCATCATCGGGCACGGCGAGCGGAGGCGCGAAGGTGATGGCAAATGTCTGCGGGGACTCCGGGCCGAACGCGGTCGGTGAGATCGAGCCGAGCGTGATCGGGGCGTCGGTGGCATCCCATTCGTCGTCGTCGGTGCCGTCGTCCCAGTACATCGCGATGCCGCTCGTCGCACCGTTCGTGCTGATGGGTGCGAAGTCGTACCAGGTGACCACGCCCGCATTGGTGGAGAGCCGCAACTCGAGCGAGGTTATCCCGTCGTCGATTCCCGAGTTCACGCCGCCTCCGCCGTCCACGATGCGCAGTCCATTCGTCGCGAGCTCGTTAAGCTCCACGCTGGAGGGGCCGATGAAGTTGTTCGGGTAGGGGGCCATGTTGGTGGTTCGGGAGAGGCGCGCGATGAAGGCGTCGGTCGTCACGTCTGACCCAGGCTGGTACGCAAGGCCCCCGGCGTCCGTCGCCAGGATGTTGTTCGCCCAGATGCGTCCGCTGATCCGGTCGCCTTCATGGAGGACCGCCCCGTTGCTGGAAGTCCGGACGACCACGAGCCATGTGTAGGTGCCCACCGTGGTGGCGGGCAGCGACTCGCCGCCGCCGGAAAGGTCGATCATCACGTCCGTGCCGCTCCAGCCGATGTCATCGAAAAGCACGGGGCGGTCTCCAGCGTCGAGTTCGTCGTCGGCCGAACCAATGTCTCGATAGAGGCCAACGCCCGAATCGGAGCTGTCCGTGCGAAGGGCCGCAAGGTCCATGCCATCGCCGGCTTGGAAGCCCGAACCGGTGAAAGTGATGTTGATGCTGTAGAGGCTCTCTGCCGTGTCAGCTGTCATCGCAAACCCGAAAATCGGGACGGCCGAACTCGCTTCGCGGATGGATTGCTCGGGGTTGACGAGCTCGGCGGTCACGCCTGAAGTAACGGTGGCCGAAGCCGTTGGCAGCGCCCAAGGCAGCACCATCAAGCCGAGCACTATCGCAGTCAGGCGCCGTGTCAAAACGTTACGTGATGCCGATCCAAACAACAGAAGACCCCTCGGTCGTCTTCGCTCCTTGCGCGCGTAATAAAGGTTGCGCCCGGATTATGGGAAACGGCGAACCGTGCGGTCGACGGTTACGTGGCATGCCGATACTCACTTCGTGGCGCCGCCCCGCGCGCGGACGATCTCCACTTGCGTGTGGTCGAGGATTCCTTTGAGCGGGACGCCCGGCTTTCGGACGCGCACTTCCACACGCGACAGCGCGGCGAACTCGCGGAGGAGCGCGTCCGCGATCATCTGAGCGAGCGCTTCGAGCAGGTTGAACCGCTTGCCCTCCACATGGTCGCGGATGATCGCGTAGGCCTTCTCGTAGTTCACCGTGTCCTCCAGCCTGTCGGTCGCCCCGGCCTTCGAGAGGTCGCCGCGCATCACGACATCGACATAGAACCGGCCGCCGACCTTGCCTTCGTGCGGGTCCGAGCCGTGGTACGCGTAGAACGCCATGTTCTGGAGGGTGATCGAATCCGCGGTCACGGTGAACCGGGGGCGGTCTTGCGTGGGCGGCTTTTATATTATCGGCTCGGCGGGGGTGCGGGCAGGCCCGCCGCCAAGGGCCGCCGGGGCGGAGGAGGCCGAGGGCCGCCCGTCACGCGGGCAATCATCCCCAAGTCAGCTCTTGCTTGCACCGGGGGCAGAACTTCCAGCCGATCCCCACGGTGGCTCCGCAGGTCGGGCAGGGCGCCTGGTCGCGCCCCAAGGACTCCGCGCTGCTCGCAGCGGCCCCTGCGGCGGCAGGGGCGCTCGCGCCGCTGGGTGGCGCCGGGCCTGGCCCGAGCGGCTGCGACGCGTGGGGCTTCGAGGGGAGATCCTTCTCCGATGGTCCGGCAGGCTTGTCGCCCGACGCCGCTTTCCCGCGGCCGCCGCCCATCCATCGCCCGACCGCGCCCTTGCGGACCAAGAGCACCGTCGCCACGAAGGCGGCAACGGCGAAGAGGAAAATCAGGAAAGGCGAGGCCCGGATCACCGCTCCCATGTCGTCGCGGTTCTGGATCTTGAAGGTCACCGGCTCCGTGACCTCGCGGTGCCCGTTTTCGTCCACGACGGTGGCGACGAGTTGGTGCTCTCCGTCAGCGAGCGTGCGGGTGTCGAGCGGGAACTCGTAGTACCCGCTCGCCGAATTGAACGCCATCGGCACGGTCGTCCCGTCGATCTCCAGAGTCACCTTGCTTATCCCTACGTCATCGTCCGCAAAGACCCGGATGACCGTGGTCCCGCCGAGGGTCGACCCGGCGAGCGGCACCGCGAGCGACGCCTCGGGCGCCGAGTTGTCCACGGTGACCCGGACCTCCACCCACATGGCCTCGTTTCCCCAGGCGTCGCGCGCCCCCGCGCTCAAGGCGTGCGGGCCGTCGGCCGCGGCACTCGTGTCCCACGTGAACGTGTAGCGCCCCGAGACGGGGTCGGCCGTGAGCGGCGTCCACTCGCCCTCGTCCACCCGTGCCCACACGGCCGCGAGCGCGCTCGCGTCGTCAATGGCGATGTCGAACACGGCCGTGCCCGAGACCACGGCCCCCGGCTGCGGCGAGACGATGGACACCCGCGGAGCGTCGGTTTCGATCCCGCTCGTCCTCACGATGATGTCCGTGGAGTCCGCGCCCACATTGCCCACAAGGTCGGCGGCAAACACGGCGATCTGGGTCAAGCCATCGACAAGTTGCGCGGCCGCGAGGTCAGCCGAGTAATGGCCCTGTCCATCCGAATACAGCGCAAAGGTCCGTCCGTCCGGCCGCTGCTCGATCCAGACGCTCGACATCCCGCTGCCGGTGTCGGCCGCGGTGGCGGTGATCGTCAGCGTCTCGCCGCCGGCTCCTTGCACGCGCGAGACGTTAAGGCTGACCGTGGGCGGCGCGTTATCCTCTCGGATCGGGAGATCGAGGGACGCGAGCGTGCCGCTCGGCCCGACCGCCCGGATCGTCACGGCGCCCCTGCCCTGGCTGCTGTTCGCCCAGAACCCGTACTGGGTCGTGAAAGGCTGCGAGAAGTTCGCGGCCCCGTAGGCGTCGTCGAGGTTGGTCGGCGCCATCAGTTGCGGTTCCACCGACGCCGTGATGTTGGACGGGCGCCCGCCGTACAGCGCCGTGACATTCGCGCCGATCCATGCCGTCGAGTTGCCCGAGATTTGGTCCGAGAACCAAAGCGTCCCGGCGGCGTCGATGTAGATCCCGTCGCCGGCGGGCGCGTACCACCCGGGCGCCGGCTCGACGGCGAATGTCCGCGGGTCGTACGTGTACGTGAGGTTCCACGCCTGCTCGAGGGCGCTCGCCCGGTTCCCGACGCGGTCGAACGCCACGAGGTCGATCGCCTGCGCGCCGCTCGTGCTCGTGGGGCCGACCTCGTAGTACGTGAGGATGGTGAAGGAGTTCCCGATCAGCGGGGCGCTGTCGGGCAGCGGGCCCCCGATCCCGACCGCGTACCCCCAACTCATGTTCATGAGGCCGGCGCCGGGGTCCGAGAGCGTCGCGAACGCACTCGCGCGGACGGGCGAGACCATGTCGTGGTTGAACACGAGGCGCCGCGGGGTCACGGCCGTGACGAACGGGCTTCCGGAAGCCCCCCACCAGAAGTCCATGACAACGGGCCCTGTGTCGTCGCCATAGAGCGTTGCCGAGCTCGTGTTCACGGAGGCCATTGCCGTCCGGCCCCGGTCCGTCGGGAGGAGCCCGTCGATCCCGACCGAATTGAGGACAATCGAGAAGCGCATCGAGTCTGCCGACGAGATCGTGCCCGTGCGGACGACGAAGAACCACTCGAAGAGGCCGCCCTCGATCCATGGCGCGAGCAGCGGGGGGTTGAAGGTGATCCTGAGGGTGACTCCGCCGGGGCTTCCCCCTCCGAACTTGTCGGGCTCGATGGACCCGAGGCGGATCGGCGTGTCTAACAGGTCCCATTCGTCGTTCACGGCGCCGTCGTCGCGGTACATCCCGACCCCGCTCACGGCGGACTCGGGCACGATCGGGGCGAAGTCGGGGGCGCCGACCGAGCCGCTCATCTGCGTGATGCGCAGGTCGAGGCCAGTGACCTGGTCATGGACGCCCGAGGTCGTGTCATTCGTGCCGTCCACGATAAGCAAGCCCAACACCGCGCGCTCATGCACGGCCGCCGTGCCCGGCCCGACGTAGCTGGTGGCCGCCGTAACCAAATTTACCGCCTTCGTGTGGCGCACGAAGAGGCTGTTCGTCGTAACCGTGAGGCTGGGCAGCGCGACGAAGCCCGTGACGTTCGTGGCGACGATCGCCCCGGAGAACAGCCGCGCGAAGAAGGAGCCTCCATCCGCCAGGTAGCTTGTCGACTGCCCGGTGCGGACCACGATAAACCAGCCGTACGCGCCCACCGGGGACGCCGGAATGAACTCGGTGTGGTTCGCGAGCACCATTCGTACGTTGTTCCCCGACCAGAAGATGTCGTCCAAATACAGGGGCGCGTCGGCCGGGTCCAGGTAGTCGTCGGTGGCGCCGCTGTCGCGGTAAAGCCCGACGCCGCTCACCCCGCTGTCGCGGCTGAGGGTGCGCAGGGTCCGGTTATCGCCGGAGTAGAAGGGGCTGCCCCCGAAGCTCACTGTGATGTTGTCAAGGGCCTCACTCCCGGTGGAGGAGAATGAGAACCCGAGCACTGGCACCGCCGTGCTATTCTCGCGGATCCGTTGCTCGGGCGCCACAAGTGCGACGGCCGTACCAGGGAACGTCACGGCCGAGGCCGGAAGCGCGACCGACCACGGCAGGAACGCCGCAAGCAGCAACAAAGCGGTCACTCGGGTGGCATTGGCATGCGTAAACGGCAATCCCGTGGGCACGGAGAATTTCCCCCGGCGGGGATGCCGGGCCCCGAATGATAAGTCTTGCTGTTTTTGGCGCCGGGGCGCTTTAGGGCTTGCCGCGGAAAGCCCCTGCGCCTACCGGAACCCCGTGATGTGCCCCTGCGCGTCGATGTCCATCCTCTCGGCGGCCGGGACTTTCGGCAGCCCCGGCATCAGCATCATGTCCCCCGCGACCGCGACCACGAACCCCGCGCCCGCCGAGAGGCGCACCTCGCGGACGGGGAATTCGAACCCCTGCGGCGCGCCGATCAGCTTCGCATCGTGGCTGATCGACGCCTGCGTCTTCGCCATGCAGATCGGCAACCCCCCGTAGCCGTTCGCCTCGAGGAGCTTGATCATCTCCTCCGCCTCGGGCGAGTAGATTACCGATTCGGCCCGGTAGATCTGCCTCGCAATCGCCTCGACCTTTCGCTTGATGGGCCACGTTCGGTCGTAAATGGGGCGCGACGCGCCCTCGCCGGATTTGGCGGCCGCGACGACCTTTTTCGCAAGGTCGACCGCGCCCTCGCCGCCACGCTCGAAGTTCGTGCACAGCGCGAACTCCACACGCGCGCGCCTGCACGAGTCCTCGATCACGGCAAGCTCCCGGTCGCTGTCTTTGGGGAACCGGTTGATGGCCACCACAATGGGGACGTGGAATTTCTTGAGGTTCTCGACATGCCGCTCGAGATTTGCAAGGCCCCGGCGCACCGCCTGGGGGTCCTCGTGGTCGAGCGCCTCCTTCGCGACGCCGCCGTGCATCTTGAGGGCGCGCGCGGTGGCGACGATCACGCACGCGCTCACCTTGAGCCCGGCGGCTTCGCAGAAGATGTCAAAGAACTTCTCAGCGCCGAGGTCTGCGGCAAATCCGGCCTCCTGCACGACGATGTCCGCGAGCTTGAGGGCGATGCGCGTGGCGACGAGGCTCGACGTCCCGTGTGCGATGTTGGCAAACGGCCCCGCGTGGACAAACGCCGGCGTGTGCTCAAGGGTCTGGACCAGGTTCGGCTTGATTGCGTCCTTGAGGAGGATGGCCATAGCGCCTTGCGCCTTCAGCTGCCCGGCGCTCACGGGCTTGCCCTCATGATTGAACCCGACGACGATTTGCGCGCACCGTCCCTTTAGGTCCTCCAGGTCGCGGGAAAGGGCGAGGATGGCCATGACTTCGGAGGCTGCCGTGATGGAGAAACCGTCCTGGCGCGTGACGCCCGAGCCGTGCGGCCCGAGGCCGACCACGATCTCGCGGAGCGCGCGGTCGTTCATGTCGAGGCAGCGGCGCCAAATGATCCGCTTGGGGTTCAGCCTCAGTTCGTTGCCCTGGTGGATGTGGTTGTCGACCATCGCGGCAAGAAGGTTGTTCGCCGCCGTGACCGCGTGAAGGTCCCCCGTGAAGTGGAGGTTGATGTCGGCCATCGGCACGACCTGCGAGTAGCCGCCGCCCGCGGCTCCTCCCTTGACGCCGAACACGGGCCCGAGCGACGGCTCGCGGATGCAGATGATCCCCTTCACCCCGATCTTGGGAAGGGCTTGGCCGAGGCCCACCGTGGTGGTGGTTTTCCCCTCGCCGGCTGGAGTGGGGGTAATCGCGGTCACAAGCACGAGCTTGCCGTCCGTTCGGCCCTTCAGGCGGTCAAGCACCGACAAGCTCACCTTGGCCTTATCGCGCCCGTACTGCTCGATCTCGGATTCTTGGATGCCAATGCCGCGCGCGACCTCTGCGATCGGCAGGAGCGCCGCCTCCTGCGCGATGGTCACGTCATCCTTCACCTGAGGCCCCCCCCGCGGCGGAAGTGCGCCCGGATGCACGGTTCCGGTAAAAGGGTTGCCGGGGGGCCGGGGGCCCCGATCCCGTTAAATGGAGGCGCCGTTTCTGAAGGGCGGATCGCCATGGCGCGACGCGTGCACCTCAAGGAGTACGACTCGCGGTGGCCCGAGGCATTCGGCGCGGAGAAACAGCGCCTTGCCGCCGTGCTCGCGCCCTACGCGCTTTCCGTCGAGCACGTCGGGAGCACTTCCGTCCCGGGGCTCGCGGCGAAGCCGACGGTCGACATTCTGGTGGGCATCCACCGCCTCTCGGACGCGCCGCGCTGCATCGAGCGGATGAAGGCGCTCGGGTACGAGTACGGCCCGCAGTTCGAGAAGCAGATTCCGGAACGGCGCTATTTCAAGCGCATGGCGCAAGGCGCGCCGGACGCCGAGGACCTCGTGCATGTCCACATGGTGGAGGTGGGCAGCGCGTTTTGGGAACGCCACCTGCTTTTCCGCGACCACCTGCGCGCAAACCCGGAGGCCGCCCGGGAGTACGAGGCGCTGAAGCGCGACCTCGCCCTGAAACACGGCGAGGACCGGGATGCCTACACGGAGGGGAAAAGCGCATTCGTCCGGCGCATCGAACGGGCGGAGCGCGACGCCCGCGCGGCGCACCGGCCGCTCACGGCGCCTGGGGGCGCGGCAGAAGCCCCGCCTCCTCCACGATAGGGCGCACGGCGTCCTCCCAGTTGATGGCCATGATGTGGACGCCTGCGACCCCCCGCAAGCCCCGGACGCCGTCGATGAGTTCCACGGCCAACCTGCGGCCGTACGCGGCCTGGTCGGGCGCGGCCTCGATCTCCTCGAGGACGCGCTGGGGGATCACGATCCCCGGCACCTTTTCGGCGAGGTAGCGCGCTGTCTTGGCACTTTTTAGCGGGATGATCCCGACGATCAACTTGCCGCCGTCGACCGCGCCCGAGGCCCTCGCCTCCTTGAGGAACGCCTCGAATTTTTCGAGGTCGAACACCCCTTGGGTCTGGAAGAACTCCGCGCCGGCGGCCACCTTCTCGCGCAGAAGACGGATGGCGACCTCCGTGGAGCCCCCGAAGGGGTTGCAGGTGCCACCGATGAGCAGGCTGGGGGCGTGGGTAAGTTCGGCGCCGCCAAAGTCTTTGGACTCGTCGCGCAGACGCTTCGCAAGGCCGATCAGCCCGGCAGCGTCGAGGTCGTGGACAGCCTTGGCGGTCGGGTCGTTGCCAATGTGGAGCGGGTCGCCGCCGAGGCAGAGGATGTTGCGCACGCCGAGGGCCGAGGCGCCGAGCAGGTCGGATTGTAGGGCGAGACGATTGCGGTCTCGCGTTTGAACCTGCAGCACCGGCTCCACACCTTCGGCCTTGAGCACGAGGGCGCCGGCAAGCGAGGACATGTGCACGCGCGCCGTCTGGTTGTCGGTGATGTTCACGGCGTCGGCGCACCCGCGGATGACGCGCGCCTTGACGCGTAGCGCGGTGGCGTCCGCGCCGCGGGGCGGCGTCACCTCCGAGGTGCAGACAAATTCCCCGGCGGCAAGGAGCCTTGCAAGGTTCGAGAAACTCGGGGCGACGGGGAGTCCTGCGTCATGCTTGGCGGACGCACCGGCCGCTGGCCGTGGTTGCATGCCCAATCTAACTTAACTCCTAATGAAATATCTTGTGTCCGTCATAATTCCAATGAGAATATTGCTATTCCGCTCCGCGGTGCCGGCGGAAACGCGCGGTCACCTTGCGCGAGCAAGCTGCGGGCGCAGGAAGGCCGCCAGCTTCTCAAGCGCGCGGCCGCGGTGCGAAGCGGCCATCTTGGTTTCGAGCGGCACCTCCGCAAACGAAAGGCGCGAGCCCTCCGGCACGAACACGGGGTCGTAGCCGAACCCGCCCGCCCCGCGGGGCGCCCGTGAAATCGAGCCGCGCGCTTCCCCGCGGAAGAGGTGCGTCTCGCCTCCCCACGAAAGAGCGACGACCGACGCGAACCGTGCGCGCCGGTCGTCGGCGCCTTTCAGGAGCCTCAGCACGCCGTTCAGGCCTACGCTCCGGTACACATAGGCCGAGTAGACACCGGGAAACCCGTGAAGCGCGTCCACGAAGAGCCCCGAGTCCTCCAGGCAGAAGTCCCCTTGAAGCTCCCCGGCAAGCTCCTGGAGGCCGAAGGACGCCACCTCCTCGAGGGTGTCCGCCTGGAGCTCGTGGTAGGTGCGGTCGACGTGGTGGAGGTCGAGGGGCAGGCCAGCAAGGCCGGCGCGGAATTCCCGCACCTTTCCGGGGTTGTGCGTGACGAGCGAAAGCCGGCGGCCGGCTGTGCGAACCCCCTTAGGCATACCGACGCCTCCTCTCAATGTTCGCGATCTGCGCGATGACCTTTTCGCCGCCGACCCCGAGCGCACGGCGGTAGGCGCCCACGATGAGGTCGAAGTCGGAGGCGTGGCCAAGGTGCGTGGCCCGGAATGAGTCCTTGAACGCCTTGAGGTCGACCGCCCGGTCTTCGATGCGCAGGGAGATGTGGCCGAGCGAAAAATCGAAGAGGTGCAGGCGCCCCCCCCGCACGACCATGTTGGATGTCGTAAGGTCGCCGTGGATGAGGCCCGCGCGGTGGAGGAGGCCGATCGCCGAGCCGACCTTTCGCGCGGTGGCGCGGCGGGCTGCCGTCGGCAAGTCCTCGTATTCGTCGCGGAGGGGGTTCCGGCCGAGGTACTCGAGGGTGATCGATCGCTCTTCGGGGTCGGCGTCGAGCACGCGCGGCACGTCAACGCCCGCGCGGCGTGCGCGCTCCATCAGGCGCGCCTCATTGCGCATCCGCCCGCGCGCGATCGACGTCTCCAGGGCCGGGATCCGGTACCCTTTGGGCCGCCGGAGTTTGACGACCGTGCGGCGGCCAAAAAGCGCCCCCGCCGTGAGGATGGCCTCGGCGCCCTGGTAGATCCGCTCTCCCTGCCCGTGCGGCGTTTCGCCCATGGCCTTACGCCCTCCAAGTGACCTGCACCTGGTCCGTCCGGTAGCGCTGCCGCACGCCGGTCTCGCCGAGCGCGATCGGTCCGGACGCCGCGAACTCAAGGGCGCCTGCCACGGCGATCATGGCGCCGTTGTCGGGAAGCAGCGGACGAGGCGGTACAAACAGCGCCGCGCCCCGCTCGTCGCACATCGTCTGCACCATCGCCTGCAGCCTCTTGTTCTGCACGACCCCCCCGCCGACCACGACCTCGTCCTTGCGGGCGTGGGCAATCGCGCGCTCGGTCGTTTCGCACAGCATGGCGAAGCAGGTCTCCTGAATCGAATAGCAAAGGTCGGGAAGCGGCGCGCCCTGCGCGCGGTGGGCGAGGGCCGCGGTGAGCACCCCCGAGAAGGCGAGGTCCATCCCCTTCACCGAATAAGGGAGATCGAAGAACTGGGAGCCGCGTCGCGCTAGCTCTTCGACCTTGGGGCCGCCGGGGAAGGTGAGGCCGACCTCGAGCGCGAACTTGTCAAGCATATTCCCGAGTCCGATGTCGAGGGTCTCTCCAAAGACCCGGTAGCGGTGGGCGGCGTAGGCGATGACTTGGGTGTTGCCGCCGGAGGCGTAGAGCAACAGCGGGTCCACCGCGTCCGTGAGGACCCGGCCGACCTCGAGGTGCGCGACACAGTGGTTGACCCCGACGAGCGGCACGCGGGACACCGCGGAGATTGCGCGGGCGGTGGTGGCCGCCGTGCGCAGGCACGGTCCAAGCCCCGGCCCCTGCGAGAAGGCGATGACGTCGAGATCGCGCGCCTCGAGGCCCGCTTCGGCGAGCGCGCCTTCCACGAGGCTCGGGAAGAGGTCGGCGTGGTGCTCGGCCGCCTCGCGCGGGTGGATCCCGCCCTTCGCGGGGTGGAGCATGTCGGTGGCGTTTGCAAGGATCTCGAAGCCGCCCTCTTCGCTCCCGGCGGCCACCCCGACCCCGGCGGTGTGCGCCGTCCCTTCAATGCCAAGCGCGGTCACACCGCGCGATTTTCGACTCGCCATGCGCGCCCCGCGCAAGGGGGCGCGCGGGGAAATACGTTTGCAGGAGGCCGGGAATCCTTTTCCGCCGCTTCGCCCTCCGAGCGCAAGGGGGGGCAAACGGCGCGCGGCGGGGCCGAGGGCAGCGAGACGCCCGTCATCGACACGCACGCGTTCGCCTTCTCGCCATTTTTCCTGAAGGAGAACCGCTTGCCCGAAGAAATCGACGGAACGCTCGACACGCTGGCCGCGGACATGGGAGAGGCGAGCGTCGCGCGCACCATCGCCACGTTCTTTGTCACAAACCAGGACGACACGTTCGAAACCGTGGCGCGTGGAATTGCAAAGCACGGCGGCAGGATTGCGGCCCAGCTCTACCTCGCGGTGAATCGTCCCGAATGGGCGGCCGCAAACGCGCGCGCCGCGTCGGGCGACCCCACGGTGGCTGGCGCGCGCGCGGCGCCGTCGCTCTTCGGCCTGCACGCGGTCGACGAATCGCTCGGGGCGGTGTGGGACGCGTGTGAGCGGGCGGCCCTGCCCGTGCAGCTCGTCGTGGACGCCTCGCGGTACTCCGAACCCTCGAGCCTCGCGGTGCTCGCGCGAGAGCGTCCCGAGCTTACGCTGGTGCTCGCGCTCACCCGTGCGCGCCACCGCGCGGGCCTGCCCGCGCTCGCGCGCTACCCCCGCGTCTTTTTCCAGGTCCCTGGCCTGCTCGACGCCGAGGCCAAGTCGCAGGACGCGGCGTTCCTGCGGTGGGCGGCCCGCACTTTGCCGCTCGACCGCGTAATGTTCGGCTCCGACCGCCTCGGCCGCGAGAGGAGCTACTTCGCAAAGGTGAGGGCGCTGCGGGCGCTCCCCCTGCGGGCGCGCGAGCGGGTCGCCTTCCGTACGGCCCTTGAAGTGTACCACCGTCGGCTGGCCGCCTGGGGCGCCCCCTGAGCCAAAGGTTCTTGGCGGACTGGCCGCCTCAGCCGGCGGGCGCCCCATGGACCTCGTCGTTGTTTGCGCGGACTGCCGGGCGGAGTACAAGGCCTCCGGCGACCTGCCCCGTTGGAAATGCACTTCCTGCGGCCACGAGGCCGAAAACAAGCGGTACCCCTTCCTCACGCGCCGCGTCGCGCACGCAAAGTCGCACCGTGAGGAAACGAATTGGGAGGAGATGTTCGACGAGGTGCTCTCCGCGGCCCACGAGAAAGTGCTCGCCCTTGAAGCCCGAATCGCCAAGCTCGAGGAGGAGCCGAGCCGCCGGCGCCCCTCCAAGCCGTAGGCGCACCCCGAGGCCCGCCCCTGATATGGATGGCCGCCGCGCTCAACAACCCGTCATCCAGCGTCCTCATGGTTTTCGAAGGACCGCACGTGGTGCCGCGCTCCCGAAGGGCCATGTTTTCGCAGGCGAGCAAAGGCCCCCGCCCGCCGGCATTGCGGCGGGGACCGGGCCGTGATCGGGCGCGTAGGCCCGTGCGTCGCTCCTGCAATCGGCGGAGCCCTGCGGCGCCAACCGTTATCTACCGCTCGCCATCTTCCCGCGGAAGCCGGGTGGACGGCGGTGGGCGCGCACACCAAGACACACGGAGGCGGCCCCCCGGAGTCGCCGCTCGACGCGGAACTCAAGCTTGAGTTCTTCGCGCGCGAGGGCTACACGCGCCTCACGTGCGCGGCGTGCAGGAAGCGGTTCTGGTCGCTCGATTCGAGCGCGCCGCGCTGCGGCGACAACCCGTGCGTGGAATACAACTTCATCGGCGCTCCCCTCACGCGGTCGCGGTTCCACCTGCGGGCTCTCCGCGAGGCGTTCCTCGGGTTCTTCGAATCTCGCGGGCACACGCGGGTGGCGCCTTTCCCCGTGATTGCGCGCTGGCGCACGGACATCTACCTCACGACCGCCTCGATCGCGGCCTTCCAACCCCACTGCACCTCCGGCGCGGTGCCCCCTCCCGCAAACCCCCTCACGATCTCGCAGCCCTGCGTCCGCCTCACCGACCTCGACAGCGTGGGCCGCTCGGGGCGGCACCTCACGGCCTTCGAGATGATGGCGCACCATGCGTTCAACCGGAAAGGCGAGCCCCCGGTCTACTGGACAGAGCGCACCGTCGAACTTTGCGACGCGTTCCTCACGGGCGCATTTGGGCTGCCGCGGGAAGCCGTGACCTACAAGGAGAACCCGTGGTTCGGCGGCGGGAATGCCGGCCCGGCGCTCGAGGTGCTCGCGGGAGGTCTCGAGGTGGCCACCCTCGTGTTCATGTTCTTGGAGGAGGCGGACGGGGGGCCCATCGCGCTCGGCGGCTCCAGCTACCGCGAAATGCCCACCCGAATTGTCGACACGGGGTACGGCCTCGAGCGGTTCTTGTGGGCATCGACGGGCGCGCCGAACCTCTACCAGGCTCTCTACCCGGAAGTGGTGGACCACCTGCTTTCCTCCGCCGACCTCGGCATCGACCTGAAGGCGCCCCACACGCTCGAGGTGCTCGCAGCGCACGCGCGCGTGGCGGGCATGATGAAC